>Ga0137396_10001378_pt1 | contig 12697 bp, 10 predicted proteins | sample czc16metaG_FD_108284 | JGI IMG/M metagenome (GOLD analysis project Ga0137396, IMG submission 108284) | Vadose zone soil microbial communities from Angelo Coast Range Reserve, California, USA - czcobulk3.16 metaG | ecosystem: Environmental > Terrestrial > Soil > Vadose zone | place: USA...
TACCGAACTTCCCGGACAAGGATCTACTACTACGAGAACCTGAGCATGATTCCGGACGAGCGACGCTATTCTGTAATTGATCTCACCAACCAGCAATCGGTTGGCATACTCGGTGAAGAGTTCATGCTCACAATGGCTCATGTCGGGCTGAACTTTATCGTTAAGGGACGGGTCTGGCAGATGAAACAGATCACCGATGATGGGAAGGTGTACGTTCTCCCGATCAATGATCCTACTGCGGCCATTCCGGGATGGGACGGGCAGATACTCCCCGTTCCAGGTGAGCTCGCAACCCGAGTCGGAGAATATCGCAAACAAATCGATAGGCTGTTGGATGAGCACAAGACTCGCGCCCCGGTTGTCGAGAAGTTCTCGCGAATATGGCCAGCGGACCCTTATGGAGTACGCAAGACTGTCGAAGAGATAGAGGCCCACAAGGCAACTGGCGCCCCCGTCCCGACCAATGATCGCGTTCTGATCGAAGGGTTTGATCGCTACATCATAATCCACACCCACTTTGGGGACCGTCTCAACTTCACCTTGGGCGAGGTGATCGAGGAACTCTTCCGGCGCCAGGGTCTGGTGCGAATGTGGTGGTGGGACTCCTACCGAATACTCTACGAAATGACGGCGGACACTGAAGACCTTGACCTGAAAGATCTATTTCTCAAACAGGTCTTCGGGGTCGATGAGCCCGTCTTAGGAGGGGCCTGTCATGGTGTTCTGCACCGGCACTTTCCGTGGGAGCTTCAGATGAAACAGATTGCTGAGAGGTTTGGAGCGTTGAATCGTGGCCGGCTGATGTACGGCAGCGCAATGAAAGAGTTACAGGTGAGATTCCGACTGACTCCCATCTACGACGAGACAATTCGCGAGGCCCAAGTTGAACGCGCCGATTTCGAAGGGGTCAAGAAAATCTTCAAGCAGATCAAAGAACGGACTATGGACGTTAGATTCTTCCGATCAAAGGACAAGCCTACACCGCTAGCTTACCATATTCTCTACCGGCATGTCGATATTCCCGAACTCATCGCTCCAGAGAACGTTGCAGCTGACAACATGGCCCGACTGCGGATCTCGATCGAAGGCCGAACAATCGACCTTCTATGCTTCGACTGCGCCAACCTCACGACTGGAATATCTGTTGGTGGTCTTTCTGAGCATCCTTCTTGTCGGAATTGTGGGTCCAAGCTCCTAGCTCCGGTCTTCTGGTCTACCGGTTATGTGGCGAGTGTTCTCAGGAAGAAGCGGGACAGGCAGTCCCTGGACGAGAACGAACAGAAGGCCTTGACGAGAGCGCGCCGTTCCGCCGACCTAGTTATTGCCTATGGGAGGAGGGCGGTTATTGCTCAGTCCGTCTATGGTATTGGTCCGCAGACAGCCAGCCGGGTCTTATCGAAAATGCATGAAGACGAGGATGAATTCTACAAGGATCTCTTAGAAGCCAAGCTGCAATTCATAACAACCAGGCCTTACTGGAATAACTGAGTCCATTTGTGTCAGCATGAACGGGCGATAGGGTGTTTGCGCGGAACAGTTGGGCGGGACTTTCTCTGCTCTTGTCTAAACCGGAATTCGACCTTCGAATCTGACCGATGACCATTCCCTAGCTTTTGTGCGATGATTTTTTTCAGCCCGCGGTCAATTTCATAGCCCCAACTATTTCGACTCAGTTCTTGGGCAACCTTCATTGTCGTACCCGACCCTAAGAAGGGATCCAGAACTGTCTCGCCGTGAAAGCTGAAGAGTTTGATCAGACGTTTCGGAATTTCTTCTGGGAACGCTGCAATTCCCTTCTCCAGTCGGAGTCCCAAGGGGAGGACATTGGTGATGTTCCATACGGTCAAGTGCCATTCGTGATCGTTGTAGTCGTGCATAGAAATCCTAGACTTCTCCAGGATCTTCGAGGGCATGTCTTTGACATACGAGTAGTCGAACCTGCCCTTCTGGAAGATCAGAATGCTTTCCTGAATATTGTCAGGATAGTAGTACATCGGATAAGGATGCTGAACCACGACGCCGCTTCTACGGCTTATTCTAACGTAGCCCTTGGGTTTGACCCATACTATGCGATCTCGATATCGAAACCCGGCTTGCAGCATGAGCCTGGTGATGTCGGCCACGACAGGATACTTCTGGCCCTTCACGAGCATATCGTCAGTGATGAAGCAGACTATTCTGCCAGCTGCTGAGACGCGATAGAGATTACCACAGACGTCTTGAATCAAGGCGAGAAATTCGTTGTAGTCGCTGAACAAGTCCGGATAGTCGAAGGGTGCATTGTAGTAGGGTGGGCTTGTGATCGTCAGCTGGATGGACTCGTCCGGAATCTCCTTCATCGTTCGACAATCGCCGAACACGACACGGTGGACCGTGGCCATGTGATTCGCTCAGACAAGCCGAGCTCAGTGACCTTAAGGTTTCATGCAGGGACTTCTGACCGTGATCCTTCCTCTTCGATTCTGCGCGAATGCGCAGGATTATGCTGCAAGTCCCGCTTTGAGAAACACGGAGCAGGAACCGGCTTTCCGGAGATATTTTCCGTCTTCCCGACGAATATGAACATGAGAAAGCGTTTTTTACGAGGTGAAGTGTCTCGTCACAAGAGCCCGGTTGTCGCTTCCTTTTCTCATAATCTGCGCACGAGACGGAGTATCAAGTAACCAGGTTCAACACGATTCTAGTGATCGTCGCTCACGAAGGTATCGTTCTTGTAAACGAGAGAGTCACAAGCATCCTTCGAAAGAGAGTGTCGCAGAAAAGAAGATGCAGAGCGTTTTAGGCGCGATCCTTCTGTTCCTAATTTTTTCCCTAGCTACTCTCGATGTTAACCCTATTTCTACGAAGGCAACTGTAAGAGCAAGCGGTTCGGCTTCTCTCACTGGAGGCCCCTCTTTCAGTTACGCATCGCAATGGGGCTCTTACGGCGGGCCTATGACTCCCAACGGGGTCGCAGTGGACTCCTCAAGCAACGTATACATCGTCGATGCCAAGAACTACGCAATAGACAAACTGGCAAGAGATGGGTCTTTCCTAACTGCCTGGGGATCCCAAGGGACTGGGCCGGGCCACTTCAACAGTCCTCAGGGGGTCGCCCTAGATAGTTCGGGCAACGTGTACGTTTCCGACTCGGTAAACAACAACATTCAGAAGTTTACCAGCTCCGGCACTTTCATCATTTCTTGGAATTCCTGGAATAACACAAACGTGCTCAAGAATCCTCTGGGGATCGCGGTGAACTCAACCGGATTCGTCTATGCAGTCGACCAGGGAGACCAGCGGGTCCAGATCTTCAGGAATAATGGAGCCTTCGTGGGTTCAATCGGTGGCCCCGGTATGACGTTTGGCAAATTCCTAACGCCTTACGGCGTGGCCGTCGATTCGTTAGGGTTCGTGTATGTAAGCGACAATGCACCTAAATCGGGAAACATTACCAAATTTACGAAAACTGGCGGTTTTGTTCTCGCTTGGGGAGGTGTCAATTCAGGAGGCACTCTCGCAGCACCTGCGATGATGGTCGTCGACAACGCATCCAATATCTACGTCACCGATCTCTCCTTTAATCGTGTTCAAAAGTTCGGGACAGGCACCGGCAATCTTCTCCTCACATGGGGGTCCGCGGGCTCGTCCCCAGGACAGTTCAACGGTCCCGTGGGTGTCGCCCTAGATGGCGCGTTGAACGTGTTGGTTGGGGACTCAAGTAACTATAGGGTTCAGAAATTCTCAACTAATACAGGAAACTACCTTTCAAGTCTCGCTTATCCAAGACCTGGATTTTTCGCCAGCCCTTGTGATGCTGCTCTGGACGGTTCTGGCCACATCTACGTCGTCGATCAGGGGAACAATAGGATTCAAGTGTTTTCCGTCGCGGGAGCATTTCAACTGGCTTGGGGAACAACAGGCTCAGGAAATGGGCAGTTCGATGGACCATTTGGAATAGCGGTCGATCACAGTGGGAATGTGTATGTCACCGACTCGGACCCCAATGATCGAGTCGAAAAGTTCCTTCCAAATGGTACGTTCATCAGAGCCTGGGGATCCTTTGGGATAAGCAATGGGCAATTCTATAATCCGTACGGTGTTGCGATCGACGGTTCAAACAACGTATACGTGACGGATTACTCCAACGATCGGGTTCAAAAGTTTGACAGCTCAGGAAACTTTTTACTGAAATGGGGATCATCTGGTCCAGGCAATGGCCAGTTCAGCAATCCAACGGGCATAGCCGTAGACGCTTCGGGCAACGTATATGTGAGCGACTCGTCCAACAATCGGATTGAGAAATTCACTAACTCGGGAACGTTTCTAACTGCGTGGGGGACCGGCGGTCCGGGAAATGGGCAATTCAACGTCCCTGGTCATCTAAGTCTAGATTCAGCGGGCAATCTCTACATAGCTGACACTTTCAACAACCGAGTCCAGGAGTTCGCCGGCAACGGCACGTTTCTGGCGTCCTTCGGGACAATGGGGTCGGGAAACGGACAACTTGTCGACCCAAACGGGCTTGCCGTCGACAGCTCAGGGAGCATCTACATTGCGGATACTGGTAACCCGTCGGGGACTAGCAATAATCGGGTTGAGGTCTTCGCTTCTGCGGTTGGATCCTCCCAACCTGCTAGCGGTGGCGGGCACCGTCCGTGGGCTATGTGATGCCAACTCTGATTCGAGCCTACTTGCGCCTCGGCCTTTGATTCGAGGCTGCGTTTCATGCAGCGTCTTGACAAAGATAAGTTCGTCCTCAGCTAGGAAGCAATGCGTTAGAAACTTCTGACGCGCACTGTAGACTTACTCCTTGTCTGGTTGTCTCAGCGCGAAGTCTCTAGGAGAACGTCTTGGTCTCTCTATCAAGAGAGAAGAAAAAGGAAGGGGTTTGGGAGGACTTGCCTCCCACATTGGCCTTTGGCTTATGCAGCTGCTAGGTCGACTATCAGTTGGTCTACGACAGGCGAGCCGATGCCTGATGCGACATCGTAGCCCGTTCTTGCCGAGAAGCCGACTGGAGAACCTACCAGTTGGTCGTTGCCCACTGTGATGTCATGGAAGTCGGTCGCGTAGCGAGCGCTGTGGTATATGCCGTAGAGGACTGAGTTCAGGTTGCCCCCGATAGGGCCTTTGGACGCCATGGCGCGAGCCTGGTTTGCTAGAGCAGCAATGCCCGCCCATTGTGGAGAACCCGCGCTGGTTCCTCCGACGATGAACAGGACTGGGCTGCCGAATCCTCCGTAGACAACTAGGACTCCTCCGTTAATGGCTGCGTTGTAGTCGACGTCAGGTCCTCTAGTGGAGAGGCCTAAGCCGCTCTGGTATGATGGGACGCCGAAAAGTAAGCTTTGGGCACCGCCGGTTGCGGCGCCGAAGCTAGGTTCGTTCCAGACCTGTTCGCCTCCGTAGCCATCGGCTACACAGCTTGGTTTGGTCGTCCGGCCTAGCACGCATGGTCCATGGTAGCTGGATAGTCCTGAAGTGCACGAGAACGGCGTGGAGGTTGGGCAGGGTTGTAATGTCCCAGTTGCATTGTAGGGCAGTCCTTGAGTTCCGGTTACGGCGGTGTTGTATTGGCTGGAAGCTGGGAAGTTGGACATGGCGACTCCGAAACCAAAGTCTGCGCCCGTGTCTCCTGCTGAAGCGAAGAATGTGTCACCCGCAGCAACGCCATTAGCATAGTTGTTTTGGGCCTGGGTAACCTGTCCGGGGTTTCCGTTGCCTGTGAGGAAGATCTCCGGAATGCCGAAGCTTTGCGAGAAGATGGCGCCAGGATATGCGGCGATTGCAGCAGCTTCTGCATCATTGATCGCGTTGCCTGACGATGTCGAGGCGACGTCGAGGACGATGTTAGCGCCTGGGGCCATCGCGTGAGCGTATTGTACATCAAGGCTTGTCTCGATCGTCCAGCTGAACACTCCATGTTTCGGATTGTTGTTGATGTTTACTACTGGACAGGTTGTGGGGTCGAGAGGTGTCGGGGAGTTGCCGCAGAATATTGTGAAGGATGGCGGAGCTGGAATCCCGAAGACTGCGTCAAAGAGTGCTAGGTCGCTGGTAACGGTAGGGCTTCCAAATGCGTCCACGATGACGATTGTCTGTCCCGTACCGTCGAGGGTGGCGGTGGACGGGTACTCATAGGCCTTCTTGATGAAGGATGGTGAGTAGCAGACAATGCTGCCGAGGCTAGCGCTCCTGCAGAGTGGAAGGCCATTAGGTTGGGTTGTTAAGGGGCCGAGCAGTGAATAGCTCAGGTTCGGCGTGTAACTGAAAGTGCTGGTTACGGTAACAACGCCGACGGGAACAAGCATTAGGGCAGTAATAGCTAGAGTTGTTATTGCTAGTATTTTCTTCATGGTACCGAATGAAATCTACTATCAATATAAGTTCTTGGCTTCTCGAAGATAGACACGGATACCTGAGAGATGAAAAGCTTAGCCCCAGCTACTACGCTTCAGTCCTAGGAGAGCCGGGACAACTCGTGCCGCCCTTCCTTCTGGTATATTGGAAATCGGATTCCGATTTGTTACAGGTTGAGCGTGTTCAGCTTATCGCGGAGCAAGGCTGGGAATTCGGCGGGATCTCGAGGATTATCTTTTGTTGATCTACAAACACAATGTCGCTCGATAGTGGGGACGATTGTCCATTGACGAATATGCAGGCGGACTCGCCTGCCTGGAGCGGGTTGCCAACTACTTGGCTGTAGTCGATCGATTCTCCCCAGACCGCAAGAAACTGGTACAGCGTGAAGTCTCGGACTGTATTTGATTCTACATGGATAGTGCCTGAGCTATCCTTCGTGAGAAGAGGGGACAATCCATTGACGCCGTAACGGTCAAGAGAACGGTCCCTCCGCAGGCCGCCCTCAATTCCTATGCCCGGGGGGAGAGTTACCGATGCGCCGCGTATGAGTATCGAGAGTTGCGGATGTATATGCATACGGATAGTGTTAACGTTCACGACCTCGGCGGCTGCTACAGAAACTAGTACGACAGCAATACCGATTAGAGCGTAAAGCAGAATTCTCCTTGGCCTTCGAATTCTTCTAGTCTTAGGTGATTCGGTCGCGGCTATTGGCCGGAAAAGTGTTGATGCGCGCTTCGGATGAACTTTCCCGTAGTGACGTACAAGGTTCTTCCGTTTGACGGGTTCTCCGCAGACCGGACAAACGTCAACTTCTGACAATTGCCAAATCCTCCCGGAGGAGACGATAGACTATGACTTGTGTGGACCACCCGATCATAGAGATTTTCCGGAATCTACTAATGTGTCTCATCCCTGTTGACGAGCTTTGTCCAAATGCCCAGATCGACCAGTTATCCCTTTCCGGTTCCAGAATGCTCGGTAATTCTCATGATATCATGGTCTTGCCCTTCGCGTTTGAGCATGTATGCTACCGCAAGTGTTAAAATCGCTACACCTAGAAACGGCTCCGAAAATACCCATGAAGACACAGATTCTTCTCTCTGTAATTCTCGTCTCAGTGCTTTCTCTTGCCCCAATATTCACTGGAGCCATTTACACAGGATCAGATGCAACTCCATCCCCTGATGGCGTCCTCACGAACAATGCCATCATCGTACTCAAAGACCAACCATTGTCCAGCTACGATGGCCACGTTCAAGGCTATGCTAGAACGATGCCTGCACAAGGCCACAAGCTCGACTTGAGTTCGGCAGCTTCGCAGTCTTACTCGACGTATTTAGCCAACGGCCGAGGACTCGCAAAAGGCTGGCTAAAGAACAACGCTCCCGAGGTCCAAGTCATCGATGAATACTCAGTCGTTTTGAACGCTATCGCAGTACAGCTCAACGGTCACAGCATGAGTCATTTGCTCAATGCGCCTGGAGCCAACTGGATCGTCCCAGACTATCTCTTCCACCTAGAAATGAACAGGTCTCCCACGCTCATCGGTGCACCGGTACTCTGGAATGCTGTTGGAGGACAGAGCAACGCGGGAGCGGGTGTGAAAATAGGAATCATTGACACTGGAATCGACCAGACGCACCCATTCCTCACAGACAACACATTACCCGCCCTCGCAGGCTTTCCAAAGTGTGACGCCATCGACTCCGCAGTCGGCACCGCCGACACTTCGTGCAATTTCGTGAGCAACAAGGTCATTGTGGCGAAGGTCTTTGAGACCCTAACCAACTTCGACGGTCACGCGGCCCAGGAACATGGCACGCATGTATCTGGAATAGCTGCAGGGGTCGCGAATACTTGTGCTCCTTTCGTGCCCGCATGCAACCTCAGCGGAATTGCGCCAAAGGCCTATCTCGGCAACTACAATGTATTTCCAGGCAACGTTCTCAACGCTGCTAGCCACGACATTGCCAAGGCAGTCGACGCAGCCGTCGCTGACGGAATGGACGTGCTCAACCTAAGCCTCGGCGGAACGGCCAAACCGAACGACGTCTTGGTCAACGCAGTAAACTCCGCGGTCGATGCGGGAGTCGTCGTAGCCATCGCCTCAGGCAATGCAGGCCCAGGACCTGGAACCGTCGAGTCGCCTGGAATAGCTGACAAAGTCATAACCGTAGGAGCTTCAACCAACCCGCACTTTATCGGCATCCCAGTTACAGTAACGGGCATCGGCACCTTCGGAGCTGCGATCGGCCAGTTCGCCAACTTCGCTCCGGCTGTAACAGCCACTTTTGTGAAGACAAGTCCCGCAAACGGTTGCACCGCGATCAGCGGAAGTCTGTCTGGTGAGATAGCCCTCATCGCTAGGGGAACATGCACATTCAGCACCAAGATACGCAACGCGCAGACCGCAGGAGCCATAGGCGTCATCGTCTACAACAGTCAACAGGGTGACCCGATCGCAATGGCCCAAGACGGAACCCCCAGTCAGCCCACGATCCCAGCAGTCATGGTCTCGCGCCCGAACGGTCTAGCCATGGCCGCTGCTGCCCCATCTACCTCAACTGTCGACGGAACCAATCCACAAGAATTCTTCAGTGATGGTCCAAGCGCTGACATTCTCGCGGCCTTCTCATCAATCGGACCACCTCCACTCCAGGGACCTGGAGTAGGTCTTGGACAGCCGCAGGACAAGATCAAGCCCGACGTGGTTGCTCCTGGTGTGAACGTTTACTCTTCAATTCCAAGCTTTGGCTGTGCGGTTCCACCCTGCTTCGCGTTCTTCCAGGGAACCAGTATGGCCACGCCTCACGTTGCAGGTTCAGCTGCGCTACTAATACAGCTACACCCAGACTGGTCTCCAGAGCAGATCAAATCAGCGCTCGTCAACTCGGCCCATCGTCCCGTGAAGAGTTTCGGCACGGGTGCTTCGCTGCAGAACCCGATGGTTAGAGGTGGCGGTCGAATTGATCTTGCGGCTGCCTCCCAGGTCACTGCTACACTAGAGACTAGTCCATCTACCGTTGGTAACGGTAATGGTCAAGCTAGCTTCAGCTTCGGCGAACTGCCCTCGTCAGGGATAACTCGAAGCTTCGACATTACAGTCACATCAGTCTCAACATCCACAGCGACGTATTCTATCTCAGTACTGGCAGCTTCCGCTGGACCAAGCATCACTCCATCAGTCACCTCTTTGACAGTCGCTGCCGGCGGGACAGGTACTGTTACAGTGACCCTCTCGCTCTCACCAAGCTTGCCCAACGGTGACTATTTCGGAGACATACAGCTGACTGGCGGAACGGTCCCGCTAAGCGTTCCATACTGGGTTAGAGTCGACCCACCAAGTTCGCCAAGCCATCACGGCATGGTACCCGCTTAGGTCAAAGCAAACTCCCCCTTCTTCTTTTTCGTTTTCATAGTTTACTCTCAGTCTTCCGTAGATATGCCCGGGGCTTTGCTTGTGACAAGACCAAGTCTCGAAAGTTGAGGATCGACGAGAATTCAAGTTCTTAACCAGAGCAGAAGGCCGTCGAGTAGGTCTACTGAATGGCTAAGATACATACCCTAGTAGTGGGCCGGCTGCAGACCAACAGCTATGTTATCACGTCGAAAAGAGAGGCCATCATTGTTGACCCCGGCGACGAGCCACAAAGAATCATAGATTTTATCAAAGATATCAACGCGAGGCCTACGCGTATCGTCGCGACGCATACCCACTTTGATCACGTGCTAGGTGTTGACGGAGTCCGGGAAGCGACCAAGACCCCATTCCTGATCCATCAAGACGATCTATCAATGTTGCAATCGATGCAAGCACGCGTTCGCCAGATTATGGGGTTCGAGGTTCCGCCCCCTCCTCAGGTCGACGGCTACCTCAAAGACGGAGACTCCTTCAAAATAGGAGAGGAAACCATTCGGATACTCCACACTCCAGGTCATTCACCAGGAAGCATCAGTCTGGCCGGAGAAGGCTATGTTTTGACAGGTGATGCTCTCTTCAACCAGTCCATCGGACGAACAGATCTTCCGGGAGGAGACCTCAATACGCTCATCCGTTCGATTAGAGAGAAGCTCTTCAAGCTGGACGATGACACCACTGTCTATCCTGGACATGGACCTGAGACTACAATCGGTGATGAGAAGCTTGCAAACCCATTCGTGGGAAAAGCCGCAAGGCTACAGATCAGGTAAACCATCTTATCTGTCCCATCAATGTCTCCGTATCCGAGACATCATTGTCCAGCCTAGACTCGATCATCAAAGACTCGCTCAGCCGGGCCAGCTCTCATACAAGGAAGGTGTACAGCCAGAATCCTCTCACGGCCAGCGAAGTATTCGAGCTTGCCAATAGTCGAGTCCTAACAATCGCCGCAAGCGTCAGACTTGACGGCCGACCTCACCTCTCACCGACCGACCTGGTGTCTGTTGACGGGGTCTTCTATCTCGGGGTGGACGAAGCGACAGCCCGTTATCGAAACCTCAAAGCGAATCCTGCTGTTACCATAATGCTGGCTGACGGCTCGAAACGCCAGGCGATACTCGAAGGAAACGCCAAGTTTCTAGACATGACCAGTGGAGTAGCCAAGAAGGTGTTGGAGGCTCAGAAGAAGAAGTATGGCTGGGTCACAGACGCGCTGGCCGAATTCCAGCCCGTGAAGGCTTATACCTGGAAGGCAAAATAGCTCGAAACAGAACATTTCTCTTGAAAATAGGAATCGTTCAGAAATAGCCCTGATCCGGAATCTGGACAGGCGGTCCCGCAACCACGTTTGTTCCACGCTTCTCCCTAGGGGAAGAGTGCCGTTTCGAAGACCATGACTCAACCCCATTCTGCGCCCTGAAACGGAAAACTCACCGAGAACGGTTTTCAGCTGGCTGGGCCCAGTAAAAAAAGGGGTGCAACAATTTTTTTCTCACGACGCGAGAGTGCTCTTCTGAAAGGAATCTTAGCTTCTAAGTATTCGGGTTGGCGTGAGGCGTTCAAATACCGCTTGAGCGATCATACTGTCATGGTCGTCACTAAGACGGACGAGGAGTGGAAGAGAGAGCTTGATCCTCAACAGTACCGGGTGTTGAGGAAGAAAGCAACAGAGCCAGCGTTCACCGGAAAATATCTTCACAACAAAGAGAAGGGAATCTACGTCTGCGGTGCTTGTGGAGCAGAACTCTTCTCATCGGACACAAAGTACGATTCTGGATCCGGCTGGCCCAGCTTCTGGACCGCACTCGCCAAAGACAATATCGTCGAGGTCCCTGACCGAACGCTCGGGATGAAACGGGTTGAGATCCTGTGCAAGAACTGCGGCAGTCACCTAGGTCACATATTCGACGACGGCCCCCAGCCGACTGGAATGCGCTACTGCGTAAACTCGCTATCTCTCGACTTCAAGAAGAAAGACACGAAGTAAACCGGCGCCACTAACTCCCTCCACGGAATCAGCGGCCGTCCGTTAGTTGCTCTGCTAGTTGATCTATTGTCCGCTCGTCGACTCAGGCTCGCCTCTACGCTCAGACTCGCTGTACTCGAAACCTATGTCCGACAATTCCGACGAGCTTTCTGTAGACGTGCTGAACAGAGAAGTGTCCGAGGGCAGCTGCCAGGATGGTAGCGTCGGTTCAGCCGTGGGCTGAGGCATTGCCTCCTTTTCAGGAATCGATACGGTCGGAGACTTGGATCTTCTTCCCGTCTTCACGTAGACTACAATAATCTTGTATGATTCGCTGCATGTCTTGCACCGGCCGATCTGCACCGTCCGCTTCAGCTTCATCGTGTGATTCTTACAGACAGGACAGTCAACGAACCGGCTTCTAGAAATAGATTCATCCTGTCTGATGGTCTTCATTGGTCCTTGGCTTGCCAGAAAGTATCAATGAACATAGTCGTTCTGTAACCGTTCTTCCTAAAACTAGGACCTAGGAGGGTTGTACGGCCTGATCGCTCTGACTCTGTGGCCGATGAGAACATTGTTAGTCTAGTCGAGCCGTATCTTTCTTGAAACGAAGCGCCGCGTGTTTTTCCTGTCAGGTCGAGGCGGTGTCGCGGAGAAAGATGATCTCGTTACGATTTTTCCGGCTATCGGGTTTTGACACCCTTAATAGGGAGTCAGGGCAGATTTTGATTTTGACGATAAAAAGGCTCGAAGTTTGAGTTCGACAACAAATCCATATTTTGACCGTGCCAAATCCCAGACGAGTCTCCAAGAAAAAATCGAGCTCGCGATACCGGGATTCCACGGATACAAGGAGAAAGAGCTCAGACGAGAATCCGACAAACTCATCAGGAACCAGATCTACCAGAAACTATCCGACGCCGAATCCCAGGCCAAAGACACCTACCGCTCCCTAGTCA
>Ga0137396_10001379_pt1 | contig 12696 bp, 9 predicted proteins | sample czc16metaG_FD_108284 | JGI IMG/M metagenome (GOLD analysis project Ga0137396, IMG submission 108284) | Vadose zone soil microbial communities from Angelo Coast Range Reserve, California, USA - czcobulk3.16 metaG | ecosystem: Environmental > Terrestrial > Soil > Vadose zone | place: USA...
GCACGGCCGGCCACGCTGGGAGCGTCAGGAGACGAGCCGACATGCGCTGACTTTTATCATGGCCCGCTCCGCCGAAACATCAGGTGGATACAGGCCGACCTGGCGGGGTTATCCCTCAGGTCCACTCCTCGCGCGCGATGCCGTAGGCGATGATCTTTCGGTAGAGGGTCTTCGGATCGATCGCGAGGAGCGCCGACGCCTTGCCGCGGTGGCCGCCCACCTGCCGGAGCGTCGCGACGATGTGCTGTCGCTCCATCTGCTCGAGGCTTCCCCCGGGCGACGCCGCCGCCGCCGCCGGCGTGCCAACGACCTCCGGCGGCAGATCCTCGGGCTGGATCTCGTCACCCTTCGAGAGGATGACCGCGCGCTCGATCGCGTGGAGGAGCTCGCGCACGTTGCCCGGCCAGTCGTAGGCCTCGAGCGCAGCGAGGACGCGCGGCGAGAGCCGCTTCACCCCGTAGGCCGCGGTGGCCCGGACGAAGTGGGTAGCCAGCAGCGCGATGTCCTCGCGCCGCTCGCGCAGCGGCGGCAACTTGATGGCGATCGTGTTGATCCGGAAGTAGAGATCCTGGCGGAACTCCCCCGTCTTCATCGCCTCTGCGAGGTCGCGGTTGGTCGCCACGACGAGCCGCACGTCCACCCGCCGCGGGCGCGTGCCGCCGACCCGGAAGAAGGTCCCGGTCTCGAGGGCCCGCAGGAGCTTCACCTGGCTATCCGGCTCCATCTCGCCGATCTCGTCGAGGAAGAGCGTCCCGCCGTCGGCCAGCTCGACGAGCCCTGGCTTGGTGCCCACCGCGCCGGTGAAGGCGCCCTTCTCGTGGCCGAACAGCTCTGACTCGAATACCTCGCGCGGGAGCGCGCCGCAGTGGATCGGAACGAACGGGCGCTGGGCGCGGTGGGAGCCTTCGTGGATCGCGCGGGCGACGAGCTCCTTGCCGGAGCCGCTGTCGCCCAAGATCAGGACCGCCGAGTCCGTCGGCGCAACGCGGTCGACGATCCGCAGCGCCGCCTGCATGGCCGGGCTCTTCGTCAGGATGCCGCCTGGGGGTTCCCCGCCGGGCGCGTGGGCGCGCAGCGCCTCGTTGTCGCGGACGAGCTGCCCCTTTTCCGCGGCCTTGCGGATGACGATATCGAGCTCCTCGATCTTCGTGGGCTTGGTGAGGTAGTCGTACGCGCCGAGCTTCATGGCCTCGACGGCCGTCGACACCTCCTGGAAACCCGTCATCACGATCACCTGAGGCGGCTCGGAGAGCGCCTGGAGCTCGCGCAGCACCTCGATGCCCTCCCGCTTCGGCATTTTCATGTCGAGAACCACGACGTCGTAGGACGTCTCCTGGAGCCGCGCGAGGGCGGCCTCACCGTCGCCGACCTCCTCGACCTCATGCCCCTTGCGTCCGAGCTCGCGGACCATCAGCTCGCGGAGGTTCCGCTCGTCGTCGGCGACCAGGACGCGGATCTTGCGGCTCATAGCGGCAGCACCACTCGGAAGACGCTGCCCTTGGCGAGCCGCGAGGTGACCTCGAGCCGGCCGCCGTGGTCGGCGACGATCCCCTGGGCGATCGCGAGCCCGAGCCCCGTCCCCTGGCCCGGAGGCTTGGTCGTGAAGAACGGGTCGAAGACGCGAGGCAGAATCTCGTCGGGAATCCCCGGTCCCTCGTCCTCGAACTCCACCTCGACCTCGCCGCGGTGGACCCGCGTGCGCGAGGTCAGGGTCCCATGCCCCTCCATCGCCTCCAGGGCATTCGCCGCCAGACCGATGAAGACCTGGCGCAGCTGGCCCTCGTTGACGGCGACCAGCGGGAGAGCGTGGTCGAGCTCGGTCGCGAAGCGGGCCTCAGCGAAGCGGGACTGGTGGGACAGAAGCTCGAACGCCCTCTGCACGAGGGCGTTGAGGTCGGTCGGCGCGCGACGGCTCCCCGGGTCGCGGACGAACTGCAGCAGGCTTCCCGTGATCTCCTTGCAGCGGAACGCTTCCTCCTCGATCAGGCGCAGGTAGTGCGGAAAGTCGGCAAGCTCCGCCGACCGGGCGAGCTCGCCTTCGGCGAGGCGGCTCTGGAGCGACTCGGCGCAGCCCGCGATCGTCGCGAGCGGGTTGTTGAGCTCGTGGGCGACACCGGCCGCGAGCCGGCCCGCCGTCGTGAGCCGTTCCGTGAGGAGCATCTGGCGCTCGAGCCGCTTCGCGTGCGTGATGTCCTGGACGAGGACAACGGCGTGCCTGACCTCCTCGTCGGCCGACTCGAAGGGCGCGATCGTCAGCCGGAAGATCTTCGCCTCGCCGGCGATGGTGCTCTCCTGCTCGATCGCGCTGCCCCGCCGCGTCGCGAATGCCTGGCGGAGGAACGCCTCCACGGCGTCCGCGCTGCCAGCGCCGAGCAGTGGCGAGAAAGAGGCGCGCGCGCCGGGTGGCGCGCCGAGCGCCAGGGCGCCCTCGCGGTTGGCGCGGACGACGCGAAGCCCGGCGTCGAGGACGAACACGCCCAGCGGCAGTGTCTCCAGCACGACCTCGACGAATCGCTTCTGGGTGTCGAGCTCGCGCGTGCGCTCGGCGACCCGCACCTCGAGCTCGGCGTAGAGCCGGGCGTGCTCGAGCGCGATCGCCGCCTGATCGGCGAGCGCCAGGAGGAGCTCCTCCTCCGCGGCGGAAAATTCGTGGACGTCCTTGCGGAAGACGCTGATCACGCCGATGACTCGGTCGCCCACGCGGAGCGGCGCGGCCAGCATCGACCGGAAGCCGGTCGTACGCGCGAGCTGGGGGTAGCGGGCGCGCACGTCGCTGTAGAGGTCGCGGCTTTGCATCGGGCGCCGCTCGCTGACGGCGAGGCCTCCGATCCCCTCGCCGACCTTGATCCGGATGTCCTTCACCATCGCCGGGGGCAGGTCGAGGCTCGCCACCGTGACGAACTCTTTCGTGTTCGGCTCGAGCGTCGCGAGGCCGCACGAGTCGGCGCCGACAACGCCGCGCGCCGCGTCGAGGATGACGCGGATCGTCCGGTCCGCGTCGAGGCTCGCGGTGACCGCGCGCCCGGCCTCCAGCAGCGCGCGGGTCTCCCGCGCGCGGCGCACGCTCTCCTCGAAAAGCTGGGCGTTCTGGATCGCGATGCCCGCCTGCTCGCCGAAGGCCTCGAGGACGCGCTGGTGGTGGGCCGTGAAGACGCCGGGTCGCGTGGAGAAGGCCGAGATGATCCCGATGACTCCGCCGGCGACCTTGAGCGGCACGCAGAGCATCGACCGGATCCCCTCGCGCTCGTCCACGTCGCGCCGGGCCGAGCGCGGGTCGGCGCGGACGTCGTCCACGCGGATCGTGGCGCCGCTCTCGGCCGCGCGCCCCATGATCCCCTCGCCGACCGGCATGGAGAGGGCGCGCCACTCCTCGCTCTCAAAGCCGTGGGCGGCGACATGGGCGAGATGCGTGCGCTCACGGTTCAGGAGGCCGATCCCGCAGCCCGTGCTCCCGATGAGCGCGGTGACCGAGCGGCTGATCCGATCGAGCACGGACGCCAGGTCGAGGCGGGAGGTGATGAGCTGGCTCGTCGTGTACAGCGCCGCCAGTTCCTCCGTCCGCCGGCCTCCTTCCTCGTTCAGCCGACGCTGCTCGATCGCCGACGCCAGCGGGCGGGCGAGCTCGGCCAGGACCTCGGCGTCAGCCGCGGCGAAGGCGCCGGGCCGGACCGCGGCGAGGGTCACCGCGCCGAAGACGCCGCCCCCAGCCGATAGCGGGACGAGCAGCGCCGCCCGGTAGCCGTGGGTCGCGAGCACCCTCCGGCTCGCGTCGGGCACGCTGTCACGCTCGACGTCGTCCACCCTCACGGAGCCCGCGGTCCGCATGACCTCCGCGAGCAGCGTCTCGGCGAGCGCCATCCTGCCGTCGCGCCGCGCGCCGAGAGGCAGGCCTCGCGCCATGACGTCCACGACCTGGAACTCACGCCGCTCGGCGTCGAGCAGCGAGACGGCGATCGAGTCGAACTGGATGAGCCGGGAGGCGCCCTCGGCGAACGCGCGGAAGACCTCGTCGAGCGAGTCGCCCGAGACGAGAAGCTGGATGATCTCGTTGAGGACGGAGGTACGGAGCGCCCTCCGGTGGGTGTCCCAGACGCGCTCGATCGCTGTGCCGAGCTCGCGCGAGAAGCCCGGGGGAAGCGCGGCGCGCGTGACACGCGCCGGCCTGCCGAGCAGGAGGAGCGCGCCCGACCGGCGGCCCGGCGCGCCGAGCGGCGCCGAGAGCAGCGCCGCGGGGCGGCCGCGCGGCCAGCCCGGCGGCGACACGCGCCCGAGCCTCACGCCACGCCTGGGCACTCCGGCCGCGACGCAGAGCCACTGCTGGAGCTCGGCGGGAAGCCGTCGCGCGCCCTCTGCGACGACGACGGGCTCGCCGCGCTCGGGACTGAAGGTGAGCGCACCGGCGTCCGCTCCGGTCAGCCGCACGAGGCGCGAGAGCGTCCGGGCCAGCGCCTCCCCGACCGAGGCCGCGGTCGAGAGAGGCGTCAGGAGGTCGGGAAAAACCCGGCCGGTCCTCATGGGGGCGTCAGGAGCTTGCCGGGGAGGCTGCCGGTGTGCTCCGCGTCCTTGACGACGAAGCGACCGTTGACGATGACGTGCTCGATCCCGATCGGGTAGCGGTGGGGCTCCTCGTAGGTCGCCCGATCGGCGATGCGCTTCGGGTCGAACACGACGAGGTCGGCCTTGGCGCCCGGCCGGATGACGCCGCGATCGCGGAGGCCCAGGCGCCGCGCCGGGAGACCGGTCATCTTGTGGACCGCCTCGGGCAGGCTGAGGACGCGCTGCTCGCGCGTGTACTCACCGAGGACGCGGGGAAAGGTGCCGTAGCTCCGCGGGTGCGGCTTGCCGGCGGCGAGCTCGCCGTAGGGCGCCAGCGCCGAGCCGTCGGAGCCGATCATCACCGCAGGGTGGGCGAGGGCGCGGCGGAGGTCTTTCTCGTCCAGCTGGAAGAGGATCATGTAGGCCTTGCCCGCCTCGTCCGCGATGAGCTCGAGCGCCGCGTCGAGTGGGTCCATGCCACGTGCTGCACCGATCTCCGAGAGGCGCCGGCCCTCGGCGTCCTTACGCCGGGCGCAGAAGGCGATCATGATGTTCTCCCAGCCGATGCGGTCGAGGAGGCCCTGGCCCGTGACGGGCGCCATGAGCTCGCCGCGGATCCGCGCGCGCCCCTCCGGGTCGGCGAGGCGCTTCAGCATCGCCTCGATGCCGCCCTCGAGCGCCCAGTCCGGCAGGAGCGTGCGCACGGTCGTGCTCGATGCCGTGTACGGGTACACGTCGGCCATGACGTCGAGGCCCTCACCGCGCGCCGCGTCGATGAGCGCGAGTGCGTCGGCGACCCTGCCCCAGTTGGGTCGGCCGGCGGCCTTGACGTGGCTCACCTGCACCGGCAGCTCAGCGTCCCGTCCCACTCGGATTGCTTCTGTCACCGCCTCCAGAAGCGTGGCTCCCTCGCCCCGGATATGGCTCGCATAGAAGCCGCGGTGGCGGCCGGCCACGCGCGCGAGCTCGACGATCTCCTCCGTGGTCGCGTAGGAGCCAGGCGCGTAGATGAGCCCCGTCGAGAGTCCCCACGCGCCGTCCTCCATCGCGTCGGCGAGCAGCCGCTGCATCCGCGTGAGCTCCTTCGGATCGGGCGCGCGCCGCGCAAAGCCCATGGCGGCGATGCGGAGGGTGCCGTGACCGACGAGCTGGAGGACGTTGAGCGCCGTGCCCTCCTGGTCGAAGGCGCGGAGGTAGTCGCCCACCGAGCGCCAGGCGAAGTCCATCCCCTTCGGCAGATACAATGCGAAACCCCGCAGATCGTCCAGGAACTCGTCAGAGACGGGCGCGGGAGAGAACCCGCAGTTGCCGACGACTTCCGTCGTCACGCCCTGACGGATCTTCGACTCGGCGCGCCGATTCTCCCAGAGCCGCCAGTCGGAGTGCGAGTGCATGTCGATGAAGCCCGGAGCGACCGCGCGGCCAGCCGCACGGAGGGTCGACGCCGCCGACTCGCGGGAGAGGTCGCCGACGGCGGCGATGACGTCGGCGCGGACACCGACATCCGCTCGGCCGCCCGCGGCGCCCGTACCGTCGATGACCGTGGCGCCCTCGATCTTGAGATCGAACACGTCAGGCGTGGGGGGCGTGGGTGAACGCCAGTTCGCGCTCGCACCAGGCCGCGACCGCGAGCAGCCGCGCCTCGGCGCCGGCGGCCTGGACGAGCTGGATCGCGAGGGGCAGCCCCGAGGACGCAAGCCCGCTCGGCAGCGACGCCGACGGCACCCCGGCGTAGCTCCACGGTGCGCAGTGCCAGGCGTCGCCCGTCGTCGACAGGTCGGGCGCCGGCGCCGGGGCGGTGGGCGAGAGAAGCGCGTCGTGGGCGTTGAGGAGCGGCATTACCTCGTCGCGGAACGCGAGCCTGAGCCGGTTGGCGGCGAGGTACGCCGTCGCGCTGATCTTGAGCCCGGCCTCGATCCCCCTGCGGATCTCGGGGCCGTAGTCGGCCGCGTGCGCGCCGAAATCGCGAGCATGGTAGGTCGCCGCTTCCGACTCGAGCACGACACGGCCCGCCGCGTGGAGCTCGCCGAACGAGGCGGGCAGCTTGACCTCCACGACACTCGCACCGGCGCGGGTGAAGGCGCGCGCCACGACCTGCACGTGATCGGCGACCTCGGGCGAGGCGTGGCTCAGGAGCTCGGGCGCGAGCGCGAGGCGCGGCGCGCGCGCCGGCCCGGGCGCCAGGTTCCGGCGCGCCAGCACGCCGAGGGCGAGCGCCGCGTCGGCGACCGATCGACCGAAGACGCCGACGTGGTCGAGCGACCACGCGAGCGGAATGACACCCGCGACGGGGATCAGCCCGTGCGTCGGCTTCACGCCGACGACCCCGCAGTATGCCGCCGGCCGCAGCACCGAGCCGACGGTCTGCGAGCCGAGCGCCAGCGGGACCATGCGTGCGGCGACCGCGGCCGCCGAGCCCGCCGACGATCCGCCCGGCGTGTGGCCCGCCTTCCACGGGTTCTTCGTCGGCGCCGGATCGCGATACGCGAACTGGGTCGTGTGGGTCTTGCCGAGGACGATCGCGCCGGCGGCGCGCATGAGCGCGATGGACGCGGCGTCCGTCGTCGGGTTGCTGTGGGCGAATGCCCCGGCGCCCGCGGTCGTCGGCATGCCGGCGACGTGGAAGATGTCCTTCACCCCGATCGGCACCCCGTGGAGCGGGCCGCGCAGTCGCGCGCCCTTCGCCTCGCGCGCGAGCTCATGCGCCGCCGCCAGCGCCCCCTGCGCGTCCACGTGCGCCCACGCCTGGAGCCCTCCGTCGAGCGCGCGGATCCGCTCGAGGCAAGCCTCCACCAGCTCGACCGGGCTCAGCGTCCCGGCGCGGATCCGCTCGGCCGCCTCCCGCGCCCCCAGATCAAACGGAGCCACGCCGCGCCTCTCTCAGCACGTGGCCCCCCGGGCAGACCGGGCGGGTCGGAGCCACACGCGTCTCTCTCGGGCCACCCACGGTCCGACCCGGCCTCACGCTCCGATCAATTACTTGCATCCAGGACCTCGGCGACGACCTCGAAGCGGCCGAACGAGGGCATGAGGTAGGCACCGGCGTAGCGTCGTCGCGCCTGGCGGACAAGCTCCTGCGCCATCGCGATGCCGACGCGGAGCGCGCCGTCCCCCGCCTCCTTCAGACGGCGGCGCACCGGCTCGGGGACCGACATCCCGGGCACCTCGTTGTGGAGGAACTCGGCATGGCGGAGGCTGTGGAGGGGCAGGATGCCTACGAGCACGGGCACCGGCGAGCCGCCGGCGCGCGCGAGGAAGCTGTCGAGCAACGCCAAGTCGTACACGGGCTGCGTCTGGACCCAGCGCGCTCCCGCCTGGAGCTTCCGGTGAAACCGCTCGAGCTCGCGCTCCACCTCGGCGGCGGCCGGGTTCAGCGCCGCGCCGACGAAGAACGACGTGGGCTCGCCGATCGACGAGCCCGTCGCGTCGAGCCCTTCGTTCATCCGCCGGATGACCTCGATGAGGCCGATCCCGTCGACGTCGAAGACCGCCGTCGCGTCCGCGTAGTCCCCCGAGCGCGGCGGGTCGCCGGTCATTGCGAGGATGTTCCTGACGTCGAGCGCGTGGGCGCCGAGAAGGTCGGCCTGGATCCCCATGAGGTTCCGGTCGCGGCAAGTGAAGTGCATGTTGACGTCGAGCCCGGTCGCCTCACGGACGAGGAGCGCGGTCGGCAGCACCGCCATCCGGACGCGGCCGAGTGAGCCGTCGTTGATGTCCACGATCTCGACGCCGCGCTCCTTGAGGAGCTTCGCGCCCTGGACGAGCTTCTCGACGGTGTGACCGCGCGGCGGGTCGAGCTCCACCGTGACGACGAACTCGCCGTCTCGGAGCTTGCGCTCGAGCGTCGTCGGCGGCCGGAGCGTGCGGAGGCCCGTGCCCTCGCTGACCGCGGGCGCGCTCACGCTGACGACCGGGCGCCGCGCCTCGCGTCGCACGGCGGTCTTCTGGTCGAGGACCTCGCGCATGGCCGCGATGTGCTGGGGCGTCGTACCGCAGCAGCCGCCGACGAGGCGCGCGCCCGCGTTGACCATCCGGCCCGCATACTCGGCCATGTAGGCGGGCGACGAGAGATAGATGAGACGCTCGTCGATGCGACTCGGAAGCCCCGCGTTCGGCTGGACCGCGAGCGGGACGCCGCCTGCCGCCGGCAGCATCTGCTCTAGCACCTCGTGGAGCGTGCTCGAGCCGACCGAGCAGTTCGCGCCGAGCGCTTGGACGCCGAGCCCGACCAGGCTACGCGCGACGTCGACCGCCGAGCGGCCCGTGAACGTCACGCCCTCGTTCGTGAACGCCATCTGCGCCACGATCGGCAGGTCGCTGAGGACCCGCACCGCCTCGACGGCGAGCGCGATCTCGGCGAGGTCGGAGAAGGTCTCGACGATGAACGCGTCCACCCCGCCCTCGAGGAGCGCCTCGGCCTGCTCGCGGAACGCGGCGCGCGCCTCCTCGGCCGTCACGGTGCCGAGGGGCGCGAGGTACTTGCCCAGCGGCCCGATCGAGCCCAGCACGAAGACGTCGCGCCCGGCGCTCTCACGGATGTCGCGGGCGAGCCGCACGGCCCGGGCGTTGATCTCGCGCACCCGGTCCGCGAGGCCGTGGACCGCCAGCTTGAAGCGGTTCGCGCCGAAGGTGTTCGTCTCGATGCAGTCGGCGCCTGCGGCTACGTAGTCGGCGTGGATCGCCTGGACGAGCTTCGGGTGGTTCAGATTGAGGACGTCGAAGCACGCATCGAGCGACACACCCCGGGCATAGAGCATCGTGCCCATCGCACCGTCACAGAGGAGCGGCCCCGCGTCGAGCCGGCGGCTAAACGCGTGCGGCATGCGCCTGCCGGAGCGCCGCAAGCACCCGCGCCACGACCTGGTCGGGGCCGAGTCCGCTCGTCTCCACACGGACGTTCGCCCGCCGGTAGTACGCCTGGCGGGCGCGGTAGAGCTCCTCGAGCTCTTGGGGGGTGCGCCCGGCGAGCATCGGCCTTCCACCGGTGCGGCCGGCGCGCGCGTGGAGGTCGGCGAACTCCCCCGCGAGCCAGACGACCGTGCCGAGCTCGCGCAGGGCTTCCATACGCCCGTCATGGCACGGGAAGCCGCCGCCGGTGGCGATCACGTCGCCCGACTTGAGCCGGAGTGCCTCGAGGGCCGCGGCCTCGAGCTCGCGGAAGCGCGTCTCGCCGTGCTCACGGAAGATCTCGGGTATCGGCTTCCCCTCACGCGCCACGATCATGTCGTCCGTCTCGACGAAGCAGCGGCCCAGGCGGCGCGCGAGCAGCCTGCCCACCGACGACTTCCCGGCGCCCATGAAGCCCACGAGGATGACGTTGTCCGCAGGCATCCCTCGCATCGTATCAGATCGCGCGCCAGCGAAACCGGGGCCCGGTGGGTTCACCGGTGCACGGTGCGGCCGGCGGGCGCGCGGCGGTAGGCGCAGTCGCGCATCCAGCAGCGCGCGCACTGGCTGAAGTAGTGGTCGACGCGGGCGGTCGGCCCCGCACCGGCGAGGAGCGAGATGGACTTCACGGGCGTCATGAAGCACGAAGCGTTCAGACCGATGCCGATCACGTCGCCCGGGCACAGACGGAACAACTCGCGCTGCTGGGCCACGTCCCAGGCGCCGTAGCCCGGGCTGATCCGGTTGGTGACCCTGAGGCCGCGCGCGATGCCCTCCTGGCAGAGGACGTCGTTTACGTACTCGGCGAGGCTCTCGACGGCGCCCGAGCCGACACTGTCGAGCATCGAGGCAAGGGGCAGCTCGCGCGCCTCCCAGAGCTCGGCGACGCGCCGCTCGAGCCGATCGCCGATCGTGCACAGCGCGGCGACGACCTGCTCGACCGCGCCCCAGCTCTGCCGGGTCCTCGGGATCCGGAGCGCCACGCCACCGGCCTCGAGGAGGTCGGCGTCCTGGCGGGTGACGCCGAGCCAGCGCACGACGGCGCGCGGCTCCATGAGCGCGCGCCCGTGCGAGAGCGCCTCGTCGAAGAGCCGCCGCACCTCGACGTCGGGGATGTCGGCCTGCTTGTAGCCTTGGAAGCGCAGGATCTCGGCGGGGTCGATCTCGAGGGCGATGTCCGTGACGACGCGGGGCTCGGACGCGATGCGCTGGCCCGTCACTTCTTGCGGCTTCGGACGACTCTCATCTTCCGCTCGCCTCGGACGGCGGGACCCCAGCCCCGCGACGTCCTACGGCTCGCACGACCCTCATCTTCCGCTCGCCTCGGACGGCGGGACCCCAGCCCCGCGACGTCCTACGGCTCGCACGACCTCGGAAATTCGCCTGATGTGCTCGGGGTTGGAGCCGCAGCAGGCGCCGACGATGTTGCAGCCGGCGCCGAGCAGCGCCGGATAGTCGCGCGCCATCTCCTCGGGCCCGAGCTCGTACGTGACGGTGTCGCCCTTCGTGATGGGAAGCCCCGCGTTCGGGTATGCCACGAGGGGCGCGTCTGTGACCTTCCGCATCTCGCGGATGATAACGATTGCACGGTCGGGTCCGCGCCCGCAGTTCATCCCGACGACGTCCGCACCCGCCGCGAGGAGGCTCCGGGCGACGTCGCCCGGGCTCTCGCCCCACATCGTGCGGTCGCGATCGTGCATCTCCTCGAACTGGAAGAACATCGTCGCCATCACGGGGATGTCCGCCGCCTTCTTGCAGGCGCGGATCGCAGCCGTCGCCTCCTGGGGGAACATCATCGTCTCGACGGCGAACAGGTCCACGCGGCCCTCGGCCAGCGCCTCGGCCTGCTCCAGGAACGTCGCCTCGTATTCCTCGTCGGTGACGCCGGCATCGAGCGCGTAGTCCTGGGGCAGCCGGCTCGTCGGCCCGATCGAGCCCCCGATGTAACCCTCGGGCGGCGCCGCGGCGCGCGCGAGGCTGGCGCCTCGCTCGTTCAGCTCGCGCGTCCGGTCCCCGAGCCCGTACTCGGCGAGCTTGAGCCGTGTGCCGCCGAACGTGTTGGTCTCGACGATCTGGCTCCCGGCGTCGAAGTAGCCCTTGTGGATGGAGCGCACGATCTCGGCGTGCGTGTCGTTCCACAGCTCGGGACAGGCGCCGTTCAGGAGCCCGGCGGCGAAGAGCATCGTGCCGTAGCCGCCGTCGAAGACGAGCGTCTCGCCGCCACGGATGCGTTCGAGGACCTCCCAGCCGCGCGCCCTCACGACGGCACCGTCACCTCGACGCCCAGGAGCGCCTTCGCCTTCACGACCGCGAGCGTCGAGTCCTTGGCGTACCCGTCGGCGCCGATCTCGTCGGCGAATGCCTGGCTCACCGGCGCGCCGCCGATCATCACCTTCACCCGGTCGCGGAGCCCCGCCTTGACGAGCGCGTCGATCGTCCGCTTCATCGCGGGCATGGTCGTCGTCATCAGCGCCGAGATTCCGACGATGTTGGCGTTGTGCTCCGCGACCGCCTTCACGAAGACCTCCGGCGCCACGTCGCGGCCCAGGTTCACGACCTTGAAGCCGGCGCCCTCCAGCATCATCGCGACGAGATTCTTGCCGATGTCGTGGAGATCGCCCTGCGCGGTGCCGATGACGACGAGGCCGTAGTAGTCGTCGGCCTTGGCCGACGCCGTGATGAGCGGCTTCAGGAGGTCGAGGCCCGCGTACATCGCCCGCGCGGAGAGCAGGACCTGGGGGACGTAGTATTCGTTCCGGCGGAACTTCTCGCCCACCACGTCCATCCCCGGGATGAGCCCCTTGAAGATGAGCGCCTTCGGGTCGATCGACAGGCCGAGTCCCTCGTGGGTCTTGCGCGCGACCGTGTCCTTGTCGCCGATGATCAGCGCGCGCGCCATCGTCGGATAGTCGAACGTCTCGTCGCTCATGGAGTCATCTTACTATTTTTCTATGCTAGTATCCGGTGCTGATGAAGATCCGGGTGCTCGGCGCCTTCGGGGGCGAAGGGCTCGGGCATCGCCCCTCCGCGTTCCTCATCAACGACCACACGCTCCTCGACGGAGGCACGGTCAGCGGCGCGTTGACCGTCCCGGAGCAGCTCTCGATCGAGCAGGCCCTCGTCTCGCATTCCCACCTCGACCACGTCGCGGGCCTCGTCTACCTCACGGAGACGCTGGGCTTCTGCGAGACCGGCGCCGCGGTCACGGTCGCCTGCATCGACCCGGTCGTGAACTCGCTCCGCGCAGGCGTCTTCAACAACGTCCTCTGGCCC
>Ga0137396_10001380_pt1 | contig 12691 bp, 13 predicted proteins | sample czc16metaG_FD_108284 | JGI IMG/M metagenome (GOLD analysis project Ga0137396, IMG submission 108284) | Vadose zone soil microbial communities from Angelo Coast Range Reserve, California, USA - czcobulk3.16 metaG | ecosystem: Environmental > Terrestrial > Soil > Vadose zone | place: USA...
CAACAAGGTACGGGCGGGCCGCTCGCTGAAGCCGGCGGCCTGGAAGAACGGGGCGCGCGCGTGCGTCGCCCTGTCATTCGATTCGGACCACGAGACGAGCACCCTGCGCGAGGGCTCGACCTCGCCCGGCCGGCTGGCCCAGGGCGAATACGGCGCGCGCGTCGGCGTCCCGCGCATCCTGGACCTGCTGCGCCGCCACGACCTGCGCGCCTCGTTCTTCGTGCCCGGCGTGATCGCCCGGCTCCATCCCGACGAGCAGCGCCGCGTGGTGGCTGAAGGCCACGAGGTGGGCATGCACGGCTGGATCCACGAGGGCACCAGTGAGCTGACCGAGTCGTCGGAGCGCGACCTCATGCGGCGGGCCTTCGACACCCTGGCGAAGGTCACCGGCCGGACGCCGGTCGGGGTGCGTGTGCCGTCCTGGGACTTCAGCGCGACCACCTTGCCGCTGATCCGCGAGCTCGGCCTGCTCTACGATTCATCGCTCATGGCCGACGATGAGCCCTACGAGCTCGTCGACGCCGGCGAGCCCACCGGGATCGTGGAGCTCCCGGTCGAGTGGATCAAGGACGACGCGCCCTACCTGGGCATGAACCGCGCCACCGCCATCCGTCCATACACCGCGCCGTCCGCGGTGCACGAGATCTTTCGCGCCGAGTTCGAGGGCGCGTTATCCGAGGGCGGGCTCTTCCTGCTCACGATGCATCCGCACATCATCGGGCACCGCTCGCGGATCGCGATTCTCGAAGAGCTGATTCGCTACATGAAGGGCGTGCCCGGAGTCTGGTTCGCGACGCACGAAGAGGTCGCCCGCTACTGCAAGGCCGCAACGTCGTGAGGTGAGGTCCGCTCGCGGCAGGCCGATCCGGGCCTGCCGCGAGCTTCACGGTGCCCAAGTCGCGTGGATCAGAAGCCGCGGCCCCAGAGGCCGCAGTAGCGCCGCAACACGAACGGCAGGTTCTGCTCGTATCCGGGCCAGCTCTGGTACTTCGGCAGCTTCAGCTCCTTCTCGACGCCATCCCAGCACTTGCCGGCCTGGGCCTCGACCTTCACCGCGGCCGACGCGTCCTGCAGGAACGTCAGCTGATCCTGGACGTCCTGCTTGGTGCCGAGCCGGCCACCGGGAGCGCCGGGGTGGCCGGGAATCAGCTTGTCCCAGTCCATCGCCAGCACCTTCTTGATCGAGTCTTCAGCCTCGAGCGGATAGAAGTCGAGCATGCCGCGCCCGGGCACTGACCCGACCGGGAGAAAGTCGACCGCGAACAGCACTTTCTGCTTCGGCAGTCTCATGACGAGCGTGCTATCCGAATGGTTGAGGCCGATGTAGCTCAGCTCGAGCGTCGTGTCACCGAGCGTGATCGTGCGCTTGGTGTCTACCGTCTCGTCCGGCAGGACCGTGTACGGATCCTTGAGTATCGCCAGGCGCTCCTTGGCCCGCTTGTGCGCGATGATCGTGGCGCCGGCGTCCTTGAAGGGCTTGCCGCCAGCGATGTGATCGAAGTGTTGATGGCTGTAGATCAGGTACTTGATCGGCTGGGGCGAGACCTTCTTGATCTCGTCGACGTAGGTGACCACGGCCTGCGGGCGGCCGTAGCCGATCGGGTCGGTCGCGATCACGCCCGTCGACGTGACCACGAACATCGACTGATGGTTCCCGTAGCGGAAGACGTAGACGTTGTCGGTGCCGTCGACCTTGGTGGTCGCGAACGGGGGCGGTGCCGGTTGCTGAGCGTAGGCCACCACGCCCAGGCACGCCGCCGCCAGGACTCCGGCTGCGATGGCGGAGGTCAATCGGGACATACGATCGCTCCTTCCTGTGAGATCGGTTTTGGGTGCTGGCGTCGCGGCCGGTAGCATCGCCGGATGCGCCACCAAGGTCAAGGCCATTGCCCACGACGGTGCCTTCGTGTACTGCTGGTCCCACTATGGACTACAACATCGTTCTCGGTACCGCTGGCTGGGGCGTGTGGCACAGTCCGGACGCGGGCAAGTCATGGCTGCGTCATCGAAAGCCCTTCCCGCTGAACAGCCGGGTCCAGGCGCTGGCCGTCCTCCCGGGCGAGCCCAGCGGTCTCCTGGCCGCGGGAGACACGGGCGTGTTCCGGAGCCGCGACGGCGGCGCGTCGTGGTCGCGCGTGGGTGCCGCGGGAGATCTGCCCACGGTCTGGTCACTGGCCGTCGACCCGAGCGATCCTCAGACCGTCTTCGCGGGCACACGGCCGGCCGCGATCTACCGCTCGCGCGACGGCGGAGCGAGCTGGAAGCGGCTCGACGTCGCGGTCGCGACCGAGTGCTCGATCGGGACGCCGTTCGTCACCCGCGTGCTCGCCGACCGAGACCGAACGGTGTGGGCCGGCGTCGAGATCGACGGCGTCTTCCGGAGCGAGGACGGCGGCGACACGTGGACGAAGGTCGTCAACGGCCTCTCCGATCTCGACGTTCACGACATGGCGCTGGCGCCCAGCAACCCGCCCCGCGTCTACACGAGCACCAACGGCGAGCTGTTCTGGAGCGACGATCGGGGCCAGACGTGGACGGCAATCGGCGTGAAGACGCGGTGGCCGCTTCCATACGCCCGAGGCATCGCGGTGAAGCCCGATGAGCCCGACGTGCTGTTCGCCGGGTGCGGCCAGACCACGACGGGAGAGACCGGTGGGGTCCTCCGCTCGAACGACGGCGGCCAGAGCTGGCGAAGCCTTCCCCTGCCCTCGCGGCCCAACGCCACCATGTGGGGGCTCGCGACTCATCCGGCCGACGCCGCGCGTATCGTCGCGTTCAGCTTGTTCGGCGAGGTCTACGTGAGCGAGGACGCCGGCGAGTCCTGGCGCAAGATCGCGCGCGAGTTCGGCGAGATCCGCGCCGCGGCCTGGCTGCCGGCGTGAAGGTCTCGGCGGTGCGCTTGTCCGACACGTTCCGAGGGAGGACACCATGCGTGGAGCACATCGTTTCTCGAGCTGGGCGGGCATTGCCGCGGTCACCGCGCTGGTCGCGGGAGCGCTGATGGCTTCGCCGGCCGGCGCCGCCACCTTCGTCTACGTCGGTAACGCCGAGAGCAACGAGGTCTACGTGCTCCAGCTCAACCAGCAGAACGGTGACCTCACGGTCGTCGACAAGACACCGATTCCTGGGATCGAGAAGCCGGGCATCTCGACGCCGATGTCGGTGAGCCCCGATCGCCGCGTCCTCTATGTCGGCACGCGCGGCGAGCCGAAGGTCGCGGCCGGCTTCGCCATCGATCCGTCGACCGGTAAGCTGAAGCACATCGCGAGCGGCCCACTCGCCGACAGCCTGGCCTACATCGCGGTCGATCGGACGGGCCGCTTCCTCCTCGGTGCGTCATATCCCGGTCACCGGGTCACGGTGAATCCGATCGGGTCGCCCGGCAAGGTGCTCCCGCCGCAGCAGGTGCTCGAGAACTATCCCAACGCGCACGCGATCTTCGCCGACGCCGCGAACCGCTTCGTGCTGGTGCCGACACTCGGCAACGATCGCATCAATCAGTTCGCGTTCGACGCGGCCACCGGCAAGCTGACGCCCACTTCGTCGCCGGCGGCCGAGGCGCGACTGAAGGCAGGCCCACGCCACTTCGTCTACCACCCGAGCGGCAAGCTCGTGTACGTCATCGGCGAGCTGGACGGCGCGGTCTACGTCTTCGACTACGACGCCGTCACCGGTGACCTGAAGCAGAAGCAGGTCGTCAGCGCGCTGCCCGCGGAGTTCCAGGGTAAGCCGTCGGCCGCTGATCTCCACATCACGCCCAACGGCAAATTCCTCTACGGCTCGGAGCGCGTCTCGAGCACCCTGGCCGGGTTCCAGGTCGACCCGGCCAAGGGCACGTTGACGCCGATCGGCAGTGTGCCGACCGAGAAGCAGCCGCGCGGCTTCGGGATCGATCCCTCCGGCCGCTATCTGCTGGCGGTCGGCCAGCTCTCCCACGGGCTGTCGAGCTACTCGATCGATCAGACCAGCGGCAAGCTCACCAAGCTGAAGGAATATCCGATGGGCAAGAACCCGAACTGGGTGGAGATCCTCGACCTTCCATAAGGGGGCAAAGGCGATGGCGAGACTCGAGCCGCTGAGCATCCACGCGGTCGACGACGAGATCCGGCACCTCTGCGAGGAGGCGGAGCGTCAGTCGGGTACCTCGGCGAGCACGCGTACCTACGCGCGGAATCCCGTCGTCGTGAAGGCGCTCGCTGCCTTCCGCGCGACCCTCGCGCGTGAGGGCACGATCGAGCCGTCGCTCCGGGAGCTCGTGCGGCTGAAGATCGCGGCCCTCAACGCGTGCCGGTACTGACTCACCGTGCGCTATGCCGGGGCCCGGCATGCGGGGGCGACCGAAGCGAAGATCGCTGCGATCGACGACGAAGCGTCCGACCTCCTGAGCCCGCGCGAGCGGGCTGCTATCCGGTTCGCCGAGAAGCTCGCCGTCGATCACCACAAGGTCGACGACACGCTCTGGTCCGACATGCGCGCGCACTTCTCGGAGGCCGAGATCGTCGAGCTGGTCGCCCACGCGACGCTCTACATCGGCTTCGGGCGGTTCAACGAGATCCTGGGCGTGGAGCCGGCCTCGCGGTGAGCACGCGCTCGGAGCCGGTCGCAAGAGGTCAGCTCGCCACACTGAAGCGGAGACTGGCCGAGGGCCAGGCGACCCTCGGCTATCTCGTCACGACGCCGAGCGTCCAGATCGTGCAGGCCCTGGCACGAACCGGCGTCGACTGGCTGATGATCGACATGGAGCACGCGCCCATCGGCATCGAGTCAGTGGCCGCCATGATCGCGGCCTCCGCTGGCACACCGGTGACGCCGATCGTCCGTGTGCCGGCGGCGCGCGCGGAGCTGGTCAAGCCGGTGCTCGACTCCGGCGCGCTGGGTGTCGTGTTCCCGCAGATCGCGACGCGCCAGGATGCCGAAGCCACCGTGCAGGCGGTGCGTTACGCCCCCGAGGGCCAGCGCGGCTACGGTCCGACCTACGCGGCGCTCCGCTGGGGTCTGCCGAATCTCGAGTACCTGAAGGTGGCGAACGACGCGGTGCTGAACATCGTGCTGATCGAGTCGCAGGCCGGCGTGGACGCGCTGGACGAGATCCTCACGGTCCGAGGGCTCGACGTCGTCGCGGTGGCGCGCGGCGATCTCTCGCAGAATCTCGGCGCGCCGGGTCAGTTCGATCATCCCCACCTGCGCGAGGTCGTCGCGAAGGCGGAGGCGAAGATCCTCGCCTACGGCGAGGTCGCCCTCGGCGGCATCGCGTTCTCCTCCGACGAGGCGCGCGCGATGATCGCGCGCGGCCACCGCTTCATCGTTCTCGGCAGCGACGCCGGCTTGATCGCCGGCGCGGCGCAGCGCATGGTGCAAACGATCCGAGCCTGAGGAGCTAAGGAGCCCTATGCAGTTCGGCCTGTTCATGATGCCGCTCCACCCGCCCTACCGCGCGTTCGCCGACTGCTACCAGCGCGACGTCGCGCAGATCGTCCTGGCCGATCAGCTCGGCTTCGGCGAGGCCTGGGTGGGCGAGCACCTCACAGAGCGCTGGGAGAACGCGCCGGCCCCCGATCTGCTCCTCGCCCAGGCTCTGGCATTGACGAAGACGGTGCGGCTCGGGACGGGCGTGACGTTGCTGGCGCTCCACAATCCCGTCTACCTCGCGCATCGGCTGGCCATGCTCGATCACATGGCTCGCGGCCGGTTTCAGTGGGGCATCGGCGGCGGCGGGATCCCGACCGATCTATCGCTGTTCGGGCTGGATCCGTCGACCGTCCGCGCCCGCTCGGCCGAGGTGCTCGACGTCGTGCTCAAGCTCTGGGCCTCCGATGGCCGCTTCACGTATCGCGGCAAGTTCTTCGACATCGACACGCCCGTGCTCGATCCCGTGAAGGGCCGCGGGTACTACATGAAACCGTTCCAGGCGCCGCATCCGCCGATCGCAGTCGCGGCCAGCACACCCGACTCGAGCTCGATGCGCATGGCGGGCGAGCGCGGATGGATCCCGATGTCGAGCTCGCTCCTCTCCCGGGCGCATCTCGCCGCCCACTGGCGCCTGGTCGAGACCGGAGCGGCGGGCGCTGGTCGCCAGGCCCATCGCAGCCAGTGGCGCATCGCGCGCGACGTGCTGGTCGCGCCCACGTCCGCGATGGCCCGCGAGCGGGCGCGGGCGGTCCTCGGACGGAACTACGTGCAGCACCAGTATCCCAATCGCATCGGCACGGCGCAGATGGCGTCCACCAAGCTCGAGCCGTCGATGCCCGACGAGGCGGTGACGGTCGACTACTTGATGGACAACGTCTGGATCGTCGGCGACGCGGCCGAATGCGCGGACAAGATCCACGAGCTCTACGAGGAGAGCGGCGGCTTCGGCGCGCTCCTCTCGATCACGACCGACTCGGACGATGCCGGGTGGGACCACGAGAGCCTCCGCCTCCTGATGGAGGACGTGGCGCCCCGGGTCGCCCGCCTGGGATGACACGAACGCAAGGAGAAGAGGCGATGGCCTACCGCTACGACCACATGCATCTGCGTAGCCGCGACGTCAAGAAGACCGCCGAGTACTACCACCGCGTCTTCGGCGCCAAGATCGTCGAGTCGATCCAGTCCGACGGCAAGCCCCGCACCGATCTCGACCTGGACGGGCTGACGATCTTCATCGCCCCGGTCGCGCCCGAGGCCGCGATCCCGTCGGCCCCGACGGAGCCCTACGTCGGTCTGGATCACTTCGGATTGCGCGTCGACAACATGGACGACGCGGTCGCCGAGCTCAAGCGCCGGGGCGCCAGCTTCAAGATGGAGCCCCGCACCATCCGCCCGGGCGTGAGGATCGCGTTCATCGAGGCGCCCGACAACGTGCGGATCGAGCTCCTCGAGCGCGCCTAGGTCCGAGCGACCGCTGTGATCTACATGGTCGAGATGGCGCTGCTCGACAGCGCGCGCCGCGCCGAGTGGGAAGCCTGGTATGTCGCCCACCAGAAGAAGCTCCTGTCGATCCCGGGCATCCACGCCAGCCAGCGTTTCGAGGCGCTCCACAAAGCCGAGTCGCCCTTCGCGGCGCTTCACGAGGTCGACTCGCCCGACGTTCTCACCAGCGCGAGCTATCGGGCTCAGGCGGGGCCGACCAACACCGGCGAGTGGCAAACGAAGATGGACAACTGGCATCGCAACGTGTTCGACGGCATCGCGCACACGCCTGACGTCCCGACGGACTCTTGCCTGCTCGTGGTCGAAGCTCACGGCGGCTCGGCGCTTCCAGGTGGCGTGACGGTCACGTGGATGACGGCCGTCGGGCTCGATCGCAGCGTGGCGCGACGCGGCCTCGCGATCGTGCCGGCGGCGACCGCGCATCGATTCGTCGGTACGCCGGGTGTCCGTGTGATGAAACCGCTCGGGCCGCGCCTTCGACGCGGGACCTGATCCTGCCGGTTTCGCAAGGAGATCGCATGACTCGCACCCGCTCGATCGCTCTCGCCGCGGTGGTCCTTGCCGTCACCGTGGGTGCGCCGTCCGGCTACGGCGCCGGTGACATCGACCGCACCGCGGTCGACGTCAAGACGCCCTCCGAGATCAAGTGGGTCAAGAACGCCGCCGGAACCAACGAGTCAGCCGTGCTCTTCGGAGATCCGAGCAAGCCGGGCCCGTACGTCGTGCGCGTGAAATGGTTTCCCGGGAACATGAGCCGGCCTCATTTCCATCCCAACGACCGGTTCTTCGCGGTTCTTTCGGGCACGTGGTGGATGGGCACCGGCGAGACGTTCGATCCCGAGAGCACCGTGCCCGCGCCCGCGGGCAGCTACGTCATTCACTACGGCGGGAAGGTCCATTACGACGGCGCGAAGACCGAGGAGACGATCATCCAGGTCTGGGGCATGGGTCCGGCGACGTCGACGCCGGCCGAGAAGCGCTGATCGACTGACATGGGGGCCCCGACACGGCCCCCAAGCCCCCATGCTCGGAGACGCCCCGGCGAAGCCGTGGCGCCCCTCGAGTTCGCTTACGCCGAACTAGTCTACTGCGCCGGCGCGGCGCGCCAGATCCTGCGCGCGCCGGCCGTGTCGATCCTGAGCGCGACGACCGACGCGGTGGCCAGGAACACGCACGCGACAGCGAACGCCGCGCCATAGCCGCCCGTCGCCTCGAAGAGCGCGCCGGCGAGCGAGGATCCGATGGCGGCGCCGGTCTGGTGCACGAGGAAGATGACGCCGAGCACCGGGCTCACCGAGAAGCGCCCCCAGATATCGGCAGTGAGTGCGGACGTCATCGAGCCCGTCCCTGCCATCGTGATGCCGCCGAGGACGGCGACGATGATGATCGCCCCCGGGTTGTCGCGAATCAGGAAGAACCCCGAGAAGATCAGCACCCTGCCCGCGTAGATCCCGGCCAGGACGGGACGGCGTCCGAACCGATCGGACAGCGTGCCCAGCAGCACGGTGCAGCCGATGGCCGAGCCGCCGAGCACGCCGAAGGCCCACGAGGCGAACATCGGCGTGTAGCCATGATCGGTCAGCATCGGAATGCCATGTGCGGACAGGAGACTCATCGAGAAGCCGCACGTGAAGAACGAGCCGGCAAGCTGCCAGAACGCGAGCGTCTGCATGGCCGTGGTCGCGCTCACCCGCTCGCGCGACGCGGCACCCGCGGTCTTCGCGTCGAGCGGCGCACCATCCGGCGTGAGCCCCATCTGCTCCGGCGACTCGCGGATCACCCAGAGAGCGACCGGCAGGATCCCGACCAGGACCAGCGCGGCGATCAGCACGTAAGTGGTCCGCCAGCCGCGAGTGAGAATGAGCCAGGTCACGAGCGGCACCAGCATGCTCATCCCAGTCATCGACGCGCTACCGAGCAGCGAGAGCGCGGTACCGCGCCGCTTGCTGAACCAGCGCGCGACCACGCCGGAAGCCATCACCGGTCCCGTCACCGCGAGGCCGAGCGGCAGGATCACTCCATACACGACGGCGAATTCCCAGTAGCTGCGCACCTGCGACGTCAGCACGAGCGATCCCACGAGCAAGATCGTTCCGACGGACGCCGTGAGCCGCGCGCCGAACCGGTCCAGAGCCAGACCGACGAGTGGGCCGAACACGCCGTACAGGAACAGGCTCACCGCGATCACGAGAGAGAAGCTGGCGCGGTCGAGACCGAGGTCGGCCACGATCGGCTTGAGAAACGGCCCCACGGCGTGGCGGATTCCGGTGGAGATGAACGTCATGAAGGAGAACCCGGCGACGACCCACCAGCCGTAGAACACCGATCCTGTCTTCATTGACATCACCAACTATACTCGTTTGGGCGCGGAACGGCTCGAGGATCCGCGACGCCACGAGGGGAGAGACCTTACATGTTGATGCGGAGGTTAGGTCGCACCGGATTGCGGGTGGCCGCGCTGTGTCTGGGCGGCAACACGTTCGGCTGGACCACGGACCAGAAGGCTTCGGAGGCCGTGCTCGACGCCTACGTCGAGGCCGGCGGGAACTTCGTCGATACCGCGGACGTGTACTCGCGCTGGGTGCCCGGCCACCAGGGCGGAGAATCCGAGGACGTGCTCGGCAAGTGGATGAAGGCGCGCGGCAACCGTCGTGCCGTCATCATCGCCACCAAGGTGATGGGACCGATGGGGCCCGGCCCGAACGACACCGGGCTCTCGCGCCAGCACATCGTCGAGGGCGTCGAGGACTCGCTGCGGCGCCTCCAGACGGACTTCATCGATCTCTATCAGGCGCACTGGGACGACCGCGACACCCCGCTCGAGGAGACGCTGCGCGCCTTCGACGACCTGGTCCGCCAGGGCAAGGTCCGTTACATCGGCGCCTCGAACTATCACGCGTGGCGACTCACGCGCGCCCTGTGGGAGAGCGATCGGCGCGCCTACGTGCGCTACGAGTCGATCCAGCCGAAGTACAACCTCGTGTTTCGCGACGAGTACGAGCGCGAGCTCGAGCCCCTCTGCCTCGAGCAGTCGCTGGGCGTCATCCCCTACTCCTCGCTCGGCAGCGGATTTCTCTCCGGCAAGTACCATCGGGGCCGCGACCTGCCGAAGACCGCCCGCGCCGGCAGCGTCCAGAAGATCTACATGACCGACCGCGGCTTCACGGTGCTGGAAGCCGTCGAGAAGGTCGCGGCCGCCGCCGGCGCGACCCCGGCGCAGGTCGCGCTGTCCTGGCTGGCGCATCGCCCGGGCGTCACCGCGCCGATCGCCAGCGCCACGTCGGTGACACAGCTCAAGGAGCTACTCGGCGGGATCGAGCTCCAGCTCGATACGGACGCGCGCGCCACGCTCGATCGCGCGAGCGCCTGGCAGGAGAGCTAGCGGCTGGGTCGGCATCCTCCCGCGATCTGCGGGAGGATGAACACTTCGCTGTCGGGACCGATCGGCTCCAGCAAGGTCTCCTGGTAGATCTGGCCGTCGATGGCCACGGCCACGCCCTCCTGGAGATGGGGACCGAGCTCGGGATGCAGCGCGGTGAGCTGCTGGTAGAGCTGCTTCACGGACGTCGCCGAGAGATTGAACTCGGCGACGCCCCCCGTGAGCTGCGCGAGGTTGCCGATCAAGACGACGTGAGCCACTGCCGATTCAGTTCTTGCCGTTGGCGCCTTTCTCTTTGAGCGCCTTCAGAACCTTGGGCGGTGACATCGGAAGCTCGGTGAAGCGGATGCCGGTCGCCGCTTCCATCGCGTTGGCGATCGCCCCGAGCGGCGGCACGATCGGCGTCTCGCCGACGCCGCGCACGCCGTATGGATGCTTCGGATTCGCCACCTCGACCACGATTGCGTCGATCATCGGCACGTCGGAGGCCACGGGCATCCGGTAGTCGAGGAAGCCGGCGTTCTGCAGCTTGCCGTCCTCGCCGTAGATGTATTCCTCGTTCAGCGCCCAGCCGATCCCCTGCACGGCGCCGCCCTGGAACTGCCCCTCGACGTAGCTCGGATGGATGGCGCGTCCGGCGTCCTGCGCCACCGTGTAGCGCAGAATAGTCACCCGGCCGGTCTCTGGATCGACCTCGAGATCGACCAGGTGCGTACCAAGGCTCGGACCGGCACCCTGAGCGTTGATGCGGCCGTAGCCACCGATCGGACCGCCGGTCTTGCCCGCGATCTTTGCGAAGTCGGCGATCGACATCGGCTTGAACTTCTCGGCCGCCGCGCCGAGCGCCTTCACGGAGCCGCCCGCCCACTCGACCTGGTCGGGCTTGAGCTCCCAGAGCTTGGCGGCCCGCGCGCACAGCTCGGTCTTGATCTGCTTGGCCGCCTCCACGATCGCCATCGAGCCCGAGAAGGTGGACCGGCTGCCGCCGGTGAGGAAGGTGAAGCCGAGGGAGCCGGTGTCGCCGATGATCGGCCGCACCTTGTCGTACGGAATCCCGAGCTCGTCCGCCGCCACCATCGCGAGCGACGCGCGCAGCCCGCCGATGTCGGGCGTGCCGGCCATGAGGGACACCGTGCCGTCCTCGTTGATCGTCAAGGACGCGCACGTCTCGCCGCCGATGTTGAACCAGAAGCCCGACGCGACGCCGCGGCCCTGCCACTTCCGGAGCGGCGTGTTCCAGTGTTCGGTCTTCTTGATGGAGTTGAGCGTCTCCTCCAGCCCGATCGGCCCGAACTTCGGACCGTACGCGGCCTTGGTACCTTCGTGCGCCGCGTTCATCATGCGGAGCTCGATCGGGTCGAGGCCGAGCTTCTTGGCGATCTCGTCCACGACGCTCTCGACGGCGAACTCCGAGATGGGCGCGCCGGGCGCCCGGTAGGCCGCCACCTTCGGGCGGTTCGAGACGACGTCGTAGCCGATCACCTTGACGTTCTCGATGTCGTAGGGCGCGTACGCGCACATGACGCCGGGCTGGACCGGCGAACCCTGGAAGGCGCCCGCCTGGTACTTGAGCTCGGCGAAGCCCGCGACGAACTTGCCGTCCTTCGTCGCGCCCATCTTGACCTTCACGGTGGCGCCCGAGGTCGGGCCCGAGGCCTTGAACACTTCCTCGCGCGACATGACCATCTTCACCGGGCGCTTGGCCTTGCGCGAGAGCGCGATGGCCAGCGGCTCGAGATAGACGACGGTCTTGCCGCCGAAGCCGCCGCCGATCTCGGAGGCGGTGACGCGGATCTTGCTGATGTCCAGGCCCAGGAGGCGCGCGCAGTGCGCGCGCACGATGAAGTGGCCCTGCGTGCAGCACCAGAGCTCGGTCGACCCGTCCTCGGACACGCTCGCCAGCGCCGCGTGCGGCTCGATGTAGCCCTGATGCACCGGCGCGGTCTTGAACTCGCGCTCGACGACGACGTCGGCCTTCTTGAAGCCGGCCTCGATGTCACCCAGCGCGATCTCGATCCGCTTGGCCACGTTCGAGGGCTTCTCGGGCTTGGGCTCGACCCCGGCCGTGAAGAGATCGTCGTGCAGGAGCGGCGCGCCCGGCCGCATGGCCTCGACCACGTCGATCACGTGCGCAAGCACCTCGTACTTCACGTCGATGAGCTTCAGCGCCCGCCTGGCGATCGCCACGCTCGTGGCGGCGACCGCGGCCACCGCGTGGCCCTCGTAGAGGGCTTTCTCGCGCGCCATGACGTTCCGGACGACGTCCTTGTAATTCATCAACATCTCGCCGGCCGGGATGAACTCCGAGGGCTGGTCGGCGAAATCGTCCCGGGTGATCACGGCCTTGACGCCGGGCAACGCCTCGGCCTTCGAGGTGTCGATCGCGATGATGCGCGCGTG
>Ga0137396_10001383_pt1 | contig 12666 bp, 6 predicted proteins | sample czc16metaG_FD_108284 | JGI IMG/M metagenome (GOLD analysis project Ga0137396, IMG submission 108284) | Vadose zone soil microbial communities from Angelo Coast Range Reserve, California, USA - czcobulk3.16 metaG | ecosystem: Environmental > Terrestrial > Soil > Vadose zone | place: USA...
ACGCGAAGATCTTGTCGCGCGCCCCGGTGGTGCGTCGCGCGCCACTGGGGCCGGAGCGACTGCTCGCGCTGATTTGGCATCCGCGTCGTTTTCACCCGTGAGACCACGATCCAGGTCGGACAGACTGTCAACGAAGGTGGGATCGTCGGCAAGGGACCGGCGGGACTTGGGATCGTCCACTCGACACTTATACGCCAACTCTTGTGCTTCGAAACGGGACAGGGGTGTGTCATATCGCAGCACGGAGCCCGTAAATCATTGCAAATCAACGAGCTAAACTTGCCAATGATGGCTCACACATGACGTTACTGTCATATATACGAACACGCGGCACGAAACGACGCTTCTGAGTTAGAGGTGTAACAACCAATGTAACCAACGGTTTATACCCAATGGACCAGCTTGGCTTCAGAGTTGCTGAGGCTTACCTACGCGCCCGTCGTGTAACTTGCCGACAAGGCGACTCTGATGACTGATCCCACGTTGATCACCGTTTCGAATTGGCGCGACGACCTTCCCGTGCTGACAGCGCGGACGGTGACGTTGCGCGAGCCGATATCGTCGGATCTCGGACCGTTGGTCGATCTGCTGTCGCTTGGCGACGCGACACGCTTCGCACTCGACGAGCCGGTGAGCGAGGTCGCGTTGCAGCAGCTGATTGAGCGCGTCGCGCGCGATCGCGCGGCGGGTCGCGCGTTCACCTACGTCATCACGCTGACCGCGACGCGGACTGTCATCGGGCTGCTGCAGGTGCGCCAACTCGATCCTGGGTTCGAGGCCGCCGAGTGGGAATGCACGCTCGCCCCCTCGTGGCGCGGCAGCGGCGTGTTCGTCGAAGCGGCGCGACTGGTCGGATCCTTCGCATTCGGATCGGTGGGTGCGAACCGCCTCGAGGCGCGCGTGCCGGTGCGCGACGGCCGGGCGAACGGCGCGCTGCGCAAGCTCGGTGCGGTGCAGGAAGGCATTCTCCGCCGCTCGCTGCGTCTGGGCGGCGAGTATCTCGACCAGGTGCTCTGGTCGATGTTGAAGGAAGACTGGGGCGAACACTGGATCTCCATCGGGCCGCGGGTGCACTAGGGGCTATCGGCCACCTGTCATGAGTCAGTTGCCCACCGCCGCACGCCTCTACGTCACCAGCGTGATTGTCATCGGCCTCGCGCTGCTCGTGGTGTTTGTGCCGGAGGCGACGTTCAGTCAGCCGTTGCTGTTCGCGGCGCTCCTGGTCTTGTCGTCAGCGACGGCCGCACTGAAGGTCCATCTGCCGCTCACCACCGGTGGCTCGACGATGTCGGTGTCGTACGCGGTCGATTTCGCGTCGCTCCTGCTGCTCGGTCCGCACGAAACGATGCTCGTCGCCGCCGGCAGCGCGTTCAGCCAGTGCAATCTGAATCGCAAGGAGGGCCAGCGGAATCCGCTGTATCGCACGCTCTTCAGCGCGGCGTCGCTCGTCATCACGGTGCACGTCGCCGGACTGGCGTTTCATCTGTTGGGCGGCACGCCGTCGCACACGCCGCTGACCGTCGCGCGGCCGCTCGTCGCTGCGGCGACGGTGTACTTTCTGCTGAACACGGGGCTCGTCGCGACCGCGATCGCGCTGTCGAGTCGCACCGGCCTCGTGTCGACGTGGCACAACAACTTTCTCTGGAGCGCGCCCAGCTACTTCGTCGGCGCCGGCACTGCCGCCGCTGCCGCATGGTTCGTCGAGCACGCCGGCTTCTGGGTGGCGCCGTTCACGTTCGCGCCGATGTACCTCACCTACCGCACGTACAAGGTGTACATGGGCCGCATCGAGGACGAGCAGCGGCACGTGCAGCAAACGTCGGATCTGCACCTGGCGACGATCGAAGCGCTGGCGCGCGCGATCGACGCCAAGGATCAAACCACGCAGATGCACATTCGTCGCGTGCAGCTGTATGCGACGAGCCTGGCGAACGCCGTCGGCCTGTCCGAGTCCGAGATTCAAGGCGTCAAGACCGCTGCGCTTCTGCATGACATCGGCAAGTTGGCGGTGCCCGAACACATCCTGTCGAAGCCGGGTCCGCTGACGCAGGAAGAGTTCCAGAAGATTCGCATCCACCCGCAAGTGGGGGCGGAGATCATCGCTGCGGTGCCGTTCCCGTATCCGGTCGCGCCGCTGATTCTCAGCCACCACGAACGTTGGGACGGCAAAGGCTACCCGCAGGGCATCGCGGGCGAGGCCATCCCGGTCGGCGCGCGCATCCTGACCATCGTCGACTACTACGATGCTGTGACGACGGAGCGGCCGTACCACAAAGCGCTGACCAACGAGAGCGCCATGGGGCTGCTGAGGCACGAAGCCGGCCGCGCGCTCGATCCGAAGCTCGTGCCGGTTTTCATCGAGCTGCTCCCGTCGCTGATCGCCCAAGCCGATGCGCTCGCGTGTGAGGCTGGCGGTCCGGCGCCGGTTGAAGCGGAGACCACCGGTACGACCGCGGTCGGTCTCGTGCCGAACACGACGCACAACGCGTTCGAGAACATCGCACTCGCCCATCGTGAAATCTACGCGCTGTACGAGATCGCGCAGTCGATGGGCACGAGCCTGGGCGTCGCCGACACGATGGCGCTCATCTCCTCGAAGGTTTCGAAGATCGTGCCGTGGACGGGCTGCGCGTTGTTCCTCTTTAACGAGGAGAACGATTCGCTCAAGTGCCGGTTCGCGTCGGGCGCGGACGCGCCGAAACTGTTGAACGCCACGCTCCGCGTCGGCCACGGCCTGTCAGGGTGGGTTGCTCGCAACCGTCGCACGCTCGTCAACGCCGATCCGCGCATCACCTTCGACGCCCTTGGGCTGCCGAACCCAATCGACTTGAAGTCGGCCATCATCTGCCCGCTCCATTTCAACGACACGTTCATCGGCTGCCTGTCGCTCTATCATTCGCAGCCGAACCGGTACACGGAAGACCATCGCCGGCTGCTCGAGCGGATTGGGGAGCAGGCGGGCGCCGTCATCCACAACTCGATCGTGTTCGAGCAAACGCAGGAAGATTCGCTGACCGATCCGCTGACCGGGCTGCCGAACAGGCGCTCGATGTTCGTCCATCTCTCGCGCGAGCTGGCGCGCGCCGAGCGTCTGAAGAGCGAGGTGGCCGTCATCGTCATGGACGTCGACGGTTTCAAGTCCATTAACGACACCTACGGACACAACGTCGGTGACCACGCGCTGCGCGAGGTCGCGACCGCACTGCAAGATGCGCTGCGGCCCTATGACCTGTGCGTGCGCTATGCAGGCGACGAGTTCATCGTCGTGCTGTCGGACTGCTCACGCGACGCCGCCGACGCGAAACGCCGCGAGCTCCAGAGCCGCATTGCCGAAATCGAGCTGGAAGTTCGTGCCGGCAAGCGAGTGCGGCTCGCGGTCAGCGCCGGCGCGGCCGTGTTCCCGCAAAACGGCACGACGTACGAAGCGCTGCTCGCGGATGCGGACCACCGCATGTATCGCGACAAAGCGGCGCGCCGCGGCCAGCTCACGCTGCCGCGGACTCCGGGCTCCGCCGACTTCATCGCAGCCGACGCCTTCGAGCAGCGCGGCAAAACGCGGCCAACACCGATCCCGCTCCCGCACACCGCCGCGTAGGGAAAGTGCACCTTGGGGCAAAGCCTCAAGCACCCTGGATGCGAAGCCTCTAAAGTACCCTAAAAAGGCGAAGCCCCAAGCAGAGGCGAAGCCTCCAAGCACCCTAGAGAGGCGAAGCGTGTCCGCCCCGACCAATCGTTCCGCTGACGCTTCCATCAAGAGGGCCGCGCTTGTCCTGGTTTGCCAGGCGGTCCGCTTTCGCAAGCCACGTACCGATAAAATGAGACCGTGAGCGACAAAGAGGAACCTCAAGTGCGCGTCGTCGATCGCCGATGGTGGGCGCGAACCGATGCCGACGAGCCAAGCGACGACGCCGGGGTCCGCAAGCCGAGTTATGTCGAGGACCTCGAGCGGCAGATCGCCGACAAAACGGCGCAGCTGCAAACGTATCTGACCGATCATCGCCGCGCGCTCGACGAATTCGATCAGGTCAAAGCGCGGCTTCGTCGCGACACCGCGCGCGAGGTCGAGCGAGGCAGGCGTTCGGTGATCGCCGAGTTCCTCGAGGTGCTCGACAATCTCGACCGCGCGATTGCCGCTGCGACCACGAGCTCGAACGCCGATCACGCGTTACTCAAAGGAGTACAGCTCGTCCGCGATCAGTTTCTCGCCAAGTTGCGAGGACTCGGCGTCACGCGTCTCGACGCGCTCGGGCAGCCATTCGATGCGGCTCGCCACGAAGCGGTCTCGACGGCGCCGGTCACGGATCCTGCGCAGGACGGCACCATCGTCGCGGTCGTGAAGGAGGGCTACGCGGTCGGCGACGAAGTGCTCCGGCCCGCCTCCGTCGTTGTCGGTAACGCCGACTGAGCGGACAATCGCCGCAAATCAGCGCCGCGAGCGTAAGCGAGCGGTGGTACGCGCTGGGGGTGGGGCCCCAGCGCAAAGTAAAGAACGATGAAAGACGATCTCGTCGCGCGCCGGCAGAAGTACATCGAACGTCAGATCGCGCTCGACAAGGGCGCCGTCAACGTGAAGTTCGCTGGACACAGGCCGGAAGGGCGCGGGCCGGCGAACCGTCACGGGATGCCGAAGCTGCCCGTCGGCCAGCACGAAGTCAAGAACTGGCCGGTCCTCGATCTCGGCGAACAGCCGCACATCTCGCGCGCCACGTGGAAGCTCGAGGTCGGCGGGCTCGTGGAAAGCCCGTTTACGCTGACGTGGGACCGGTTCATGGCGCTGCCGCAGGTGGACGAGGTGAGCGATTTCCACTGTGTCACGACCTGGAGCCGCTACGACAATCACTGGCGCGGCGTCCGCTTCAAGACGATCGCCGAGCTCGCAATTCCAAAAGAGGAGGCGCGCCACGTTCTCTGCACCGGTTACGACTTCATGCCGGGCACGTCCATCCCGTACACGACCAACCTGCCGCTCGCGCGCGCGATCGAAGACGACGTGCTCCTGGTGCACACCTGGGAAGGTGAACCGCTCCCGCAAGAGCACGGCGGTCCGTGCCGGATGATCACGCCGAAGCTGTACGCGTGGAAGGGCGCGAAATGGATTCGCAAGATCGAATTCCTGGCCGACGATCACAAGGGCTTCTGGGAAGTTCGAGGCTACTCGAATACGGCCGAACCCTGGTTCAACGACCGCTACGCGACCTAGGCTGACTCTCGTTAGCCCTTCCGGAGTGGCATAGAAGATGAAACCTCGTCTATGCCTCATGCGAGTCTGGCCCGGCGACCCTTATCCGCTCGGCGCTACCTGGACCGGCGTCGGCGTGAATTTCGCGCTCTTTTCCGCGCACGCCACCAAAGTTGAACTGTGCCTCTTCGATTCGCCTGACGCGAAGAAAGAAAGCGCCCGCATTGCTCTGCCTGAACACACTGACATGGTGTGGCACGCGTTTCTGACAGATGTGCGGCCGAACCAGCTCTACGGTTATCGCGTCCACGGACCCTACGACCCGTCGACGGGCCACCGTTATAACCCGAACAAAGTTGTCATGGATCCATACGCCCGGTCGGTGGCCCGTACGATTCGCTGGGCCGACGAAATGTTCGGCTATGTCGTCGGTCACGCTGACGAAGACATGTCGTTTGACACCCGAGACAACGCCCAGTACGCACCGCTCGCCGCCGTCGTGGATCCGGCATTCACATGGGGCGACGATCGGCCGCCGCGCACACCGTGGCACAACACGGTTATCTACGAGATGCACGTGCGCGGTTTCTCCAAGCTGCATCCGTCGATTCCAGAAAGACTGCGCGGAACCTACGAAGCGCTGACGATGGAGCCGGCGATCGAACATTTGAAGAAGCTCGGCGTCACTGCGGTGGAGTTGATGCCGGTGCATCACCACTCGCGCGATCGTCATCTCGATCAACGAGGACTGACGAACTACTGGGGCTACAACAGCTTCGGTTACTTCGCGCCCGAGCGCCGGCTCGCGGCCTCACGGACGCCCGCCGGCGCGGTGCGTGAGTTCAAGCGCATGGTGCGCGCGCTGCACGCCGCCGGACTCGAGGTCATCCTCGACGTCGTCTACAACCACACCGCCGAAGGCAATCACATGGGTCCGACGTTGTCGCTCAAAGGGATCGACAACGCGTCGTACTACCGCCTGGTCGGCGACAACCCGCGCTTCTACATGGATTTCACCGGCTGCGGCAACACGCTGAACATGCAGAGCCCCCAGGTGCTGCAGCTCATCATGGACAGCCTCCGCTACTGGGTCCTCGAAATGCATATCGACGGATTCCGGTTCGACCTCGCGAGCGCGCTCGCGCGTGAGCTGTTCGACGTGGATCGGTTGGGCGCCTTCTTCGACATCATTCATCAGGATCCGGTGCTGTCGCACATCAAGCTCATCGCCGAGCCATGGGATCTCGGACAAGGCGGCTACCAGGTCGGTAATTTCCCCGTGCTGTGGACCGAGTGGAACGGCAAGTACCGCGATTCGGTGCGCCGATTCTGGCGTGGCGACGGCGGCACGGTGTCGGAACTGGCAACGCGCCTCTCGGGCAGCAACGATCTCTACGCGCACAGCGGCCGCCAGCCGTACGCGAGCATCAACTTCATCACCGCCCATGACGGATTCACGCTGAACGATCTCGTCGGCTACAGCGAGAAGCACAACGAGGCGAACCTCGAGGAGAACCGTGACGGCGAGAACAACAACCTGAGCTGGAACTCCGGCGTCGAGGGCGCGACCGACGATCCCGAGGTCCGCGCGCTGCGCGAGCGTCAGAAGCGAAACTTCCTGGCGACGCTGATCCTCTCGCAGGGCGTGCCGATGATCAGCCACGGCGACGAGGTCAGCCGCACGCAGAAAGGCAACAACAACGCGTACTGTCAGGACAACGAGATCTCGTGGATCGACTGGAACCTCGATCCGGAGAAGCGTGCCCTGCTGAACTTCACCACCAAGCTCGTGCACTTCCGGTTGACGCAGCCGACGCTGCGCCGGCGCCGCTACTTCCAGGGACGCGACATCCGCGGAGGCGAGGTGAAGGACGTCGCCTGGCTCGCGCCGGACGGCCGCGAGATGAACGACGAGGCGTGGAACGCCGACTTCGTCCGCAGCCTCGGTATGCTCCTCAACGGCAGTGCGATCGAAGAAGTCAACGAGCGCGGCGAGCCGATTGTCGGCGACACCCTGCTCGTCCTGCTGAACGCGCACAATGATAAGGTGCCGTTCACGCTGCCGCCGCTCGACGACAACCATCAATGGCGCCGCGTGGTCGACACGTTCGAGCCGCAGACGCCAGACCGATCGTTTCGCGCCGGCGGACGATATCCGTTGCAGGGACGGTCGGTCGCGGTCTTCAAGGTGACGCCACCCGTCCGGGATCGCCGGCGAGACGCGAGCACGGAACCGGCCGCCGAAGCCGAACGCGCCGCAGAGACGGCGCTCGTCGCCGTCGCAGCGACGGTTGAGAGCTGAAATGGCCACTATCAGCAATCAATCTGCAATCAGCCATCAGGCATCAGCACTCGACGTCGAGATCCCTGAGGGTCTCGCGCAGCGAGTCGTCGTCGAGCACATTCGTCCGTCGATCGACGGCGGGCGCTTCCACATCAAGCGCACTCCAGGTGAATCGGTGGCGGTGACGGCGGACATTTTCGCGGACGGTCACGACGTGATCGCCGCAGTCCTCCGCGACAGACCGAAAGCAACCGCTGAGCACGCAGAAAACGCAGAACACGCCTTTTCTGCGAACTCCGCGAGCTCCGCGGTTGATCGGGGCGCCTGGCGGGAGACGCCGATGACGATCGCCGCTCCGGGGACCGACGAGTGGACGGCGGAGTTTGATGTCGGCGCGATCGGATGGCACGAGTACGCGATCGTCGCGTGGGTCGATCGGTTTCTGACATGGCGGCGCGACGTCAGGATCAAAGCCGCTGCGGGTCAGGACGTGTCGCTCGAACTGCTCGAAGGCTCGCTGCTCATTCGCGATACAGCCGCGCGCGCTCAACGCGATCACGCCGAACGCCTCCTCGATCGCGCGGACGCGTTGAGCGATTCGACGCCGATCGAGAATCGCGTGCGACTGGCGATGGACGACGACCTCGCGGCATTGATGTTCAGCTACGCGGATCGGTCGCGCGCGACGGCGTCGAAGGCGTTGCGCGTCTGGGTGGACCGCGAGCGGGCGCGCTTCGGTGCGTGGTACGAGATGTTTCCGCGCTCCGCCGGTCCGGCTCCGAACCGCAGCGCCACGTTTCGTGAAGCGGCCGAAGCGCTCCCTCGCATCGCCGATCTCGGCTTCGACGTCGTGTATCTGCCACCGATCCATCCGATCGGCACGAGCTTCCGCAAAGGACGCAACAACGCGCTCGTCGCCGGTCCTGACGATCCCGGAAGTCCGTGGGCAATCGGATCGCCCGACGGCGGCCACACGGCGATCGAGCCGGGGCTCGGCACCTACGAGGACTTCGAATGGTTTCGAAGCGAGGCGGAGCGTCTGGGTCTCGAGGTCGCGCTCGATCTCGCGTGGCAGTGCTCGCCGAATCATCCGTGGGTCCACGAACATCCGGAGTGGTTCCGCCATCGGCCGGACGGCACGATCAAATACGCAGAGAACCCGCCGAAGAAGTATCAGGACATCTACCCGTTCGACTTCGAGTCGGAAGACTGGCGCGCGCTGTGGCAGGCGCTGCTGGCGGTGACGCGGTTCTGGATCGATCGCGGCGTCAGGATCTTTCGCGTCGACAACCCGCACACCAAGGCGTTCGGTTTCTGGGAGTGGATGATCGATCAGGTCCACCAGCGTGATGCCGGCGTGATTTTTCTGTCGGAGGCGTTCACGCGGCCGAAGGTGATGCGGTATCTGGCAAAAGCCGGCTTCACGCAGTCGTACTCGTACTTCACCTGGAAGAACTCGAAAGCCGATCTCGTCGAGTACTTCACCGAGTTGACGACGACCGAGGCGCGCGAGTACCTGCGGCCGAATCTGTTCGCCAACACGCCCGACATCCTGCACGCGTACCTGCAGCAGGGCGGCTGTCCCGCCTTCGAGGCGCGGCTGTTGCTCGCGGCGACGCTCGGCGCGAACTACGGGATCTACGGCGGCTTCGAGCTGTGCGAGGGGCGCGCGGTCGCTCCGGGATCGGAGGAGTACGCGGACTCCGAGAAATATCAGTACCGCAAATGGGAGTGGGATCGCACCGGCCGCGTCAGCGAGCTCATCGCTCGCGTCAACCAGATTCGGCACCATCACGAGGCGCTGCAGTTCGATCGCACGCTGCAGTTTCACGAGACTGACAACCCGGAGATCGTCGCGTACAGTAAAGCCTCGCGGGACGGCGCCGACGTGGTGCTGACGATCGTGAACCTCGACCCGCACCGCATGCAGCACGGCCACGTCCGCGTGCCGGGCGTCGAGCCCGACGAGGGCTACACGGTCCACGATCTGATCGACGACACGAGCTACCAGTGGCGAGGCGACTGGAACTACGTCCGCTTCGACCCCGATATCCGTCAAGGACACATTCTGTGGCTACCGAAACCCAGAACCTGACGCTTCCAATTGAGGCGGTCTCGTCTGCGCCGTCGGCCGCGGACGACAATCCTCTCTGGTACAAGGACGCGGTCATCTATCAGGTCCACGTCAAGTCCTTCTTCGACAGCAACAACGACGGCATCGGCGATTTTCAGGGCATCACGCAGAAGCTCGATTACGTCCAGGGGCTCGGCGTGACCTGCCTGTGGATCCTCCCCTTCTTTCCGTCGCCGCTGAAAGACGACGGCTACGACATCGCCGACTATCGCAACGTTCATCCGAGCTACGGCACGCTCGACGACTTCCGCGCCTTCGTCAATGCGGCGCACGACCGCCACATCAAGGTGCTCATCGAGCTCGTCGTCAACCACACGTCGGATCAGCATCCGTGGTTCCAGCGCGCGCGCCGCGCGCCGAAGGGATCGCCCGAGCGCGCGTTCTACGTCTGGAACGACGACGACAAGAAGTTTCCCGAGACACGGATCATCTTCACCGACACGGAGAAATCGAACTGGGCGTACGACCCGGTGGCCGGTCAGTACTACTGGCACCGGTTCTTCTCCCACCAGCCCGATCTGAATCACAACAACCCCGCGGTGGTCGACGCGGTCATCGACGTGATGAAGTTCTGGTTCGACTTCGGCGTCGACGCGATGCGGCTCGACGCCGTACCGTACCTCTGCGTGCGCGAGCGGACCAACAACGAAAACCTGCCCGAGACGCATCTCGTGCTGAAGCAGATGCGGCGTGAGCTCGATGCCAGCTACAAGAACCGCATGCTGCTGGCGGAAGCGAATCAGTGGCCGGCCGACGTGCGCGCGTACTTCGGCGACGCCGACGAATGTCACATGGCGTTCCATTTCCCGCTCATGCCGCGCATGTTCATGGCGCTGCGGCAGGAAGACCGCCACGCGATCACCGAGATCCTCAGCCAGACGCCGGACATTCCCGACTCCTGTCAGTGGGCGCTCTTCCTGCGCAATCACGACGAGCTCACGCTCGAAATGGTGACCGACGAAGAGCGCGACTACATGTACCAGGTGTACGCCGCCGATCCGCAGATGCGGCTGAACGTCGGCATCCGCCGCCGGCTGGCGCCGCTCGTCGAGAACAGCCGGCGCCGGATCGAGCTCCTCAACACGATGCTGTTCTCGTTCCCGGGCACGCCGATCATCTACTACGGCGACGAGATCGGGATGGGCGACAACATCTATCTCGGCGATCGCAACGGCGTCCGCACGCCGATGCAGTGGACGAGCGATCGCAACGGCGGCTTCTCGCGCGCCGACACGGCGCGCCTCTTCGCGCCGCCGATTCAGGATCCGGTGTACGGCTACCAGGCGATCAACGTCGAGGCGCAGGAGCGCTATCCATTCTCGCTGCTCAACTGGATGAAGCGCCTCGTCGCGATGCGCAAGCAGCATCCGGTGCTCGGACGCGGCGCGCTCGACTTCGTGCCGTGCTCGAACCGGAAAGTGCTCGCCTACCTGCGGCGCGACGAGCGCGACACGATTCTCTGCGTGGTGAACCTGTCGCGGACGGTGCAGCCCGCCGAGCTCGATCTGAAAGCGTTCGCCGGCCTGATTCCCGTCGAGATGTTCGGCCTGACGGAGTTTCCGCGCATCGGCGATCAGCCGTACTTCCTGACGCTCGGCACCTACGCGTCGTACTGGTTCACGCTGCAGCGCGAGACGTTGCAGGTGGCGCCGCGCGTGTCGACGCCGGCCGATGCGAACGCGGCGATCCTCGAGTCGCTGCCCGCGCTGCTCGTCGGCGTGGACTGGCAGACCCTCCTCGACGCGGCGACGCGCGTCGTGCTCGAGCGTCAGGCGCTCGCGCCGTTCCTGCAGCGGCAGCGCTGGTTCGGCTCGAAGGCGCGCGCCATCAAGCATGCGCGGTTCACCGACTGGACGGCGATTCGCCAGGGCGCCAACCCCGCGTTCCTCGCCGTCGCGTCGATCGAGTACGCCGATGGATGGACCGAGAGCTACTTCGTTCCGCTCTCGCTGGTGTCGGGCGCCGACGCGGACCAGGCGTTGAAGCAGACGCCGGGCGCCGTGCTCGCACGCATCACCGGCGCGCGCAAGGGCGCCATCATCGACGGCCTGCAAGACGACGACGTCTGCGGGCGACTGCTGCAGATGATCGGCCGCAGCGACGAGGTCGCGACCGTGCGCGGCATCGTGCATGGCGCCCGAGTGGCGCCGACGGTCGACGTCGCGGGCGAGGGGACGTGGACGCGCAGCAGCAGCGATCAGAGCAACAGCCTCGCATTCTTCGCCGATCGCTACGTGCTGAAGCTGTTCCGCCGCATCGAGCCCGGGCCGAATCCGGAATTCGAGATCGGCCGCGCGCTGACCGAGCTCGGGTTCACGCGCACGCCCGCGCTCGCCGGCGCGCTCGAGTATCTGCGTCCCGGTCTGGATCCGGGCACGCTCGCCGTCGTGCAGAACGCCGTGAAGCATCAAGGTTCGGGGTGGGACTTCACGATCGACGAGCTGCGCCGCTACTACGAACGCGTCGAGGCGCGCGTGAAACGGACAGAGGGGCGCGACGGGCTGGATGGGCGGGACAGGCTGGACGGGCATCCTCCTTTCTTCGCCGCGCTCGAGAACTGGTACTTGTCAACGGCGACGACGCTCGGCAAGCGGACGGCGGAGCTCCACCTCACGCTCGCGAGCGCGTCGGGCCCGGCTTTCGCGCCAGAGGCGCTGGACGGCGCCGCGATCGAGGCCCTGGCGAGAGAGATGCGCACGCATGCCGAATCGTCGCTCGATCTTCTCGCGCGGCAGATCGGCACGCTGAACGAGGCGTCACGTCCGATCGCCGACGCCGTGCTCGCCGAGCGGACGTCGCTGCTGGCACGGTTCGACGAGCTCGCCGCCGTGCGCGACGCGGGACTCCGCATCCGCGTCCACGGCGACTACCATCTCGGTCAGGTCCTGCGGACGGAAGAGGATTTCGTGATTCTCGACTTCGAGGGCGAGCCGGCGCGGTCGATCGCCGAGCGCCGCGCGAAACACTCGCCGCTCAAGGACGTGGCGGGAATGATGCGCTCCTACAGTTACGCAGCACACGCCGCGCTCGTCGCCTTCGCCACCAACGCGCCCGAAGAGAGCCCGCGGC
>Ga0137396_10001384_pt1 | contig 12665 bp, 10 predicted proteins | sample czc16metaG_FD_108284 | JGI IMG/M metagenome (GOLD analysis project Ga0137396, IMG submission 108284) | Vadose zone soil microbial communities from Angelo Coast Range Reserve, California, USA - czcobulk3.16 metaG | ecosystem: Environmental > Terrestrial > Soil > Vadose zone | place: USA...
ATCGACTCTGGGAAAATATGCAAAGGCCCTCGGCAAGAGACTTCGGGTTCACCTCGCTGATTGAGTTTCCTTCGGCGGGGACGGCGATGACAGTACCAAGGTCATGCTCTTGAAGTGTTAGCCCCAGTTGCCCATTACCGGAGTAATATGAGTTTCCTCGTTTCGACAAAGGTGCCAGCCTGTAAACGGTACAAATAGACACCACTTGAAAAACCCGGGGCTTCCCATCGCCTTGAATGCCATCCGGCAGACAGTTCCTTGGAGAGGAGAGTAGAGACCTCTCTACCCAACACATCAAATACTTTCAATGATACAAATGATCTGAAAGGAAGACTGAAGGAAAAAGTCGTTGAGGGATTGAACGGATTCGGATAGTTTTGCTGAAGTCCAAACTCCATTGGGAGGTCATCCGAAAGAGTCCGGACTGCTGTGATCATTTCCGACAGCGGCCGACGGTAGACACCGCCGCCGTTAGTCCCTGCAAGCAGATTCGTGCCGCTGACCGCAAGAGACCAGACACCGGTGTTCGGCAAGCCGTTAGTCACCGTGGTCCAGTTTGTCCCGTTGTTTGTTGAAAGAAAGACTCCGCCATTGGTCCCGGCAAAGAGATTCGTGCCGACGACAACAAGCGAAAAGATGCCAACGTTCGTCAAGCCATTGTTCACTGGAGACCAGATCGCCCCGTTGTTTGTGGAGAGAAAGACGCCGTAGCCAGAGGTCCCCGCAAAGAGATTCGTGCCGCTGACAGCAAGCGTGAAAACGGCATGATTCGACAGGCCGGAATCGGCGGCGGTCCAGGTCGTCCCGCTGTTCGTGGAGCGAGAGACGCCGACGGAGGTCCCGGCGAAGAGATTCGCGCCGCTTACAGCAAGAGAGTAGACGTAAGGATTCGACAGGCCGGAATCGACGGCAGTCCAGGTCGTTCCGCTGTTCGTGGAGTGAAAGACGCCGCCGCCAAAGGTCCCGGCGAAGAGATTTGCGCCGCTCACAGCAAGAGCGTAGACGCTGAGATTCGTCAGTCCGGAATGGACGGCAGTCCAGGTTGCACCGCTATTCGTGGAGCGAAAGACGCCGCCGCCATTCGTACCCGCAAAGAGATTCGCCCCGCTAACTGCCAGACACTGCACATAAACATTCGTCACGCTGTCATTGATTGCGGTCCACGTTATCCCGTTGTTCGTGGTCCGAAAGAGGCCGTTGCCATTCGTCCCGGCAAAGAGATTCGTTCCGTTGGCGGCAAGGGATAAGATATTGGTGCTCGTCAAGCCGTTATTCACCGCAGTCCAGATCGTCCCGTTGTTTGTCGAGAGAAAGACGCCCCCGTAAGTTGACGCAAACAGATTGGAACCATTGAGGGAAACGGACGTGATAAGTGTGTTTGTCAAGCCAGAATTGACTGCAGTCCAGCTTGTACCGCTATTCGACGAGAAAAAGACCCCAGTAAAAGTCCCGGCAAAGAGATTCGCGCCGCTGACGACGAGAGAAACTACATTCGTGTCCGTCAGGCCGTTATTCAGCCGAGTCCAGTTCGTTCCATTGTTCGTCGAGAGATAAACGCCGCGGTATGTTCCGGTAAAGAGATTCGATCCGTCCACGGCAAGACACCTTACAAGTGTGGTCGTCAAACCGTTATTAACCGCGGCCCAGCTTGCACCGTTGTTGGTGGAAAGGAAGACGCCGCCGCCAAAAGTGCCGGCAAAGACATTCGTATCGATGACCGCAAGCGACCAGGCATCGGCGTTCGTCAGGCCTGAATCGACGGCAATCCAGGTCGTCCCGTTATTCGTGGAACGAAAGATACCCCCGCCAAGGGTCCCGGCAAAGAGATTCGTGCCGCTGACAGCAAAAGCCCAGACAAAGGTATACGTCAAACCGCTATTAACTGCAGTCCAGCTCGTCCCGTTGTTGGTGGAAAGAAAAACGCCCCCGCCGTTAGTCCCGGCAAAGAGATTCGTGCCGTCGGCCGCAATAGACCTGACAACATTATCCGTCAAGCCGTTATTCACTGCGGTCCAGTTCGCGCCGTTGTTCGTGGAAAGATAAACACCGCCGCCGTAGGTCCCGGCAAAGAGATTCGTGCCCTTGGCAGCAAGAACATTGACATTCCCCCCGTACGGTCCGTTCGTTTGCACCCATTGCGCAAGCAACGCTTGTGTCCCGGTGAATAGACAAAACAGGAAAACGAGGACTCCGCCAAAGTGGATACGTCGGAAAATGTTTTTCATCTGTCTCTCCTTGTCTACAATATGGGGAAAGGATCAGTGGTTTGGTGCCTTCGTGGCTTTTGTGAGGTTCCTCTCCTTCAAAATGGCGCCGACTTCTTCAGGAGAGATTCCACAAGCGGAGACGCCACCGAATCGACAACCGTGACTTTTCCTACTGATTCGGGAAGTACGAATCGAGCCTTGCCGTCACGCCCGAACAGAACTCCCATGAGCGCCTCCAAACGCAAGAACTTCAAGTCGGTCCGGAATTTGACGCGGCCGAGGAGTCCGGAGATTCTTTCGAAATCGTGCTGTGTTATCACATGCAATTCCTTTGCGAACACGAGTTCCCACCGTAAGCCGATGAGGACTGCTTCGCCATGGTGCAATTTGAATTTCGAAAGCTGCTCCAGCGCATGACCGATCCGGTGCCCGAGATTCAAGACCATCCTCCCGGCTTCACGGCTTGTCTCCCGTTCATCTTCTGAAATCAATCTCGCCTTGAACGTATTGCAGCGGGCGATCGTCTCTTCGAGAATCCCGCGATCAAGCCCTAGAATGGAGTCGAGGTGGACATCGATGAAGGAGAAGATCTGATCATCGAGCATTGCGTATTTGAGGATCTCACCCATTCCGCACACCACCTCGCGCCTCGGAAGGGTCAGCAAGAATTCCGGATCGGAGAATACAAACCGGGGCTGATGATAGGCCCCAATCGCGTTCTTCACGAAGGCCTGGTTGACGGCGACTTTGCCTCCAATGGAGCTTTCCACCTGGGCAAGCAGCGTCGTCGGGATGTGTATGAGGGGGGTTCCCCGCCTGTAGGTTGCCGCCACGAATCCTGCCAGATCCCCGACAACACCTCCGCCGAAGGTGACGATCGGTGCGGTTGGGGAGTGCCCGTTCCGGAGAAGCTTCGAGATAACCGTCTCTGCCGTCGCGAGCGATTTCTGTCGCTCATTCGGCGGGACGACGATCGATAAGATCCTGAATCCTTTTCCCTGGAAGGAATCCAACAGTCGGGGGAGGTGGATGCGGGCAACATTCCGGTCGGTGACGATCGCGATGGAGGGTGCAGCCCGGTGACGGGAGAAGATCTCGGAGATGCCGGAGAGTATTCCCGTTCCGAGGTAAATCGGGTAGCTGCGGTCCCCGAGTTCGATCGGGATTGTTCTCACCGGCGGGCTACTCGACAAGCCCGTTGATCGACCGCACAATCTTATTGATCGTCAAGCCGACGGGCTGATCGCCGGTGACAACCGTTACATCGGCTTGTTCGTAATAGGGGATTCGCTCCCTCAACAAGATTGCGATCCGTTGCTGCAGAGCGTCCTCGCTGAGGCGGTCGCCGTCGGGCGTCAAGAGCAACGGCCTGTTCGATTTATTCCGGACTCGCCGCATGATCTGGTCCACGCTCGCAGCCAGATAAATCAGGACGCCGGATGATTTCACTATTTGAAGATTGATCTCGTTTGCAATCGTCCCCCCGCCCAGCGAGATAATGCAGCCCTCGAGCCGGCTCGCTTCCTGCAAGAGCCTGCGCTCAACGTCACGAAAATATTTTTCCCCGTGATCGGTGAAAAGCTCGGAGACCCGTTTACCGGTGGCAAGCTCGATCTCCGAGTCGATGTCGCGGTGGCTGTATCCAAGGGTGTTCGCGAGGATAGGCGCGATCGTGCTCTTGCCGCTGCCCATGAAGCCGGTCAGATAAATGAGGTTCTTCCGGCGGGCGCTCATGATTCAGAAGCGAAAAACGAGCCCGAGGGTCAGGGTCATGCCGTCGATGTTGATCCGGGATCGAAGAGGTGTCTGGTCGAGGAGAATCGTCCGGCCGAGATAGGTCGCGGAAAGCTGTTCGAACCTGTTGGTCGTTTCGAACTGGACATCGCGGAATTTTAATTCGCTTCGCAGCGACACTGCTTCTCCCAGCGCATACTGTGCGCCGCTCAGCACGTGAATCCCATATCCAATGTTGCTTTCTACCGGGACTGCTTCCGCTCCCGCGAACGTGTATCGCCGGGTGCCGAAGTATGCACCGCCGCCGCCGCCCATGTAAAAGCGGAGCTTCTCGTCGCCCAGCGGGATGAAGAAATACCCCGAGAGTTCAACCGGTATGGCCGTGAATCCATCCCGAACCGGCACTGAACCCGATGAGGAGAGCGGAATTGAAATGACGTCGGTCTTCGAGATATATTCCACGCTGACACCGACCTGGATGCGGAGGTCCTCGATGATGTGCCGGACATCGACACCTGCGCTGAAGATATCGTTGAGGGGGAGAAACTGGCTTCGGACGAGTTCATCGGAGTCCTCGGGGTGGTGGAACAGTTTGGAAGAGCCGATGAACGTGCCGAAGAGCTCGACGCTATTGGTGCGTTCCTGGGCGCGCGAGACGTTGAGGACAAGGACGAGCAGGCTGAACGCGGCAATCCTGATGCAGTGCAAAGGCAATCTCCTTCATTCAGGATTATAAGGGGATTACTTGTAAAACTGTTCCCGGTTGTCGACGATTTCGGCAGATTTTTTCAACTGGTCCGACCAATCCGAGAAGAATCTGTTTCTCTTTTCAGAGAGCATTTGCGTTCGGAGAGTCTCCTTCTGGCCGTTGTAGGCAGTGGAGTCGAACTGCGTTTTGCTCAACAATTTTGCAAGATACACGCCGCGCTGTCCGTCGATCGGTTTTGAAATCTCACCGGCTTTGAGATTCGCGATTCCGCCGATAAAGCCGAGGTCGCGTCCGATGCCCGGTATGAAGCCGCCAAGTGTGAAGGGCTGGAGGTGCTGAACGGCGAGATCGCGCCTCGTCACTGAAATTTTCTGCAGGCTGTCCGTTGGGGCGAGTGATTGCCGAAGCTCCGCTGCGAGGGTTTTCAACTTCTCGGTCTTCTTGGCGCGCCGGAGCTGAATCTCGATCGCTCCCTTGACTTCGTCGAACGGGCGAATCCCCGCTTCCTTTACGTCAGAAATCATAAACACACCGATTCCGTTTTGGAGCGTGATTGGTTCGCTGATGGCCCCGACCTTTCCGCCGAAGGCAAACTTGTTCACAACCGGATTCATTCCGATTCCGGGGATCACGGCGTTCTTTTGGAACGGGGGAGTCTCGGTGACGGTATACTTATCCTTCTCGGCTTCCTTGACATAATCACCCTGTTTTGCAAAATAGGAAAACTCTTGCGCACGCTGCTGGACATCGCTCTTGGTCTGGGAGCTTGCATTGATCGACATATGGATATCCGAGATCTTGACCTCCCGGTTATCCCGGGCAAGAACTTTGATAATATGGTACCCGAATGGCGTGCGAACAGGCCCGACGATTTGGCCAGGGCGGGCTTTCACTGCCGCATCCTCGAATGGCTTCACCATCTTGCCCTTTCCAAACCAGCCCAGATCCCCGCCACGCGCAGCCGAACCGGGATCCTTCGAATAGGTCCTGGCAAGACTGGCGAAATCTTCACCCCGCCTGGCTTTTGAATAAACATCCTTCGCGGTTTTCAGGGCCGCAATGCTGTCGTTCTTCTCGATATTGATGAGAATGTGCTGGGCGTGAATGAAGTTGTCTTTCCCCTCGCGGAAATCGACGACCTTCATGAGGTGGTACCCATCGGGCTCCATGACCGGGCCGATGATCTCGCCGGCTTTTGCAGAAAAGGCGGCTGTCTGCTTTTCGTCGGTGAGCTCCCCGCGCTTGAAATATGCGTCAGAGACCGGCGTCTCGGAATAAGTTTTCGCCAGGTCCGCAAAGTCGGCTCCTTCTTTCGCGCGCCTCGCGATGTCCTGCACCTCCGAAAGAATGCCCGCTGAATCGGCCGCGGACGGACCCTCGGCGAAGGTCACAACCTTCAGCTTACGCGACGCGTCGACCTTGTACTCATCGGCGTGGGCGTTAAAATAGGCGCGGATCTCTTCCTCCGGCACCTTCACCTCATCATCCTTGACGAGCGTGTTGGGATCCAGGAGGAGGTAGTCGGCTTCGAATTTGATGTTTTGATCGATGAATCGCTGCAGAATTTCCTCACTGGAGACCCGGACGCTGGCCAGAACGACGCTCTGCAGCTTGTCCCGCAGCCTCTGCCTCCGAAGGAAATCTTCCACCGTAAGCAGCTGCTTCTTGTTCCGGGGATCCATCAGAGCGGACTCGTAACGTTGGCGGTCGAATGTACCAGTCGAGTCCACAAACTGCTGCTTAAGAAAATCAGGGGGTGTGTCTCCCTTCACCCAATCGACTAGCTCCTGATCGGTCACGCTCACGTTGAATTGCTTTGCCTGTTCGTCGAAAAGCCGCTGCTCCACAAGCTCGTTCCACACCTGGTCCCGGATGGTTCGCATCTGGTTTTCATCGGGGTCTGTATTGGTCTGTGTCTTCTGGTTGTCGGCGATCTGGCGCACGAGTTCGGAGAATTCCTTGTAGGAAACCGGTTCGCCGTCGATTTTACCGACTTCGAGACTCTCCGCCTGCTGCTTATTGTGGCGGCGACCGGTGATATCCATTCCCCAGTCGAGAACGATGTACACAACGAAGAGGCCCGCGAAAACAGAAAAGAAAGTCGTGAGACTTTCTCGTATTTTGGTCATTAACGGCATTACAAGAGAACCTTTACGTAAGATTTAAGACGATGGAACTTGAAAATATACAAGAAAAATGGCGGAAAAGCAAAGAATTGGGCATCGCGGCGGATCAGCTAAAGAAAACCCCGTTCAGCTCTGAACGGGGTTAGGATAAAAGAGTTGCCGATCCCCCCTATGCCACCTGGACTACTTGGCAGGCTCCGGAGTCGCCATTTCGACCTTCGAAATCATGATCCCGCGCACGCCGGCCTTCGACCGCACGATGCCCGTGGCTTCCACCTCGTGTGAAATGTGCTCCATCAATTTCACGTTCGGGCTGGTGCTGTGATCGTCGGGCAATACCGACACATAGAGTTTTCCGTCCTTGGTAAGAATCCCCAACGATCCACCGTTTTTCGCGCAGGCTTCTCCGCAGGTCTTATGGTTGTCGCCTATGCCCTTTTCCCCGAACCGGAGATAACAGGCAACATCGACGACTTCGCCCTTCACCGTGACTTCACGCTCCTTCGACAAGGCTTTCTTTTCCGATTTTTCTTCTTTCGCCTTCTCCTGCGCGAGAATCACGGCACAGGCGAGAAGCAAAAAGAAGAGTACAGATGTGATGCGTTTCATGCGATGCTCCTTGAAAGTTGTGATAAGAAAACGCGCCGGAAATCAACGAAGTTCCCCGGGTGGGAGGGTTTTCCCGGAAGGATGCTATTTCTTCAGGTAAATATAGAGTTCCTGCCCCGGTTTCACGCTTATAGATTTAAGAAGATTCCACTTCAAGATTAGTTCGACCGAAACATTGAACTTTTTCGCGATCATCGTCATGGTTTCACCACGCTTGACCGTGTACACGGTTAGCTCGCCTTCGTCCTCGGTTGAGGCCTTGCCCGCGGGCTGAGTCTTCTGCGGCGAAGCCGGGGCCGGCTCCGTCCTTTGCGGGGGAGGGTTCGAAGGCCTCGTCCTCGTGGGGGTTTGTCGCACGAACCCGGCTGTATCCCGTTTCGGTGTTACCGAGGAATGAGATTTCTCGACGGCTGCCGGAGCTTCCTTGACGACTGGAAGTTGTTCCTTGACGACCGGCGGCACATTCTCGACGACCGACGGCTCCTGTGTCACTTTTGTCTCGGGCGGCACCTTTCGCTCCACGACCTCCTCAGGAGGCGGTGCGGCAGGCAGTTTCCTGACCGGCCGAGCAGCGGAAACAGACGGCTCGACGGGCTTAAACAGTTGCTGTGCCGTCCATTTGCTGATGACAAAGAGCTGAGGCGAGCTGGAAAGCTGAACGTAGTACTTCGATGAATCCGGTTTCGACGGAAAGAGATTCAGCGTGACATCTTCCGCCCCATGAACCTCCAGCACGATCGGCTGGGTTTCGATTTTCATGAGCGAGTCGATGAAATCGTCGGCGTGCAGGTTTGCAAGCTGGTTCAACGCGGGAGTAATCGAGGAGGCTTCGACCGGTTTCTCTTTTGACTTCCAGCCGCTGCTGTCCCGCTCAAACTGGTACTGCTTGCCTGCAACGGTGTAGGAGAGTCCTCTCATGGCTTCGGACGGGGTGGAGATAATCGTCTTATCGCGCCATTCCTTGACGTCCTTATTGATCGCCCACGTGTCGATCCCCTCGCCAAGGTAGACGTCTTTGGAGTCCGGCAGGCGGAAGTAGACTTCCGAATAGGAAGGGCCCATCTTGCCGATAACCAACCCCACGGTCTTCCCAGCGCGATCAGTCACGATCAGCTTCGTACCCGTGCTGTCGACCTGGAAGATATTTTGTTTTTCAGGATTTGAGGAGATCAGGCTTCCCACTTTGAATTTCGACAATCCGCTCAAGAGCTGCTTGATTGCCGTGGCGTCGGCCGCGTATCGTATCGGCCACGTAATGAGCCACTTGCCGCCGATATTTTCGATCGTAACGGATTTTCCCTTTTGCTGGATGGCAATCTTCACGACGGAAGCGGAGTCGAGCCGCAGGCTGAGGTCTTGCGGCTCATAGCTCGTTTCGTGTTCATTCTTCGACGGGAGAAGAAAGTAGGTGACAATTCCCAGTCCCACGAGCAGCGAAACGAGCACGAATGATGACCGGTTCATTCCCTAGATTCCCCTCGTTTCCAATCGTTTCCGCCGCGTGATCCTCATGCGCCACCGCACCACTCCCGCGAGGACGACGAGCAGGGGCGGGGCGGCCAGGTTGAGCGCCTTGACGACGGTCTTCGTCCCTTCGCCGACCTCATCCAACGGTTTGCTTCCGCTGTCGCGTGCGCGAATGGAGGCAAGCCCGATGTCATCGGCAAGCCAGTCCACCAGGTTGCTTGCAAAATTGAAATTGTCCCGGTTCCCGCCGGAGAGTTGGTCCTGCAGGAAGTCGCCGTCGCCCATAATGACGATCTTCGACGGCTTACCGGCCACAAACCTCCCGGTCGTGTCAATGGTATGACGGACGGCGCTGTCCAGCGGAACCGGCTTGCCGGCAAAAGCGCTCTTGAACGAACCCTCGACGGTCACCGCGAGGGGGATCCCGGCCTCCTTGAACATCTCCGGCGTGGCTTCCATCCTCGGATCGATCACGAAGATATTCTCGGCTCTGCCGCTTCTGTTGGACGACTTTAAGAGTACGCGCGCGGTCACGCCTCGTGCCCGAGCGAGGCTCGTGTCGATCGAACTTGCAAAATACAACGTGACGGAACGGAGGTCTTTGACAACCGGGCTTGTCCGGTCGAAGTCGGTCGTGCTCGGAAGATAGTAAAACGGGACCTGATTCTGAAGCACCATGAAACCTGCTTGCTGGCTGACGGTGACATACGCGCAGCTGACGTCGCGCACAAGATCGGTGTTGACGCGCGCACCGTATGATTCCAGCATGTCGTCGAGGTTCAGGTTGAGGGGCATGGCTCTCTGCGACTGCAGGGTTGCATTCACCTTGTTCAGCAGAAAGGCGATCCGCCCGCCCTTCATCAGGTATTGGTCGATCAGAAATTTCTCCCATTCTTTGAACGGCTTGTCAGGCGCAACGATGAGCAGCACCGATAGATCGGGGGGCACCGCCTTTCCGCCTGTGAGATCGACAGTCGTGACCACATACTGTTTGGACAGCATGTCGTTGAGCCGGGTCATCGGCTGGAGCGAAGGCTCCCCCTGGCCGGTCAGGAAGCCGACCTTCTTCAGCTCTTTCGAGGTTAGTTTCTTGATCGCCGAGCTGATTTCGTATTCGAGGTTCGAGGTGGATTGGACGACCGGCAGGTGTTCCTGCTTGTCGCCGTAGAGAAACACCAGTCCCATGTAGGCCGTCTCGGCCTGGTACTTGTCCTGCTTGAGGATCTGGATCTGCACCGGCGGAACCCCGTAGCGCTGGGCCTCCTGCTCGGTTTCCTTGTCCTTGCCCGGATCGATGAACTCGTACTGGAAGTTTCCGCCCGCATAGGCGCGGTACTCATCGAGCTGATCCTTCAGGTAGCGCCTGTTGTTCATGTACTCCGGGGGCAGGTCGTTGCTGAAGTATGCCTTAACGAGAAATTTGTCGTCCAGCGATCGCGCCAGATTCTTGCTTGCATCCGAAAGCGTATAAATCTTGTCCTGGGTGAGATCAAGCCGCTTGAACAGGCGGAGCCCCGCAAGGTTGACGGCGACGATGATCGCGAGAGCGAGGAGGGACCGGAGAACGGTCTGCTGCCGGTTTATCCGTGCAATCTTCATACCCACCGCCGCTTCTGAAGGACCGCCGTTGCGAGGTAGAGCGAGAACCCGACGGCCGAGGCATAGTAGATCAAATCCCGTGAGTCGATGACGCCCCGGGCTATGTTCGAGAAGTGATAGTCGATGCTGATATACTCGAGCACATTGGCGACCGACGAGGGCAGATAGAACAGCACCTTGTCGAGCATGAAAAGCACGAAGACGATGAAGAGGCTTACGATGAAGGCGACGACCTGGTTCTCCGTCACCGAAGATCCGAAGACGCTGATGGCAATGAAGACGCCCCCGACGAGAAGGAGGCCGAGATAACCTCCGAGAACCGATCCGATGTCAAGGCTTCCGAGCAGTCCCACGCTGATCGTATAACAGAGTGTCGGGAGCAGGGTGAAGAAATAGAGCGTCCAGGCGGCCAGGAATTTTCCGACGATGATCTCCGATTCCTGAATCGGTTTTGTGATAAGCAGTTCCAGCGTTCCCGCCTTTTTCTCCTCGGATATCAACCGCATGGTCATGGCAGGTGCGAAGAAGAGGAGGAGGAACGGCGTCATCTCGAAGACGGTCCGGAGGGTGGCCAGATTGTTGATGAACAGGTTGCTGGTGAAAAACCAGCCGAGGATGACGAGATAGACGACGATGACGATATACGCGACCGGAGAGTTAAAGAACGATCGCAGTTCTTTTTGAAAAATGTGTTTGATGTTGTCGAAATTCATCGCCCCGGATCGGAGGTCAGCTGGCGGAAAATGTCCTCGAGGCTGGTCTGCTCGCGATGCAGCTCGAGGAGTCCCCACCCTTTCTGGACGCACAGTTGAAAGAGGTCCCTGCGGATATCTGTCGCGCGGGACGTTGCGATGCTTAGTTTTTTCACGCCGTTGCGTTCCTCCAGGAGGGATACGGATTCAATGGCGGGGATCATCTTGACCTGGGAGGAAATCATCTCGAACGACTGGCCGTCTGTGACTTCCACTTCGAGCATAACTTTTTCTCCGCCGTGCAGGCTTCGCTGGAGGTCCTCAATGGGGCCGTCGGCAACAATTTTCCCGCGGTTGATGATCACCACGCGCTGGCACGTTGCCTGGACCTCGGGCAGGATATGCGTCGAGAGAACGACGGTCTTTTCCTTCCCCAGATCCTGAATCAGTTTCCTGATCTCGACGATCTGATTCGGATCCAGGCCGCTGGTCGGCTCGTCGAGGACCAGGACGCGCGGGTTATGGATCATGGCCGCAGCGAGCCCCACCCGCTGTCGATATCCTTTGGAAAGCTGTCCGATATCCTTGTGGATCATCTCGCCGAGACCGCAGATGTGCACCATCTCCTTCATCCGGCGGGGGATCATCGGTTTGATCACTCCCTGGAGCTGGGCGGAATACTCAAGGTAATCCAGGACATTCATGTCCGGATAGAGCGGATTTTGCTCGGGCAGGTATCCGACAAGCTTCCGCACCTCCAGCGAATCATCGACGACGTTCATACCTTCAACCTGCGCCGATCCGGAACTGGGCATGAGATAACAGGTGATGACCCGCATCGTGGTGGTTTTTCCGGCCCCGTTGGGACCTAGGAAGCCGAGAATCTCCCCGGAGTGAACTTCAAAGGAAATGTCGTCGACGGCTTTGGCATCGCCGTAATACTTCGAAAGATTGTCGACGCGAATGGACATCGATCCTGCGTGAAATTGACGAACGAGAGAAGAAATTACTGGCGGTTTACACGAGAAAAAAATATCGCACTTTTTCCTCAAAAAAGCAAATAATAGAACGCGGCTGCACCGTCCTAAGTTCCGGACGCTTTAACCGCGTCGGTTTCCCGCTCCGTCGCAGGGTATTGGACACGCGGCACGGGATTGGGATTTGCTCAAAAGGCCGGTCTGACCCCTACTATAGGAGGATTATACGCAGTTGGAGGGGTGACGAAAAGGGGGGTTGGTCCGGCGGTGCGCGACGGGGCGGGACAAGCGGGAACGATTCAGGGCGAGTTGCGCAGACCTCTATGATCGCGGGGATTGCGGGCCGCGGCAAAGGAGAATTCGTTCCGGAGTTTTCCTGCCAGACCCCAGACCGAATGATCCGTCTCCTGTCGGGGTAACCTGAGCTCCCAATTGGAGCCCTTTTTCCTTTTTTCTATATGCCCATTCCTTTCTGCGAGAAAGAGCACATTGTCGAGGTCGATGCGGTGATATCGATTCAGGACGCCGTAGATTTCGTCGCGCAA
>Ga0137396_10001385_pt1 | contig 12651 bp, 12 predicted proteins | sample czc16metaG_FD_108284 | JGI IMG/M metagenome (GOLD analysis project Ga0137396, IMG submission 108284) | Vadose zone soil microbial communities from Angelo Coast Range Reserve, California, USA - czcobulk3.16 metaG | ecosystem: Environmental > Terrestrial > Soil > Vadose zone | place: USA...
GGGATCTCGGGCACGAGGGCGGCGACCTGATCCACCAGGAACGGGCCCGTCAGGATGAGAATGCGCTCAGGAGGGACCAGGCCCCGGAGACGCGCCACGGCTTGCGCGAGCAGCGGCCGGTCGCCGGCCAGCGGCAGCAACTGCTTGGGGCGCTCCGGCGTGGACAGCGGCCAGAACCGCGTGCCCGACCCGCCCGCCAGAATCGCCGCCCACACGCTCAAGGCGCCGACTCCGCTGCGCCGGAGTCGCCGAGCATCTCGGCGAGCTGGGCGGTGAGCTTGCTGGGGCTGAACGGCTTGGTGAGGACGGCGGCCCCGAGCCGCCGCAGCTCGGCGAGCACCCGGTCCTCGCCCTCGGCCGTGAGCACGACAACGGGCAGTGTCGTTCCGGCGCCCTTCCCACGCAGCTCGCGCAGCAGGTCCACCCCCGAGCCGTCAGGGAGGTGGAGATCGAGCAGCAAGGCGTCGGGGAGGGAGTCCGAAAGCGCTGCGCGAGCGTCGGCCAGGGTACGGGCGACGGTCACGTCGAACCCGATCGCCTCCAACCGAGGTCGGAGCAGCAGGCCGATGTGGGGTTCATCGTCGACCACGAGGAGCCGTCGGGCCACCGGCGGCCTCCGGCTCAGAGCAGACCGGCGATCGCCGAGCGGTGCCGGCGGAGATCGAAGAGCAGGCCACCGACGTTCGTGGCCGGCTGCACCAGCACGATGAGCAACGCGTCGGCGTTGAGGACGGCGACCACCGCCAGCCCGCGACCGAATTCGAGGACGCCGGTGCCGAAATCGCCGCGGGCCCCGGCGTCCCCGAGCTGGGTCATGGCGTTGATGACGGAAGGGAGCAGCGCGGCGACGCCTTCGGGGTCCAGGCCGTTCGCGGCGCGCGCATCGATGGGGAGGCCGTCGCGGCCCACGACCACCACCGCCTCGACGCCGCTGCGCCGGCTGAGCGCCTCGACCACGTCACGGATGGTCGCCATAGTGGCGCCAACGTAGAGTCGGGGTGAGTGGAAGTCAAGCATTGACCGTGGGTTGACCCACTTGGACGCCGCCCAGTATCTTCCCCGGCACGCATGCGCGCCCCCCGTCTGCTCATCGTGTTCGTCGTCGTCGCCCTCGCCGCGATTGCCGCTTGCGGCGACAACTCGCTGGGGCTGCCCGCGGCCCGATACAACAACGTGGTGGACTCGGTTTCGTTGTGGGCGTTGGACGGCACACCGCTCAACACTCCGTCGGCGTACAGCATCTCCGGGCGTGTGGCGGTGCGCACCGACCAGACGACCGCGTTCGACTTCGCATTCAACATCACACCCTCCGGCCAGGCCGTGCTGTTGCCCACCGGCGCGCTGGGGTTGGGAAAAGCATCGGGGATTCTCCTCCAGGCCAAACCCTTCGACTCGATCACCGTCGCCCCGTCGTCGGGCTACCAGGACAGCACCGCCGTCACGGTGGACAGCGGCGTGACCGCGGTGCTGCGCTCGCGGCCCATTTCTTCATGTGTGATCGGCACCGTTTACTTGTACGCCAAGTTGAAGGTGCTGCGCGTCGATACGGTCGCGCGCCGGATTGACTACAACATTCTTGTCGACCAGAACTGCGGGTACCGCGGGCTCGAGCCCGGCATTCCCAAGCGGTAGTCCGGTGATCGATCTGAAGCAGCTGCGCTCGGCGCCTGACCAGGTGCGGGCGGCGCTCGCGCGCCGTGGCGACCCGGGCATCCTCGACCTCCTCGCCGAGTTGCAGGAGCTCGACGGACGCCGTCGCGTGCTGGCGACGCAGCTCGACGGCCTCAAAGCCCAGCGCAACGAGTACGCCAAGGCCGACGCCCAGCTCGTCAAGCAACACGGCAAACTCCCCGTCGAGATCGCCGAGCAGCGCCGCCGCCACGGTCAACAGATCGCGACCCTTGAGGCCGAGCTCCGCAATATCGAGACCGTGCTCGAAGCGAAGGCGCTGTTTGTTCCCAACCTCCCCCTCCCAGACGTCCCTGAGGGTGACGCCTCCGCCGCGCGAGTCGTGCGGGAGTGGGGGAAGGCGGCGCCGGGGGGTGGCACACCGCACTGGGAGATCGCCGACCGGCTGGGGATTCTCGACTTGAAGCGCGGCGCGAAACTCTCCGGCTCCGGGTTCCCCGTGTTCGTCGGTGCTGGCGCCCGGCTGGTCCGCGGGCTCCTCGGCTTCATGCTCGATCTTCACACCCGGGAGCACGGATATGTCGAGTGCGCGCCGCCGTTCCTGGTCCGCCGCGAGATCATGCAGGGGACGGGGCAGCTCCCCAAGTTCGAGGAAGACGCCTACCGCACCGAGCCGGACGACCTGTTTCTCGTCCCTACGGCCGAAGTGCCGCTGACCAACCTGCTGCGCGACGAGGTGCTCGACGGCGCGAGCCTGCCGCGCGCCTTCGTCGCCTATACGCCGTGCTTCCGGCGCGAGGCCGGCGCCGCGGGCAAGGACACGCGGGGTCTGCTGCGCGTGCACCAGTTCGATAAAGTCGAGCTGGTGCGATTCTGTCGCCCGCAGGAGTCGGGGGCGGAGCACGAAAAGCTCGTGGGGCACGCCGAGGAGGTGCTGCGCCGTCTGGAGCTCCCATACCGCGTCGTGCTGATCCCCGCGGGCGAGCTGGGATTCGCCAACGCCAAGCAGTACGACCTCGAAGTCTGGGCGCCGGCGGTCGGCGCCTGGCTCGAGGTCTCCAGTGCCAGCGTGTACACCGACTACCAGGCACGTCGCGCCAACATCCGCTTCCGGCCAGGGCCGGGGGAGAAACCAGAGTTCGTGCACACGCTAAACGCGTCGGGGGTCGCGCTCCCGCGCACCATCGCCGCGTTGCTCGAGACGCGGCAGCAGCCGGACGGCACGGTGACTGTGCCGCCCGCCCTCGTCCCGTATCTGGGTACCGACCGCCTCACGCCCGCCGGTGCCAGTTAAGGAGGCGCTCCGCCGCGCGGGCCCGAGCGCCCTGATCGGGCTCGCTGTGGTGTTCGGCGCGCTGTCCGTGGGCTATGCGTGGGGGGTGGCGCGGCACCTCCGGCAGGACGCGCGGGATATGAGCCGCCTCTTCGGATACGTCTTCGGGGGTCTCTCCGACCCCCGCCCGGACGCCGGGACGGATGCGCTGCTGGAGCTCGCTGCGCGGATTCGTGCGTTGGGCATTCCCATCGTCGTCACCGACGCCGCCGGTCGCGTCGCCGCCTTCGACAACGTCCCCCCCGCCGTCGCGACCGATACGACCGCGGTGCACCGCTTCGTTGCGCGACTCGATGCGGTCAATGAGCCGATCGTCCAGCCGGGCGTCGGCACCGTTCACTACGGCTCGGTCCCCATCGCGCGGCGGCTCGGCTTGGTCGCCGCGCTCCAGGGCGGCGTGCTACTGTGCCTCGTCGCGCTGGTCGTGTGGGCCGTCCGCTCCCGCGTCGCTGCTGCTCGCGACCGGCTGTGGGTGGCGATGGCACGCGAGTCGGCACACCAGCTCGGCACGCCGCTGATGAGCCTCACCGGCTGGATCGCCTATCTGCGGGAGAACCCTGGCGCGCCGATCGGTGAGCTCGCCGACCACCTGGAGGCCGACGCCGAGCGGCTGCAGCGCGTCGCCAAGCGCTTCGAGCGCATCGGCCGTCCCCCGCGGCCCGAGGCGGTGGCGTTGGGGGCCGTGGCCGAGCGGGTGGTGCGGTACTTCCAGCAGCGGCTGCCCACCCTGGCGAACACGGTCACGCTGACGCTCCAGGCCGCGGGGCCAGGTCCTACCGTCGCGGGCGACCCGGTGTTGGTAGAATGGGCGCTGGAGGCGCTGGTCAAGAATGCGGTCGATGCCTTGAGCGGGCGGGGTGGCCGGGTGGAGGTCCGCGTCGAAGGGGGGAGCGATGGCGCCACGGCCCGTGTCTCCGTGCGCGACGACGGGCCGGGGATCGCGGCGGCGGTGCGGTCCCAGCTGTTCGAGCCGGGCGTCAGCACCAAGCCGGGGGGGTGGGGGATGGGGCTCGCGCTGGCGCGGCGCATCGTCGAGCAGCAGCACGGCGGCCGGCTCCTCTACCACGGCGCGGGGCCGGGGACGACCTTCGTGATGGAGTTTCCGGCGACGTCGGCATGACCCTCGCGCTCAACGACGCTCAACGGGCCGCGGTCGAGCACCCCGGCGGGCCGCTCCTGGTGCTGGCGGGCGCGGGGTCGGGGAAGACGCGCGTGCTGACGGCGCGCATCGCCCACCTGATCCAGGCCCGCGGCGTGCGCGCCGACCGCATCTTCGCCGTCACCTTTACTAACAAGGCCGCGGAAGAGATGCGCGGGCGCGTCGCGACCCTGCTCGGGGCCGACCCGCGGGGGCTGTGGATCGGCACCTTCCACTCGCTCGCGGCACGCCTGCTGCGCCGCGAAGCTCCGCTGCTCGGCTTCAGCCCCAGCTATTCGATCTACGACTCGGAGGACTCCGAACAGCTGCTCGGCCGCATGCTGGAGCAGCGGGACCTCTCCGCCAAGACGTACCCGCCGCGGGCGCTGCATTCCCTCATCTCGGCAGCCAAGAACCGGATGATCTCGCCCGAGGTCTTCGCCCGGGACGCCGACTCGGCCCTCGCGAAGATCGCGGCCGACTGCTACCAGGAGCTCGGTCGGATCCTGCGGCAGGCCAACGCCATGGACTTCGACGACCTATTGTTGCACCCGCTGACGCTGTTCGCCGCGCACCCCGAACGCCTGGCGTGGTGGCAGCACCGCTTCGATCACGTGTTGGTGGACGAGTTTCAGGACGTCAACGCAGCGCAGTACCAGATCGTCCAGCGGCTCTCAGTGCGGCACCGCAACCTCTGCGTCGTGGGCGACGATGACCAGGCGATCTACGGGTGGCGCGGCGCGGACGTACGGCACATGCTGGCCTTCCGGGAAGATTTCCCTGAGAGCGTCGTGGTCAAGCTGGAGCAGAACTACCGCTCCACCCAGATCGTGCTCGACGTCGCCAACGCGGTGATCGCCGAGAACGTGGCGCGCCTGGGCAAGATGCTGTTCACCGAGCGCAAAGGTGGCGACCCGGCGGTGGTGTGCGCGGCGGCGGACGAGCGCGATGAGGCGGAATGGCTGGCGGGCGAGTTCGCCCGGCTCGCGGCCGACCACGACCTGCCGTACGAAGGCATGGCGGTGCTGTACCGCACCAACGCCCAGTCGCGCCCGCTCGAAGAGGCGTTCCGGTTCCGGGGCATCCCCTACCGGCTGATCGGGGCGGTGAGCTTTTACGAGCGGCGCGAAGTAAAGGATCTGCTCGCGTACCTGCGGCTGGTCGCCAACCCGGCCGATGACGGCGCCTGCTCCCGGATCGTCAACGTCCCGCGCCGCGGCCTGGGGGACGCGTCGCTCCACCTCCTCGGCCAGGCGGCCACCCGCTGGCGCAAGCCGCTGCTCGAGGTCGCCCGCGCGGCGGATCGAGTGGATGGCCTGCGGCCCAACCTCCGGGACGCGTTCCGGGAGTTCGCGGCCCTGATCGACCGGCTGCGGGAGTCGGTGAGCGCGGCCGATCCCGCCACCGCCCTGGAGACGATCATCGCGGTCACGGGCTACGACCAGTACCTGGCGGAGGAAGGCGTCGAGGGCGCCGAGCGGCTGGACAACGTGCGCGAGCTCGTCGCCGGCGCGGCGGGGTGGGCGGAGGTGGCCCAGGCGGGCGAGGAGGGCGACGGCTCGTTGATCGAGCGCTACCTGACGCAGGCCTCGCTGCTCGGCCCGACGGACGAATCGGTCGGGGATCCGCGCGGCGTCACGCTGCTCACGGCGCACATGGCCAAGGGGCTGGAGTGGCCGGTCGTCGCGCTCGCAGGTCTCGAGGAGGGACTGTTCCCGCTCGCCCGCACGGCGGGGGAGCCGGGCGGGCTCGAGGAGGAGCGGCGACTGTGCTACGTGGGTCTCACGCGCGCGCGCGAAAGATTGTATCTCTCATGGGCCCGCACGCGGTACCGCTACGGGCGGTTGGAGCTGTCGCAGCCCTCGCGGTTCCTCGAAGCGGTGCCGTTTCACGCGGTGCAGGAACGAACCACGACGCCGGCGTGGCAACGGACGGCGCGGACGACGCCCGCACGACGGATCGTCACCGAGTTCCTCGACACGGACGACTCGGAGGCCGAGCGGACGCAGGACGCGCCGCGCTACGTCGCCGGCGAGCGCGTGCGGCACCGCAAATTCGGGGCGGGCATCGTCCGCACCGTGTCGGGCGCAGGCCGGAACCTCAAAGTGACCGTCGACTTCGACGACCCGGATGTCGGAACGAAACACCTGCTCGCGGCCTATGCCGGCCTCGAGCGCGATTGGGAGAATGCATGAGCATCAGCCGGGAAGAAGTGCTGCACATCGCGCGCCTCGCGGAGCTCGACGTCGCCGAGGATGCGCTCCCCACGCTCGTCGAGCAGATGTCGCGGATCCTGGACTACGTCGCACAGCTCAACCGGCTGCCGACCGGCGAGACGGCCCGGCCCTACGTCGCCGGCCCCGACGCGATCACACTGCGCGCCGACGAAGTGAAGCCCTGGCCCCTCGCGTTTGGGCCCAAACAGCTGGCCCCCGCCTTCCGTGACGGCTTCTTCGTGGTCCCGCGCCTCGAGGCGTTCGACGACGGAGGGGCGGCGTGACCGAGGCGACCGACGCCGTCCAAAGCGCACGCGCCGCCGCCGACCGCATCGCCAAAGCCAAGCGACTCAACGCGCTGCTCACGCCGATCAAGGAGTTGCGCAAGTCGCTCGTCCAGCAGGCGCAGACCGTGCACCCCGGAGGCGTGCTCTACGGCATGCCGGTCGCGATCAAGGACAACATCTGCACGCTCGAATTCGAGACGAGCTGCGGGTCCAAGATCCTCGAGGGCTACCGGTCCCCGTTCGACGCGACCGCCGTCGCGAAGCTGAAGGCGGCGGGGGCGCTCGTCGCCGGCAAGACCAACTGCGACGAGTTCGCCATGGGTTCCTCCACCGAGCACTCAGCGTACGGCCGCACCCTCCACCCGACCGAGAAAACCCGCGTCCCCGGCGGGTCCTCAGGAGGCTCGGCGGCCCTTGTGGCTGCCGGAGCCGTCCCGGCCGCCCTCGGCTCGGAGACGGGGGGGTCGGTGCGCCAACCCGCCTCGTTCTGCGGGATCGTCGGCATCAAGCCGACGTACGGACGTGTGAGTCGCTACGGCCTCGTCGCCTTCGGCAGCTCGCTCGACCAGATCGGCGTCTTCGGCCGCAGTGTGCACGACGCGGCGCGCGTCCTGTCGGTCATCAGTGGCCGGGACCCCAAGGACGCGACGTGCGAGGGCCGCGACCCCCTGCGCCTCCCCACGGTGCCGGAGAACCTCGACGGCTTTGTGATCGGGATCCCCAAGGAGTATTTCCCGCCGGACCTGGATCCGGGAGTACGCCGGGCGTGCGAGCGGGCGATCCGCGTTCTCAAGGAGCTGGGCGCCGCGGTCCGCGAAGTGTCCCTGCCGCACACCCCGTATGCGGTCCCGACCTATTACATCATCGCGCCCGCGGAAGCGTCGTCGAACCTGGCCCGCTACGACGGGGTGCGCTACGGCCCGCGCTTCGACGGCGCGGCCGACGTCGCTGCCCTGTACCGGTCGACGCGGGGGCGGGGCTTCGGGGCCGAGGTGCGGCGGCGCATCCTGATCGGGACGTACGTGCTCTCCTCGGGCTACTACGACGCTTACTACCGCAAGGCCCAGCAGGTGCGAGCGCTACTCGCCCAGGACTTTCGGAACGTCTTCGACCGCGGCGTGGACCTGGTCTTCACCCCGACCACGCCGACCCCCGCTTTCAAGGCGGGCGAGAAGCTCTCCGACCCGGTGCAGATGTACCTGTCCGACAGTTTCGTGTGCACGGCGAACCTCGTCGGCCTGCCGGCGATGTCGGTGCCGATCGGGCGGGTGAAAGGTCTGCCGGTGGGGGGCCAGTTCATCGGGCAGACGTTCCTCGAGGACGAAATGCTCGAGGCGGCCTACGCGTTGGAACGGGCGGTGCCGGCGGTGGAGGAGGCCTGATGGCCCCCGCGCCGTCGTGGGAGACGGTGATCGGACTCGAGACCCACGTCCAGCTGCGCACGGTCTCGAAGATGTTCTGCGGGTGCTCGACCGCGTTCGGCGCGCCGCCCAACACGCAGGTCTGCCCGGTGTGCCTGGGGCTTCCGGGAGCACTGCCGGTGCCGAACGAAGCGGCCGTCCGGCTCGCGGTGCGCGCGGCGCTGGCGCTGGGGTGCGAGGTGCACGAGCGCAGCGTGTTCGCCCGCAAGAACTATTTCTATCCCGATCTGCCCAAAGGCTATCAGATCAGCCAGTTCGAGCAGCCGCTCGCCACGGCGGGGTCGCTCTCGTTCCTCTCTCCCGATCGCGGCGTGGTCACGGTGACCATCGGCCGCCTGCATGTGGAAGAGGACGCGGGGAAATCGCTGCACGACCGGTTCCCCAAAGCTACGGCGGTCGACTTGAACCGCTCCGGCGTCCCCTTGGTCGAGATCGTCACGGGCGCCGACGTGCGCTCGCCCGTAGAAGCGCGAGCGTACCTGCTCACGCTCAAACAGGTGCTCGAGTACGCCGGGGTCTCCGACTGCGACATGGAGAAGGGCAGCCTCCGCGTCGACGCGAACCTGTCGGTGCGGCGCCCAGGCGAGACGGCGCTCGGCGTCAAGACCGAAGTGAAGAACATCAACTCCTTTGCGTTCGTGGAGAAGGCGCTCAGTGTGGAGCGTGATCGGCACATCGCCGTGCTTGAGGGTGGCGGCGCCGTGGTGCAGGAGACGATGCTGTTCGATAGCAAGACCAATACCGTGCGCCCGCAGCGCGCGAAGGAAGAGAGCCACGACTACCGGTATTTCCCGGACCCCGATCTGCCGCCGTTGGTGGTGCGCCCCGAGTTCATCGCCGAGCAGCGCTCGACGCTGCCCGAGCTGCCGGCCGCGAAACGGGAGCGCTTCGTCGCGCAGTACGCGCTGAGCCAACAGGACGCCGCCGTCCTCACGGCGGCGCGCGGCGTCGCCGATTACTACGAGAGCGTGGTTCACGCCGGGGCGGAACCCAAGCTCGCCGCCAACTGGGTGATGACCGAGGTGCTGGCGGACGCCAAGGACCATCAGGACCAGCTGCGGGTGCCGGCCGGACGGCTCGCCGAGCTGATCGCCATGGTGAAGGGCGGCACGGTGAACAACCAGGCGGCCAAGAAAGTGTTCGTCGAGCTGGCGACGCGCGGCGGGGAGCCGCGCACGGTCGCCGAGGCGCTCGGACTGATCCAGGTGGGCGATACGGGGGTAATCGGCCAGTGGGTCGCGGAGGTGCTCCAGGCGCATCCCGCCGAGGTTACACGTTACAAGAACGGCGAGGCGAAGCTCCTGAACTTTTTCCTGGGGCAGGTGATGAAGGCGTCACGCGGCAAAGCCGATCCCAAGCTGGCGCAGCGCGCCCTGGAGGACCGACTAACCGCCTGACCGCCACGGGCGCTGCGCCTGCGACGCCCGCCAATAGCTGAGCGCGGGGCTCGGCAGCCCGAAATGCTCCTCGGCGGCCTGGGCGACCCGCTGCGGATCGCGGCGGCCGCCCTCGTGCAACGCCTCCCGCCGCATCCGCTTGGCCAGCCCCAGCGCCTGGGCCCCGGCGGGATCGAGCCGCCGCGCCGCCGCGTCGCCCGCGCCACCGCCGACGCCCAGGGATTCCATCACGTACTCGAAGGCCACCGCCATGTGCCGCTCGACGTCCGCGTCGGGGAGGTCCCAGCGGCTGTTTTCGGCGATCAGCTGGAACGCCCATTGCCAGCTCTGGCTCTCGGTCAAGTGCACCATGCCCCGGAACAGCCGCCGGCTGGTGCGTACGCTGAACAGGGTGGGGCTGAGGATCTCGTCGAGGTGGGCGTCGCTGCGCCCGTGATCCTGGAGGATCAAGTCGCGGGCCTCGCGCGCGTACGCGTCGCCCAGGTGGGTCTCGAACCGGCTCTCCCAATACGAGTGCCCCAGGGCCGCGGTAGTCGACGTGAGGACCAGCTGCCGGGGCACGAAGAAATTGTGCGCGACAGTATCGGCGGCGAGGTGCGAGAGGTAGCCGAGGCCGAAGGCGCGCAGCGCGTCGGTATGGGCGAGATCGAAGATTTCCTGGCCCACGTGCCACGCGTGGCAGTGCCGGCCCACCGGCGCGTACTTCTTCGCGATCGAGGTGTCCGCGGCGATGTTGCCGTAGAGGAAGTCGAACGGAAAGGCGCGCAGGTAGTCCGTGATCTGCGCCGGGAGCTGGTGCAGGTTCGCCAGGACCGACTCGCCGAGGTAGATGTGCGTGCCAGGCGTCCACGCGTGGGCGACGCCGGGGAACAGCGCGAGGGCGACGACGGCGATGGCCGTCGCGGTGAGCCAGTGCTTCACTTCGCCTTCCGCCCCCGCCCTCGGACCCGCTTGAGCGCTTTGCGCCCCCAGCGCCAGATGGTGAGGCCGCGGCGCACGTTGCGCACGGTCGCGACCACGTCCAATGCCGTGTCCTCGGCTTCTTCCCGGAGGACATCGAACATGGCTCCGACCTCGACCAGCCGGGTCTCGGCCGCGTCCGCGGCGCGCAGCACCCGCTGGCGCAAGTCGCGCGAGGTACCCGCCAGCGCCTCGGCTTCGTGGCGGATCGTCGCGACCAGCTGGCGCGCGTCGTCCACGGCGGGCCCGGCAAGCTGGCGCAGCGCCTGCAGGAACGCGCGCATACCGAGCGCCGCCCCCAGCGACGACACCGCGACTACGATCGCGGCCAGGGCGATGATCGCCAGGCTGACCGCCGTCACCACCGCCGCCCACGTTGGAACCATTCAGCTAACCTCCGCCGCCGGCTGCGGGGCTGTCAACGCCGGCGCGCGCAGCGCCCGCGCCAGGAGCGGCGCCGCCGCCAGCTGGGCGAACAGCACGCCCATGACCACGGTGGTGAGGAGCGCTCCGGATCCGGGATCGATGAGGAAGAAACTGACCGCGACCGCCAGCGCGAGGCCGCCCTGCGGGGCGGTCGCGATCCCAACCCCTGTCGGCAGCCGCAGCGCCCCGAATGCCGCTCGTCCGTAGCGGACGACGGCCCACCGCGCGCCCACCCGGAGCGCCGCGAGCGCGAGCGCGGCCGGGAGGATCCACACCGTCGGCAGGGTGAGCAGCGCCCCAATGATAATGAAGAGAGCGGCGGTCGCCGCGTGCTCCCAGGCCTCGAGCTGGGCCCGAACGGCGCGCCGGCTCGGCGCGAGCTTCACGATCACCGACGCCGCGATCGCGCACGCCAACACCGGGCTCGACCCCGCGGCGTAGGCCGCTCCGGCGCCAAAGAGGACCGCGCCCAGTAACGCGAACCCCAGGTCCGCCGCTGCCGGGCGTAGGCGGGTGAGGCTCAGAAACACCATGCCCGCGAGCACCCCGCTTCCCAGGGTCAGCGCCAGCCACGCGGCACGACCGAGGGCCGGGTCACGCGGATGGTGGAGCGCGAGAGCCAGCGTGAACGCCAGGACGCCCAGCGTCGTGTCGAGTGCGGCAGCCAGGGTGAGGGCGCGGGTGGTATGACGGGCGACACCGGCCGCACGCGCTGCCAGCGCGACGGCTGTGGGCCCGGACACCATGGCGACGGCGCCCAGCGTGAGCACCGCAGGGAGCGTCGGGACCCAGGCGGCGCGGAGCGCGGGAACGGCGCGCGACAACATCCAGGCGCCGGTGCCGACGGCGAGGAGTCCGGCGACGGCCTGCGCGCCGCAGAGCAGCCACGTCGCGCGCGGGATGCGTGTGATGAGCCGCCATTCGAGGCGCGCGCCGAGCGCGGCACCGAGCCAGCCGACCGCGAGCGCGGTCAGAGGCGCGAGGGCGCGGACGGCCTGCCGGTCCAGCACCCCGATCCCCGGACCCAGTACGAGCCCGAGGAGGACGAGCGGTACCCCCGTTGCCAGCACCGCGTCGAAGCGGTGCAGCCGCTCTAGCTGCAGCCAGGACAGGCGCGCGGCGGCGAGTCCGGCGATCGCGAGCAACGCCAGCGCGGCAACGGGATTCACGCCGCGAACGTTCGCGAGTGCTTGACGCCGGCGCAAGCCGCGCCATAGCTTGACGCATCCCATGGCATCGACGTTCTGCGTCTCCGGCGGGCGCCCGCTCCAGGGGACGATACGGCCCGCCGGCAACAAGAACGCCGCGCTTCCCATTCTCGCCGCGACCCTGATCGCCGACGGTCCCTGCCGCCTCGAGAACGTTCCGCGCATCCGCGACGTCGAGACGATGCTGGGTTTGCTCATGCACCTCGGCGCCGTGGTGGAGTGGTCCGGTCCCAACGCCATCACCGTCGACGCGCGGCCCGCCACGCCGCGCGAGCTCGATCCGCAGCTGTGTGCGCGCATCCGCGCCTCGATCCTGCTCGCGGGACCGATGCTCGCGCGCTTCGGGCGTGTCCAGCTGCCGCCGCCCGGCGGGGACGTCATCGGGCGTCGCCGGGTGGACACGCACTTTCTCGCCCTCGAGCGTCTCGGTGCGGAAGTCGCGGTCGGGGACAGCTACCGGCTGGCCGCGACCACGCTCACCGGTGCGGACATCTTCCTCGACGAACCGAGCGTCACCGGGACGGAGAACGCGCTGATGGCATCCGTCGCGGCCCGGGGTACGACGGTGCTGCGCAACGCCGCCTCGGAGCCGCATGTCCAGGACCTCGCGCGTTTTCTCGTCGCCTGCGGCGCCCA
>Ga0137396_10001386_pt1 | contig 12650 bp, 15 predicted proteins | sample czc16metaG_FD_108284 | JGI IMG/M metagenome (GOLD analysis project Ga0137396, IMG submission 108284) | Vadose zone soil microbial communities from Angelo Coast Range Reserve, California, USA - czcobulk3.16 metaG | ecosystem: Environmental > Terrestrial > Soil > Vadose zone | place: USA...
AGAGCCGTACGGGCAGATCGGGCGGGCGGAGCCACAAGCGCAGAGCAGGCGGGCGGAGCCACAGGGGCAGATCGGGCGTGCCGAGCCACAGGCGCAGAGCAGGCGGGCGGAGCCACAGGGGCAGATCGGGCGTGCAGAGCCGTACGGGCAGATCGGGCGTGCGGAGCCACGCCGCTTCTATCTCAGGCCACCCTCGGTAAAAGCCGGCCTCACGGACCCCGCTACAAATGATCGAGCATCTCCCGGCCTCCCGGTGTCCCGAGTGTCGCCTGGTCGCGGCGCCGCCGATGCGCTGGTGCCCGCGCCATCCCGTCGAGATGACTCCGACCTCGGTGATGGGCGGCGGTGAGGTCGTCTCGTTCACCACCTTGCTCTCGCCGCCCGCGGGCTTCCGCTCTCCGCTGCACATCGCGCTGGTCGACCTGATCGGCGGCGCCCGGCTCGTCTGCCACGGCGACAAGACGCAGGGACTCCGCATCGGCTCGTGGGTGGCCATCGAGGCGGTCGGCAACATCTACTATTTCTCGCACCTCGGCACGCTCGACCGCGCGCGGCTCTTCTGGCGCCGCGCCGGGCGCGCCGGCGAGCGCATGAGCGCGATCGCGCAGAGTCTCGCGAAGCGCGCCTGGAAAGGACGATCCCGTGGCGAAACCTAAGGGACCGCTGGCCGGTGTTCGGGTCCTCGACCTCACCCGTGTCCTCGCGGGTCCCTTCTGCGCCATGATGCTCGGCGACATGGGCGCCGAGGTGATCAAGGTCGAGGAGCCCGGCAAGGGCGACGACACGCGCAGCTGGCCGCCGTTCGTCGGGGGCGAGTCGACATACTTCATGTCGGTGAATCGGAGCAAGAAGAGCATCACGTTGAATCTCAAGGCGCCCGAAGGTCGCAAGATCCTCCTGGCCCTGGCGAAGAAGAGCGACGTGCTGCTCGAGAACTTCCGGCCCGGCACGATGGACAAGCTCGGCTTCGGCTACCGGTCGCTGGCTCGGCTGAACTCGCGCCTCGTCTACTGCTCAGTGTCGGGGTTCGGCGAGTCGGGCCCCGAGGCGCACCGCGCGGGCTACGACCTCGTGATCCAGGCCGAGTCCGGCGTCATGGACCTCACCGGCTTCGCGGAGGGTCCACCGGTGAAGGTCGGCAACTCGATCGCCGACCTGGTGGCCGGCATGTCGGCAGCCCATGGCGTCGTGCTGGCGCTGCTCGCGCGGAGCCGCACCCGGCGCGGCCAGAAGGTCGAGATCTCGATGCTGGACGTGATGGCGGCGTTGCTCACCTATCAGGCCGGGATCTACTTCGGCACGGGCGCGCGGCCGGCCCGGCGCGGCAACGCGCATCCGTCGATCGTGCCCTACGAGGTGTTCCGCGCCGCCGACGCGTTCGTCGTGCTCGGTGTCGCCAACAACTCGCTGTGGACCAAGTGCTGTGCCGCGCTCGGCCATCCCGAGCTCGCGACCGACCCGCGCTTCGACGCCGAGGCCAAGCGCGTGCAGAATCGCGAGACGCTGGTGCCGCTGCTGAACGAGATCCTGGGAACGCGGCCGGCGGCCGACTGGGTCAAACAGTTCGAAGCGGCCGGAATCCCCGCCGGGCTCATCAAGTCGGTCGCCGAGGTGTGCGAGAGCGAGCACCTCAAGGCGCGCGGCATGATCGTGTCGCTCCCGCACCCGCGGGCCACGAAGGTGACCGTGATGGGTGTGCCCGTGCGCCTGCACGCCACGCCCGGAGCGGCCGCGATGCCGCCACCGGTGATCGGGCAACACACGGAAGCCGTGCTCCGCGGCCTGGTCGGGCTCAAGAAGCCGGCGGTCGAGCGCCTGCGCGCGCAGGGTGTCATCTGACGGGGACGAGCGTGCCGGGCTCGCTCGCGGCGCTCGAGCCGGTCACGCTCGAGGGGCGCTACATCACCCTGGAGCCGCTCGCCGAGCGTCACGCCCGCGACATCTTCGACGTGATGCAGGACGAGGACGTCTGCCGCTACCTCGCGTGGGCGCCGCCGAAGACCCTCGACGAGACGCTGGCGCTGATCCGGCAGGCCGAGAGCCTGATGGCCCGACGCGAGTCGGTCGTGTTCGCGCAGATCTGGAAGGCGAGCGGCCGCGCGATCGGCTCGACGCGCCTGCTCGACGTGCGGCCCGCCGATCGGCAGGCCGAGATCGGCTCGACGTTCCTGGGCCGGGACTACTGGCGTACCGCGGCCAACACCGAGTCGAAGTTTCTGTTCTTGCGCCATTGCTTCGAGGCCCTCGGCTGCGTGCGCGTCGCGCTCAAGACCGACGGGCGCAACGTGCGCTCGCAGGAGGCGTTGACGCGACTGGGCGCGGTCCGCGAAGGCACGCTCCGCAAGCACATGAACGTGCGCGGCTACCAGCGCGACACCGTCTACTTCTCGATCCTCGACAGCGAATGGCCCGCAATCGGCACCCGCCTCTCCACTCGCCTCTACGCCTGAGCGACTCATTCCCGCAGGATAGTCCGGGGCGACGCGCGATTGTTGACACCTCAACAGCCGCGGGGGCATGATCGGGAAACCGCGATGCGCCGCCTGATCAAGATCTACGATACGACGCTCCGCGACGGCACCCAGGGCGAAGGGGTGTCGTTCTCGATGGAGGACAAAGTTCGCCTGGCGACGCGGCTCGATGCGCTGGGCATCCACTACATCGAGGGGGGCTGGCCGGGCTCGAACCCCAAGGACCTCCGATTCTTCCGCCGCATGCAGGACGTCACGTTCAAGCACGCGAAGCTCGCCGCGTTCAGCATGACCCGCCGCGCCGGAAGCCCCGCCGACTCAGACGCGAACATGCAAGCGCTCCTCGACGCCGGCGCGCCCGTGGCGACGATCGTCGGCAAGTCGTGGGACTTCCACGTCACGGAGGCGCTCGGCACGACCCTCACCGAGAATCTCGCGATGATCGACGACACGATCGCCTTCCTGCGCCCCCGGATGGAGGAGGTACTCTTCGACGCGGAGCATTTCTTCGACGGCTTCCGCGCCAACCGCGACTACGCGCTGGCGACGTTGCGGGCGGCCGAGGCGGCCGGCGCCCACTGGCTCGTCCTGTGCGATACCAACGGCGGGACGTTGCCCCGCGAGCTGGTCGCGATGATCGCCGAGGTCAAGAAGCACCTGCGCACGCCGCTCGGGATCCACGTGCACAACGACGCCGAGTGCGCGGTCGCGAACTCACTTGCCGCCGTCGCCGAAGGGGTCGGCCAGGTGCAGGGGACTCTCAACGGCTTCGGCGAGCGGTGCGGGAACGCGAACCTCGTGTCCATCATCCCGAGCCTGATCTTGAAGATGGGACTGGACTGCATTCCCGAGCCGAACCTGCGCGAGCTCCGTGACGTGTCGCGCTTCGCGTCCGAGCTGGCCAACCGCAAGCCCTGGTCCTCGCAGCCCTACGTGGGCGACTCGGCCTTCGCGCACAAGGGCGGCATGCACGTCTCGGCGGTTCAGAAGCATCCGGAGACATACGAGCACATCAATCCCGAAGCGGTGGGCAATCGCCGGCGAGTCCTGATCTCGGAGCTCGCGGGCAAATCGAACATCCTCTGGAAAGCGCGCGAGTACGGCATCAACCTCGATCACGACACGCCGGACTCCCGCCGGATCCTCGACCGGCTCAAGGAGCTCGAGGACCAGGGATTCCAGTTCGAGGGCGCGGAGGCCTCGTTCGAGCTGCTCATGGAGCGGGCGCTCGGCCGCCACCGGCCCTACTTCGCGCTCGAGGCGTACCGGGTGATCGTCGAGGAACAGAACACCGGCCAGGAGCCCGTCGCGGAGGCCACGGTGCGCGTGCGCGTGAAGGGCATGCTGGAGCACACCGCCGCGTCCGGAAACGGCCCCGTCGACGCCCTCGACCATGCGCTTCGCAAGGCTCTGGAGGAGTTCTACCCGAACCTCAAGACCATGAAGCTCCTCGACTACAAGGTTCGCATCCTGGACGAGTCGAAGGGCACAGCCGCCAAGACGCGGGTCTTGATCACCTCGGGCGATGGCGACGAGACCTGGGGCACGGTCGGCGTGGCCGACAACATCATCGAAGCCTCCTGGCAAGCGCTCGTCGACTCGGTCGAGTACAAGCTACGCCGCGACGGTTCTGCTCTCGCCTGACCGCCGGTCAGGATCTGTTCGCCTCCCCACCTAACACCGATCATGAAGCACCTGGATCGAGAGTGATCTACGTGGTCAATTCCCTACCAGGAGCCATGGCCTCACCACGTCGTAAGTAGGCTTAAAGACGAGGGAAACAATAGGCCGAGCCACTCGGTATCGGAATTGCTGTTTCCGGTACGACAGGAGGGCTCAGACATGTCGGTCAATGGCACGGCGGTCAGTGAATCGGTTAACGGTAGTGCTTCTCGCACGTGGCATCAGCCGCGGGGCGTGGGCCGCCCATCGACGGTGGCTCCGTTCGCTCCTCAGATCGAGGGATGGCTGCGTGAGACGCCAACGCTTTCGGGCGCCGAGGTGCTCCGTCGCGCGCGTGAGGTCGGCTATCGTGGCGGCAAGAGCGCGCTCTACGAGCTCGTTCGGCGACTTCGGATCCCGGTGTCCGCGAGCCTGACGGTCGTCCAGTCCAACGGCAGCCGGTAGGTCTCCGACGGCTCCGGGCCCGCACCGAGCAGTGGATCACATTCGGTGTCGGGTCGCTTTCGAGCGGGCCGCACCGGGCTGGCCCGCGGTCTGAATTTTCCGGAAGGTCGCGTCGTGTAATGGGATTCCGGGCAGGGAATCCCTCTTGACAGCCCCTGGTTCTCGGCCCAGAGTTCGCCCACTTCTTTGCTGCGTGCTCCACGAATACGTGGAGCGAGAGTGGGCGTGCCCGCCAATTCTGAGTCTCGAGGTGTCCAGCCAGCGATTCGCCGCCGCGATCTAGTACGTCCCGGGCCTGATCTGCTTGTACAGCGCCTTGAGGCTGTCGGCCGAGAACGTCGGCGACTGGCAGACCGAGATGATCTTGCGCTCGTCGGCCTCCACCTTCGCGACGGCTTCGGGGATCCGCCCGGCGATCTCGGCTGGAATCGTCACGGCGCCGTGCTGGTCGGCGTGAACCAGGTCGCCGGGCTTCACCCAGAGCCCGCCCACCTTGATCGGCAAGCCGAAGTCCACCATGTGCACGTACGCGTGCGAGACGGAGATGTGCGCGGCGGCGAACTGGAAGCCCAGCGCTCGCACCTCGTCGAGGTCGCGCACCGAGCCGTCCGTGATGACTCCGGCGCAGCCGAGCGCCCGGTGGATGTTGGCCTGGACTTCGCCCCACTGGGCTCCCTGGCCCCGCGGCTCGTCCAGGTCGTGCACGACGATGACCCGCGGCGCCGGGATCGAGAGCACGTAATCCCACCACCCGAAGGTGGAGGCGCGGTGCCCTTCGAGTGGCTGCGGCTCGGCGCGGATCACCGCCGTGACGGCGTAGCCGACCAGCGGGCCGAGTTCCGTGAACAAGGTGCGGATCTCGGACGACATGTTGCCGTGATTGCGCGGGCGGACGTTGAACGTCTCGATCGCATTGGCCACGCTCGGGCTGGAGATCTTCTTGAGGGCGTCGATCATCAGATGGTGTCCTTTCGGCGCTGGATCAGCAGGGTTTTGAGGATCTCGATCGTTTGCCGGGTCGATTCGAGGTTCGGGTTCACGCCAAGCGCGCGCTCGAAGTACTCGAGCGCGGTCGCCGGCTGGTCGAGCTGCAGGTAGATCATCCCGTAGCCGCTGAGCGCGCCGAAGTGATACGGGTTGCGCTTCATCACCTCGTCGCAGTCGGCGAGCGATTTCTGGTATTCACCGATCAGGTAGTAGATCGTCGCCCGCTTGTTCCACCCCTCCGCGAACTCCGGACGGCGCCGGATGATCTCGCTGAAGGTATCGACGGCCTGCTCGCCCTGGCGAGCGTTCATCTGCTCGACGCCGGTCGCGAAGAGCCGGTCGATGGTCGCATCACCCGATCGGCTCCAGACCTGCCACATCGCGCTCTCCGCGACCGCGCGGACGACCGGGTCGATGTCACGCAGCGCCGTGGCGAGCCGGGGAACGTCTGTCATGAGTCCGGTCTCGCCGAGAGCCTCAGCGGCCCGGCGTCGGCTGTCCACATCGCCCGTGTCGCCGAGCGCCTTGAGCGCCTCCTCGCGCGTCGGGCTCGCGACGAGCGCCGCCGGCCACAGGGCCAGCGCGGCCAGAACGAGCGATCCGAGCCAGCGCACCGTCACGGCACGTAGGCCTCGTTCACGTTGGTGGCGGCGTATCCGGGCTGGGTGCCCCCACCCGGTACGTAGATCCGGTTGCCGACCGTGGCCGCGCCGATGCCGTGGCGCGGTGTGCGCATGGGCTCCTTGCCGATCCACCGGGTTCCGGGCACCTCGTACATCTCGTTGGCGCTGAAGATCCGGAGCGGCGCCTCGCCGCCGAAGACGTAGACGCGGTCGCCGAGCACGGCGGCGGCGAGCCCGCCGCGGGCGGTGGGAAGCGGTGTTCCGGTGGACCAGGTGTTGGTCGCGGGATCGTAGATCTCGACGTTGGCGAACTGGGTGCCGACGAACGACGTGCGCCCGCCGATGGCCCAGAGCTTGCCTTGAAACACGACCGCCGCCAGATGATCGCGCGCGGTCGGCATCGGCGGCGCGTCGGTCCATCGGTCGGGGGTGGGCTCGTACACCTCGTGCGCGGCGCTCGCGCTGTCGCCGCTGCCGCCGACCGCGTGCAGGCGGCCCCCGAGCGCAACGACCGCGAGGCCGCCGCGGGCCTGGCGCAGCGGCGCGCGGGTCGACCAGGAGCTACGCGCCTCGTCGTACTCGTACACCGTGCGCAGCGGGGTCCAGCTCACGCGCCCGCCGCTGTAGCCCCCGACGACGAAGAGCCGCCCGTCGATGACGGCCGCGGCCGCGTGGTGGGTGGGGGCGGGGAGCGGCGCGCGGGTGTCCCAGCGATCGGTCGCCGGGTCGTAGACCTCGACGGTGGGGACGGCCTCGCTGCCAGCACCGAAGCCGCCGATCACGAAGACTCGGCCGTTGACCTCGGCGACGGCGACTTCCTGACGTGCGGTCGGCATCGGCGCGAGCGGCACCCACTTGCCCGGACTCATGATGTCGACCGGCGCGGTCGAGTCGGTCGTCTTGCCGAGACAGCTGGCCAGGAGCAGCACGGCCAGGGCCAGCACGACGCGCGGGCCACCGCGGTTCACGAGCGAGCGGTTCATGAGCGGACCAGTTCGAGCAGTCCGGCTTCGTCGAGCACCGTCACCCCCAAGCGGCGGGCGTCGTCCGCCTTGCTGCCGGGCGCCTCGCCGACGACGACGTAGTGGGTCTTCTTCGAGACCGAGGAGGCGACACGACCGCCGTGCCGCTCGATCAGCTCCCGGGCGGCCTCTCGCGAGAGCGTCGGCAGCGAGCCGGTCAGGACGAGCGTTTTGCCGGCGAGCGGCTTGGGCCCCTCCGGCGCGATCGGCGCGCTCGTCACGACTCCGGCGCGTCCCAGACGCTCGATCAGCTTCTGATTCGTCGGATCCTGGAAGAAGGTCGCGATCGAGCGCGCGATCTCGTCGCCGATGCCGTGCACGTCGGCCAGCTCGGCCTCGGACGCGGCAGCGATGCGCTCGAGGCTTCCGAAGCGGGTCGCCAGCAGCTGAGCGACCCGCTCCCCGACGAGCCGGATCCCGATCGCGTTGAGCAGGCGCGCCGGGCCGCGCGTGCGGGACGCCGCGATCGCCGCGACGAGGTTCTCGGCCGACTTCTCGGCGAACCGATCGAGCTCGCCGACCTCCTCGGCGGTCAACGTGTAGAGATCGGCGAAGTCCTTCACCCGCCCGCTGTCGACCAGCTGCTCGATCGTGCTGTCCCCGAGGTGCTCGATGTCCATCGCTCGCCGCGACCCGAAGTGGCGCAGCCGCTCCTTGAGCTGGGCCGGGCAGGCGCTGTTGGTGCACCGCCAGTACGCCTCGCCCTCCGGGCGGAAGGCGACACCGCCGCACGCCGGACACACGGACGGGAACGTGAAGGGCTGGCTCTCGGGCGGACGCTTGCTCAAGACCACCTGGACGACGTACGGGATCACGTCGCCCGCGCGCTCGATCAAGACCGTGTCGCCCACGCGCATGTCCTTGCGGCGGATCTCGTCCTCGTTGTGGAGGCTGACGTTCCGGATCGTCACGCCGGCCAGCTCCACCGGCGTGAGCTTGGCGGTCGGCGTCAGCGCGCCCGTCTTGCCCACGTTCACCTCGATCGCCTCGATCAGCGTCGTGGCCTGACGCGCGGCGAACTTGAAGGCGATCGCCCAGCGCGGGTGGTGGGTCGTCGAGCCGAGGCGTCGCTGGTGGTCGAGCGACTCGACCTTGACCACGGCGCCGTCCGCGTCGTAGCCGAGCGCGTCGCGGTCGGTCTCGAGCTTCTCGCAGCACGCGATGACCGCGGCGAGATTCGCGCAACGTTGGGCCCGAGGGTTGGTCTTGAACCCGGCCGCGCGCAACGCCTCGAGGACGTCCCAGTGCGAGCCGAAGCCGAGCGAGCCGGCACGACTGAGGTGATAGACGAAGATGTCCAGCGGCCGGCGGGCGGTGACCGCCGGGTCCTTCTGGCGCACCGCGCCCGCGGCGGCGTTGCGCGGGTTCGCGAACGTCGGCGTGCCCGCTTCCTCCAGGGTGCGATTGAGTCGGGCGAACTCCTCCCCGGCATGAACACCTCACCGCGGACCTCGATGACGGGGGCGGCCGCGAGCGCGCCCCGCAGGACCATTGGAATGGACCGGATCGTTCGGAGGTTGGGCGTGATGTCCTCGCCCAGACGCCCGTCGCCGCGCGTGGCGCCCCGGACGAAGCGGCCGGCCTCGTACAGGAGCGCGATGCCCAGGCCATCGATCTTGGGCTCGCAGACGTACGTGAACGCGGCGCCTGGCAGCGCGCGGCCGATCCGGGCTTCGAACTCGCGCAGGTCATCGGGCGAGGTCGCGTTGTCCAGCGACAGCATCGCGTCATGGTGCTCGACCGGCTTGAAGATGTCGGTCGGTACTCCGGCGACGCGCTGGGTCGGGCTGTCGGCGGTCACGAGGTCTGGGAAGCTCGCCTCGAGCTCCCGGAGCTCGCGCATGAGCGCGTCGTATTCGGTGTCGGAGACCTCGGGCCGCGCCTCGACGTAGTACAGATAGTCGTGGTGATGAATCTGCTCGCGCAGCTCGGTGATGCGCTGCGCGGCATCGGCCCGCGTCATGACTCGAAGCATAACATTCTCCGCCGGCGCGCTCCGGCGAGCGGCGCGCTCGCCGGAGGTGCCGGCGGAGACCGGACGGATGGTCCGGCGCCCGGTCTCATTGCCCGCGGTGCGCGGGGTCGACTCCGGCGAACGCGACGAAGTCCACCATCCGGAAGTCGCCGGTGACCCGACCGCTCCGCGTCGGGAGCGTCGGCCGCCAGTTGCGCTCCGAGACGTAAGAATCTCGGTCGCCTTGCTGCTCGAGTGAGAGTGACGCTATACTGCCGAGCGAGCGATCGAGGTTTCGTTCGATAGGCGTACACATGCCACGATCATCCACCCTCAAAATTGCGGCCGAGACCCGAGCCACGACGGCTTCGGTCCAGGACTATCTCGCGGCGATCTATGACCTGGCGAGCAGCGGCAAGCCGGTGATCGGCGCGCGGCTCGCCAAGCACATGGGCATCTCCGCTCCCGCGGTGACCGAGGCGATCCATCGCATGGCTCGCGGCGGGTACGTGAAGATCGCACGTGGCAAGAAGCTGGTGCTCTCCACCAAGGGAAGGCAGATCGCCGAGCTCATGGCCCGCCGTCATCGTCTCCTCGAGCGCTGGCTCACGGACACGCTCGGGCTCAACTGGACGGACGCCCACGAGGAGGCGCACCGGCTCGAGCACGCGCTTTCACCGCGTGTCGAGGACCGTCTGGCCGAGCTCCTGGGCATGCCGAGCACCTGCCCGCACGGCAACCCGATACCGGGCATGGCCAAGCCGCCCAAGGTCGAGCCGTTTCCTCTCGCCCAGGCGAAGGAAGGGACGACCGTCGTGGTCGAGCGCATCACCGAGGAGGCGGAGGCCGACAAGAAGCTCCTCGAGCACCTGTGGAAGAATGACGTCCGCCCGGGGCGGCGCCTGAAGATCACCGAGGTCGCGCCCTGGGCCGGGACGATCACGGCATCCGGTGACGGTCAGACGATCGCGCTCGGCTTACCGGCCGCGGCGAAGATCTGGGTCTACCTGCCGGGCGCGGCTGGATGAAGGCCCTCTTCTGGATTTTTGTCGCGATCGGGTGCGTGTACGTCTTCTATGCCGGTGCGATGGCGGTCTGGTCCTACCTGGAGATCACCAGCCTGGTCGAGGAGGTCGTCAACGAGCGTGCGGCGCGCAGCGAGCGTCAGGAGCGCGCGGGGCGCGTGAGGGACGACATCGCCAAGAAGGTGGCGGCCAGCGGCATCAACGTCGACGAGCGCGCGATCTCGGTGACGGACGAGGGCAAGACGCTCGAGGTCAGCGTGCGGTGGAACTGGCCGGTGATCGTCTACCAGGAACGAGAGTACCTGGCGGTTCCCATGAAGCACGACCGCACCTTCCAGGTTCCCGAGCGGCGCTGAGTCAGCGCTTGGCCTGAGTCTCGCGGATCATCTTCACCACCCGGTCCCGATCTTCACCCGGCGGGGCCAGCGCCACGAACTTCTCCCACGAGCGGACGGCCCCGGCGACATCGTGCTTGGCCTCGAAGAGCACCTGCCCGCGATAGAGGAGCGCCGGGAGATAGTTCGGATCGATCGCCAGCGCCCGATCGAAGATCTCGAGCGCGCGATCGGCATGCTCGGGACCCCCACCGACCGCAAGAATCAGCCCGAGATGGGTCGTCGCGTCCACGTTACTGGGGTCACGCTTGAGGACAGCCTGGTACGCGGCGATCGCCTCGCTGTAACGGCCCTGACCCAGACTCGAGCGCGCCGCCTGCAGCATCCCTCGCAGCATCTCGGGGGGTAATGGACGTCCGGGCTCCACCCGGGGGGCGTTGCTGGCGCCGGGCGCGCCCGGCGCCTCGCGTGGAAGCTCGGCGAGCGGACGAGAGCCGGGAGAAGGCCGCCCGGCCATCGGATCGGGCTCGGTGTACCGCACGATTCCGGCGCCCACGACGATTCCGAAGACGACCAGGAGCACGGCCGCGGCCGCGAGCGCCGCCGGATGCCGCCAGGCCGAGCGGCGGGGTGCGGTGCGCGGCGCCACCCGGGGTGGAGCCGGCTCGGCAGGACCGAGCCGGTCGAGCTCCGTGAGGAGCGTGGCCGCCTCGCCCTCGTACCGAGCGCGCAGCTCGGTGAAGTCGGCGTCCGAGACGTGTCCCGCCCCGTGCTCGAACTCGAGCTCGCGGATGGCGCCGAGGGCGGCGCGCTTTTCCTCTTCGAGCTGCTGTCGGCGGTCGAGCGGCAACGGAAGAAACGTTCGCCCGCGCCGGGCGCGGCCGAAGAGCGGCCAGAGCACGAACACGAGCGCGGGCACGCCGACGACGGCCGTGACGACGAGGGCTCCAGCGCCGATCACGACCCGCTCTCCAGCTCTCGTCGGATCCGCTCGCTCATCGCGGGGTCCACGGCCGCCGGCGGTGTCCGGACGCCGCGACCGCGATGGGTCCAGCGCCACACCAGGGCTCCGACGATGAGGAGGCCGACGGCGACGGCGGCCAGCGGAAGGAACCAGACGAGCAGGTTGAATCCGCGGCGCGGAGGCGACAGGAGGATCCACTCGCCGTAGCGGTCGACGAAATAGCGCTGGACCTCGGCCGGACTCTCGCCGCCGGCGAGCCGCTCCCGGATGATCGCGCGCATCTGGCTCGCCATCTCCGAAGGCGAGTCCGCCACCGACAGGTTCTGGCACACGACGCATCGAAGCTGGGCGGCGATCTCGTGCACGACGTCTTCGCTCACGGGCTTCGCCGACTGCGCCTGCGCCGGAGAGGCGGCCGCGGCCAGGAGGACCAGCGCCGCACAGAGCATGATCGCGACGCGGCTCATGGCGAGCTCGCCTCGGCGAGGAGACGATCGACCGTCGCCCGGAACACGTCGTCGGTGACGGCGCCCACGTGCTTGACCCGGATGCGGCCCGCTCGATCGAGGAAGAACGTCTCGGGCACACCGTACACGCCAAAGTCCACCGACACCGTGCCCTTCAGGTCCTGAGCGATCGGGAAGGTGAGACCGAAGTCGCCGACGAACTTCACCGCAGCCTCGCGCTTGTCCTGGATGTCGACGCCCACGACGACCACGCCGCGATCGCGGTAGCCGCGCCAGTTCCGCTCGAGCACCGGCGCCTCCTCGTAACACGCGGGATAACACCACGACGCCCAGAAGTTGAGCACGACGACCTTGCCGCGGTGGCCCGCGAGGCTGAGCGGCTCGCCTTCGAGCGTCGCGAGCGCGAACGCGGGCGCCGGCCGTCCGACCAGCGGCGAGGGAATATCGCGCGGGCTCACGCGGAACCCGTAGGCGAGTAACGCCAGCACGGGGACGGCGGCGAGCGGGATCAGCCAGCGCCAGAGCCGCTTCACGCGCTCTTGTGTCGCTCCGGCAGGATCGCCAGCAGGGCCCCCAGGGTGAGCACCAGGCCGCCGATCCAGATCCAGCTCACGAGGCGGTTGACCTGGAGCTTGACGGTCGCCTGCGACCCGTCGCGGGCGAAGTCGCCCAGCA
>Ga0137396_10001387_pt1 | contig 12649 bp, 7 predicted proteins | sample czc16metaG_FD_108284 | JGI IMG/M metagenome (GOLD analysis project Ga0137396, IMG submission 108284) | Vadose zone soil microbial communities from Angelo Coast Range Reserve, California, USA - czcobulk3.16 metaG | ecosystem: Environmental > Terrestrial > Soil > Vadose zone | place: USA...
CAACGATGTGGCGTTGTCGAGGAAGGCTGCCCAGAGGGGTATCTCCGCAATGCCCTTGTCCGTTTGCTACTCGAAAGCACCGACGAGGGATGGCCTGATTCTTGGCTACGGGGGCGCCAACGCACATCAGATTCACGATGGGATACGCAAACTCAGGATGGGCGTACAGGGCCAGTTCGCATAACGCGCCGCGATGACCGCGGGAGCAGTCACCTTGACGATCATCCCGTACATATCGGTGCTCCTTAACCTATGAGTCCATGGCCCATGGTCGCTGGCAGCGAGTGAAACATTTTCCGCCGCGTCGCGATAGGTCCCAAATTTCTTCGCCACCTGCTTCAGTGTGGGATAAAACTGCACGAACGTGTGCTCCACTGCGGCACTGCCGGAAGCGAAGATGTTCCTGAGCACGTGCTTGACGCGACCAATCCCATCCTTTAAATTTGTGGGCTGGAGCACTTGTCAGGGTGCCGCCAACTCGCGGAAAGGGCTAAGCCCGCCTGAACGATAACTGAGTGTCTGAACATACGACGGTCCTTTCAGCCCGACATGCGAGCAATCGGGCGCTTCCGGGCATTAGCCCTGAAAGGAAGTCGTCATGACCGGCTCCTTACCCCCGCGTCCCTCGCTCGAGAACCTGAAGAAGCAAGCCAAGACGCTGCAAAAGAAATGGCGGGCTGGCAGCGCCGAAACGCTAACGCGCATCCGAGCCGCTCACCCGCAATACACGGGGATGTCCGACGACCAACTCCGTGCTTTCAAGCCGCGCCTGACGGATTGCCAGCTCGTGCTGGCACGCGAGGCCGGGTTCGAGAGTTGGCCGCAACTGAAGGTGGCGGTTGAATCGTCGAATCAGGAATTGGCGAACCAGTTTATCGATCTCGCGTGCTTGTGCTACGACGATCCACACTATGACCACCGCTCGTTTCATGCCCGCGCCCATGAGTTGTTGGCCAGGGATCCGGAACTAGCCGGAGCCAACATCTGGGCCGCGGCTACTGCCGGCAATGCCCATGCCGTCGAATCATTTCTGGGTGACGGACCGCAGCTTGTAAACCGCCCAGGGCCGCATGGCTGGGCGCCGCTCCTCTGCGCCTGTTACTCGCGTGTAAAACCAATAGACCCACGTTACTCCACGTACCGAGTAGCGAAGCTCCTTCTGGACCGCGGGGCGGAGCCAAACGCGTACACGATGAAGCACAATGACCCGCCCGGGAGCGCCCGCGCGCGCCGCTTCACTGCATTGACAGGCGTCTTCGGCGGCGGCTCGACCGGTTTGGCGAATCAGCCACCCCATCCGCAATGGCGTGAGCTGGCAGAACTGCTGCTCGAGCACGGAGCCCATCCCGCCGACGAACAGGCTCTGTGGATCAACCAAAGTGCATCTCTGGAAATCTTGCTGCGCTACGGGCTGAAGTCAGACGCGCAAACTAAGACGGAAACAGACGTCATTACGCTGCTGGGGCGCGAACTCTCTCAAGCGGTCCGCAATGGCCACTCGGATCGAGTGAAGCTCCTGCTGGCTCACGGAGCGAGAACCGACGAGATGTTCCAAGGGAAAACGCCATGGCGTCACGCCATCGAGCTGGGTAATGTCCAAATCGCACGCCTGCTGCAGGACGCCGGCGCGCCGACTACCGAACTGAACGAAGTGGAACGATTCACGTCGCTCTGCCTGGCGGGTGATGAACCGGGAGCGCGCGCAATGCTGGAGCGCGCTCCAGATCTGCTTGAGCGAGCTCCCAGATCAATGGTTAACAAGGCTACCGACACCGGGCGAAAGGAAGCGGTCCGGCTCGTTCTCGATTTGGGTTTCGACCCTGATTACATCGACGAAGTCGCGGCCCTGCACAATGCCGCGAGTCGAGGCAACGAAGAGATAGTCAAGCTTCTCTTGGAGCGTGGAGCCTCGCTATCGGTCCGCGAGCCCTTTTATGATGGCACACCGGTCGGATGGGCGGACTTCTTTGACCGAACCCGGATGCGGGACATGCTGCTGAGCGAGGGTCCGATCGGCCTTTTTGATGCGCTCGATTACGACCGGCTCGATCGCGTTGCCGACATCCTGGCCCGCGATTCCGCGGGGCTCAACCGGCCCTTTGCCGAGTGCCTCTCCCGCGATCCCAAACCGGAGGACTGGCACACGCCTCTTGTGCGCATGGTAGATCGCGGCAAAACGGAAGCCGTGCGGGTATTGCTGGAACACGGAGCCGACGTCACTGTCCGCCTTCCTGACGGCCGTTCGCTCGTCCAACTTGCTCGTGACAAGGGATCCGAGAAAATCGTTGGTCTCCTCGAACAGCGCGGTGCCCCAGCGTAGGTTGCGAACATAAATGGTTCGCCTGGCCGCGAGATTCCTCCTTATCACACTTTCCCCCCAGATCCTTTGCTTTTGTGGCGGCTATCGTGACGCGGCCCTTCTGACCAGCCGGCGTAGCGGAGAGCTCGACTGCAGTGATTTCCGAATGTCTTGAGCGATCAGGTCGACCAGGTTCTGTGCTTGTGTCTTTTTCGATTAAGCGTTGAGGGGGGAACGCAGCACAGCTCAAATCAGGGTCCCCTAGAGGAGACTGCGAAGTTTCCCCTGGCGCATCGTTCTCTCCTTACAGTGAGGCAGGATAGTGAGGCAGGCCTTCAGCAAGCTAGCGATCGAACCTAGCCAGTGCAAGGTTCGATCGCAGGCCGTGCACAGTAATGCCCTTCCGCAATTCATCATCAGTTGCCCACGATCTGAACCAGCGGAAATGTGTCGCCGGTAACCAAGTCCACGGTCAGCACGTTGCCGATTCCGGGTGCGTAGAACTTATGTTCGAGGGCGCCTGGCTCCAGTCCCGTGACCTCCGCCGTTTCAAGGCAGTGATGGAAGGTTCCCGCGGGAACCGTAACGGTTTGATTCAGGTTGAGCACTCCAGCGCTGTCTTCCGCCGTGTTCAGCAGGAACTCCTGACGATAGAAATCGCCGACCTTGGGATGAGCCTTCATCACCATGCCCGGGCTTGCGCCGTTCACTCCGCCCTGCCAGGAGCCGCCAAGGCTCGAAACCCGACCGTTCGCCAGTTCATCGGAGTCTTCGCCGAAGTACCAGACATTTCCATCTTTGTCCTGAGCGAACCAATCAAGCGTGTCTTCGGTAAGTTCGCCATCGGTGAAGACTTGGTCGTGAACTTCAACGCAGGTGACTCCATCAATCAGCTTCGTGTTAGTGGTCACCGCGAACGTAGTCCTGATAAAGCCTTGGGACGTCGGGCCTTCGTAGATGTAGGTCGCCCCGGGCTTCAGAGGCAGGTACGGATTGTCAATATTAGTAGTGAAATTCGCGGGGTCGATCGTGGGATCGTAAGGTCCGCCACCCAATTTCTTGCATATTTGGTTACGCGAGGTGAATTGATCCTGGCAGGTGGTTACCGCGGACTGGTAGTCGGATTTCGCCTTCAGAATGCACGCCTGCCGGCTCTGCGAGTCGGAAATGTTGGCGCACATTCCCACAGCGGTCCAGTAGTCACCCTGGGCGCCTTTCTGGCAAGAGTTCAGGCCATCTTGTGAGGTTACCTGGCAGACGTTGGAGGTTCCGGCGACGGCTGTTGCGGTAGTGCCAAGGACCATCGCAAACAGCGCACGTTTCAACTGAGACGGACGATTCATTGGGTGCCTCCTGGGCAATCGCTTCGGCTTTGGATACGCTTGCCGCGAAGTGGCTGATTCGCGCGGCATCATAGCACCGATAACATAAACCGAGGATGAACAGATTCCACTGACCACGAAAGGATGGACGCCCAGAAACCGAATGTCAAAGCAAGAAACCAGTCCGGCTCACCCTGCCATGTGTCCTTAGTGCTGGGGCCCCGTAGAAGGGGCCGCCGTACTCAGGCCTTCGATTCGAGCCACTACTCAATAAATCCGGGGTGAGTTGCTATGGCATCTGGGGAGAGCCGGTATGGAGGCTCTTCGCGATCCAATCGGCATGAGGCAAACCACAAGAGGAAAGGGCCTTCAGCTCCCTCTCTACGTCATACTCCACGCGTCGGATCGTTGGACTGGGCCCATCCAACAACAGGTAGGAGGCGCGGCGATCGCCGTCATACGAAAGACTAACGCTGCCGGTGTTGGCTACAAGCCTTTCTCGAACCTGTGGACTTGGAACACTCCGAATGTAGGGGCGATGAATATGCGCGTAGACGGCAATCGGCTGGCCCAGCGGTCCGTAAACCGATTCCAGCTCCCCATCGGTCGCTTCTGGTGCTGGAGCTCGCCAAGGACTCTCGGGACTGGCGTGCAACAGCGCCATCGGACCTTGAATCTGAACGCGCGCCAGCCCGCGCAGCCACACGATCCTCTCTTCTCCCAGCATGGTACGGGTCGCCGCCGCCATCTGACGGATCGCCGTCCAAAGTGAGGGTGGCGCCGACGATTGGCTCGCAAACTCCTCCAGCGACTGGGGCCGGAAAAGCATTTCATCAGTGTTGCCCAGCACACCTTGCCAGCCAAGATCGCGAATGCGATCGACAATCTCCACGGGGCTCGCACCGGCGTCGGCGAGATCACCGCCATGGAGAATCAAGTCGGGAGAAGTCTGTTGCAGATCCGCCAGAACTGCTTCAAATGCCGTTCGATTCCCATGGATGTCAGATAGGATTGCAATACGCATCACGGAATTCTAGGGCCTGGCGCCCTCCACGGGAAGCTATCGTTGTTCGCGGTTAGTGGGCAAAGCTTACCTTACCGGATTACACAAGGGTTGCCGTGATCCAGACACAATCCCCATGCCGCCGCGCCAAGCAAGCAGCGGAGAAGTCGTCGAGCGATACGGCGGGTTCCGTCGCTACTGCACCGGCGTAAGTTGATGAAACTCGGCCCCAGGCGAGATGTTGGAGTTGATCTGCACGCCTTTTCCGTTGATATAGTAGTTGGCCTTGGGCCCGCTGAATACCTGAAACTGTCTGCCCGTCATGGGATCCCAACACTTCACGCGATGCTGGCGCTTAGCCGCAGGATTCTCCGAAGGCCATCGAAGTTCTTCGGGCTGCAGCGCCCTATGAACTGGGTGGATTTCCAGTCTTTTCCCTGTTTACGTGCGCGGGGAAGCGTATCTGGCCGCCCATAAGGGCAGCGAAGCCGAAGACGAGTTCCAGAAAATCCTCGACCATCGTGGGATCGTTCTGAACCAACCCATCAGCGTCCTGGCACATCTTCAAATCGGTTCGTGCCTATGCGATGGCGGGTGACGTTGCCAGAGCGAAGAGCGCATACCAGGATTTCCTCACTCTTTGGAAAGACGCCGATCCTGATATCCCCATCCGGAAGCAAGCCAAGGCGGAGTACGCGAAGCTGAAGCTGAAGTAGCCGCTTCCGAACTCATTGACATGCCCCGCCACCCGCCATAGCAAATTCGTGCGACAGGGGTTGGTCGTTATTTGCTAGAAGGTTTTGCAGCAGTGGTCTCCTGGGCGCCCTTCTCCAACTCGGCCTGCGTCAGGCTTACGTGCCCCACCGATTGCGCGATCATCACTCCGCCACTCGGAACTTTGTCATCTTCTGACCACACGTGGAAGATAATTCCGTCGGTTGTGGAAACCAGGTCGGCCACCTCCTTGGCCTTATCGGGAGGCAGATCGTGCACCTGCACTCGCCCGGTAGCGATCTCTTGTTTGTGGTCGTGCCAGTTCTTGTTCCAGTCGGCCAGAGACACGGCACCTGTCCGAGTGATGGATTTGGCGATGATGTATTCGACCTGCTCCAAGCGGGCACCCGGAGCGCTCGATCGGTAACACAGGCACTCGATGACCGGTTCGGGCGACAACACTTTACAATAGTGATGGTAAGGCCCCATCACTTTCCCGGCCACGACATGCGGGGCCGTCACATGAATCGTGTGTCCGTCGGCTGGGGTTGCGGATTGACTCGAAGCTGCGCCCTCCTTTGAATCCTGCACCGCCCACATGCCAAAAGCCAACATACAACTGGTTAGGACTACAAGAGCCGCTGCCCTTCTAAGCTTTGCGAATTGCATAATCGAAACCTCCCGGCGGGAGAAGGGCGGGCCGATCTGCAATCCGGGCAATCGGATGCGAGTCCCACCCCTCGTGTGTGGGCAAACATAGCGCAATATGGTGTGGAAGTCCTTTGCGGAAACTGATATTTTTCTTACTAATTTCTTACGGGGCGATTTCTGTGACGGATCGGCGCTTTTTCGAATTCGGCCCTTTCCGTTTGAGCCCGACCGGGCGTGTGCTGTTTCGTGGCGACCAGGCGGTCCCGCTTCCCCCAAAGGCCGCCGACACACTGTTGTTGCTCGTCCTAAATGCTGGAGATGTGGTTGAAAAGGGCGATCTTCTAAAGAAGGTGTGGCCGGACGCCTGTGTCGAAGAAGGCAGCCTCGCCCGTATTATCTTCGTCCTTCGTAAAGCCTTGGAAGATGGTAGCGACGGGCGGGAGTATATCGCCACCATTCCCAAGCGAGGGTACCGCTTTGCCGTCCCGGTAGTACTGGTCGAAGGCGACCCCCAAGTGTTGGGATCAAAAGGCCCCACCCGAGACACGGGTCGCTATATGATCCGAGCGATAGCTCTAGCACTGGCGATCACCGCTCTTCTACTTGTCTCCTACTTCTCCGCAAAACGGTATTCCAGACGCTCTGACAGCCGCACTGGCCTACGAATGATTGCTGTTCTCCCATTCCAGAACCTGACAGGCGATCCCGCGCAGGAATTCGTAGTCGACGGTCTGACGGAAGAAATGATTACGCAGCTTGGAGCGCTGAACCACCAGCAGCTAGGCGTGATCGCGCGGACCTCTGCGATGACTTACAAAGGAAGCGCGAAGCCGGTTTATCAGATCGGCCACGAACTGGGGGTTGATTATGTTTTGGAAGGCAGCGTCCGACGCTGGGGTGACCGAGTGCGAATCAGTGCGCAACTGATTCAAACCCGCGACCAAACCCACCTGTGGGCACAGAGTTATGAGAGTGACGCGGGCGATGTCTTGAAGTTGCAGAGTGACGTTGCCCAGGCGGTTGCCCGGGAAATCAGTCTGACTTTAACCCCTGAAGCACGGGTGCGCGTCGCGAGAGCTGCTCACGTTGATCCACAGGTCCATGAACTGTGCCTGCGTGGCCGATACGAATGGAGCAAACGGACGGAAGCCGGGCTTAATCAGGCAATCTCGTATTTTCGGCAAGCCATCAACCGGGATCCAAGCTATGCTCCAGCTTATGCCGGCCTGGCAGACACCTACGCCGTCCTGCCGTACTACAGCGAAGGATCGCCAAACGACACTTTCCCGAAAGCGCAGGCCGCTGCGGAACGCGCCCTGCAGCTGGATGAAACGCTCGCTGAAGCGCACACTACTCTCGGCTTGGTCGAGGGCAGTCACTTGCATCTGGTCGCGGCAGAACGTCAATACCAGCGGGCACTGGAACTGAACCCGAATTACGCTACCGCTCACCACTGGTACTCGTTTTGTCTATGGACAATGAACCGGCAAAAAGACGCCCTGGAGGAGTTGAAACGCGCACGCCGTCTCGATCCTCTTTCCCTCATCATCTACACCGATGAGGCGAGGACACTCTCTGCCATCCATCAGCCCGACGACGCGATCAGTCTACTGAAAGCGGCCATCGACTTAGATCCCAATTTCGCTGAAGCTCATCGATCCCTCGCTGTGGCGTACGTGCAAAAAGGCAAAATAGCGCACGCCCTTGCTGAGGCGCGCCGGGGAGTCGAATTGGATCCGAATGATGCCGAGCTCGCTACTCTGGGATATGTGTATGGGTTAGCAGGCAAGACCGAACAAGCACGGACCATTTTGGCCAACCTCACGAGGACCAGTCGGCGCCTCGCCGTCGCTCCGATCTATTTATCCTTCATCTATATCGGGCTGGATCAGCACGACGAAGCTCTGAAGTGTCTGGAAAGAGCATACCAGGAGCACTCTCTTCTGAATGCGGCGGGACCCGAAGCGATTCTCGATCCGCTACGATCGGATCCCCGCTTTCAGGATCTATTACGACGCAACACCCAGAATCTTGAGTCGAAAAAGGATGCCCCGAAGTCCTGAAAACTTGGAGTCGATGTGTCAGAGGAAAGGGAGTGTCATTACCTAGCTCGCTGCGCCGGAATGTCGTTGAGATGAGAGTCACGGAGCCCGGCGTCAAGCTGTTCTGTAGAAGCGCACAACGGCTGAGTCCCCACAGGACTTTGACCCGTTTAACGAGATTCATCTCCAGGAGTAGCGACGCCGCACAGCCTATTTCTTCCGTGCCTCTATGTCGCGGAAGCGTTACACCGGGCCGAGTAACTCGCAACGACAACCTCGTGAAGTCGGATGGCCCAGACGATCTGGTTTTCCAGAGCGTGCAGGCGTCATGTATACCAGACGCTTATCCACAAGCTTGGGCGTGTTCAGCGCGGCGTCAAAATTCTGAAAGCCGCCGATGCCGACACGGTTCATCCATTCCAAAATCGAGCTTGATGCCCTCTTTGGTGATGTTGCCGTTCATCCAGTGCCACCACACGCGCGGCTTGGGGGAATTGGGAGGCGTCGTCTCGAAGCCTTCCTCCAGCGAGAGACGCGAACTCTGACCGAAGGTCCAGGCTGTCATGCCGATAACGAACGGCAAAAGCGCAAGCTTCCCAATGACAGTAAGAGAGTGTTTCACGGCGTTTCCTGTTCTTCTATGGTCTCATTCAATCTCGACCACGGTCGGGATTCACGCAGGTGCATGGCGGCGTCTTAATTACAACGAGTTGCGCTTGGCGATTTTTCCCAGCATGATCGCGCCGGGCTTTACGGTGCGTTTCTGGGTTTCGCGATCTACCGCGATCAACCCGAATTTCGGAACGTTTTCGGTGCGCTCTGGGCTAGCAAGCTGTTGCCCATGGCAACGCCAAGCGCAAACTTGGCGCTCTTCTGCATCAACTCTCTGCGGTTCATATTCACAGGTTTGACCCCAACAGTGTTCCCTACTCGTCCTTCGTTACTTCAAAGTTGTAGGAGCCGGCGCCAATCCGCATCACGTACGATTCACTCTCTTGCTGCGCTTCCACGGGATTACCACTTTCGGTGATGCGTGAGCCAGCAATGGTAGGCAAGAAGACCGTGGCCGAGGTGTTCGCCGGAATCGTAACTTTCAAAGAAAACGGCCCGGTGGAAGTTCCGCTCCAGTCGCTGATGATCTTGCCATAGATCGAGTCATACTCCGCCCGTGCCGAGGTCATGCGCGGATCGAGATGGGGATGAATGACAATCTCCGTAAAGCCGGGAGAGTCAGGCGTCGTATCAATGCCGGCCGCATAGCGATAGACCCAGGCAATGACGGAGCCGAACGCGTAGTGGTTGTAGGAGTTCATGGCGGGATCGCCCGTGTCTCCGTTCCACCGCTCCCACCAGGTGGTCGCGCCTTTCGAGAGCATGTAGCCCCAGGATGGATAGGTATCGTTCAGCAACAGGCGATAGGCGACGTCGGTGCGCCCGTGATCGGCAAGTGTAAACAGCAAGAAAGGCGTGCCCAGGAATCCCGTTGACAGATGCCAGTTGCGTGCTTCGATGTTTTTGACTAATTTGTCGACCAATGCCGGCTCAAGAGCTTTGGGAGCCATCTTGGTGTGGAGAGCAACCACGTATGAAGTCTGCGTTCCGGTTCCGACCTCCCCGTCTTCCTTGATGTACGCCTTCTGGAAGGCCGCGCGAATGTTTTGCACCCCGTCGTCATAATGCTTCGCCTCGGACTCCTTGCCGACGGCGTGCGCCATCTGCGACATCATGTTCGCGATCAGGGCCCAGTAGGCGGTCGCGAGCAGGTCCTTGTTCGTGTTTTCGTCGGGAGCCAGCCAGTCGGCAAAATTGGGGCCAACTCCGTTCTTGCGCAGGAAGTCAGGATTCCGGCTCTGGATGAAATCCATCCAACGCTGCATCGCATCCCAGTTTTCCTCAATGATGGCCTTGTTGCCGTACTGCACCCACATCGTCCATGGAACGATTACGCCAGCATCGCCCCACCCGGGAGCGCCTACCATGCCCTCACTCCAACCCGAGGTGCCCTCCGATCCTTCGCCGCCAAACGGAAGCGTGTTGGGGGAGACATTGGTGAATGCGCCTTGGGGAGTCTGCGCGTCTACGATGTCCTGCATGAATTTCTGCGAGAATGCCGCGATATCGAAGTTGTAGCTTCCAGTGCGCCAGAAGACTCCTGCGTCTCCCATCCAACCCAAGCGCTCGTCGCGTTGCGGGCAATCGGTCGGAATGCTGAGAAAGTTACCGCGCTGGCCCCAAATGCCGATCGACCACATCTGATTCACCAGTTTGCTCGATGTCGTCAGCTTTGCTGTGGGTTCTCCGCGCAAGCTGCTAACGACCTCTCCGGTGATGGCGTCCAAGTTTGGCGTTCCTGGATAGCCGGTGACCTCCACATAGCGGAAACCGTGAAAAGTAAAGTGCGGTGTAAAGTTTTCGTCGCCGCCGCCGCGGAGAACATAGGCGTCGGTAGCGTCGGCGTTGCGCAGATTTTCGGTGTAAATGGTTCCATCAGCATTGAGAATCTCGGCAAAGCGCAGGCGAACTCTCGTGTTAGCCGGACCCTTCACTCTTAGAGTTGCCCACCCAACGATGTTCTGACCCATATCGAAGATATAAGCTCCATTCGCTCCTGGCGTCGCACGTTTCGGAACCATGGTGGCGATGACTTGAGTAGGCAGAGATATTTGGCTCGAGAGGATGATGGCGGGCGCGTCTGAAATTGACGTCGAACTCCAGCGCGAGTCATTGAATCCGTTTTTCTCCCACCCCGCCTGTTCCAAACGGGCGTCGTAAACTTCGCCAGCGTAGATTTCCGAACGAAGAATCGGCGATGCCGCTGCCTTCCACGAATCATCGCTTTTAACGGTCTCGTGGCTGCCGTCGGCGTAGTTGATTTCCAGTTGTGCCAGCAAACGATTGGGAGGAGAGAAGAAATGCATTCCCACCCAGGTGAGGCCACTGTCATACCAGCCGTCCCCTAACAGCGCGCCTAGGGTGTTCTTGCCGCTACCCAGCAAGCGGGTCACGTCGTAGGTTTGGTACAGAACCCGTTTGCGATAATCAGAGAACTCCGGCGTCAGAACATCATTCCCTACACGCTGGCCGTTCAGAAAGATACGGTAGCTGCCAAGGGCGGTCACGTAGAGCCTTGCGCTCTGCACATTTTTGGAGAGTTCAAAGGCTCGCCGCATGTATGCAGCCGGTTGCGGCAGCGGCCCGGGGTTAGATCCAAAGCGTTTATCCGCCAGATCGCCGACTTCGTTAGCCGCATGCCAGTGCGAGTCGCTTTCCAGCCGCGCCTCCCAGTGCTTAGTCGTCGGAAAGCGAATGACGGTGCCGTCAGGACGCGTAACCTTCACCAGCGCCGCCAAGGCAGCGGTTGTGGTCTTGGGGCCAGCGTTCGGACCGAAGCGCGGCGCATCGGTCGCCGTAACATTTACTTCAATCGAATTCTTCCCGACTACAAGTTGGTCTGTGATGTCCCGGCGGTCGAAGGCGCCCCACTCTTTCTTGCTTCCCACCTCGTGCCCATTCACCTTGGCCGCGAAGTTGCCGCGAACCGCGAGCAAGAGAGCCGCGTCCCGTGGCTTTTCAGAAACAGTTACGCTTACTCGAAATACCGCAGAGGTTTTCGGCAATGCCGCTAGAGCGTCTTGGCCTGCAACCCAGAGCCAGCGAATCTTGGACCGGTCGGCATCTTCTTCCGGATTTTTCCAGCGAATCCACTTGGCCTTCCAGTCCGCCTGGTGGAGCAAGCTCATCTCCCACCAGGCTGCCTCCGACGATTCGGAGGGTCGCCCCGCCCTGTCCCAGACACGAACTTTCCAGTAGTACCGCCGGCGGGATTCGAGCGCCGGACCCGCATAAGCAATCCCAACTGACTCCGCAGAATCTTTTTTCCCGCTATCCCAAATGTCGGCATTGCCCGCGCTCAATCGGTCGCTGCTGCTGGCCACCAGAATCTGGTAGGCGGACTGCTTCCAATTGCGCTCGGAATTGTCACTTTGCCAGGACAGCCGCGGCGAAGTCTTATCAATTCCAAGAGGGTTTTCGAGGTATTCGCAGCGAAGACGGACTGGGGCGGCGGATGCGGCTGCGGCCATCATGACAAACACAAGCGATGCGCGAAATTGCCCCAGCTTATCTACCATCCCGCATTTCTCGAGTGTATAGAGGAGACGAAAAACCATCGTCTTCGGCAGTCCGCAGCACATAGCAATCTCTTTGAGGGGCAAGGCCTCGCCCGGGGAATGGAAGGCGGTCAGCAACTGGGAAGAGTGGACGATGGTCTTATCTTGATAGCGACCCCGAGCCCCGGCGTTTGCGCTCATACCCTACGCCATCATATCCGTTTCTTTTATTTGCAAAGCAAAATTTCTGATTCTGCGCCCGAGGCCGGCGGCCCGAGAGCGGCGGGCCGGAGTGCAGGCGCCTGCCATGCCGAGCAGACGGGAGGCGGCGGGTCACACTCAGACGCAATTCTGCAGATAGAAACACTCACTTGCGTCCTGGCATTGGCCGATGCCGGCCTCATCAAACCCCGATTGGCCGGGATTTCCCGCATTTGGCTTCGAGCGGGCACCTGTCGGTTGCACCGCGGAATCCGGGGCGGGATTCTGCAAGGCAAAATTGATGCTGG
>Ga0137396_10001391_pt1 | contig 12646 bp, 12 predicted proteins | sample czc16metaG_FD_108284 | JGI IMG/M metagenome (GOLD analysis project Ga0137396, IMG submission 108284) | Vadose zone soil microbial communities from Angelo Coast Range Reserve, California, USA - czcobulk3.16 metaG | ecosystem: Environmental > Terrestrial > Soil > Vadose zone | place: USA...
CGAAGCGCTCGAAGCAACGATTCGAAAGCCGGGTGATCGCGTTATTGGCACCGGACCGTTCATGGTTGCGCCTAGTTCGACCACGACGCTTCTGGCCAACGCTGACTATTACCTCGGCCGTCCGAGTATTGGCGAGGTCCAAATCGCCACGTTTCCATCTGTTCGAACCGCATGGGCCGAGTTGCTGAGAGACGACTTGGACTGGTTGTACGAAGTGGGACCCGATGCGCTAGATTCGCTGCAAAGTTCCACCAATGTCGCAGTGTTCACCTACACGCGGCATTATCAATACCTCATCGCCCTGAACACTAAAGCCCCCGCACTAAGGTCGAGTGCTGTGCGTCGCGCGCTCAACATGGCGGTCGATCGCGAGAAGCTCATTCAAGAAGCTCTCAACAACCACGGGGTCCCTTCAGCTGGTCCAATGTGGCCGCAATACTGGGCGTTGCCCGCGGATCTCCCCTCATTTCGGTTCGACCCGGAACGAGCTGCCGAGGCTCTGACAACGACACGGCAATCGCCAAGTAGATCGGCGAATGTTCGATTCACGTGCCTCATTCCCGCTGATGCAGTTTACGAGCGAGTTGCCCTGGCTCTCAGGCGTCAACTGAACGCCGTCGGCGTCGACATGGACGTCAAAGCCGCGTCCCAAGACGAGATCTTGGAAGCCGAAAAGAGCCGTAAGTATGAAGCGATCTTGATCGAAGGCATCAGCGGACCGACGCTCCTGCGGCTACACTATCTCTGGGCATCTGATGGAGGAGCTGACCTCGGATTCGGTAATTCCACCGTGGACAGCGCGTTTGATCGTGTTCGATACGCGGAGAACGAAACCACATACCGCGAGGCAGTCAGCCGGTTGCAGCATGCGTTTCTCGACGACCCGCCGGCGATCTTCCTCGCGTGGAGTGAGCGTGCACGCGCAGTGAGCAAACGCTTCGCGGTGCCCCCGCCGGAGCCCAGACGCGATGTAATGAGCACAATGCGCCTCTGGACCCCGCGTAATCATGAGAGGATTGCCAACCGAAACTAACGTCACATGCCGCTTAGAGTTCGTCGTATCGCGGTCCGGTTCGCGCTCCTCCTCGCGCTGGCGGCCGTGGTGCCGCTCCTCGCGTACGGCGTCATCTCGATTTGGTCGCTCCAGCGCGGCACGCGCGAATCGATTGTCACCGGCAACCAGAACGTCGCCACCCGCGCCGCTGAAGAAATCCATCGTTACGTGGTCTCGCATACCGAAGTGCTCAAAGCGCTCGCCGCCGATCTGCAGGACACAGGCCTTGAAACCTGGCAGAAGGACCGCATCCTCAAGAACTACGTGCTCCAGTTCCGCGAATTCCGGGAGATCACGCTGTTCGACGAACCCGGCACGATGATCGCCTCGAGCCGCGTCGGCCAGCCACGCGTCGCGATCCCCAAGGATGCGCAGGTGTCGCTCGACGGCGTCCTGATGTCGCCGATTCGCGTGGACGACGACCTGCTGCCCACGACGGCCTTCGGCATCCATCTCATGAAGTTGAACCAGCCGGCCGGCTGGCTCGCCGGCGAATTCAGCCTCGAAGAGATGTGGCGCATGGTCGACCAGATCCGCATAGGCGAGAGCGGCTACGCGCTGGTCATCGCGCCGGGCGGCGATCTCATCGCCCACGGCAATCCCGACAAAAAAGCGCTCGTGGCGCAGACGCGCAACATGTCCGCCAATCCGCTGCTCGGACTCGCCGGCGGCGGCAACGGCGATCATCCGGTGGCGCGCGAGTATCCCGACGAGGAAGGCCGCACGCAGCTCGGCGTCGCCGCGAGCATTCCGACGCTCGGATGGACCGTCGTCGTCGAGCAGCCCACCGACGAGGCGTTCGCCAGCGCCAAGCAACTGCAGCGGCAGCTGACGGTCGCCATCGCCCTCGCGCTCTTCGGCATGATCGCCGCCGGCTATGTGTTCAGCCGCCGGTATTTCATCAAACCGATTCACGCGTTGACGCGCGCGACCCATGACGTCGCGGCCGAGGGCCGGCTCGGGACGCGCGTCGACATCCGTACGGCCGACGAGTTCGCCGAGCTCGGCGAGTCGTTCAACACGATGGCGGATCGGCTCGTCGAGCTGCAGGAAGACGTGAAGCGCAAGGAGCGGCAGGCGATGTTCGGCCGCGTCGCCGCCGGCCTCGTCCACGATTTGGCGCACCCCGTCCAGAACATCGGCAACAGCACGCGGCTGCTGCTGCGCGACGACGTGGACGTCGAGACGCGCGACATGTTCCGCAAGACCATCGAGCGCGAGCTCGCGACGCTCAAGCGCTTCATGGAGGACCTGCGCCACGTCGTCAAGCCGAAACCGATCGAGCGCTTCGCGATGGAAGTCAATGGATCGGTCCAGGAAATCGTCGACTCGATGCGCGCCGAGGGCGAGCGCCACGGCATCGCGGTCGAAGCGCACTACACCGCGGGCCCGCTGACCATCGAAGGCGATCGCTTCGCGCTCGGCCGCGTGTACCGCAACCTGATCACGAATGCGATTCAAGCGACGCAACCCGGCGGGCGCGTCACTATCGCGACCGCGCGCGCCGGCGATCGCGTCGAAGTGACCTTCGCCGACACCGGCACGGGCATTCCGGCCGACCGGCTGTCCGCGATCTTCGATGACTTCGTGACGACGAAGAGTCGCGGTCTCGGTCTCGGCCTGGCAATCTCCAAACGGATCGTCGAACAGCTCGACGGCACGATCGACGTGCAGAGCGAGGTCGGGCGAGGCACATCGTTCACGTTGCGGTTCCCGGCGCGCGACGACCGGTCGGCGCACGCGGCTGCAAGTTGACCCGGCGGGGCCGGAGACGACTACTGAAAGCGAGGAGGCTGGAAATGTTTCGAACGCTCGTCAAGACCGACACACTGGCCGTCGACGATCAGACGGTGGCAGTGCGGTATTTCGAGCTGCGCACGCTGCGCGGCGCACGGCGCTACAGCGCCGAGATTCTGCTCTCGCCGGTCGACCGCATCATCCTCGACGACGACTCGGTGACGAACCTCGAAACGCGCGCGACGCGCCTCGTGCCGGCGACGCTGTACAGCCGGAGGCTCGCTGCGCGGGCGAACGCCGCGTAGGCAATCCTCAGGTCGCTGGCCGTCGGTCGCTCGTCGTCAGTCCGGGGAGCCCCACGAGAGGGGGCGCGACGGAAAGCCGCCGCGCCGCTCTCAACCAGGGATCGTCGTCGTCACGGGGTGTGGGGAACGCGAGGGAGCTTACTTCCGCGGCAGCACCGCGTCTTTGAGCTGCTTGGCGATTCTCGCCTTCACGACGGTCTTCGCCGGAATCTTGATCGCTTCACCTGTCGCCGGGTTCCGGCCCATGCGCGCTTTGCGCTTCTGCACCACCAGCTTCACCATTCCGGGCAATACGAACTCGCCCGAGCGTTTCAGCTCTTTTTCGGCCAGCGCCGTGAGCTCGTCGAAGTACTCGCGGGCCTGCGTCCGCTTCACTTCGAACCGCTCGGCGAAGTGCGAAAAGAGCTCGGATTTGCCCATCCTGCGGGCGTCTGCCATCGGCGTTCTCCCTCACGTGACGCGCGTGATTGGTCACCGCGGATCCTCGCGCGCGCAGCGCTGACCGCGGTTTCGTTCCGAAAAACGCCGTATCCTAGCCCGCCCTTCTCGTCAGTGTCAAACCGCGCCGATCGCGAAACCGTCATTTTTAGGCGGGAATGCTAGAATTTTTGCGACGATGTCAAGCTCGACGATCGAGACGTTTCCCAACCCGCGGCCCGAACGCGACTACGAGATCTTCATTCAATGTCCCGAGTTCACGTCGCTCTGCCCGAAGACGGGTCTGCCCGATTTCGGCGAGATCCGCATTACGTACGTACCCGAGGCGCGATGCATCGAGCTGAAGTCGCTGAAGTACTACATCATCGAGTTCCGCAATCGAGGGATCTTTTACGAGCACGTCACCAACCAGATCCTCGACGATCTGGTCGCGGCGATTCAGCCGCGTCGAATGACGGTGGTCGGTGATTTCTCCGTCCGCGGCGGCATCAAGACGACCGTGACGGCTAATTACGCCAAGGGTGACTGAGTATCGATTGGTGACGTTCTGTTCTGGATACGCCCGAGCGCTGCGGCGCGAGTGGCGTCAGGCGCGCGGGTGGGGCCCCGCGCCAGTAAAAAAAGTTGGGGGGCCCCAGCGCCAGTGAAAAGCGCCTGCGGCCACACCGCGCCGAGGACGAGGGAATCCGAGGCGAGGTGTCAGCGTCAGTTCGCGCTGGGGGTGGATTCCCCAGCGCCAGTGAAAAAGCGCCTGCGGCCACACCGAGCCGAGGACATGTGCATCCGAGGCGAGGTGTCAGCGATAGGTCGCGCCGGGGGTGGGGCCCCGGCGCCAGTGAAAAAGATGACCGGTAAACCCGTCCGGATCCCAATCGAATCCGAGATCGATCTCCACGCGTTCGCGCCCGGTGATATCCGATCGGTGGTCGAGGAGTACATCACCGCAGCGGCGGCGGCGGGTTTGCGCGAGGTGCGGCTCATTCACGGCCGCGGCCGAGGTGTTCAGCGCGGAATGGTTCAGGCCGTGCTCGAGCGGCATCCGCGCGTGGTGGCGTTCGCCGATGACACGGCGTCGCATCTCGGGGCGACGGTGGCGATGCTCCTGGTGGATGCAGATTCGTAAGCAGGGCAGCGGAATCGTCAGGGTGCGGCGGCAAAAAACTTGCGAAAATCGCTGAAGTCGGCCGAGGATCGACGGTTGTCGCGGGCATGCGCGTTGCCCTTGCATACGCCGTGGCAAACCCTGAACCCGAAGTGGTTTCTCCAGCGCTGCCGGTTCGTCCCGTCCAGGATGAGTGGGGCTTTTACGATCCCGAACAAGCCGGCTTCGAAGCCGTGCTCCGGAAGCTGACCTCGACGGCCGGCGACGACGCCGACAAGCGGCCGTCGGCGTCCGCCATCGCGAGATAAAGGCGATCGCCGACGCGCACATCGCGCGCGTGCAGCTCGCCGGCAGGCAACTCGATCACGCGCCGCGCCCTCCACGCCGCAGCCATCCGCCACGGCGTGAGGTGGCGCACCATCCGCACCACGCACCCGTTCCGATCCACGAACACGACGTCGATGGCGAATCGCATGAACGCCGTGTGCACGGCGAGGCACGGCGAGATTACCAGCGCGGAGCCGGGCTCGAGTCGATCGCGGCCGAGCAGACCGCGATTCCGCGCGGCGCGCGTGTCCGCGAGCTCGACGGCGCTCGCGACGACCGCGCTCGTCCGCTCGTTCACGATTTGAATCGGGTTACCCATCAGCCCTTCCCGTTAGCGCAACTTTCCCGTCGGCGGCGTATTCGGTCGCGACGCTGATCAAACACAAAGGACACAAAGGACACAAACGGAAGCCAACCGGCCTGATCTTCGTGTCCTTCGTGTGCTTTGGATTCAGCGCCGCGACACCGAAGCAAAACCGATCTGCCCCTCACGAGCGGCCGCGCACTCAGAAAACCCCGGGCACCAGGTGCCAGGCGACGCGCTGGCAGTAGGTTCGATATTGGACATCGGTGCTGAGCACGCGTTCTTCGATCAGCGCGCGCGCGATGAGCGCGGTGTCGGCGACGGCCACAATCACCAGATTGAGCGGCGTCGGTTGGGCGACGAGAAACGCCACGTGAGTGATGAGATAACCCGCATAGATGGGATGCCGGACGATCATGTACGGCCCCCGTGCCACGACGCCGCGGTTCGCCGGTGCAATTCCAAAGCTGCGGCCGAGCGTCATCTTGCCGCCGATGACGAGGAGCAGCCCCACCGCTGAGACGATCGCCGTCACCATGTCCGGCAGCAGCCCGGGCGTCTGGCCGGCGCGCAACAGCGGCGGTCCGACGATCGACAGCGTCGTCGTCACCGCGGCGGCCGTCGATCGGTCGATGATCTGCGCACGGCGGCGGACCACGGTCAGGATCACGATCAAGGCCTCGCTGACGAGCAGCAGCAGACCGGTGATGTGGCCGGTCCGCAGGAAGTCGGCGAGCAGGTTGATCGACAGCAGTGCGAAGAGGCTGGCGACCAGCGCGCGGGCGGCCAGGTCGCGCGTGGCTTCACGCAACATGCCCGACCTCACGATCGTCGACGAAGTACGACGCGCACGCCCGGTCGAGCAGCTCGCGCGTGATCTTGGGCGTGATGCCGCGGTACCGGCAGAGTGCCATCACCTGATCGAGCAGGTCGCGCGGGTGACACGCGCGCAGCGGCCGTTCGGCCGGCGCGTAATGCCGCCGCTGCAGGTATGCGACCATCACCTTGTGGAACCGGAGCTGGTGGCGTCTGCAGTTCAACTCGAAGATGCGCGTGAAATGCTCGACGCTGGGATCCTCGATGGCGATCTTGTACGCAATGCGGCGAAGGAATGCTTCGTCCGCCAGCGACGCCGGCGCCAGGTTCGTCGCGAAGACGGTGAGCACGTCGAACGGCACCTGCACCTTCTTGCCGGTGTGCAGCGTCAGGTAATCCACGCGGCTCTCGAGCGGCACGATCCAGCGGTTCAGCAGGTCCTGCGGGCGCATGCGCTGCCGGCCGAAGTCGTCGACCAGGAACACGCCGCCGTTCGCCTTCAGCTGAATCGGGGCTTCGTAGAACTTCGAGAGCGGGTTGAACGTGAGGTCGAGCATGTCGAGCGTCAGCTCGCCGCCGACGATCACGACCGGCCGGCGGATCCGCACCCAGCGCCGATCGCGCGGCGCCGCGGCGAGCAGGCTCGGCGTATCCGCATCCGCTTCCAGCGATTCGTGATTGATCGGATCGAACATCGTCATCACGTGGCCGTCGATGTCGACAGCGTGCGGGATGAACATGTCGCCGCCGAGCGCGCGCCCCATCCCTTCCGCGATGACCGTTTTGCCGTTTCCGGGCGGCCCGTAGAGAAACACGCCCTTGCCCATGTTGACGGCGGGGCCGAGCTGCTCGAGCACGTCGTCGCCGATGACCAGGTGCGAGAAGCCCTGACGCAGCCGCTCGCGATCGATGTAGCCGCGGGCGTCGCGCAGGTCGCGCATGTAGCGGACATATGCCGCCAACGGCACCGGCGCGGCGCCCGCGTACTGATTGATGTCGAGATACTGCCGCGCGCGATCGCGTCCGAGGTCGGTCAGCGCGTAGCGAAACGCGGCGGTGCCCGATCCTGACGCGCCGCGGACCTCCACGAGTCGTTCGGCGCGCAGGCGTTCGATGAGCGGCTCGAGAATCGAGTACGGCAGGCGCATCCGGTCCGCCACCGTGTGGCCGGACGCCTCACCGCCGAACAGCGATTTGATGATCAGCTGCTCGATGTGATCGATCGCGAGACCCGTCTCCTCGATCGTGCGCGGGACCGGCGGCGCGCCGGAAGCCTTCGGGACGTCAAGAACTGAAGCGGCGACCGTCATTGTTTTAATCCGCGGCGGGGCCCCACCCCCGCCGCCTGTCGCCGCTCGCTTGGCTCGCTCGCGGCCGTGGTTACAGGCGCTTTGCTGATCATTTCTGCGCCATGGGCATGAGGACCTGGATGAACTTGATTGCGGCCGGGCCGATCGACACGACCCAGATCGCGGGGAAGATGCAGAACACGAGCGGAAACACCATCTTGACGCCGGTCTTCGCGGCCGCTTCTTCCGCGCGCTGACGGCGCTTGGTTCGCACCGTGTCCGAGTGCACGCGCAGCGATTGCGCCACGCTCGTCCCGAACTTGTCGGTCTGCACGAGCATCGCGACGAGCGATGAGATGTCGTCGACGCCGGTGCGGTCGGCGAGATTTCGCAGTGCTTCGACGCGGCCTTTGCCGGCGCGCAGCTCGAGGTTGATCAGCCGGAGCTCGTCGGAGAGATCCGGATGCGCGAAGGCGAGCTCTTCGCCGACGCGTTGAATCGCCTGGTCGAGTCCGAGCCCCGCCTCGACGCTGACGACGAGCAGGTCGAGCACGTCGGGGAGTCCCAGGCGGATGCGATGCTGGCGCTTCGCGGCAAGCCGCCCGAGCACCATCGTCGGCAACAGGTATCCCATCGCGCAACCCGCGAGCGCGATCATCACATTCGGACGAAACACGATCGGCGTCGCGAGCAGGAAGAAACAGCCGACGGCGAACGCCAGACGCACGCCAAAGAACACGACGAGCGCTTCGCGGCTGCGATAGCCTGCGTAGATGAGCTTCTGTTGCAGCTTGCCCATCTCGGAAATCGACTTGGGCGCGACGGCGCCCATGCGTTTCAGGGCGGCGACGATCGCCTGCTCGTACGCCGGATCGGCGTCGATCGGTTTTTCCGGCGCCCCGGTGAGCTCGCCGAGGCGCTGTTCGATTGTGCCCGGGCCTCCCGGAGCAAAGACCAGCGCCACGGCCGCCACGACCAGCGACGCAAACGCAAACGCGAGAAGAGGAATCAGCATCGTCACCGCTACACCTCGATCTTGATGACCTGCCGGATCCACAGGAATCCGACGGTCTGCATCACGATGGCGCCGATCAGCATCATCTGACCCATGTGCTCCCGGAAGAGCAGGTTCATGTGTTCAGGATTGATGAACGAGAGCGCGACGCCCAGGGCCGCCGGCAGCGCGAGCAGGACGTACCCGGTGAATCGTCCGTGCGCGGTGTGGACGCGAATCTGCCGCCGGATTTTGAATCGCTCGCGCACGACGTGCGCGAGGTTGTCGAGAATTTCGGCGAGGTTGCCGCCGGTGTCGCGCTGGATGAGAACCGCCGTCACAAAGAACCGGACGTCCAGAATCGAAATGCGCTGCGACAACTCGTTCAGCGCATCGCGAAGCGGCAGGCCGTAGTTCTGCTGGTCGAACGTCTTCTTGAACTCGGGTCCGACCGGGTCGGCCAGTTCGTCGGCGACCATGCCCATCGCGGTCTGAAACGCGTGACCGGCACGGATCGCGCGCGAGAGCAAATCGAGCGCTTCGGGAAAGTGCTCCTCGAATCGCTTCAGACGCACCGATCGCTTGTGCACCAGCCACAGGATGGGCATCAACGCGCCGCACACGGCCGCGAGCGCCCCGGCCCAGACCTTGCCCGTGAACAGCAGCGCGATCAGCGCGCCCGAGGCCGCCGTCGTCAGACTGATGGCCACGACGGCGCTCGGAGTCGTTTTCACGCCAGCCTTCTCGATGAGACGGCCGAGCCATGAACCCGCGCGCGTACCCGACATGAGCTTGTCGAAGGCGGGCAGCGGTCCGCCTTCGCGCTGCTTGACGACCGTGCTGTCGCCCTCGGCCGCTGGATCGTCGAAGCCCGACACGTCGCGCAGGCGCTGTTCGAGACGCCGGCCCGCGAGCATGCCAGGCAGATACGTCACGCCCAGATACCCGAAGAAGATGGTGCTCGTGATGGCGACGAACGCGAGAAACGGCAGCATCATTACCGGACCTCCGTCACGCCTTCGAACATGTCGGCCGGCAGATGGATGCCCGACGCCTTCAGCCGTTCGCAGCACTTCGGACGCACGCCGGTCGCGCGGAAGCGGCCGATGACCTTGCCGTCCTGCGTGATGCCCATCTTTTCGAACGTGTAGATCTCCTGCATGGTGATGACCTCGCCTTCCATGCCGGTGATCTCGGAGATGCTCGTCACCTTTCGCGAGCCGTCGCTCATTCGCGACTGCTGGACGACGAGCTGAATGGCCGCCGCAATCTGCTGGCGCATCGCGCGCTCCGGCAGGTTGGTCGCGCCCATCGCAATCATCGTTTCGATACGGCTCAGCGCATCGCGCGGCGTGTTCGCGTGAACCGTCGTGAGCGATCCGTCATGGCCGGTGTTCATCGCCTGCAACATGTCCAGCGCTTCTTCGCCTCGGACCTCGCCGACGACGATGCGATCGGGACGCATACGCAACGCGTTGATGAGAAGTTGTCGCTGGCGGATGGCGCCTTTGCCCTCGACGTTCGGCGGGCGCGTCTCGAGCCGCGCGACGTGATCCTGATGCAGCTGAAGTTCCGCCGCGTCTTCAATCGTGACGATGCGCTCGCGCTCCCCGATGAATCCGGACAGCACGTTCAGCAGCGTCGTCTTACCGGCGCCGGTGCCGCCGCTGATCAGGCAGTTCAACTTCGCCTTCACGCAGTGCGAGAGGAACTCGAGCATCGGCCGCGTCATCGCGCGCAGGTTCACGAGGTCGTCCGCCTTCAGCCGCTCGGCGGGAAACCGGCGGATGGACATCAGCGGGCCGTCGACGGCGAGCGGCGGGATGATGGCGTTCACGCGCGATCCGTCGGGCAGCCGCGCGTCGACCATCGGCGAGCTGTCGTCCACGCGCCGGCCGACGCCGCTGACGATGCGATCGATGACGCGCATCAGATGGCGATCGTCCTGAAAGTTCGTGGCGACGTGCTCGAGGATGCCGCCGCGCTCCACGTACACGTGTTTGTAGGTGTTGACGAGGATGTCGCTCACCGTCGGGTCGCGCAGCAGCGGCTCCAGCGGTCCGAGCCCGAACACATCGTCCAGGATCTCGCCGAAGAGCGTCTCTCGTTCGGAGAGGCTCAGCGGCGCGTTTTCCTCGGACAACAGCTCGTGGAGCAGCGTCCGGATTTCGCTTTCGGCGCGCGAGCGATCCGCTTGCGCGAGCGCTTCCAGGTTCAGCCGGTTGAGCAGCTTGCGATGGATGTTCGCGCGCAGCTCGAGGTACTGGTGGCGCGGCTGGATGTCCGGACGACCGCCGGGTCCTCTGGATCCGGCGACGGGAGCAATGGTGCCAGGTGAGCTCATATCTGTTTACCAGAGCGACGCAAAGCGCTCGAGTCCGAGAAGGTTGCGCTTGGTCGATTCAACCGGCGCCTCGACGTTCGGATCCAGGATCCGCCGCGTGAAGCGATCGAACTGACCCGCGATTTCCGAGCTGCCGGCCAGCGCGAGCGGCACGCCCGAGTTGAGCGCCGTCGAGACGGTCTTGTAGTCGCTCGGAAACGTGTGATGAATCGGATGGCCGAGCGCGCCCTCGATTTGCTTGGGCGGAATCGGATACGGCTCCGCCGCACGGTTGAGCAGCACGCGCACGCGCTCGCCGCACGCGCCGAGCTGCCGCACGCGATCGAGCAGCCGCTGCGCGTTGCGCACCGACGGCACGTCCGGATTCGCGACGAGGAACATCTGGTCGGCGGTGTAGAGCGCCGCGACCGTGCAGGAATTGATCTGGCTGCCCGCGTCGACGAGGATGTACTCGTACTGCCGGGCCAGCAGCCGGAGCAGCTCCTCGAGCGCGCCGGCGTCGGCCGCACCGGGCCGATCGAAATGATCCGAACCCGCGAGGATTTCCAATCCCGACTTGTGTTTCACCACGAGTTCGCGCAGGAATTCGCGATCGAGGCGATGCAGGTTGTCGATGGCGTCGAGGATGCTGAAGCGCGGCCGGACGCCGAGAAACAGCGCGACTTCGCCGAGCCCCGCCTTCAAGTCGAGGATGACCGTCGACCGCTTGCTCAGGCGCGCGAGCTCGACGCCGCAATTGACCGCAATCGTGGTCGTGCCGGCGCCGCCCTTCGAGCCGAAGAACACCAGCGTCGTCGCCGGCGGCCGCGCGCCGTGCGCCGTCTCGCGCCGCGCTGCCGTACGCCGAATGGCGCCGTGGAACGTCTCCTCGGGCGGCGGCCAGGTGAAGAACTCGTTCGCGCCGGCGCGCATCGACTGCAGAATCACTTCGGGATCCGCGAGCAGCGCGACGGCAAAAATGCAGGAGCCGGCGTGCGCGCCGCGCAGCCGCTCGATGTTCGACATCGCCGACGAGGCGTCGCCGCGCGCGTCGACAATCACCACGTCGGGCGGCGTGGCGTCGCGCGCCGCGCGATCCTCCATGACGCTGACGGGGATGGCGCCTGCTCGCAGCAGGCGTCCCATGTGCTTCTTGAACGTGTCGTCTTCGCTGACGATGAGTCCGACGAGTTGCGCCATGATGCTCGGTACTCCGCCTACTGCTTTTTCGAACGCGCGATTTCGGCTTCGTACGCCGCCTGCGCCGCCTTCAGCTTGACCTGCGCCTCGGCGACGGCCTTCTCATTCTTCTTGTCGATCTCGGCCTGCCTCTTCGCCTGTTCCTCAGCGCGCTTGGCGGCAGTCTCCTCCGCGGCTTTGTCGATCGCGGCCTGCCGCTTCTGCACTTCGGCGAGGCGCTTCTGCTCTTCCTCGCCCTTCTTACGATCGATCTCCGCCTGCTTGGCGAGCTGCTTCGCCTCGGCCGCATGCGCACGTTGTTCGTTCTCGCGTTTCGCGCGCTCCTGCTTGTGAGCCTGATCGAGCACCGCCTGCTCTTCCCGCGTCAGCTTGCGCGTGGGCGCCGGCGGTCCGTTCATGTCGATCGGATGCGACGGCAGCGTGTTGAGGTTGACCACCGGCGCGGTCGACGGCGTCAGCGCAGACATCGCCGCGGCGGCGCCCGCCGGGGTCAGAGGCGCGGTCTGTGTCGCGGGCTGCGGCGCAGCCTGCGGTGCGGTCTGCGCCACACCGGACGAGCCCGACCTGAACGCGGGCGGCGGCGGTTCCTGTGACTTCTTCTGCTCGAGTGGCGGCAGGAACGTCTCCGGGAGCCGCGGAAGGTTCGGCGTCACACCGTTCGACATGCGCGGCAGAATCTCCGGCGTGATCATGACCACGAGCTCGGTCCGATCCTTTTGAGCAGCCTGGCTCTGGAAGAGCAGCCCGAGAATCGGGA
>Ga0137396_10001392_pt1 | contig 12640 bp, 13 predicted proteins | sample czc16metaG_FD_108284 | JGI IMG/M metagenome (GOLD analysis project Ga0137396, IMG submission 108284) | Vadose zone soil microbial communities from Angelo Coast Range Reserve, California, USA - czcobulk3.16 metaG | ecosystem: Environmental > Terrestrial > Soil > Vadose zone | place: USA...
AGCGCGTCCGCCCGGAGGCGCAGAATCGCGCGCGGCGGCCCTTCGGCGCCTACCTCCGCCGCTTCACCTACGACACCATCACTCACTCCGGCGAGGCGCTGCGATACCTCATCGCCACGGTTGGCGCCGAGCGCGTCATGCTCGGCAGTGACTACTGCTTCGACATGGGCTACGACCGTCCGCGCGACATCATCGTGAAGCGCGCACGGCTCTCGAAAGCCGATCAGGCCCGCATCCTCGGCGGCAACGCCCTGCGATTCCTCGGGCTCCGGTGAGCGCGGAGTTCTGGATCACCCAGGCGTTCAACGGCATCTCGTACGGCGCGCTCCTGTTCCTGCTGGCCAGCGGGCTCTCGCTCATCTTCGGCGTCATGCGCATCGTGAACATGGCCCACGGATCCTACTTCATGCTCGGCGGCTATGTCGGTCTCTCCGTCGTCTGGCGGACCGGGAGCTTCGCGGCCGCGCTCCTCACGGGCGCCCTCGCGCTGGCGCTCGTGGGCGTCGGCATGGAGCGGTTCTTCCTGCGCCGTCTGCCCGGCCAGACCCTCGGCCAGGCGCTGATGACGATCGGGTTCGCGCTCATCTTCCAGGATCTCGCGCTGCTGATCTGGGGCGGTGACCCCTACTCGCTCCCGGTGCCTCCGATGCTCCAGGGTGTCCTGACCGCGGGCGCGCTCCGCTTCCCCGTCTACCGCATCTTCATCGTCGTGGTCGCGCTCGTCATCGGCGCTGCGCTCTGGCTCATCCTGGACCGGACGCGTGTCGGTGCCATGCTCCGCGCGGCGGTCGACGATCGCGAGATGGCCCAGGGTGTCGGGATCCACGTCCCCCGGATCTCGTTCGCGGTCTTCGCGGTCGGCGCGGCGCTCGCGGCCCTCGGCGGCGTGATCGGCGCGGGCTTTCTGGGCGTCTATCCCGGCGCCGACTTCGAGGTGCTCCCCTACGCGTTCGTGGTCGTGATCGTCGGCGGGCTGGGCAGCTTGCCCGGCGCGATGGTGGGGAGCCTCCTCGTCGGGCTCCTCGACAACTTCGGCAAGGCCCTCTTCCCCGAGCTCTCGTACTTCACGCTCTTCGCGCCGATGGCGCTCATCCTCGCCCTCAAGCCCACGGGGCTCTTCGGGCGCGCGTGAACGGAGCCGCCCGCACCTCGCCGACGCCACCCGCGGTGCGATCCGTGGCCGCGGCCCTCCACACGATCGATGGCAGGATCGCCGCCGGCGGGGTGGCCCTGGCGGCGGCGGCGGCCGTCGCGCCGTTTCTTCCGTCGTATCCGCTCACGCTCCTGACGCAGGCGGTGATCGTCGCAGTCCTCGCGATGAGCCTCGACGTGCTCCTCGGCTATACCGGGCTCCCGTCGCTCGGCCACGCCGCCTACTTCGGGATCGCCGCGTACACCGTCGGCATCCTCGCCACCGAGCACCAGGTGGGCCTCGCGGGGTGTCTCGGTTCAGCGCTCTTCCTCGCGACGGCGACGGCCGCCCTGTTCGGCTTCCTGGCGATCCGCGCGACGGGCACCTACTTCCTCATGATCACGCTCGCCCTCGGCATGGTCGTGTGGGGGCTCGCCTTCCGCTGGGTCTCGATGACCAAGGGCGACAACGGCATCGCCGGCGTGCCGAGGCCCGAGCTCGGGCTGCCGTGGAGCCTCTCGGCGCCGCTTCCGTTCTTCTACTTCGCGCTCGTCGCGGCCACGCTCGCCTGGGCCGCGATGGGCGTGCTCGTACGCTCGCCCTTCGGGCTCGGCCTCAAGGGCATCCGCGAGAGCGAGTCGCGCATGCGCGCCCTCGGCTACAGCGTGTGGCTCCACAAGTACCTGGCCTTCGTGATCTCGGGCTTCTTCGCGGGCTTCGCGGGAGTGCTGTGGGCCTACTACAACGGCTTCGTGGGGCCCGTCGACGTGCAGCTCGTGACGTCGGTCGAGACGCTCCTGATGGTCGCCCTGGGCGGTCCCGGCACGCTGGCCGGTCCGGCGCTGGGCGCCGCGCTCATCGTCTTCCTGAAGAACTTCGTCAGCGTGTACACGAAGCGCTGGCTCCTCATCCTGGGCGCCGTGTACATCGGCGTCATCCTGTGGGCCCCGCGCGGCGTGCTCGGCGCGTTCAGTCGGGACGCGCGGTAGCGGGAAGGAGACCGCGATGGGGCGCCGCGGGTTCAAGACGCTCACCGTCCTAGCCCCGGTGCCGGTCGGTGACTACGCGCTCGAGCTGCGGGGCGTCTCGAAAGCGTTCGGGGGGCTTCGCGCCGTGGACGGCGTGGAGCTCGCGGTCCGCCCCGGCGAGCGTCGCGCGCTGATCGGCCCGAACGGCGCGGGCAAGACGACCCTCTTCAACCTGATCTCGGGCGAGCTCCCGGTCAGCGCGGGCACGATCGCGCTCTTCGGCCGCGACGTCACGCGCGCCGCGGCCCACCGGCGGGCCGCGCTCGGCCTCGCACGGACCTTCCAGATCACGAACCTCTTTCCGAGCCTGACCGTGCTGGAGAACTGCCTCCTCGCCGTCCAGGCGCTCACCCCGCTGAAGCTGGCGATGCACCGGCCGCTCGCGCGCTACGTCGGGCTCCGGGCGCGCGCGGGTGCGGCACTCGAGGCCGTCGGCCTCGGAGACCGCGCCGGGGCGACCGTGAAGCGGCTCTCCCACGGCGAGCAGCGCCAGCTCGAGATCGCGCTGGCGCTCGCCGGGAGCCCGCGCCTCCTCCTCCTCGACGAGCCGACGGCGGGCCTCTCCCCCGGCGAGTCGAAGACGATGGCGGAGCTGATCAAGCGCCTCGATCCCGCGATCACCGTGCTGCTGATCGAGCACGACATGGACATCGCTCTCGAGATCGTCCAGCACGTGACCGTGCTCCACTACGGCCGTGTCATCGCGGACGGCACCCGCGAAGAGGTCCGCACGAGCCCGCTCGTGCGCGAAATCTACCTCGGTGCTTGAGCTCGAGGACCTCCACACCTACTACGGCGACAGCCACGTGCTCCAGGGCATCACGCTCGGCATGGGCCCGAGCGAGGTCGTGGCGATCCTCGGCCGGAACGGCATGGGGAAGACGACGCTCATGCGCTCGGTCATCGGGTTCACGCCGCCCCGCCGCGGCCGCGTGAGCTTCAAGGGCGACGACGTCACACGCTGGCCGTCCTTCCGCATGGTCGCCCGCGGCATGGCGCTCGTGCCTCAGGGGCGCCGGGTCTTTCCGTCGCTCACCGTCCGGGAGAATCTCGAAGTCGCCCGTCACGGCCGCGGCGGGCGCTGGACGCTCGACCGCGTGCTCGCGCTCTTCCCGCGCCTCGGCGAGCGAGCCCAGAACCGCGCCAACAAGCTCTCGGGCGGCGAGCAGCAGATGCTCGCGATCGGGCGCGCGCTCATGACGAACCCCGACCTGCTCCTGATGGACGAGCCCACCGAGGGGCTGGCCCCGCTGCTGGTGCGGGAGGTCGGGCGCGTGCTCGGTGACCTCAAGCGCGACGGGCTCTCGATCCTGCTGGTCGAGCAGAATCTGCCGCTGGCCCTCGGCGTGGCCGACCGTGTCCACATCCTGAGCCGCGGCCAGATCGTGCACTCGTGCGACCCCGCAGAATTATGGTCGAACGAAGCGGTGAAATCGCGCTATCTTGGACTCGCCTGATGCGTTTCGGAACGTTCTACTTCTTCCAGGCGCCGCCGGGGCAGCGCCACGCCGACATCATCCACCGCGAGCTCGAGCAGGTCGAGTGGACCGAGGAGCTCGGGTTCGACGAGGTCTGGTTCACCGAGCACCACTTCATCGACTACGGGCTGTCGGTGGACCCTTCCACGCTCGCGTCGGCCGCGGCGTCTCGGACGCGCCGGGTGCGCATCGGTCTCGCCGCTGCGATCCTGCCCTTCCACCACCCGCTGCGGCTCGCCGAGCAGATGGCGCTGCTGGACATCGTCTCGAACGGCCGGCTCGACGTGGGCGTGGGGCGCGGCAACCGCCCGGCCGAGTTCGCGGGCTACCGCGTGCCCCAGGAGGAGAGTCGCGAGCGCTTCGACGAGATCGTCGAGATCATGCGCCGCGCCTGGACCGAGGAGCGCTTCAGCCACGCGGGGCGCTTCTTCCAATTCGACGACGTGCGGGTGATCCCCAAGCCCCTGCAGCTGCCCCACCCGCCGATCTACCAGGTGTGCGTCACCAAGGACGGGATCGAGAACACGGCGCTCCGCGGCTGGCCCATGCTGAACTCCGTGCTGTTCGGCCCCGTGGACCAGCTGATCGGCAACCGCGACACCTACGTGACCGCGCTCAAGAAATCAGGGCACGGCGACGCCGAGGTGGCCGCGCTGCTGAATCGGTGGGGGGTCTCGCGCCAGGTCTACGTCGCCGAGACCGACGCACGCGCGCTCGAAGAGGCGAAGCCGGCCGAGCTCTGGTACCAGGAGTCGTTCCGACGCTTCGTGATCCCCGACCGCATCGAGGACGCGCACCCGGGCCTCCAGCCCGGGTTCCGGGCGATGGCGGAGCGACTCTCCACGGTCACCTGGGACGGGCTCGTCCGCGAGACGCTCGCGTTCGGCTCGCCCGACACGGTCGCGCGCCACATCGAGACGATGCGCCAGATGGGCGTGGGCCAGGTCCTCTGCTGGATGAACTTCGGCGGCCTGCCACAGGACAGGATCCGGCGCTCGATGGAGCTGTTCGCGCGCGAAGTCATGCCCCGGTTCAGGTGAGGGACGCGCGATGAAGACGAACTACGTCCTCGAGGGCGCGGCGAAGGGGCCCGTCGTCGTCATGGCGCATGCGCTCGGCGCGACGCTCCGCCTCTGGGACGCCCAGGCCGCGGCGCTGGCCGATCGGTACCGCGTGCTGCGCTACGACGTGCGAGGCCACGGGAAGTCCGAGGCGCCGCCCGGACCCTACACGGTCGAACAGATGGCCGCCGACCTCCGCGAGCTTCTCGAATCGCTCGGGATCCTCGAGGTCCGCGTCGTCGGCCTCTCGCTGGGCGGCTGCATCGGGATGGCCCTCGCCTGTGCGTCTCCCGACGTCGTGAAGGGTCTCGTCCTCTGCGACACGACGCCCTGCTACGGGCCGGAGGCGAAGCCCCGCTGGGACGAGCGGATCCGGATCGCCGAGACGCAGGGCATGACGGAGGAGCTGATCGAGAGGACGATGGAGATCTGGTTCACGCCGGAGTTCCGCGAGAGACACAAGGACCAGGTGGACCGCGTCCGCGCGATGCTACGGCACACCGACCCGCGCGGTTACGCCGCCGCGGTCCGCGCCCTGAGCGTCGTGGACCTGCGCGAGAAGATCCGCGCGATCCGCTGCCCCACGCTCGTCGTCGTCGGCGAAAAGGACCCCGGCACCACGCCCGTCATGGCCCGGAGCATCCAAGCGAGCATCCCGCGCTCGAGGCTGCTCGTCATCCCGGGCGCCATGCACTGCTCGGTCATGGAGTCGGCGGACGCCTTCAACCGCGCGCTGCTGGAGTTCCTCGCGCCCGGCGCCGCCTAGGACAAGACGCGCCACTACCCCAGCGTGATCTCCTGGGTGCCGAGCTTCTCGATCATCGACGTGACCTTGTCGCCGGGCTTGAGCCAGACCTGCTTGTCCTTCGGGTAGCCGGCGATGACGCCCTCGGGTGTTCCGGTGAAGATGATGTCGCCCGGCCGCAGCGTGAAGTGCCTCGAAATGTAGCTGACCAGCGCCTTACAGTCGAAGACCATGTCCGCGGTGTTGGAGGACTGGCGCACCTCGCCGTTCACGCGGCATTCGAGCTTCAGCTCGTTCGGGTCGGGCACCTGGTCGGCCGTCACGAGATACGGGCCGATCGGGCCGAAGTTGTCGGCGCTCTTGCCGAGCATCCACTGACTCGTGCGCGATTGCAGATCGCGCGCCGTCAGGTCGTTGCCGGTGCAGTAGCCGAAGACGTACGAGAGCGCGTCGGCCTCGCTCACGTTCCGCGCCGTCCGGCCGATGACCACGACCAGCTCGACCTCGTAATCGAACTTCTCCGCCGGCTCCTGCGAGACCTTGACGACGCTCCGATGGCCCGACAGCGAACTGTTGTACTTGTTGAAGAGGATCGGCACCTTCGGCACGGGGTTGCCGGTCTCGGCCGCGTGCTTCCGGTAGTTCAGGCCGACGCAGATGATCTTCTCGGGGTCGGTGACGCACGGCCCGTACTCGAAGCTCCCCTCCGCGAGGAAGAGCGCGTCGCTGCCTTTGCCGTTCGGGGCCCGCGCCACGAGCCTGGCGAGCGCCTCGCCGCTCCCCCTCCCCTCGAAGACGTCGTCGATCGTCGTCGGCGCCTTGAGCTTCAGCGCCTGCTCGGCCTTCTTGACGTCGAGGATCCCGCGGTCCGTCTTGACGCCCAGGCTCATCTCGTTGCCGCGCCTCAGGGTGACGAGCGTCACGCCCCGGAGCATGATCTCGGTCCTCGCGCCCGTGGGCCCCGCGGCCGCCGCCGACGGGGTGAGCGCCCTGCCGGCGCCCGCGAGGGCCGCCGTGCCCGCGAGACCCGCGCGCTTCAGGAACGTTCTGCGACTCGGTTTCATGTCTGGCTCCTATTTGGTGCCGACGATCCTGTCCCAGAGCTCCGCGTACTGCTTCTGGTACGGCGGCCAGATCCGCTCCTCGGCGATCTTGCGGAACGCCGTCACGTCGGCGGCGTTGACCTTCATGCCCTTCGCCTCGAGGATCTCCTTCGCCTTCTGGAGGTTGTCCACGCTCTCCGTCGCCTCGCGGATCCTCTTCTGCGCCTCGAGGGCCACCTCCGTGAGCAGCTTCTGCTGCTCGGGAGTCAGGCTCCTCCACGCATCGAGGTTCATCACGACCAGCGACGGACCGTAGTTGTGGAACGTCATCGAGACGTACTTCGACACCTCATAGATCTTGAGCGCGTTGATGTTCACGATCGGCAGGTCCGCGCCGTCGATCACGCCCTGCTGGGCGGCCGGGATGACCTCGGAAAAGGCCATGGGCACCGCGTTCGCTCCGAGGCCGTTCACCGTGTCGGCGAAGACCTTGCCCTGCTGCACGCGCAGCTTCAGGCCCTTGAGGTCGTTGGGCGTCGCGATCGGCCGCTTGCTGTTCCAAAAGTGGCGGAAGCCGTAATCGAAGAAGAGCAGGATCTTGACCTTGTACTTCTTCTGGAGCTGCTCGTCGAGGCTCTTGCCGATTTCGCCGTTGAACATCTTGTAGGCGTGGGCGTAATCACGGACTAGATAGGGCACGAGGAAGACGCCCAGCTCCTGGAACACGGTGGACGCCGCGCCGGACGGGCAGCCGATCGCGACGTTTCCCGACTTTACGGCATCCATGATCTCGAGCTCCTTGTTCAGGAGCGTGCCGCCGTGAAAGACCATGTTCAGGGTGCCGTCCGAGCGCCTCGTGACTTCCTCGGCCATCCACTTGAACGCGACCGCGCCGGATTCGGGCGGCGCGAGGATGTAGGCGAAATCGAGCTTCTTGGCGGCCGGCTTCGCCTGGGCGAAGGCCGGCGTGACGCTGCCGGCCGCGAACAGGCTCACCGCGAATGCCGCGACCACACCGCCCCGCGCACATCGGACCATAGGTCCCCCTCCCGCCGTCTCGTCGGCGGCGCCGTATATCCCGCGCCATTTGCGCGACGATGTCAAGCGGCCGGCGCGCCTTGACAAGGCGCCGCGCGCGCCCGTACGATCCGGCGCGTTGACTCGCCTCCATTGGCTCGTCGCGCTTCCCCGGATCGCCGTCACCGTCCTCATGCTCGTCGCGATGACGGACATGCTGGCCGGCGTCTTCTTGCGCTACGTGATGACCTGGCTCACCGCGACCCTCGGGTTGCCGCGCATCGACTTCTGCTGGGTGGAGGAGGTCGGCGAGTACGCGCTCGCCTGGCTGACGTTCATCGGCGCCGCCATCGGCATTCAGCGCGGCACCCACTTCGCCGTCCACCTGGTCATCGAGAGGTTCCCGCCGGCCCTGCGCCGCTGGATCTTCACCGTCCACTACCTCACGATCGCGGGCTTCGGCGCGGTCGTGGCGGTGTTCGGCTGGCAGGTCGCGGAGCTCAACAGCCAGTCCTTCTCGCCCGCGCTAAACCTGAATCTCCGGTGGATCTACCTCTCGGCGGTCGTCGGCGGCGCCCTCATGATCGCGTACAGCCTCGCCGCCCTTCGTGAGGCCTGGCGCGGCCGGCCGCCGGGACTCACCTCGCCCGAGGCCGTCTGAGCCGTGTTCTTCGCCGCCGTCGCGATCCTCTTCGCCGGGCTGGTGGCGCTCTCGATGCCGATCGTCTTCGCGCTCGGGCTCTCCGGCTTCCTGGGCCTGGCCCTCGGCGGCTTCTCGCTCCAGAAGCTGCCGTCGAGCCTGGTGGCCGGCTCGCAGAGCTGGGTCCTGCTCGCCATCCCGACCTTCGTCTTCGCGGGTAACCTGATGGAGCGCTGCGGGATGTCCTACGCGCTGATGAACCTGGCTCGCGTGCTGGTGGGCTGGCTGCGCGGCGGGCTCGGGATGTCGGTCGTCCTCGCCGAGTACTTCTTCTCCGGCATCTCGGGCTCGACGATCGCCGACGTGTCGGCCATCGGGGCGATGCTCACCCCGCCGATGCTGCGCGCCGGCTACACGCGCGAGCACGCCGCGTCCCTCGTCGCGTCCGCGACGGCGATGGGCATCCTCGTGCCGCCGGCGATCTTCATGATCGTCCTCGGGCAGATCACCGACACGTCAGTCGTGGGCATCTTCCTGGCCGGGTTCGTCCCGGCCGCCGTCACGGCCCTCTGCTTGTTCGCCGTGATCTTCATCGAAGCGCACCGGCTCGGCTGGCCCAAGGACGGGCGCCCGACCCGGCGCCAGTTCTGGCTCGCGCTCCGCGAGTCGCTCGTGCCCATGGTGGTGCCCGTCGTGATCGTCGCGGGCTTCTATTTCGGCGTCTTCACGGCGACCGAGGCGGGCGCGCTGGTCGCCTTCTACGCGATCGCCGCGGCCTTCCTCTACTACCGCAACGTCACGCTCCGCGAGATGCTGACGCTCGTCTACGAGAGCGCGCTCCTCACCGCCGCGGTCATGTTCCTCCTCGCCGTGGCGAGCGTGTACCAGTTCCTCCTCGGGATGCTCGGCGTGCCCGCGATGCTCGGCGAGCTGCTCCAGCCGCTCGAGACGACGCCCTGGCTCTTCCTGCTCGCCATCTCGGTGCTGGTCATGATGTTCGGCATGGTGCTGGAGGGCCTGCCCGCCGCCGTCGTGCTGATTCCCGTCGTCTTCCCGGTCGCGAAGCGGATCGGCATCCACCCGATCCACTTCGACATCGTGCTGACGGCCGCGGTCGGGATCGGTCTCTTCCTGCCCCCGATGGGGGTCGGGCTCCTGATGGCGCTACGCTTCGCGAACGTCTCCGTGGGACGGCACCTGAAGACCTACTGGCCCTATCTGGTCGCGCTCTTCGCGGGTCTGATGCTGCTCATCCTGTTCCCGGAGATCACGCTCGTCCTGCCGAGACGCGCCGGCCTCATCCGCTGAGCCGCTCGAGCGCGGCGAAGACGACGGACAGATCTTCGCCGGCGTGACCCGCGTCCATCGCCGCCGCGTAGAGGCGCTCGGCCACGTCGGTCAGCGGCAGCCGCGCGCCGACGCTTCCCGCGGCCTCCTGGATCAGATGCAGGTCCTTCATGAAGAGGTCGAGCTTCATCTGGGGCGGGAACTCCTGCTTCGCCATCAGCGGCCCGCGCACCTCGAGCATGCGCGAAGTCGCAGCGCTCTTGGTCAGCACCTCGAGCGCGAGATCGAGATCCAGCCCGGCCCTCTTCGCCATCAGCAGCGCCTCGGCCGCCGCCGCACTGTTGAGGGCGACTAGCAGGTTGGCGACGAGCTTGAGCGTCATCGCCTGGCCCGGCCGGCCGATGAAGATGGCGCGCGGCAGGACCGACTCGAGCACGGGCCGCCAGCGGTCGAACACCCGCCGCTCGCCGCCGACGAAGATGATGCCGTCGCCCCGGGCCACCATGCCGCTCGTCCCGCTGATCGGGCTGTCGAGGAACGTGAGCCCTCTCGCGCCCACCTCGCGCGCGAGACGCTCGGTGAGCGAGGGCGAGATGGTGCTCATCTGGATGACCGTCTGCCCGGCGCGGTCCGCCGCGACGAGCCCGCGCGGACCGAGCACGACGTCTTCGACCGACGCCAGCGACGGCAGGACGACGCACACCGCCTCGGCCGCCTTCGCGACGGCCGCGGCCGACGGCGCGGCCGTGCCGCCGAGCGCGACAAGCGCCCGCGCCCTCTCGGCCACGACGTCATGGCCGACCACGTCGTGGCCCGCGGCGCGCAGGCGCGTCGCGACCGCCGAGCCGAGCAGCCCGAGTCCGACGATCCCGACCGTCGCCATCGGCGCCCTAGCGCTCCGCCCTGGACGTCATGCCGGCCGCCGCGCGCGCGCCACAACGGGGTCGCGGACGCGCGCCGCGTGGTCCCGAGACCCCTGCCGCGCGCGCCCGGCGCCACCGCCGTGGCGAGCTCCTCGCATGGCCTCGGACACGCGACGCTAGCAGTGCTTGCACGGTGGGTAGTCGCGCGAGTAGACGGGGTTTCTCAGAAATTCGTCGGGCTTGTAGGTCCAGAACTGGCTCACGGCCGGGAACGTGTGGATGACGGTGTTCTGCAGGCGCCCGCCCACGCGCTCGACCTTGCGGACATAGATGTTCTGGACGGGGTTGCCGTAGTCGTCGAGCTTCACGGGGCCGCGCGGCGACTCGGACAGATCCACGCGCCGGAGCGCGGCGATGAGCTTCTCGCCGTTCTCGACCTCGCCGCCCGTCGCCTCGAGGGCCGCCCTGAGCATGAGGCCGACCACGTACGGCCCCTCGGAGTAGTAGGACGGCACCTGCTTGTACTTGGCCTCGTAGGCCTTCACGAACTTCTGGTTGGCGGGGTTGGTGAGCGCCGCGGAGTAGTGGAGCGCGGTGACGACGCCCAGCACCTCGTCGCCCATCGAGCGGAGCACGTGCTCATCGGTGAAGGTCCCGCCCCCGATCAGGGGGATCTTCTCGCGGAGCCCCGACTCCTGGATCTGCTTCGCGAACCGGAGGGCGTCCGCGCCGGAAAAGATGCAGTAGATCGCGTCCACGTCGCGGCGCAGCCCGGTGATGTACGGTGCGTAGTCCGCGGTGTTCAGCGGCGACCAGAGCTTCTGGACGACGTGCCCGCCGGCCTCCTCGAAGGTCCGCTGGAAGCCCGCGGCGACCTCCCAGCCGAAGGCGAAGTCGTAGCCGATCATCGCGAGCTTCTTGTAGCCGAGGGTGTCGTGAACCCACTTGCCGAATGGATGCGAGGGCTGGGAACTCGCCCAGCTCGGGCGGACGATCCACGGGCTGCGCTTGCGCTGGGTGAGGTCGTCCGCCGCGACGATAGGATGGATGGTCGGGACCTTCTTCTGGTCCACGTAGGGCGCGATCGCGTAGCCGATCGCGGCGCTCACCGGGCCGATCAGCACGTGGACCCCCTGCCCCTCGACGAGGCCCCGCACCTTGGTGAGGCCCGTCGCCGGCTTGCCCTCGTCGTCCTCGATGGTCAGCCTCACCTCCCGTCCCGCGAGCTTGCCGCCTTGCTCGTCGAGGAAGAGCTGGAGACCGTTGATCATGTCTTTCCCGTTCGCGGCGAGGAACCCGGTCTCGGACACCACGAACCCGACCTTGATCGGGCCCTTCTGGGCCGCGCCCCGACCGGCGACGGCGAGCGCGAGCAGCGTGAGCAGCGCGAGCACGACGGGCTTTCGCATGGAGTCTCCTAGCCGGACAGCGCCCGGATGATCGCTTCGGTGTCGAGCGGCCAGCCGAGCGCCTGCGCCACGAGGCGAAGGGAGAACTGATGCAGGTCCTCGCCGTCCATCGAATCCACGGCGTCGACGGCCACGATCACGCGGAAGTCGCGGTTCGTCGCCTCGAAGGCGGCGCAGAGGACGCACGTGGAGGTGTTGATGCCTGCGAGGATCAGCGTCTCGGCGCCGAGCGTCCGGCGCAGGACGAAATCGAGGTCGGTCGCGTGGAAGGCGCTGTAGCGCTTCTTGCCGCGGACGACGAGGTCACGCGGGTCGAGCAGCTCGGGGATGATCTCGGTCCCCGGGCTCCCCGCGAGGTTGTGGCCGAGGATCCCGCGCCGCGCCTTCGTCGACTCGTCGTGGACCCACCTCCAGAATGGGTTGGCGGCGATCTCGGACGGATCGCGGTACTCGGTGACCACGTGGACGACGGGTACCCCGCGGGCGCGGAGCTCGGCGAAGAGCGCCGCCGCGCGCTTGACGACGGGCCCGCAGCGGGCCGCGGGCAGCGGCAGCGTCGCGACGGCCGGGTCGAGGTGGCCCCGGTGCATGTCGATCGCGACGACGGCGGTGGCGCCTGGGTCCAGCCGGATCATGGCCGCGCGAGACTCATAGCACGACTCAGGACCTGATGCTAGGGTAGGGCGGTGAGCCGGCCCGACGTCTCACCCCGACGATCCTTCTCGCACATTCTCGAGGACGGGATTGGCAATGTCCTCTTCCGCCGTGTCCGCAACGAGGAGCGCCTCGTGCTGGACCTCCGCGCCGACGCGCTCCAGCTGACGGACCGCGGCGTCATCGCCGCGGAGATCTGGAACGCGAAGCGCAAGCGTCTGCGCGAGCTCCTCCTCGACGGCGACCCGTCGCGGTTTCTGCGCTGGGACGTGGTGAAGAGCAC
>Ga0137396_10001397_pt1 | contig 12628 bp, 10 predicted proteins | sample czc16metaG_FD_108284 | JGI IMG/M metagenome (GOLD analysis project Ga0137396, IMG submission 108284) | Vadose zone soil microbial communities from Angelo Coast Range Reserve, California, USA - czcobulk3.16 metaG | ecosystem: Environmental > Terrestrial > Soil > Vadose zone | place: USA...
CGACTTGTGCGCCACCAGGTGGCGCCGGACGATGTCGTGCAGCGAGCACGCCACGAAGAAGTACTGCTGCTTGAGGCGCAGCTCCCTCCCGAACATCTTCACGTCGCTGGGATAGAGCACCTTGGAGATCGTCTCCGACCGGTTCTTCTCCAGCACGGCGCGCTCGTAGTCGCCGTCGTTGAAGAGGGTGAGGTCGAACTCCTCGCTGGCGCGCGCGCGCCACAGCCGCAGCGTGTTGACGGTGGCGTTTCCGTAGCCCGCGATCGGCGTGTCGTAAGCGACGCCGATGACCTGCTCCTCGGGGGCCCAGTGCACTTTCAGGCGACCGTGGTCGGAGTGCTCCTCGGTGCGCCCGCCGAACCCCACCGGGACCCAGTACTCGGGCCGCGGCATCTCCCACGGGTTCCCGAAGCGCAGCCACTCGTCGGGTTTTTCGATCTGCCAACCCGCCTTGATCTCCTGGTCGAACATTCCGAATTCGTAACGGATGCCGTAGCCGTACCCGGGGATGTCGAGCGTGGCCATCGAGTCGAGGAAGCAGGCGGCGAGTCGCCCCAGGCCACCGTTGCCGAGGCCCGCGTCCACCTCCTGCTCGAGGATGTCCGCGACCTCCAGGCCCATCATGCGCATCGCCTCGCGCGCCGTGTCGTACAGCCCCAGGTTGAGCAGGTTGTTGGCCAGCGCGCGGCCCATGAGGAACTCGGCCGAGAGGTAGTAGACGCGCTTGGCGTCGCGCCGGTAATAGCGCTGCTGGGTGGCGATCCACCGCTCGATCAGGCGATCGCGCACGGTCAGCGCGAGCGACATGAAGCGGTCGCGCGCGGTGGCCGAGTACTGGTCCTTCGCCAGCGAGTAGAGCAGGTGGTTGGTGAAGGAGTGGAGGACTGCGGCGGCTTCGTTCGGAGCCGGGGCATGGAGGATGCGAGACGCCATGCGCCGATCCTAACGCATTCGAAATGCGCAGCGCCGCCGAATATGCCGGCGACTGGCGGCGCCGCGCCTTTTTAGCGCAGCCTGAGGAGATAACCGGCCTGGAACGCGATGCCGCTCAGGGGGTTCTCGAGCCCGCCCAGAGCGGGTGTGAGGGACGCGTGCGCCTGCGCCAGCAGGCGCCCGGGCCCGAGTGGCCACGACGCGCCCAGGGCCGCACCGGCGCGGACTCCCAGCTCCGATGCGGAACGGGAAAGCGCGGGGGCGCCTGGTGAGCTCGCCGAAACCCAGATCTGCTGCACCCCGAGCAGCAGGGCGGCGTGGAGGTCCACGTTGGAGAATGAGCGCGTCGCGCGGACGCCGAGTTGGGTGGAGAGGCCGGTAGCGGTAGCGCGCTCGGGACGGCCCAGGAATGGCCTGGGCGCCGGCTGGTCGGTGGCGAGCCACCCGATGCCGCCCACGTCGAGCAGCGCCTCGAACGGCGTGCCCGTCAGCGGGACCGCCAGCTCCGCCGTCGCCCCGAAGGCCGGCACTCCGCCGAAGGTCGTCCCGGCCGACGCGAGCAGCCCGGCGTAGGGCGATCCGACGCCGTTGAGCCACCCGCCGCGCGCGCGGGCGCCGCCGGGAGCGATCGACGCGCGCACCTCGGCGCGCTCGCCGAGCGCCTGCACCTCGATGGCGGTCTGGCCGGAGGCGCCCCGCGGTGCCTGCCAGGAGACGGCGACGATCCCGCGCCGGTTGCGCGAGACGTCCACGCCTCCGCGCTCGGCGTTTGCCGTGACCCGGGCATCCGTGTCGGGCGAGCCGTCGCGGCGGACGAGGAATGCTTGCAGCTCCACGGACTCGCCGGCCGGTGCCTGCGGGGACCCGACCGGGAGCACGCGCATGCGGGGGAACGGCGGCGGATCGAGGTCGAGTTGCCGGTCCGCGGTGTTCCCCAGCGGGTCCTCCACGTGCATGGTCGCCTTGTCCACGCCCGGGGGCACCACCACCTGGATCTGCACCTCGCCTTTGGCGTTCGCGACCGCGGGGCCGAACTCGCGATCGGCGATGCGCAGGTGCACGGAAGCGTACGGCTTCGTCTCGAGCGTCATCGAGTCGCTTCCCGACAACGGCAGCGCGAGCCACCCGAGCGCGTGGTCGCCGTCCACCTCGGCCTCGGCCCCGATCAGCGCCACCGCCGGCGCCCGCGACCGGGGCGGGGTGAACGCGGCGGTGAACGCGCCGTCGCCGGCCGGCTGCAGGTCACCCACTGCGCCGACGTTGGTGCTGAGCGAGACTTTCGCGCTGGGGAGGGCGCGGCCGAACGGTCCCCGGACGCGCACCTCGATGCGCGCGCTGCCGTCCTTGCCGAGCGTGAGCGTGCCGGGGTCCGCCGACAGCGTCACCGAGATCGCCAGCAGCGTGCTCAGCGCGATTGCCAAAGCTTCCTCTTCACCCGGACCGTGGGCGTGGACTGGTCGCGGACGATGGTGGTGTCCACCTGCTTGCGCCGGCCCATCGGATCGATGGCCACGACGGCCACCGTCTGCTTGCCGTCGCGCAGCGGCACGTCCGCGCGGAAGGACCCGCCCGGCTCGACGGGCACCGGCTGCCCCTGGATGAACACGCGGCTGCCCGCCTCCACCTTGCCGCTCACCGGCACGGTGTCCTTGCTGGTGGCCCGTTCCTGCGGCCAGCGGACCGCCAGCAGCACCCGCCGCAGCGCCGGCGAGGCGTCCTCGGGCGCGCCTCCCGCCACGCGGCTGACGGTGCCGGGCTTCACCTCGACCTGCCTGCCGTGCGAGGTGAGGTTCACCGAGCCGGTCACGGCGGCGACCGCCACCACGCCGCGGCCGTCGGCGGTGACGAAGAAGTGTCCGCCCTGGCTGTGCGCCCGCGCGTCGCTGCCTTCCACCTCGACGTCGATGCTGCCCTTGCCCGGCTCTACGTCGGACTCCACCGAGCCGCGCACCTGCGCCCGCAGCCAGCGCGCGTTCGCGTCCTTCAGGCGCAGGGCGGAGGCTTCGTGCACGCGCATCTTCACGCCGTCGACGCCGACCTCCGCCTCGCCCTCGTGCGTGCGCAGCGCGTCGCTCGGGGCCAGGCGGTCGCCGACCTGGGCGTCGGACCAGTTCCCCTGGAGGCCGCGCTGCAGCTCCACCTTGCCCTTGCGCGAGATGACGACCGCCGTGGCGCGCACCTGCGGCTCGCCGGGCGGAAGCGGTCCCGCCAATCTGGTGGGGATGACGGGGCCGGCCGGCGCCCGGCCACAGGCGACCAGCACGGCGGCGCAGATCAGCGCGCGCCCCGCGCACGACGGGCCCCGCTCCATGGAGCGAGAGTACGAGCCGCATCGGGCCCTCCGCAAATTCCACTCCCCCGCACGTCAGGGCGACATTGGCGACCTCATCCCACTCGTACCGACCCCGCAGCGCACATCCGCTTCCTTGTATTCGCCACCCACGCCCGGCAAGCATCTCCCGATGCGCTTGGGGGTGAAGCTCGCCTTGCTACTCTCCTGCGCGAGCGCCGCGCCGCTCGCGCTGGCGACCGTGGTGACGCTGCCCTCGGGGAGCCGCGAGCTGCGCTCGCAGGTGGCGCGCATCCATGCCCAGGCCGCCTCCGCGCTCGCCGACCAGGTGCAGCGCGTGCTGCTGGACAAGCTGGACGCCCTGACGCTCGCCACCCGCTCGCTGCGCCTTTCGGACCTGGACCAGGAAGCGCGCCAGCAGGCGCTGCTCCTCATCTACCAGCAGACCAAGGGCGCCGACGTGGTCGGCCTGTTCGACGAGAAGGGCGACCCCGTCGTGACGCCCGTGCGCTTCAGCCAGGTGGTGCCCGAGGCGCAAGCCGACCGCGAGGAGATCGACCACGAGGGGCTGAGGGCGTACGCCGCGGCGGTGCCGCTGCGCGAGGCGCTCAAGTCGAAAGGGCTGACGCTCGGTCCGCCGTACGTGCTGCCCGGACGCGGTGGGACGCCGGTCGCGCGCCTGGTGCTGGCGCTCCCGGTGCAGGGCGCTCGCGGCGCGCGCTGGGTGCTCGCCGTCGAGCTGTCGCTGCGCTCCCTTCAAGAAAGGTTCGAGAAGCTCCGCCCTTCGGAGGGCAGCGCCTTCCTGGTCGATGGCGCCTTCCGCGCGGTCATCCATCCCGACCCCAACGTGGCGCTCTCGCGGACCGACCTCTCGCAGCACCCGCTGCTCTCGGGCACGGACCAGGAGGACGTTCTCGGCGCGAGCGCCGACGTGCCCGTCTCCGGGTGGCGCGTGGTGGTCCAGGAGGACGCGAATGCGGCGCTCGGTCCCATCCGCCGCCTCGCGCGGGGCGCCGCATTCTGGATCGGCATCGCCCTGATCGCGGCGCTGATTCTCGCGGTGACCACCGTGCGCCAGGTGACGCGGCCGGTGGAGCGGCTCCGCGGCGCGGCGGCGGCCGTCGCCGCCGGCCAGCTGGACACCGAGGTCGACGTCCGCGGGCACGACGAGCTGGCGCAACTGGCGCAGGCGTTCAACGAGATGGTGCGCGGACTGCGCGAGCGCGTGCGCCTCGAGGCGACGCTCGCGATCTCCAGCACGCTGGAGCTCAAGGAGGTGCTCGAGCGCCTCCTCGACGGTCTTTCCCGGCTGGTGACCTACCAGCGCGCCGCGGTGCTGATGAAGCGCGGCGAGCGCTACCGGGTCGCCGCCCAGCGAGGCTATCCGGAGGCGGAGCACGCCGGCGTGCTGGAGCAGGTGCTGCCCGGCGGCCCGGTCGACCGCGCGCTCAAGGCGGAGCAGCCGGCGCTGGGATGGGGCGGGGCGGCGCTGGTGGTCCCGCTCGTCTCCCGCGGCGAGGTGGTCGGGCTGGTCGCGCTGGAGAGCAACAAGACCGGCGCGTACGACGACGAGAAGGCCCGGCTGGCGATGAGCTTCACCCAGCCGGCCGTGATCGCGGTCGAGAACGCGCGCCTGTTCGACGAGGTGCAGCGTCTCGCCACCCTCGACGGTCTGACGGGCACGCACAACCGCCGGCACTTCATGGAGCTGGCGCAGCTGCAGTTCGAGAGCGCGCGCCGGTTCTCGCAGCCGCTCACCGCCATCATGATCGACGTGGACCGCTTCAAGCAGGTGAACGACACGCTGGGCCACGCGGTCGGCGATCAGGTGCTGGGCGCGGTGGCGGAGCGGGTGAGGCGCACGCTGCGGGCGGTGGACATCCTCGGGCGCACCGGCGGTGAGGAGTTCGCGGTGCTCCTGCCCGGCACCGTGCGCGAGTCCGCTTCCAGCGTGCTGGCCGAGCGGATCCGCCGGGCCGTCGGCGACGAGCCGGTGCACACCGAGTCGGGACCGGTGCGCGTCACCATCAGCCTCGGGGTCGCCAGCGCAGGGCCGGACTGTCCCGATCTCGCGGCGCTGCTGCGCACTGCGGACGCTGCCCTCTACGACGCCAAGCAAGGCGGCCGCAACCGCGTCGCCTCGTAGCCGCGCCGCTCGACCTCAGAGGAGCGGGAGCTGCCGACCCGGCCGATCGGGCCGGCGGAAGGTGGTGCTGTCGTCTCCTCCCATGCAGCCGGTCGCGAGCCCTGCGCGGCGGGCGGTAGATTCGAAGAGCGCCCGCGCCGCTTCCGCGTAGCGACCCTCGCCGCGCCCGCGGACTGCCCAGCGGGAGTCGTACAGCTTGCCGCCGCGCGCCTCGCGCACGCGGGCCAGCACGCGCTCGGCGCGGAGCGGCAGCTTTTCCCGCAGGCGCTGCTCGAACACGGGCGCGACGCTGCCTGGGAGCCGCAGGAAGACGAATCCGGCGCGCCGTGCGCCCGCGGCGGCGGCGGCTTCCAGGATGCGCGCGATGTCCTCGTCGCCGAGCCCGGGGATCATCGGCGCGACGTTCACGCCGACGTCCAGACCGGCCGCGGCGAGCCGCTCGACGATTTGCATCCGCCGCTGCGGCGAGGCGACGTGCGGCTCGACGGCGTGCGCGTGCTCGCGATCCCAGAGGGGAATGCTGACGGTCACGCCGACGTCGGCGACCTTCGCCAAGGCCTGGAGCACGTCGAGGTCGCGCTCGATGAGAGGCGACTTGGTGATGATTCCCGCCGGGTTGCGGTACTCGGCGCAGACCTCCAGGCAACCCCGGGTGAGCCGGTAGCTGGCCTCGAGCGGCTGGTAGCAATCGGTCACCCCGGAGAAGACGATCAGCTCGCCCTTCCAACTCGGGCGCTCGAAGGCCTCGCGCAAGAGCCGGGGCGCCTCGGGCTTCACGGTGATCTTGCGATCGAAGTCGGTGCCGGCGCCGAACCCGAGATACTCGTGCGACGGGCGAGCATAGCAGTAGGAACATGCATGGAAACATCCGCGGTACGGGTTGACGCTCCAGCTGAAGCCGACGTCGGGGCTGTCGTTGTGGGAGAGGATCTCCCGCGTGTGGTCCTGGTAGACTTCGAGGCGCGCCGGCGGGGCTTCCTCGAGGTACTCGACCTCGGTGGTGGACCACGGGTTGGGCGGGTTGGAAATCGGCTTCAGCACGCCGGGATCTACTGCACGGAACATGCGTTCAGGTCAATCCCATCAGGCGTTGCAATGTCGCTCGGACTCGTCCGATAAGTCCGTGCTCCAAAGCGCGGCCCCGCCCTCTCGGCGGTGGCCGAGGAGGCGAGCCATGCAGAGCCGGGCGCAAGCGGTCTGGGAAGGCGATCTGATGACGGGGCAGGGCCGGGTCAGCTCGCGGACGAGCGGCGTGCTCCGCGACGCGGAGCTGACCTGGAAGGCGCGCACGGAGTCGGCGGGTGGCACGAAGACGACGCCCGAGGAGATGCTGGCCGCCGCGCACGCAAGCTGCTTCGCGATGGCGCTCTCCCACGGTCTTGCGCAGGCAGGGAAGCCGCCACAGAAGCTGGACGTGACGGCGACCGTCACCTTCGGTCCCAAGCAGGGCGGTGGGTTCTCGGTCCAGGAGAGCGCGCTCGAGGTGCGCGGCTCGGTGCAGGGCATGGACGCCGCTGCGTTCCAGAAGGCGGCAGAGGCGGCGAAGGACGGCTGCCCCATCTCGCAGGCCCTGAAGAACAACGTGAAGCTGTCGGTCAAGGCCCAGCTGGGCTGATCCACGAGAGTTACGAACTTGTGCGTTGCGTCGCGCAGTCATGGCGCTTAGCGTCATCGCCCATGGCTGCGGAGAACACGACCACCTCCGGTGACGGTGAGGCGACGCGGGTGCCCGAAGGGGGCCGCCCGGGTTCCGAGGCGCACCTCGACGAGTGGGTCGCTCCCGACATCGCGGACGAGCGTGGTTTTCTCCGCGCCGGGAAGATTCTCGAGTGGATGGACGTGGTCGGCGTGCTGGCGGCGAGCCGCCACTGCCGCCGCCCCGTCGCCACCGCATCGGTGGACGGATTGGAGCTGTTGCACCCCATCCGCGTGGGCGAGCGGGTCACGATGACCGCCTCGGTCGGGCACACCTCGGCGCGGTCGCTGGGCGTGTCGGTCTCGATGCGGCACGGGACGCCGGCCGCCGAGCAGCGCTCACTGACCGGGTACATGACCTTCGTGGCGCTGGACCCGCGCGGCAAGCCGGGTCCCGTTCCGCAGTTGCGGCCGCAGACCCCCGCCGAGGTGGCGCGTTTCCGCGAGGGCAACCTGCGCCGCGAGTTCCGCAGCAAGCTGCGCTCTGGACAGCTTCCCGCTCCGCCGCCGCCTACCGGCCGCGAGCAGGCGCTCTTCGTGCGAGAGCTGCTCAAGCTGCTGCCGCGCTCGCTCCTGCCCATCGGCCGGGGCGACGCGCTCGAGCCTCGCCGCCGGCACGTCTCGTACGTGCACAAGATCGAGCCGGTGCGCGCGAGCAGGCTGAACTTCCACGGAACGCTGTACGGCGGGACCTTGATGCGCTGGATCGAGACCACCGCGAACCTCTCCGCGCGCGCCTATCTGGACGGCGTCCCTGTTCGCCTCGGCGGCCTGCACGGGCTGACCTTCATCCGCCCGGTGCGGCGGAACGTGTTCGTGCACGTCCGCTCGGCGGTGGCGCACACGGCGGCCGACTCGCTGACAGTCCTCGTCAACGTCGATTCGGAGCAGCCGCTCGCCGGCGAGCAGGAGGAGACCGTGCGCGCCTTCCTCACGTACGTGCCGGTGGACGCGCGCGTGCGGATCCCGCCCATCGAATGCCTGGGTGACGACGAGCGGGCGGCGTTCGACGAGGTCGAGCACCGTCTGGCGCTGCAGCGATCGCTGCTTGTCGCCGAGGGCTGATACCGAGGGGCGGCGCAAAGCGGCGGGCGGTGTCTCGATCCCGACGGTGCCGGACGCTCGAGCGCTTGCCGGGCGGAGGGCCGATGCCAACCGTGCGTCTGCATGAGACCCGCATTTGTCCTGCTCCTCTGCCCGGTCGCGCTCGCCTGCCGCACGCAGCCGGGCGCCACGGAATCGAACACGCAGGTCGGCCGCGACCCGGGGCCAGAGGTGGACGCGGGCGCCGACGCGGGGCCGCCTGACGCAGGTCCCCCCGATGCCGGGCCGCCCGACGCCGGTCCTCCCGACGCGGGGCCGCCGCCGCCGGACCCGCACCGCGTGGGAGGGCTAGGCATCGGGCCCTGGCCGGCCGCCCCGATCACCGTCTATGGCGGCGCGCAGGGCCTTCTCGAGGCGCCCATCTCCGCCTCCACCGACGAGGCGGAAAACATCTGGGTGGTCACCGGCCGCGCGCTCTACCTGCTGCGGCCCGGCGACAAGATGTTCCGGCGCTACACCGCCCACGACGGGCTGCACGTCGGACCCGGCTGGACCGAGCCGCCGGACTTCACCCTCGTCACCGGCGGCCGCGTCGGAGAGTGCTTCGTCGGCTACTACGCCCACGACACGCACGATCCGCCGGACAAGGACGCGCACACGAACCTCGACCCCATCGCGCACCTGGGGAAGATGGACCAGGTCCGGCTCAACCCCGACCTGACGCTCCAAGTGAACCGCTACGACTTCCACAACTCGAACGACTGGCACTTCTACGAGACGCGCACGGTGACGAGCTTCGTCTACGACCACTTCCAGCACCCGGGCGAGCTGTACGTCGGCTCGAACCACGGCGTCACGCGCGTGCAGCCGGCGAAGTTCCGCCTGCCGTCCACGCCAGCCGACCGCGGTGACCCTTTCGGGGTCGAGCGCGAGTACTACGCCGACCACGTGCATCCGGTGGTCTGCGACAACGGGTTCTGCGGCGATCTCGGCGATAAAGGGCACCCCGTGTTCGGCGACTTCTTCGGGTTGACGCTGGCCGAGGACGGGCGGCTGTGGATGGGCGGCCTCACCTCGGCGGGGGCGATTCGCTGGACCCCGGATCTGCAGCGCTGGCGCAACAGCTGGGCGCCGGACAATCCCTTCGTGCCGGCCTTCGACAATCCGCCGGTGTTCAATCCACCCAGCCAAGGCGGCAACGTGAACATCCGGGCCGTCGCCGTGACGGCGGACGGCACGGTGTGGTTCGCCTCGGGCGAGGAGGAGTCCTGGCGCGGCCCCACCTTCGGGCTCGCCTCCTGGGACGGCAAGCACTTCCAGTACGTCGATTCCACCTCGATCGGCGCCGCCGACTACAACGTGCTGGAGATGGTCGCCTGGGAGGACAAGCTGGTGCTGGGCTTCCCATCGACGGGGCTCCTGGTCTGGAAGCCGGGAGAGGCCCGCGGCAAGCGCCTGGGCATCAAGGAAGGGCTCCCCGGCGAGGCCATCGGCCGCATCTCGCTGGATCGGATGGTCGATCCGCCCCAGCTGCTGGTGCCCACCGAGGGCGGTCTCGCCGTCCTGCGGTCGCTGCCTTAGAAAAACACAGCGCCGCCGGATACGGCGCCGGGTGAGCGTCGGATATGGTGCGGCGCCATGGACCCTGGTCCGTCGCGCCGCGCGGTGCTGCTCGTCGCCGCCGCGGCCCTTCTCTGGTCGAGCGGCGGGCTGTTCATCAAGATCGCGCCGATGCCCGCGCTGGCGGTGGCCTGCGGACGTGCGCTCATCGCCACGCTCTTCTACCTGGCGGTGCTGCGGCCCGACCTCCGCAAGGCGCGCTTCACCACGGCGCTCGCGTACGCGGGCTGCGTGGTGACGTTCGTGACCGCGACGAAGCTCACCACCGCGGCGAACGCCATCTTCCTGCAGTACACCGGCCCCGCGTACGTCCTCCTGCTCTCGCCGTTCCTCCTCGACGAGCCGTTCCGGCCCATCGACGCGATCTGCGTCGCGCTCTCGCTGGCCGGCATGTCGCTCTTCTTCATCGACAAGCTCGAGGCGGGACAGCTCGCCGGGAACCTGCTCGCCACGCTGAGCGGCGTGTTCTTTGCCTTCACGGTCCTGCTCATCCGCCGGGACGCGAAGAGCGGCTCCGGGGATGCGATGCCTTCCATGACGCTGGGCAACGTGCTGGCGGCGCTGGGCACCGCTCCGTTCGCGGGAGCGCTCGCGTACCTGTCGGGCGCCGGAGTGCTGGTGCTCCTCTACCTGGGCGTGATGCAGCTCGGCGTGTCGTACTGGCTCTTCGCCCGCGGCGTCCGCCAGGTGCCCGCCGCCGAGGCCAGCCTCATCTCGATGCTGGAGCCGGTCTGCAACCCGCTCTGGGTGCTGCTCGGCACCGGCGAGCGTCCCGGCCCGTGGTCGATCGCCGGCGGCGCGGTGGTGCTCGGGGCGGTCGCGCTCCGGACGCTGGTGAAGCAATGATCAGCGTCGCTCCTCCACCGTGAGCGCGTAAAGCGTGCCGGTGGCCTCGTCCAAGTACCAGTCCAGGGGGGTTGCGCCCTGTGGCGAGGGCAGGGCGTCTTGCAGCGCGACGAGCTGCGCACCGGCCGGCAGCTTGGCCGAGCCCACGCCCAGGTAGAGGCGCCGGGGTCCTTCGTCCATGCGGAACGCGGTCCGCGAGACCCAGGCCGGCTTCGGTGCCTGCCGCGCGCGCTGGAGCTTGTCATTTCCGATCGCGACGCCGTCCTTGCCCGCCCAGTCCGCCTTCAGCGCCTGGATCCTCGCGTCGATGGAGGCCGCATCGGTCGGGTCCCAAGCGCGCGCGGCGAGGGGTGCGAGGAGCAGCAGGATGGCCAGCCGCATGGGGGGCAGTGTGGCGGACCCGCTCCGGGGAGTCGAGTTATATGTCTGCTCATGGCGGCGCCACGCGTGGCGATCCTGGGCGGTGGATTCGGCGGCCTCAACGCCGCCAAGGCGCTGCGGCGCGCCCCGGTGCAGGTGACGCTGGTCGACCGGCGCAACCACCACCTGTTCCAGCCGCTGCTCTACCAGGTCGCCACGGCGGCGCTGAACCCGAGCGACATCGCGACGCCCATCCGGCGCGTGCTGCGCCGCCAGGAGAACGCCGAGGTGATCCTGGGCGAGGCGACCGCGATCGACGTGCCCGGCAAGCGCGTCCTGCTCCGCGACGGCGTCGTGCCCTACGACTTCCTGGTGATCGCGACCGGCGCCACGCACGCCTACTTCGGCCACCCCGAGTGGGAGAAGGACGCGCCGGGCCTCAAGAGCCTGGAGGACGCGGTCGACATCCGCCGGCGCGTGCTGCTTGCTTACGAGGCCGCGGAGCGCGAGGACGATCCAGCCCGCCGGGAGGAGTGGCTCACCTTCGTCGTGGTGGGCGGCGGCCCGACGGGCGTCGAGCTGGCGGGGGCGCTGGCGGAGATCGCGCGGCACGACCTGCCCGAGGACTTCCGGCGCATCGACTCGCGCACCGCGCGCGTGGTGCTCGTCGAGGCGGGCCCGCGCATCCTGCCGGCCTACGCGCCGGAGCTGGCGGAAAAAGCCGCGGCGCGCCTGCGGCGGATGGGCTGCGAGGTGCTGGCCGGGACGCCGGTGACCGCGGTGGACGCCGAGGGCGTCATCGCGGGCGGGCGCCGGATCCGCTCGCGCTGCGTGATCTGGGCGGCGGGCGTAGCGCCTTCGCCGATCGCGCGCTCGCTCGGCGTTCCCCTCGACCGCGTCGGGCGCGTGAAGGTCGAGCCCGATCTCTCCATTCCGGGCGCCCCGGAGGTCTTCGTCATCGGCGATCTCGCGGCGGTGGAGGATTCGCAGGGAAGGCCGGTGCCGGGACTCGCGCCGCCCGCCATCCAGGGCGGCCGCCACGCCGCTCGCCAGATCTTGCGCACCCTGCGCGGCCAGCCGCGCGAGCCGTTCCACTACCTCGACAAGGGGACCCTGGCCACCATCGGCCGCAACGCCGCGGTGGCGCAGATCGGCTGGCTCCGCACCGAGGGGTTCTTCGCCTGGGTGCTGTGGCTCGCGGTCCACATCCTCATGCTGATCGGGTTCCGCAACCGCGTCCTCGTCCTGGCGCAATGGGGCTGGACGTACCTGCGCCACGAGCGCGGCGCGCGGCTCATCACCGGAGAGGTGCCGCAGCTCAGGGCAAGCAGCCGGTGTTGAGCAGCACGGTCACGTTGTTGCTGCCCGAATTGGCCGTCACCAGATCGAGCTTCCCGTCGCCGTTGAAATCCCCGGTTGCCACTGAACGCGGACTCGCCCCTGTGCCGTAGTAGGCGGCTGCCCGGAAGCTGCCGTCACCGTTGCCCAGGAGGATGCTCACGTTGCTGGAGTCGCTGTTGGCGACGGCCAGGTCCAGGTTCCCGTCGCCGTTGAAGTCCGCGCTCGTCACCGAGACCGCGCTGCTAGTGCCGGTATCGTAGATGGCAGGTGCCTGGAAGCTCCCGTCGCCGTTGCCCAGCAGCACGGTCACCCGGTTGGAGCAGCAGCCGGCCGTGGCCAGGTCCAGCTTTCCG
>Ga0137396_10001398_pt1 | contig 12626 bp, 13 predicted proteins | sample czc16metaG_FD_108284 | JGI IMG/M metagenome (GOLD analysis project Ga0137396, IMG submission 108284) | Vadose zone soil microbial communities from Angelo Coast Range Reserve, California, USA - czcobulk3.16 metaG | ecosystem: Environmental > Terrestrial > Soil > Vadose zone | place: USA...
CAACTTTCGTAACTGTTGGGAGTCCACCCTCGACTTCTCCTCGAATTCCTTTGAGTCCATATTTGAGGAAGGCATGCTCACCATGAGTTAACGACTCACCAGAGTGACTCCGAAGGGCGAGCAGTTCCGAACCAGCAGTTTGTCCCGCGAGGAGTGCAACTCGGTCGCATATTTCGCTAGCTTTGAGCTTACCTCCAGAACGCGCCAGTTTCCCAGCTGCGGCGCAAATGAGGGTCTGCAGAAATATCGTTCCTTTTTGCGTGTTTACTCCGTCCGTCGCTGTGAACATGGCTTTCTCCGCCTTCTGACCAATCCTCCTTATCTTAACGAGCAAGCTAGAGTCGTTCAGATTGGAACTGAAAGATTCTCGTGAAACGAGGAATAGATAGGGGGCTATCGCCGCTGTGCTTGAGAGAAACGTGGATATGTCCATGTCAGGGTGCCCGCCGGAGCTCTCTGGACCAACTAGCCCTGGCTTTGGACTAGTTTGAAGCTCGATTAGAATAGCCATTAATGCAGCGAGACCAATCCTTCCTACACTTACTTGGGTATTGTCCGTTGTCAACTCTGACGGAATCGCTCGTCTCTGTCGATCAATTCCTGGCCGATATCTCAGAGAATGCGTTAAGGCAGTCCGATAGAGGGTGCTTCCTAATTGCTGCACAGATTTGGGCAACATCGTCACACACGAAACATTTCCTTGGAGGCAGTCCCAACTCTGTTCTTGATATCGGTCTGTTAGAAGACTCTGCCACGTCTAGGTCTATTAGTCGACCCACAGGCGATGAGCTTTCGATTTGTGTACACTGCAACTTGAGCAAGTGGGCGTCGTGGTTCACTACGATGTAGAGAATTGGTCCTGCTGGGTCTATTTCGACCAATTCGTAAAGGGTCTTCAAGCCCTCATTTTTCAGAGATGAGCGTACGGCATTGTAGGCTTCTTGGAATACTCGGCGCACTTGCTCGAAGTTCTTGGCGGGTCCAGGAGTATTGATCGACAGTGTGATGATCGGCTTGCCGAACTTCTTTGCCAGTTCTTCTCTATGCCGGGCGCGTCTTTCTTTCGCGCGGAGAATTTTCATCCCAACGGTTCGCCAGCTAGGCCGGCTCTTCACGATTCATTCTCCAGTCCAGAGAATGGTCCGTTTAGCATGGTTGATGAGAGCGGGATCGATCATCCGACCTTCGAAGGTCCAAACTTTGTCCCCTTCGACGGTCTCGAGCTTTGCATTGGTGACCAATCGCCTCGCTGCGGCAAGCTCTTGCTCCGTAGGTTTGTAGACTTGGTGAACATGCTTTATTTGGATCGGGTTTATGACGATCCTTCCATCAAAACCGACGGCCTTCGAATACCTTGTATCCTCAATGAGTCCCTCGATGTCTTTGAAATCTGGATAAAGAGTGTCGATCGCATCTAGGTTTGCGCATCTTGCAGCTTGAACCATCTGGTTTCTAACGCTTGCGAGTTCTTCACCCTTTCGAGTTCTGGTGAGGCGTAGGTTGGCCGCGTAGTCTTGTCCACCTAGGGCCAGAACATCTGTTCTCGAACTCGCGAGGGATATTTCAAATGCTGAACTGGCTGCTTGAGCGTTCTCAATCATTACGTGAAGCCTTATGCCGTTCCTGGGCATTTTCAGGCGACTCTCTATCTTCGCTATTGCCGAACTGACTTTCCTTACGTCCTCAGCTGAGCGGATGAATGGTACTCGAACGGCATCTGGCTTCTGTGGAACGACGGCTTGCAAGTCCTTCAGAAACAGGCCGGTCTCCAACGTGTTGATTCTGACAATGACCTCAATGGAGCCGAAGTCGAGGTTTCTTAGTGCGGTGCGAACCAGTATGCGAGCCGAATCCTTCTCAGATACCGGTAAATCGCCTTCCAGATCGAGGATGACGCAGTCAGGGTGAAGTGCTCTAGCATTTTCAATGAATGCGGGTTTTGTTCCAGGGACAAAGAGCATGGTTCGCCTAGCTCTAAGCTTGGCGCGGGTCAAGTCTCAGGTTTCATCTTCTTCCGCCGCTCGCGCTAATCCCCTGCGAATCGCCGTAACGGTGCGCGCTTCGATTGCCCATTCAGCAGCACCATTATCCTCAACTCTTACCAAGACGTCATTGACGTTGTTGTGCTCAAGAGTTGTCCGAACAATCTCGGATATTCTTGTTCCGAGTCTCTCGCTGAATCTGCCTGAGACCATGACTCTCGGCCCACTCCCAGGTGCGCGTGGTTCGATCCGTATCATTACATCACCAGAGTCCAGAGTGCCAGCATGACTGGGACGGACGATCGGTGCAGCTTTCAAGCCTAACGCCCTTTCGCATTATCGTTCAAGAGGAGATCCACAGAGGAGCTTTTGCCATTGACCGTTTCTATCTCGAGAGCAAACTCATTTAGACCCTCGGGGGTGACCTTCACGTCGAACCCGTCACCGACTGCGGAACCGAGAAATTGTCCTTCCGGCAGCTTCAGTTGGAGGTAAGATATCGGGAATTCACAGTCAGATACAATTAAGCGGAGTCCGTCCTTTTTTTCCTCCTGTGTTATGGACGTGTTCTTCCGAGTTTCCCACCAGTCCGTCAGTCGCTCTGCTGAGCAACCCCACCCATTGTTTCTGGCAATCCAATTGGTAATAAGGCCGTATAGCTGCATGTACGAGCCGTTGTCGAGTAAGTCGACAGGGATATTGTGCCAGAGCATTACAAGCAACTGTCCCTCACGTCTCGTAGTCTCTAACTGATCTTCGACGAAGGGCCATGCCTGCGACGCCGACAATCCAAGGTAGTTGTACAGAGTGAAGTCCATTACATTGAGAGGAATTTCCAACAGATTCAACGGTTCACGTCGAACCGGGTCGTATAGTTGAAACGGAAATCCAAAACTCGCCCTGTATCCGGGCTGTTGACCAAAGCCCAGGGTAGAGTCATACTGAAGTCCGATCTCAGCGTGAATCCTGAATGTCGCGGGCCAGTTGCATCTGAGATAATGTTGCCTCCCTCCTACCACTGGCCTACGGATCACATGTTCAAGTTCTACTTTCTCACTTCTCAGCAGTGCTGCGTTGCGCGGGGATTCGAAGCTGCCGTGCAAGCCCACCTCAGACCCGTGATCGATAATCTCCCTTAACAGGGCCATCGTATGACGTCCGCGAATCGAGTAGTCCGCATCCATCGGATGATCCTTTCGCACGAGGACAAAGAATGTAGATGTGAAACCGTTTCGCGCCTCTTCTGAAATGATTTGCTTCGAAAACCATAGAGGGTGATGTCGCCTAAGCCACAGAGACATTAGCCTGTAGACGATTGCGAGGGATTTGCCAGCACGACGGTCGAAAAGGGCTTGTTTGACTTCAAGCACATCGCTCCTGAGCCCCTTGTAGGAACTAAGTCGCAATCTGTCTACGTCATGTGTTAAGCATACCGCGAACTTCTTTCCACATGGCCATGGAGCCTTGATTATCATAGGTTTTCCCATTGATGACAGTAGGTGCCATATCGCGTCTCGAATTACTCTCGCATACACGTTCACTAGGGGCGTCCTGAGCAAACCAAGTTTGTAAACCAAGCTGTCAGCATGAGGAAATCTTCCATACTTGTCTGTTGACTTCGAGCCCACTTCCTCGAGCCTGGTAAGCAGAGCGAACGCTGATGAAATCAAATCTGGTTCAATGTTGACCTTCTTGGAGTCAAATGAAATGGCTGGGATTTCCGACTTGTCGTAGCGATATAAAATGCCGGGGAGAGGGCTAAGGTTGCCTTTGTGCAGGCAAGTGACTCTTTTCAGTGCCTTGATGAAAAGAATGTCAAAAGGATATGGCGTCTCGTTTTCGGAGGCGGCTATGTTTATGAGCGCCCCTGAACCCGCCGTCGATGCTTCTTTCTTACCATAATGTATTGAGATTGAATCCGAGCCCTGCTGTCCCTCGTCTAAGTCAAGGCCGAGAGCGGAAAGAAGGGTAGAGACCGTGTAGGCAGGGCTCCTCTTGTCAACTATTTCGTCGCCAACTTGTAAACGGACGCGCATCTACAAACTAACTAATCCCAACGGCCTTAGCGAGCGTATTTGGCCACTTGTCCGGGTCTACTCCGAACTGGGAGAGCAGAGCCCATGCCCATCTCTCAAGGCCAAAAGCTGCACAGCCGCTCCAAACTTCTATCCCTCCCAACGAAGATATTTGGAGGCTCTTACTGAAGAAATTGCCGTGGAGGTTAAACGAAGCTGTGGCTAAGGCGCTCCTTTGGCCTGGGGTCTCCATTCTTAGTTCATATTTCGTAACATCTGGGAGATTGAATGCCTTGAGTCTCTTGTCTCCTTGCTGGAAGAAAAACGAATCATTACTCTCTTCGATCCAACTCTCCATATCCAGCTCCTGGATCAGTTTCTTTGCTTCATCTATTGATTGCGAGCGCATTTCCTCTACCTGGCGACGTGTTCCGATGAACACAATCTCTCTCATCGCGAACTCCCAGAGCCTCTCAAGCATGTACGCGTTTGTTGACTCAAAGCGAAAGCATTTTCCGAGCGCAGTAACCACAAAGGGTACTTTGAGATTCAGGGTTCTGTTTTCCAGACTTCTGTAGACTTGAAAACAAACAGCAGGGGAAAGGGCATACTTGACCTTCTCGTAAAATGATGCATCGTGCGGAATGACACCGTCATTCTTTGCACTGTGTGCCATGAACTTTACGCTCAGATCAATGTCTTGAATGAGATGGTTGGCGAAGAATACTTGAGGAGAAAAAGAGTCGAAGTAATGTATCTTTTCCAGAAAAGAGACTGGTAGCAACGACGGGTACGAGTATGTGACCGCTCCAAATCTGGCAGCAATTTCAAGGAATCTTTTGTCGAAGAATTCCATGACGGCGTGAATCGTGGGCCCGACCCCTATGTCTCCCAGGCCAAAGTTAACTAATTCGTCTCTACTCGCTAGATGATCCGCGAGGTTCGTTACTTGGGTGATTCTCCGGGCGGCATGCGAAAAGATTCTTTTTTTCTCCCCTAGTCTGCCTTGCCATATCTTGTCAAGTAGACTGCGTATGCTTAGATTGATCTTGTTGGTAACCTCCGGCAGGTCCTCGGGCGAGCTAATCCAGACCTGGATCTTGTCAAGCTCGTCAGGGTTTACGTAGAACTTGTAGAGTTTAGTGGAGGCAAAATGTAGTGAGTAGCAGACCGACGGAAGAAGATCCTTAGGTATCTCGGCTTCCAACTTTACTATAGTATCGTACGTGAGAGCTTCTCACCGACCAGTCAAGTATTCTGTTCTGGCGGGCACAAACACGTCTACTGTTACGAGATCTTCGAGCGCTTCAGTTGCGTGTCGCACGTTTGGCCGGATCAAGTAACTGTCCCCCTCGCTGCATTCGAAACGCTCACTACCAATAGTCACGCGCGTTTTCCCGCTTATCACGAAGCAAAATTGCGCGTGAGGATGAGAATGGATAGGGAACTTGCTACCTTTTCTGACGAAGTACTGATGGGCTGACAGCTCTTCAGAATGGCACAGATTCTTACGCGTGTGACCAACATCCATTACTACCGATTCAGCTTTTGAGCCAGAGACGAAAATACGGTTGTTCACAACAACCAGTTCTACCTAGGTAATTGAAAAATTTATCTGCTTCTACACAGAATGCTCCCTTTCAACCTAGCTTGCACCGAGCAGATGTGATAATCATTGGTGCGGGCATAATGGGGTTGTCCCTAGCTTGCGAGCTTGCTGCAAGAGGACGACGAGCCATTGTCATTATCGACAAGTCGGCCGCGGGTTCAGGGGCATCAACAGTGAACGCGGGAATTGTAAGTGCTTCATATAGCTATGACAGTGCCGTCGTAGACCTTAGCAAGGCAGCTGTAGAAAAATATCAGAAGCTCCGATTTTTCTTAGGGACGGGTCCCGTTCTTCATCCTTGCGGGTTATTGAGGCTTGCACAGGATGAGGCACAGTTTTCCCGACTTGTGAAGCTACATCACATTCTCGCCGAAAAGGGTATCAAGACGCAGATGATGGACCGTGAAGAGATCATCGAATCATTCGCGTATGTTGATTCAATGCACTCGGTAGGCGGTCTCTTCTGCTCCTCGGACGGACAGGGAGATCCGAGAGACGTTATTTCTGCCTATCTTGAAAAGGCTCTGAACTTGGGTGTGACTGTGTTGGAGAACACGAGAGTTAATCGCATTGTAATTGGAAAGAATGCAAAGACGATTGTCACGGACAAAGGTGAAATGGAATGCAAAGTCGTTGCGCTCTGTGCCGGATTTTTCTCGAAGGCACTGGCTCAGTCGGCGGGAATCGTACTCCCTCTTCAATTTGACAAAAGAGAGCTGCTCGTGAGCAGACAGACACGCAAAATACTTTCTTCTGACATAGTGAACTCTGGGACCGGAGTCTATGCTCTTCAAAAAAAGAATGGAGCGATCGTGTGTGGAGGTGTCTCGAGCGAGGAAATCTCGTCACCAGATGACCTCCAACCAACTCAGCGCTTCACGGAGGTTGTCTTATCGCAAGCCTTCAAACTGGTGCCGGAACTCTCGCGGGTTGAGTTTATTGATCACCTGGTCAGCCATCGAGACAAGACTCCTGACAATGCTCCCATAGTAGGGCAGTCCTCCTCAGTTGAAGGACTAGTCTTCGCCAATGGAACAAATGGTCACGGGTTCACGCTCGGCCCCATATTGGGGGAGCTGCTCGCAAAACTGATCTTGAATGGAAAGACTTCTCCTCTCATCCAGCCATTTGGCCCAAGTCGATTCTCTCGGTAGGGGCCACGACAAAATGAGGTACAATGTTCGAGTCACAATTTGGCCGGCGCTGAAATCGAAGAAGCTTATCGATGAAGCTACTGCAGATCTAAATGTCAGAGCGATCAGAGGCTCAAAGCGAATCCCTGAACGCTCTCAAGGATGCAGATGCTCGCAATTCGTGCTTTCTCAGTAATCGAGACGGGAATGGGGCTGTATTCCGTATACCTAGATAGCATATTAGAGAGACTCTCTCAAAATCAGCCGGGAGAACTGCAGGGTGTTGGTCAGACCCCGGGCGCCTGACCTCGAAGGGCGACGACACTGGATCGAACGCTTATCATCGTCAATCATAGATGAACTTGCGGGAGAGTACGGGACTCCGCTCTACGTGATACACTCACAGACGCTTCGCGAACGGTATCATGAGTTCGTCACTGAATTCGAAAAGCGGTATTCCAATAGCTTGGTCTTCTATGCTTACAAAGCAAACTACCTACCGGCCGTTTGCGAACAGCTTCACAGACTCGGTTGTGGAGCTGAGGTGGCTTCTGGAATGGAGCTCGAGCTTGCCATGGCTCTCAATGTAAACCCTCAACAAATAGCGTTTAACGGTCCACTCAAAACGGAGAACGACCTTTTCCACGCTCTATCTTCTGGAGTGAAATACCTAAACGCAGACTCTCCCGAAGAACTTAGAGAGTTGGATGTAATATGTCGCAGAAGACGAACGAAGGCTTCAGTGGGAATCAGGGTAAACACTGATGTAGACTTAGACTTACACGGCTTCCGCTCAAAGTTTGGAATTGACATTGCGCGCGGGCATGCCCGAGAATGTGTAAAACTAGCCTCGAGACTGAGTCGGCTGAAGCTGGTAGGACTGCACACTCATATTGGAACCCAGATAATGAGCCCCAACCATTATAGCAAAGCCTTGTCCCAAATTATTCAATTCTTGGAAGAAAACGGACAATTCGCACATTCGCTGGAATACGTAGATGTTGGAGGAGGATTCCCGAGTAATTCGATCGCGCCTCTTGGCCTTACCGAAGCTGTTCCGCCAATAGGCTCGTTTGCGACGAAGATAGCTGAAGAAATGAAAAGGCTCAGCGAAAAATGCGGCCATGAGATCAAGCTTCTACTGGAGCCAGGCAGATACTTAGTAACGGATTCCATCACCTTGCTTCTCCGCGTAGTGCGCGTAAAAGAGTGCAAAACTGAGACTTTCGTTGTTCTTGATGGAGGTACCAATTTAGTCCCGACCGTTCGCAACTTGGGTCTTCATCATGATCTTGTCGTCCCAGGAACCCGCAGAACAGAAAGAGGATTGAAAACAGTAGTCGGGCCATTGTGCTCTGAGTACGATACCTTTCTTAGAGGAGAGTTCCCCTTAGTGAAGGAAGGCGATATTGTTGCTGTGCCATGTGTTGGCGCGTATGACATACCCTTGTCTCCACAGTTCCTCTTTCCTCGAGCTGGAGCAGTATTGCTTGACGACGGCAAGTCGAAACTCGTCAGAAACCGCGAGACGATGTCCCACGTCTTCAGCCTTGACTCCATCAGGGCGTCCTAGCTGATGTGTCCATGATGTCGTTGAGCATGACCGGGACATCGTAATCTATCCTAATGAATCCCACACCTATCCCGTGATCGGGGACTTCGACCTTTTGCCCCATTAGTCGTCTCACAAGAAGGCTTGGAGCATTTGCGCCAGCAATTGTAGTCAGGTAGGTCCAAGCTGGAAAGCGTGGATTCGTCTCGATGAAATGAATCTCGTCAGCAGAGCCGTTCCATCTCCACTCGGACTCGATAACCCCCGTCCAGTGGAGGCTGGCCACAATGCGCCCAGCGAGGCTCTTCAGGCTTTCGTTCTTGATCGTAACTCCACACAGCGTCACGCCTTCTTTCGAAGTCTTAAATTTCCTAATACAGATGTTCAAATACGGTTTCCCTTCCTCGGACAACGTGAGTACTGAATAATCGGCTCCCTCGACATATCTTTGCACGATGGCTGTGCCGAATATGTTCGATATCTCGTCGTAGGCATTACGCGCTTCGCTCAACGAGTGCGCGACAAGCGTTTTGGTTATCGGTCCTTTGACGACAACGGGAAGGCCAAGTGCTCGTGCAGCCTTTGTTAGCTCCCTCGGATTTGCGACCTTCTGATATTCAGGCACACTTATTCCAAGCTTCGATACGAAACCGAAGGTTCGAGGCTTGATCCTAGTTACGACCATCTTACCATACTCCGGAGCAGAAACGACCGTGGAACCCATGGAGAGTGTTGTTCGATACTTAGAAATCGCCATCAGATCGAAGTCAGAGGCAGGAATGATCAGTCCGCATTTTTCTCTTTGAATTATTGATTTCAGTTGCGCGACGTATCTCTTCTCGTCTCCGATGGGAGAAACTGTCACGAAGAAATTATCGAGCAAGCCAGAATAGAACCCTGGTGCAAGTGGATCGGAGTCGATTCCGACAAGCTTCAGATGGCCCAAGTTTCCTTCCCGAAGGCTGCGCGCAACCCCCAGACCTGAGGCGTGTCGCATCCCGGTCAATAGAATCGAGGTATTTCTTGTCAAACGAGACAGGTTGTTCTGATTGTTCAATGGTTAAGGGTGTTTACAGGGAAGTCAAGGACGTTGGCGCGCCGACAGATCTTGAGCCTTCTCATCCTGAGCGCATGGAACGGGTCCATCTATCCATCTTTCGGAAATTCGCAGTTATCCAGCAGGCCCCTTCCGAAATGCATGTACCTTGTCCTAGAATGATGAATTGGGAATGAAGGCCGGTGCAAAATCACGAGTTCCCGGCATTCTACTCCTCTAGTCCCGAGGATGGTTCTGGCTCGCGAACAGTTACTTATTTCGAGTTAGCTACCCTTCAGCGGGCCGATCTTGGTTATTGTTATAGAGACTGTTCAGTAAAGCTTTTATAATCAGTCCCCTCGTGGAGGGCAATTATGGATACTCCGGGTAAGAAGAAATACCAGAAACCGGTAATCTCGAAGATCCCGCATACCGGACTCAGCAACTCTCTGTTTGCTCTCAAGAAGGTCTGCTAGCTCCGAATCAACCTCCGGGGTCTGATGTCGGAACCGGGCACAAGCTCTAGCGAGTACTGGAAGTGGTGGCGTAAGGCTAAATGGGTGGATCTTTGGAATGGTTATTATCGTTGGATCTGCTCTCTTCTGAAGGATGAGCCTTCTCAAGAACTCCAGAGAAATCCTCTCCATTTGGGAGTATGAGCTAGTAAAGTACAAAACAGAGTTCGTCTATTACGTTCTTTCTGCTCTCCTTTATCCTGCCTTCTTGTTGTTGGCCATTTCAATAGCGATCAAGGGATTCGCCGTTGGTTCCGTAGATTACTTGAGCTATCTTATCCCTGGGGTTCTGGGTGTCCAAGTCATGTACGGGAGTTTGTATGGGGCCGGCGCACCATTTGTGGTGAGCAAGCTTTTCACAAGAGTCAGTGAATCACTTCTCTCAACTCCAATTACATATTCGACACTGGTAGTCGGCAAGAGCCTTGCTGGCTCCACTAAGGGCCTAATCGTGACGAGCATTGTAATGGGATTCGCATCCTCGCTAGGGCTCCGAGTCGGAGTCAGTGACGTCTTGTTGCTATATCCACTCTTGTTCACTGGTGGGATTGCCTTTTCCGGATTGGGACTGGTCATTGCAATGATGTCGAATACAATTGACAGATTCAACAGCGTCGCGAATATACTGGTAGCTCCTATGCAGTACTTCTCAGCGGTATTCTTTCCGATAAGTTATCTGCCCGCCTCACTCCAACCGTTGGTGTATGTCATGCCACTGACCTACCTCAATACGGGAATTAGAATGCTGATACTAGGGCCGTTCTCTCTCACGACATATTTCACGTCGCTCGCAGCCACTTTGGGAATCGGCATATTCTTACTCTACCTGAATGCTAGGCTTCTTGCCAGAGGCAAAGGAATGCTCCCATGAAACCACTAATTATCCCTGTGACGAGACGTTCTCAGAATTGCAGGTTATCGCCATGAGGCCACGAAGAAAAGGTGAACCCGAGGTCTTCACCCACACGATAAAGGAAGAAGTTTACGTCTTTGATTCAGAATCCGGTCTGTTCTTCCGACTAAACTCCACCGCTTCGACGATATGGAACTTATGCGACGGAACCAACACAATAGAGCACATAGTGAAAGTTCTAACCACCGAGTTTGAAATAGACAACACAGTGGAGGCCAAAGAAGACGTGTTAAGCCTCGTCCATGAAATGCAAGGCCACGGATGGTTGACTTTGGAAGAATAGACCAATGGGAACAAGGGCTACTCTTCCTAGATTGTTTCCACGCGGAGGCTGGAGAGCCTATTGCGCCACTGTGAGCCTCCAAAACGTCTTCGCATACATGGGCGACAAGTACGATGTGAATTTTCTTCAGACTATATCAGGACTCGCGTTCGGTTTTCATTATTGGAGAGACGGGGATGATATCTTCACCAGTGCATGTTTCGATCTCGCTGACGGTATCAAATTCGCAACTAAACAACTAGGATACCCTTGTAAACAAGTGACCAATGACTCCGCACAGCCAACTCTAGACGTCGTGAGACGCGCGATCCTCGCTGATACTCCCCCGATACTTGGGCCGACATCGTACGCCAAGCTGACCTACAACCCCCAAGCTCTGCTGACTTCCCTGTCTTACGATCAATATGTAGTTGCAGTAGGGCTGGACGAGGAGAAGGGGCTCATCTATCTTTCAGACCCTGATGGATTCGGAATGGTTCCCATGGACATTAAGGACTTCGTTGAGGCTTGGAGTGGAAAATCGCTTCCGTGTCAGGACTACAAGGCTTCCTATTCCGCTTTCTTGGTATCCAGACGGGACCGTACACCTTCCGCCAGCGAAATCCTTACCGGTACATTAATCAAAGCAGTTGAGCAACTGAAGGGCAGTCATCGCACCCCGAGGGAGTACGGCGGTCTACTTGCAGAATCAAGGCTCGCCAAGGATCTCCGCGACCCCCGTATTTCAAGCAAAGACAGTCTCGTTCGCTTGCTGACGCACATGACCACTTTCACATTCAAGCTAGGCCACTGCAATAGATATGATGCCGCTTGTTACCTCGCAACAAATAAACACCTCATCCCGCCGGAGCAACGCGACGCTCTTAGCCATGCATCCCAAGGCTTGCTCGCTTCCTCAGATCTCTTCCTTCGAGCGATGCGCACTTCTCTCCAAATGGCATCTGCTCTTTCAAAGGATGAGCCCGTCGACTTTTTCCTCAAGATCATCGCAAGCCTAATGGATAGGATTGTCGAGAGAGAAACTGCTGTCTGCCACGATCTCGCAGACCTTTCCTAGCTTTGCCACACTATTCAAGAGAAGAGATCGAGCATACAGTCACCGCGATTATCAAAGTCTTTCCGGAGGTGCGTTCCTTACGGATTAGGCCAATGACCTACCTGGGCGCAGCAGGTTTTGTCTGCACATGGGGAGCTAGGTACCGTTTTCTCTTTCGAGGCCTAGCCATTTCATCATCGCTATTCATCGTTGGATCAATCCTGGTGATCCTTGACGTAAATGCCGAATGGTGGCTTAAAGTCGTAATCCTATCGAGTCTTTACGCGATCTGGGTCTACTGGGCACCGGGTTCCTCGTCCATCAGATTCGCTACCAAAGCATTTAGGCTGAAGGATGACGAGATAATTCTTGGCATTGGTCGCCTCCAACAGGATAGAGCGCACCTCATGCACTGCATAGCCCACGAGTTGGCTCACCTCGTGTATCTCAGGTTGAACGCAAAGGCAACTGAGATCCGCGTCAACGAACTCGCGTCTCAGAGACTTGGAATTCTTCAGTCACCGTCGCTTCAGTAGCCGTTGAAGAATTCCG
>Ga0137396_10001400_pt1 | contig 12620 bp, 8 predicted proteins | sample czc16metaG_FD_108284 | JGI IMG/M metagenome (GOLD analysis project Ga0137396, IMG submission 108284) | Vadose zone soil microbial communities from Angelo Coast Range Reserve, California, USA - czcobulk3.16 metaG | ecosystem: Environmental > Terrestrial > Soil > Vadose zone | place: USA...
CTGAGATGATTGACCCAAGCCCAGGCCCGGAACGCCCAACAGTCCCGCCGCGCCAAGCGCAATGATTCGAATAATGTCCGTTTTCTTGGCGCGCACCAAAGTCTCCTTCTCAAACGCTCTGGCAAAACTCCCGGGTCTTCAGCGGCAAAGAAACGCAGCGAGCCAGCATTTACTCGGTCAAGCGATGTAATCTTCACGGCAGGGTGTGAAAACATCGATAACGAGCGAGTCTTCCAACGCGGAAGCGCCGTGTTCGACTCCGCCACGAACCACAAAACTGTCACCGGCCCTAACATCGAATGTTTTCCCCTGGCAAGCCACTTTCAAGCGTCCGCGAACCACGTAGACAATCTGGTCGTGGGGGTGGCTGTGAGCACTGCCCGCCCAGCCTTGTGACATTCGGTGCTCGGCGAGGAAGAGTTTATCGTTGTAGGCCATCACCTTCCGTGTCAGACCCGGCTCGGGCCGTGACTCTCGCGCTGCCTCATGTTGCACCACCACCAGATCGGGAAACATCTCCGCTTGTAGACTCATTGCAATCCTCCGATTCGCTCACCGCAATGCGACTGCTTCACCGAGCCAACCAGCCGCCATCAACCACCAAGACATGCCCGTGAACGTAATCGCTTGCTGCGGAAGAAAGAAATACTGCCGCGCCGGCGAGATCTTCCGCATTGCCCCAGCGGCCCGCGGGAATCCGCTCGAGAATCTGGCGGCTGCGAACGGGGTCGCTGCGGAGCGCGGATGTATTGTCCGTGGCCATGTAGCCGGGAGCAATCGCGTTCACGTTGATCCGTTTGGCTGCCCATTCGTTCGAGAGCGCCTTCGTAAGCTGGGCGACGCCACCCTTGGCTGCGGCGTAGGCGGGCACAAGGATACCGCCCTGGAATGAAAGCAAAGAGGCAATGTTCACGATTTTTCCCGGTGTCCCTTGCCTCAGCATCTGCCGGCCAGCAAGCTGCGAGAGACAAAAGACGGCGGTAAGGTTGACGGCAATCACTTCGTTCCAATAATCAGCGGAGAACTCCGCGGCAGGTGCACGCCGGATCGTGCCTGCGTTATTGACGAGGATGTCGATGGACCCAAACTGGGCAACGGTTTGTTCGATCAGTGCAACGCAAACCGCTGAATCTGTGACGTCGCCCGCAAAATAAAACGTCTTTCTACCCAGTGCGCGGATCTCGTCGCAGGCGTTTCCCGGTTTCGGGTCGCGGCCGTGGCAGCCGACATTCGCTCCGGCTTGCGCCAACGCAATGGCAATAGCTGCGCCGAGCCCTTTGTGCGAGCCGGTGACCAAGGCACTCTTGCCGTTCAAGTGGAAAGCGTCGAAGCTCATCGTGATGCGCTCACTTGAGCGGGACGCTAGCGCGCCGGAGTTTGAGAACACCACAACGCGACGATCCGTCTAATTCGGCGCCGATCTTGGGGATTTGCTGGTCCATGTATACAGGCTGGCATCAAAGTCGCGCCTATTTCGCTTTTCCAGCATCCAGTCCTGAACCACCTACAGCGAATCCTGGCTGGACGTTTACCACCCCGAACTGCCGGTCCTCGACTTCGCGATGTGCCGCCATGGCCCATAGAAACGCGATACGATGCCCGGGCACAGAAACGTTGGGATGATAACCGCTTGGCATCAACACGGCGTCGCCGTCGCGCACTGCCGTTATCAATTCCGGGTACTCGGTATCGTTGTACACAAGTTGAATGCCATAAGCCGGCTCCGGCATGTCGAAGTACACGTAAATTTCTTCCAGCATTTTCGCGTGCTCATGCGGCGGCCAACTAGTCCAGTTCCCGGGATCGGAGTAGGTGAAACCGGCCACGAGCCGGCCTGCTTCCACGTTTTTGGCGATGAGCATGCTCAATTCGCGTGATGAACCAGGGCCACCGGTCACAAACTTTAAACCGGGATCTTTTTGAACCTCAGCGTACCGCACCACCTTCAAGGGGTATGTCCCCGTGACATCCGAGGAAAATTCAGCGAGGTCCACGGAATTGCTCGTCGATATTTCAATCGACGAGTCGCGCGGAATGTAAATCGCATCGAATTTACCAATCTCGAATGCCTTCCCTCCCACCTTCACGGTGGCATTCCCTGATAAACAAAGCAGCCCAGTCTCGCGGTTGCCATTGGAAAACGTAACCGAAGGCTTGGAGGAATTCAGAATGATACGGCCGTAGCACAGGTGGCGCATCGTGCTGTTCTCGGGAGTGACCGCGAGGTGACGTCCCGTTTGGCCATTCGTTTTACGAAAAACCATCTTTTCCATAGCCACCTCAATTTGCGTGCTCATGAGTTACTCCTTTTGACTGCATTGCGGGCTTGTCGACACCACTGGCTCGGGCTTAGGGAGGATGTAACCGCCACGGTGAAAGCCGGAGCGGAAATCGGGTTTCCGCTCCGGACGTTTCCATCAGAAATTGAACCTTAAACCGAACTGAACGTTCCGCGGGTTGCTGGCACTTCCGAAGCTTCCGAAGTTGCCGGAGCCGACAGTCAAGGTCGCGTTACCGAGGCTACCCAGCGAATAATTTGCTCGATTAAAGATGTTGAAGAAGTCCGACTGGAACGTGAGTCCCATATTTTCTCTCGGCAATTTGAAGGTCTTACGCAACGATAGGTCCGTTACGAAAATATAGGGCCCCGTGAAGGCGCCCACCCCGCTCGTGCCGGGGCTGATTGCAGAAGGGTTCGCGAAAGCCGCGGGATTGAACCATTGGCCCGGCGCGGTTGGGTCCAGTGATACGCCCGCGACCCTATTAGCGCGCCTCCCGTTCACTGTGGTTCCGCCAAGCGAGGAGTTCGCTAGGATGGTAATAGGTGGTCCAGATTGGGCCCGCGTTATGCCGCTAAATTCCCAGCCGCCCAGTGCAGTGCCGACAAACCCACCCCGACGGCGGAACAAGGGAGATGCATAGACGTAAGTGGCCGCGACAACATGCCGGCGGTCAAAGTCCGCAACACCGTAGTTGTAGCGTCGATCGCGCCAATTGTCGGGGTTCGCGGTCAGAGAGCTAGAGTCGGTCAGGGTCTTCGACCACGTGTAACTGACCGTGCCCATGAAGTCTCCCTTTCGCTTCGTTGCGTAAACCTGCAGGCCGTTGTAGTTGGCAGTGCTGTCGCTGAGGTACATTCGAATGGATGTATATCCCGTAAATGGACGCAGCCGGTTTAGGGCCAGCGGAGTAGGAAGCGCCGCATTGGCCTGAAGCTGCGCGAAGGTCGGAAGATTAATATCCGGCTGACGCAGTATGTGACGCTGCTCGTTGCCTACATACGACACTTCTAAGAGAACACCCCACGGCATCTCGCGTTGTACGCCCAGGCTGTAGCTGGTGGTCCGTGCAAGCGTCAAATGAGGATCAATCGCCGTCACGGATAACAGGGAAGCAGCACCGGGTGTACCACCCGAGGGGTTCGACAAATTGCCGCTTTGAAAAGTCGAGGATTGGATAAACGGCGGGATGTTGAGCTGGGAGAAAATGATATTCCCCTCAGGTTTGTCGTAGAAGAGACCGATGCCGCCGCGAATCGCTGTCCGGTCGTTCGCGAATGGCGAGTAGGAAAAACCGAAGCGCGGCGCGAATAGATGCTCCACGTCATAGAAGCCGCGCGGCGCACCGGCCGGCACAGCGAGCACGCCGGGGCTGTTTCCGTTAGGCACCCGGCCCAACTGGTCTCCGGGCACGCCGTCGCCTGCACGCACTAAGCCATTAAGGCGATTGCCGCCTTTCGTCGTATCGATGCCGTTCCCGTTCGCGGTAAGGGTGACCTCCTGCGCCGGGTCGAATAGGCTCGGGTCAAAGCTAACAATGTTGTTTGCCTGCGTGTAGGTCGGTCCGGCGTGTTGATATCTAAGGCCGAACTCGAGGCTGAGCCGGCGAGTAGCTTTCCACGAGTCGTAGACATACGCTTCCACGTCCGTGAACCGGAAGTGTCCGATCGGATCATCGGACGCCTCTGTGTACGATTGAAAGTTTCCCAGCAAGGCGTCCGCAAAGGCTGTGCCAGTCGTGTTTGCGTTCGCTGCGCTGTTGTTAAAAGCAACTTGGCCGTTATATCTGGAACGGCCGTTCTGGTCCTTACGGTTACGAACCACCAAAACTCCCGCTTTGAAAGTATGAGGTCCTTTCTGCCACGTGATGTCGTCCGCTGGCGCGATATCTACCGTGGGGGACAAGAGTGAAAAATCGGGACCCTGTGTTCCGGAAAATCCTGGTAGCCCGCCTCCGGCCGCAAGACTGAGGTCAGGAATTCCATCGGGGAATCGTCCTCCCGGGAACAGTTGGGGGAAAGCAAAGCCATAGGTGGCTCGCTGCCAGTTGACACCCGCCGGAGGAATACGCTGACCGTTCCAAGAGGCGTTAATCTTCGCTGTGTTTACGATTTGTGGGGTGATGAACCACACCTCACCGAGTTGAATGCCATACCCCGGACGAAACCGGTGAGTAGGAGTGGTAGGCAGAACGCCAGCGTCGACAAAGGTCCCGAAACCATCAACGAGGTCGAAGTTGTCGTGCAAGTAGCGCCCGTAGAGATTGTGCTTATCGTTGAGGTGATAATCGAGACGGACGATGTCCTGTCTCCAGTTGAATGGGTTGTTAGGCTGGAAGGTCGCCGTAAAGCCGATCGTGTCACCCGCGGCATTCTTGATTGGGGATAAACCACTGGCCAGCGCCGTCATCGTCGAGTAGATCTTGGCAATCGCCTGGCCATCGATTGTAATTGGCGTGTTGGGATCAAGATCGAGACGGTTGCCGGGAATGGGGACAGTGGGTTTGCCCGGCTCGTGGAGTTGCACGCGGCTAGCCGCTGGCAATGCGGGATTGAGTAGTGCGCTAAAGTCTCCGCCGAGCTCCGCGACCGTGGGAACAGTCCTTGTTTGCGGGGACGCAGTGACGCGTATCCTCTTCCATTCCTCCCCCGCAAAGAAGAACAACTTGCCGCGCTTTATGGGCCCGCCAACATCCCATCCGAAGTCGTTGAATCGCAGCGGGCCCTTCAGCGCGCCAGGGGCAGGGTTCCGCGCATCAAGTTTGTCGTTGCGAATAAATTCAAAAACGCTGCCATGGTAGCTATCACCTCCGCTCCGCGTCACGACGTTGATCGAGGCGCCGGAGTTGCGCCCGTATTCTGACGAAAAATTCGACGACTTGATGGCGACTTCACGAATAAAATCAATGCCGACGTTGTTGACTTGGCTGGCGTTCGAGCCTGAATCCATGTTGAAACCGCCATCAACGGACAGAGCGTTCGAGTCGGGGCGATTGCCATTGACGGACTGATTGTTGATGGCCAAGCTGGTGGTCAAACTAAGTTGGTCATCGACAGTGAGGGCGGTACCGGGTGTAAGAGAAAGTAACTGCATGTAGTTCCGCGCGTTCAACGCGACGCTTTGCACCTGCTTCGAATCAATGGTTCGCGCCAGTTCACCGGAAGTTGTATTGATGCTTTCTGCGACCGCTGCCACTTCTACCAGTTGCGATACGGCGCCAATTTGCAGGCCGACATCTATGGTGAGGCGGGCGCCAGCCACCAAATCATTCCCAGTTTTCTTGACTGTCTTGAAGCCGGGTTGCTCTGCAATCACACTGTATACGCCAACCGGCAGGTCGCTGGCCACGTAGTAGCCGTTAGGATCCGTCGTCGTGTGCCGGTCGAGCTTCGTCTCATCGTTGATGATTGTGATCTTTACTCCGGAGACTGCGCCGCCTTGGGAATCTGTGACGGTTCCAGTGATACGCCCGAAGATGCTCTGGGCTGCTGCCGGACCGACCAGCCACGTCGTCAACAAAACGGCGAAAGCAAATACTGCCGTCTTTAATACAAACCTGAGAACCTGATGGGCCCGAACAACTTGATTTGAATTGGACGGTTTACTTCTCACGAGGACACCCCCTTCGTAAAAATAGAATCCGAAGCCCTGCATACCACATTACGAGACCCTATCTCACTCGCATTACGGCACTGAAAAAAGCCCGGCTTTCGCCGGGCGGTTAGCAGATCCGCTTATCCCGCTGCTTTGCGCACCACTTCGAGCGGCGCACCCTCGTAGCCCAACTCCTTGGACAGCTCACCAGCGGACTGCATCATGAGCCGGCCGATCTCCGGAATCCGCTCCTTAGTGATGCGGAACGCCGGCCCTGAAACACTCATCGCCGCAACCAGTTTTCCCGAATGTCCACGTACTGCAGCGCTGACGCAGCGAAGCCCTTCCTCCTTTTCTTCATCGTCGATGGCGTAGCCGCGCGAGCGCACGGCCTTTAACTCGGCTCTTAGCGCCGTGGCCGTTCTGATCGTATTTTTGGTGATCGGCTTCAACCCCCAGCGGCGTATCACGTCATCGACTTCTTTCTCCGTAAGCTCTGCAAGCATCGCTTTGCCGACGGCCGTACAATACGCGGGCGCGCGGCTCCCCACCGTGCATGCTGTGCGCACGCTCTGTTGCGACTCTACCTTCTCCATATAAAAAACCTGGCCGTCATCGAGAATGCAAAAAAATACTGTTTCGCTAAACTCGTTTTGTAGACGATCGAGATAGGGCCGTGCGCCTGCGCGAAGATCCAGCCCCTCGATAGCTTTGGAACCCAATTCGAACAGCTTTAGCCCTAAGCGATAGCGACCCGTGTCCGGGTTCTTGACCACCAGGCGGTGCTGTTCCAGCACCATCATGAGCCGATGCACGGTACTCTTGTGCAGCTTCAGTTCGATACACAATTCCGCTAGGCTGCACTCGCTTGAGCGATCCGCCAAAATCGCTAGGGCCGCTAAAGCGCGATCGAGAACCTGCACTCGGTACGGAGAGACGGTCGTTGTCTTAGATCGTGGCACGCGTGCCATATTATGAGACCCGCTTCAATTGTCAAGCAAAAAAATGAATGCTTCAAATCGCGGGAACGACTATTGAGATATTAGTGTGCCATCGAAATCATCGGTGTAGTTGGAGAACAGGATAATCTGGGTTTTCGGCAGCTTGCGCTTTGGCGCCGCTGCGGTCTCAATCCCGTTCATTTTTGGCATTAGCAGGTCCAAGAGAACGAGGTCTGGCGTCATCCCAACTCAGTCCGCTGCCGTTGGGTTCGCGCACCGTACAGTTACCGCTGTATATTGAAATTCAACACCGGCCCCAGAGTATGCCGGATTCCGAGTGCCCTCATTGTCTACGACAGTCCAAAGGTGCGGCCCGGTCTGGGGTTTCCTCGAACACTTTGAAAACAGTTCTCCTGACAATGTAAGAAATCAGGCCCAAAGCTATCTGCTGCGCGTCGTGGTCCTCACCGATGCCACCGAGATGGGTGACGGTTACCTCCTGAATGTCCGATAAACGTTAGCGCTTTATCGGAGGCGCGCTTTCAGGAAAAAAGTTCGCGCGGGCACGGTGCTGCGGCGCGCGTTCGATAAAGCCGTGAGAAGGAAGCCGCCCGTGGTTGCGGCGGACGCGGGCCCTATGCAAATTCAATGGAGGGAAGGTGCGGTGTCGAGATGCACCGGAGCTGTGCGGCAGAGCACGACAGACGACACCGGGAGATGAAAAGGTGGCGAAAGCGCAAGACTCTCGCGAAGAGAAGACTTGAGAAAGTAGAAAGACGCGGTTTGCAGAACGGCAAGACACAGAGAGACTGAGCGTGCTGACGCACGCAAGAGTTTCGTGTTGTAGAGAGTCGTTTCATGCGGCAACAGTGACCACGGCGGGAGGAGAACGAAGTTGGATTTCGGCAGCCGTGAGTCTTTCGATCACCATCATCGGTCCACCGCATTTTGGACAGAGCCAAAGATCAGTTGAGTTTTTGGTGCCTGATAGGTCTTGCTCTGTCTGCGGTGCTGAGCCGAGCAGATGAAAGCAAAGTGGCAGGAGCGTGGCGCGCCTGCGATTGGCCAGAAAGCCGAAGTTCCGAATGCGCACGAAACCTTTCGGAAGCACGTGCAACAGGAAGCGGCGCAGGAATTCATCCAGCGATAGGGTCAGCAACTTCTGTTCGTTGTTGTGAGCAGAGTCGCGCCAGCGAAAAGTGACCGTCCCTCCGGCGAACGAGACCAAGCGATGATTGGAGATGGCTACGCGATGGGTGTAGCGACCCAGATACTGGAGCACATACTCGGGGCCACCGAAAGGTGGTTTCGAGTACACCACCCAGTCCTTTCTGAACAGTGGCCGCAGCCAGGTGGCGAAAGTCTTGGGCTGAGCGAGACAGGTCAGATCTCCATGGAAGTTGAGTTGGCCTTCTTGAAAGGCCTGCTGGAGACCGGCGACGAACTTGCCACGGAAAACGCGACGGAGCACTTTGATGGGAAGAAAGAACCGATCGCGTGATTTTACCCAGTGCGTGTGATCGAGCGACAACCCACCGGCGGGAATAACGCAATGGACATGGGGATGGAGCGCGAGCTTCTGACTCCAAGTATGCAGTACGGTGAAGAAACCAATTTCCGCGCCGAGGTGTCTCGGATCGCGAGCGACTTCGAGAAGTGTTTTCGCACTGGTGCGGAACAGCAGATCGTAGATGACCTTCTTGTTCTGTAAGACCACGGGCACCAATCTGTGAGGAAGGGTGAAGACCACGTGGACGTAGCGCGTCGGGAGAAGTTCTCTTTGACGTGCGGTGATCCAGCGTTCCCGGGCCGCGATCTGACACTTCGGACAGTGGCGGTTCCGGCAACTGTTGTAGGAGATGGTGGCGCGATGCCCGCAGCGGGTGCACTGATCGAGATGGCCGCCGAGTGCAGCGGTACGACACCGCGCAATGGCCAGCAGCACTTTGATGTGCTTCCAGCTGAGCCACTGGCGATTTCGCTCGAGGAAAGCAGCTCCCGCGTTGCGGATGAGATCGGCCACCTCGAGGGGCGGCCGGCTCATCTATTCGTTCCGCTGTTCGTCTTTCAACTTCAACGAGTCCAGAGGACTCGAAGTCGCATGGAGGTGACGTTCGGAGAGATGGAGGTAGATGGCGGTCTCTTTCAAATCGCGATGACCTAACAGGATCTGAATGGTGCGCAGATCCGTGCCTGCTTCGAGCAAATGAGTGGCGAAGCAGTGGCGCAAGATGTGTGGGTATACTCTCTTTTTGATGCCTGCTCGTTGGGCCGCTTGCTTGCAGGCATTGCGAGGTGTTTTCGTATCGATCGGCTGGCCGCCACTGTGCCAGCGGTTGCCTGGAAAGAGCCAGACGCTGGTTTTTCTCGGCAAGCGACGCCAGTGCTTGCGCAGTTCTTCGAGCAGTCTTAGGCTGAGCATCACATCGCGATCTACGCGTCCCTTGCCGCCTTGAATGTGAATCACCATGCGCTTGCTATCGATGTCGCTGACTTTCAGGCGAGTCAGCTCGGCGTTCCGTGCTCCGGTGGCGTAGAGCGTCATGAGCAGAATGCGATGGCAGGGAGTGAGCGCCGCATCAATGAGTCGTGCGACTTCTTCCTGGCTCAGGATCGACGGAAGGTGAAATGGCCTTTTCGGGTAGGGAGTCTCGGCGATGCCCCAGCCTTTTTTCAGAGTCTTGACGTAGAAAAAACGCAGAGCTGCCAGGTGGTGCGCAACGGTGCCCGGTGATAACTTTCGCTTCTGAAACAACTCGGCCTGGTATTCACGAATGTGCCGCGGGCCCAAGCGATCCGGCGGACGGTTGAATCGTCGAGAGAAGTCTTCGACTGTGCGGATGTAGAAGCGTGTGGTATCTTCGGAATAATTACGACGCTGGAGTTCCTCCAGCATCATTTTTCTGAGATGGGTCACAGGGACCTCCTTGTGACCCAAAACTTATCTCAACCAACAAGCAACCACTGCTCCGTTCGCCTCACGCGTAGCGTCCGCCGCCGGGCGGCTTCGTTCTGACGCGGTAACCGGAAAAGTGACACCTAGTACGCTTACCCGGCTGGGATCTTGCCCCTGCGAGTCAGTATTTAGCGACGCGACAGCCGGCGGAGAGATCGCATTCACGAGTGGATGAGAAGATGACCGCTTACATGATCGTGAAAATTGATGTGAAAGATCCTGCCGTTTACGAGGAGTACAGAGCTAAGGTTCCCGCCGTGATTCGGAACCATGGAGGGGAGTACTAGTTCGCGGAGGAAAGTTCGTCATCCTGGAGGCGACTGGAAACCATGCAGTCTTGTGATACTTCGGTTCCCCGATATCGCCACTGCGAAAGCTGTGTTGAATGATCCGGTGTACAAACCGCTAAAGGCGCTGAGGCAAAGGGTGTCGAAAGCGGACATTGTGGGCGGGCGGCGCAGACAACCGATCATTTCACTTCGCAAATAGTCAGAGCGCAAAAGTACGACAGGGTGCCGCATGCTTCGATTTGTGAAGCGTGCGGGTTTTGACTTTTCCGCGTCCGTTCGAACGAGTACCCAACCCGTTACTAATAACCCTTGACAACTCTCCCCCGTCCTGGTATCCTTCTCTACAGTTGGGCCTCAGGCTGCCACCCGTGAAACCGGCGCGGCATCGCTCCCCTGAGTTCGCCCCTGCCGCACACCTCCACTTCGCGGCCGAAAAAAGGGCAACATGAAGTCTCCAGCCCGCCAGCGCGATCGCTTCCCCATTCCTCCGTACAGCTCCGGATTCCCCGCCCCCGTTTTCAAACTTAAACTGTTGGCTTTCGACTCTCCGCTAACTCCTTTGTTTGTCGCTTTGCCGCCTGTTCCCCGTCTAACTCCTTTATCTACCGCTTTTACGCATTCCGATGGCGGTGTGGGGGTCGACCTCCATTTTCTCCCGTCCCCAAGCGGAGTCGAGCGACTACTCACGACACACTGCTCACTTTTTCGCCTTCTTTATTTTCAGCAGCTTACAAACCCCTCCGCTCCACAACGCTCGCCGATCGATTTTCAACTCCTTTGCTCTCAACCATTTACAAATCCCTCTTTCCGCAACTCCTTTGTTTTCTCATCCATACAAAATGCCGGGGGTGTCACCCCTCCTCCCACCTCCAAACGCGCGCCCACGGTGTCGAACCAGCCCCATTCCCGCGGTCGACTGCTTACCCCTCCGTTCAGCGCCAAGCTCAACCTCTCCCTCGCAGTCCCTAAAAACGCGACGTATAATCTCCCGTCACCCATCTCAGGAGCCCACCACATGGCTGTCGCCAAAAAGAGCAAATCGCAGAAATCCGCCAGCAAGCCCAACGGCAAACCGAAATCGGCTCCACCCGAACCGAAGGGCCACGCTCCGCTCGCGAACAACGCCTCAACGAAAGATGCGCAGCCGAAGCCCGTGGTGCCCAAAGACAACGAAGCGCAAATCGCGGTGCATTGGAAAGAGGAAGAGTGTTTTCTGCCGTCGCCTAAATTTATCGGGCAAGCCAATCTGAACGATCCCGATTTCGTCAAGCGTTTCAGCGAAGAGAACTTTCCGGAATGCTTTCGCGATTACGCCGAACTCCTTGACTGGGATCAGTATTGGCACACCACGCTGGACACCGGCAATCCACCGTTCTGGAAGTGGTTTGTCGGCGGCAAACTCAATGCCTGCTACAACTGCGTGGACCGCCATCTCGCCGAGCACAAGAACAAAGCGGCGCTGATTTTCGTCCCGGAGCCAGAAGGCGAAGCCGCTACCGTCATCACCTACCAGGAACTCTATCGCCGCGTGAATGAAGTCGCCGCGATGCTCCGCGATTTTGCCGGCCTCAAGACCGGCGACCGCGTCACTATTCACATGCCCATGATTCCCGAGCTGCCCATCACCATGCTCGCGTGCGCGCGGCTAGGCGTGGTGCACTCCGTTGTATTTGGCGGATTCAGCGGGGAAGCGTGCGGGATGCGCGCGGCAGACTCCGGCAGCCGCGTGCTGATCTATGCCGACGGCTATCACCGCAACGGCAAGTGGGTCGATCACAAAGCCAGCGCGGACATCGCTGTGGAAACGGCAAAAAAGGAAGGGCAGGCGGTCGACAAAGTTTTGATCTGGAAGCGCTATCCCGGCCATTTCCGCTCAGAGTCGCCGATGATCATGGGCCGCGACTTTTTTGTCGACGAAGTTCTAAAAGACTATCGCAATCACCTCGTCGAACCCGTCTCGCTGGATGCGGAAGCGCCGCTTTTTTTGATGTATACCAGCGGCACCACCGGAAAGCCCAAGGGCTGCCAGCATCGCACCGGCGGCTACCTCGCATATGTAACCGGCACCTCCAAGTACTATCAGGACATTCATCCCACCGACGTCTACTGGTGCATGGCCGATATAGGTTGGATCACCGGGCACTCGTACATCGTGTATGGGCCGCTCGCTCTCGGTGCCACTAGCGTGCTCTACGAAGGCGTGCCGCAATTCCCGGATGCCGGCCGTCCCTGGCGGATCGCCGAGCGCTTGAATGTAAACATCTTTCACACTTCACCCACCGCAATTCGCATGTTGCGCAAGGCCGGCGGGGACGAGCCCAAGAAGTACAACTACCATTTCAAACACATGACCACGGTCGGCGAGCCCATCGAGCCCGAAGTCTGGCGCTGGTATTACGAAGTCGTCGGCAAAAAGGAAGCAGCGATTGTCGACACCTGGTGGCAGACGGAAACGGGCGGCTTTCTCTGCACCACCAAACCTGCGCTCGATCCTATGAAGCCAGGCAGTGCCGGGCCTCCCGCGCTCGGCATCTATCCGATTATTTGGGATGAAGAAGGC
>Ga0137396_10001402_pt1 | contig 12617 bp, 8 predicted proteins | sample czc16metaG_FD_108284 | JGI IMG/M metagenome (GOLD analysis project Ga0137396, IMG submission 108284) | Vadose zone soil microbial communities from Angelo Coast Range Reserve, California, USA - czcobulk3.16 metaG | ecosystem: Environmental > Terrestrial > Soil > Vadose zone | place: USA...
ACGGCCACCTGTTGGGCTGGCTACTTAGCGACGTTAAGAAATAGGAGGACGAATGCTCGGTCTGAAAAAATATATCGTGCTGGCACTGTTCGGAATCGCCGTTTCGAGCGTGCTGATTGCCGCGGCCCAGGGGGGCGGAGCTCAAGGTCAGGCGCCGGCAGGTCAGGCTCCCCCGGGACAACGGGCCGGCGGTCGTGGACAGCGTCAAGACGGCCCCCCGCCTGTAACAGGGCTGACGGTAACCGGCGAGGTGCAGAACTTCGTGCCTGTCACTGACGCGATGCTGCGCAACCCCGATCCCGGCGACTGGTTGATGATTCGCCGCGACTATCACGCATCGGACTACAGCCCGCTCAACCAGATCACGCGCGACAACGTGAAGGATTTGCAACTCGTCTGGAAGTCCCCGATGAATGAGGGCGGAACCAATCAACCCGCTCCCATCGTGCACAACGGTGTCATCTATCTCGCGAACACCGGCGGCATCATGCAGGCGCTGGACGGACTGACCGGCAAGGTCATTTGGGAAAATCACCTCGGCGGGAATATCGCAATGCGCGGCATATCGATTTACGGGAACAACATCTACCTCGCGAACGGAAACCGCGTCACCGCGCTCGATGCCCGCAACGGTAAGAATGTCTGGAGTACTGAAATCGCCCAGGGCTACAACAACTCGAGTGGGCCGCTCATCGTCAACGGCAAAGTGATCGAGGGACTCGGCAGCTGCCAGCGATACCAGGAAGAGAAATGCTTCATGAGCGCGTACGACGCCACCAACGGCAAGCAACTCTGGCGGTTCTACACAATCGCGACCACCGGCAACCCCGGAGCCGAGACCTGGGGTAACCTTCCGGACAGGAATCGCGCCGGCGCTGAAATGTGGATCACCGGCAGCTATGACCCCGTCCTCAACCTGACTTACTGGGGAACCGCTCAAGCCAAACCCTGGATGACGCTCACGCGCGGCACCGAGGGTGATGCCCTTTATTCCAGCTCGACGATTGCGGTCAATCCCGACGACGGCAAACTCAAGTGGTACTACCAGCACGCCCCGGGCGAAGCACTGGATCTCGACATCGTATTCGAGCGCGTTCTGGTCGATGTCGGCGGGCAAAACCTGCTGTTCACGATCGGCAAGGACGGCATTCTGTGGAAGCTCGATCGAAGAACCGGCAAGTATCTCGGCCACAAGGAAACCGTCTTTCAAAATATATGGACGAAGTTCGATCCGGTAACCGGGAAACCGACTTACCGGGAAGACATCCTTAAAGAAGCACTCGGCAAACCTGTCGATGCATGTCCGACCAGCGCGGGAGGCAAAAACTGGCCGGCCATGAGTTACAACGCTCCAGCCGGAGTACTCATCGCACCGCTGGTTCAAGCGTGTCAGGTGATGGTCCCGCAGGCGGCGAACCTCGATGGCAACGGCAGCGGAGGCGGGGCCAGCCGATCCTTCTACGAGAGTCCCGGCAGCGATGGCAATTTCGGCAAGATCGCGGCCTACGATGTCCGAACGCTGAAGGAAGTGTGGTCCCTTCAGCAGAGAGCGACGTTCCTGACGGCTGTGGTGTCGACGGCCGGCGGAGTCGCCTTTGTGGGAGACCGGAATCAGAAGTTCAAGGCAGTGGACGTGAAGACCGGCAAGGTGCTTTGGGAAACTACGCTCGCAACGTCCGTGCAGGGCTTTCCGGTATCGTTCAGCATCGGCGGGAAACAATACATCGGTGTGACGACAGGACGGGGGGGCGGTAGTCCCTGGGGCGTCCCGAATACGGTTACACCGGAAATCAATCCTCCACAGACGGGTTTCGCGATGTACGTGTTTGCGCTGCCTGACAAGAAGTAGTCACCACAAAGACACAAAGGCACAAAGAAATTCGGCAACGAGGGGCTAGACCCCTCGTTGCCGAATTTCTTTGTGCCTTTGTGTCTTTGTGGTGACTACGGCAACGCCAGAGCCACGAACTCGGGCGCACGGCTTGTGGACCCGATGGCGACCACAATGTACTGCTTGCCCTTATACATGTAGGTCATTGGCGCGCCGGTTGTCCCCGCTTCAAACTCCGTTTCCCATACCACTGCGCCTGACGCCTTGTCGTATGCGCGGAATTTCCTGCCGCCACCGCCCGGAGGCGTGCGGATGTTGACAGGGTCGCCTTCACCGATGAAGAGCAGCGTCTTCGTCACGAGCGGAGAAGCGCGGCCCGGCTGCCCGAGAGGAGGCAGGTTGAGATGCTTGATTGCGGCGTGATCACGCGGGCCGTCGCCGTTCGGTTTCATCCAGACCTGATCGCCTGTATTTAAGTTGATGGCGGTGATCCGGCCGTACGGTGGCTTGAAGAGCGGCAGACCCCGCGGCCCTGTAACGAATTCGCGAGTTCCATTTTTGTATCGCAGGTTCGTTCGGCTGGGATCGCCGGGAATGAGGTCTGCGGCGAATGTACCGGTGACGGAAGGCACATACAGGATTGCCGTATCCGGGTCGAACGCCGCGCCATTCCAATCGGCGCCGCCAACTGAGCCCGGGAGTTGAAGCGTGCCTTTGGTATCGTTCGGACCGTCGCCTTTGATCGAAGGTGGCGTGTAGAGAGGGCCGGTGACGTAGCGCTTCGTTATTTCGATGGCCTCGGCGCGCAGCTCCGGCGTGAAGTCGATCAGGTCATCCACAGAAACGCCCTGCCGCTCAAAGGGCAGCGGTTTGGTCGGAAATGGCTGCGTCGTCGAAGTTCGTTCACCGGGAGTGGTCGAACCTGGAACGGGACGCTCCACGATGGGCCAGACCGGCTGGCCCGTCACACGATCGAACACAAAAACAAAACCTTCCTTGGTGACCTGCGCCACGGCTTTGATGCGCCGGCCATTCACCGTGATGTCGCCGAGGACGGGCGCGGCCGGAAGGTCGTAGTCCCACAGATCGTGGTGCACGGTCTGAAAATGCCAGACGCGCTCGCCGGTTTCGGCCTTGATGCACACGAGGCTGTCGCTGAAGAGATTGTTTCCGAGCCGATGCCCGCCGTACATATCGCTGGTCGGAGACGTCAGCGGCAAATAGACGTATCCAAGCTCTTCATCCGCAGTGAGGTTCGTCCAGGCATTGACGGCGCCTGTGTACTCCCACGATCGGTTTTCCCACGTATCGACGCCGAACTCGCCCTCTCTTGGAATGACTCTGAACTTCCAGCGAAGCTTGCCGGTCCGGACATCGTAGCCGCGGATATCGCCTGGAATTCCTTCTTTGAAATTCGGGTTATCGCCGATCGAAGAGCCAACGATCACAACATCTTTAACGATAAGCGGCGCCGATGTTCCGTTGAACTGTACGGGCTGCGGGCCCAGGTCCGCTCTCAGGTCGACCTTGCCGCCATTACCAAAACCGCGAATCAACTCACCGGTTTTCGTATTGATTGCCAGGAGGTATGGCGGCCGAACCGCCAGGATGCGTTCGTCGCTTCCGTTACGCCAATATCCAATGCTCCGGGTCGAGGTACCATTCAGCGCCTCCGGGCTCGATTCGGGCGGCTCCTGGACCCAGATCGTCTTGCCCGTCGAGGGGTCAAACGCTTCAATCAGGCCGATGCCATTCGAAGCATAAAGTGCACCGTTGATCATCAGCGGCGTCGAACGGAACAGGCTCGGGACCGTTAGATTCTGCCGTTGCTTTCGAAATTCGTCCGCCACGGCCGGGCGGCGCCAGACGATGCGAAGATTCCGTACGTTATTTTTGGTGATCTGGTCGAGCGGCGAATATTTCGTGCTTCCCTTATCGCCGCTGTGATTCGGCCACTGGCCGCCACGCGCTCCCTGCTGGCCTCCAGCGGTGATCGCAAGGGCGAGCCAAACCACAACACCAAGGATGTGCGACGCTGCAGTTCGTTTGCTCAAGTGCGCCTCCAGGTTTTGCGCAATTTCTATCACTTCGGAGGGGAAGTAACCACAAAAAGCACAAGAAGCACAAAAACTCTTGGGCAATCTGCGTCTGCGGAGGAAAATACGCGGACATATGAAGCCGATCATGCGAAAGCCGGTGCCCCAAATCCCCAGGTCTCTACCGCAGCGCAGACCTTTAAAAGTGTATGCATTCGATCCCAGTCGCGGACGCGGCCTCGGAAACTACATGATGTGCCAGGTGCCTTATGAAAACCTGCGGCCAGGCCCGGCAGGGAAATATCTGGCGGTGATCGACTACGACACGAGCAATAAGGTTTACTACTGGCCGGTTGACCTGGATCATCCTGCGATCCTGCTCGGGAGCGGCCTTGATCCGAGTGAATCGGACCCTCAATTTCACCAGCAGATGGTCTATGCGATCGCAAGCCAGACGATCGATCGTTTCGAGCAGGCATTGGGCCGAAAAATCCGTTGGAGTTTCAATCGATGGAGCAGCAGGGACGAGGCCGACGGTGTCCTGCGGATCTATCCGCACGCAATGCAGGAAGCAAATGCCTATTACAGCCGCGAACTGCGTGCGCTCGTGTTTGGATATTTTCCGGCGTCGGAAATGGATCCTGGTGACAATCTCCCAGGCCAGACCGTATTCACATGCCTTTCTCACGACATTATTGCCCACGAAACCACGCACGCCCTGGTCGACAGCCAGCGCGATTTCTTCACTGAACCGACCAGCGCTGACGCGCCCGCGTTTCATGAAGCATTTGCGGATCTGGTCGCGCTGTTTCAGCACTTCAGCTTCAAAGAAGCGCTGTTGGAAATGATCAAACGCACCGGCGGAAAGATCTACCGCTCGTCAGTGGAAGCGGAGGCCGCTCAATCCCCCGACGGACCGGCGATTTCGGCAGAGTTGACGACGGACAACCCGATGGTCGGCCTGGCGAAACAGTTTGGCGACGCGATGGGTATGAGAAAGGCGCTGCGCTCGGCGCTGGGGACGCCCCCGAATTCGCGCGACCTGGATCACGTGACCGAGCCGCACGTACGAGGCTCGATTCTCGTGGCCGCTGTTTTCGATGCCTTCTTCTCGGCATACGTCCGCCGGACGAGCGATTTGATGCGCATTGCACGCTCGGCGCGCCTGGCCCTGGACACGGCGGATGACCTGCATCCGGATCTTGCGAACCGGCTCGCGGGCATCGCGGCTGCCACGGCCGAACACTTTCTCAACATCTGCATACGCGCTCTCGACTACTGTCCGCCGGTCGATATCCTGTTCGGCGATTTCCTGCGCGCGATGATCACCGCGGACTCCGACCTCATCCCCGACGATGAGCACGGATACCGGGCAGCGCTGATCGAAGCATTCCGCCGGAGAGGCATTGTGCCCGAATGGGTAACGTCTTATTCGGAAGAATCCCTGCTCTGGAACTCGCCGGAACAGGACGGCCTCGATTCTGTGCCACTCTGCACCGGCCTGCAGTTCGAGGCATTCCAAAGCGGAACCAGGAAAGACCGTCGAGAACAGATGCAGAAAAACGCCGTCCTTCTGCACGAGTTTGCGACAAGGCATGCGGACGCGCTTCGTCTCTCATCATCTGAAAAGATTCACGCACGCACGTTTCATGAGGTTCACCGGGTTGGACCTGATGGGCAACTCACGTTCAATGTCGTGGCAGAATTCATGCAACAACGCGAAATTCCGCGCTTTCCCCATCTTCGTCACGGCCCGAAATTCACGTTCAGAGGCGGCACGACCGTCATTCTCGGGCCCGATGGCGGCTTACGATATGCTGTTCGGAAGCCCGTGGCCGCGGACAGCGAATCGGCCGTAAAACGATTGGCACGGCAGCGGGAATACCACGACTATCTCGAAGCCAACCTGAGCTTCGCACCATACGTTGAAGACGTCCAGACCGGCGGCCAGGGGATGAACTTCAACATGATTCATAGAGGGTACTGAATGCCTATCCCCAAAAAGTCAAAGGAACTCGACGCAAAAACCATTCGCGTTCGAATGTATAGGATTGGTTTCGGCGATTGCTTTCTGGTCTCGTTTCCCGTCTCGCAAAGCAAAAAAGGCGACGACACACACGCACACGTCCTGATCGACTGCGGCGTTCACCCCAGCGGACGGATCGGAACCATGGAAGCTGTTGTAGATAACATTGCCGAAGTGACCGATCGGAAGCTGAGTATCGTCATCGCATCCCATGCTCATGCCGATCACATTTCCGGTTTCGACACTTGCGCCGCCAGGTTCGCGCAGTTCGATGTTGGAGAAGTCTGGCTGCCCTGGACCTGGAATCTCAAAGACAAGGAAGCCGCAAAACTGCAAAAGAAACATACGGCGCTCGCCGCCGCCTTGAGTCAGCACCTGGCGGCCGCCCCCACGTCCAAGGCGAAGTCCGCTATCGAGAATCTCACTGGAAACGCACACGCCGTTGCCCTGCTGAATGACGGTCTTGGCATGAGTGGCAAGGCGAAATACCTGACGGCAGGTGACGACCTGGAGAAGACGCCGATCCCGAATCTCTCCGCGCGTATCCTTGGGCCGCCGCGGTCGGTTGAATTTCTCGGCAAAATGGATCCCCCCGCCAGTCAACACTACTTGAGACTCGCGGAGGGCGGCGTGACGGAGCCGCCCATTCAGCCTTTTCAAAAACGCTGGCTGGCGAATCGAGAGGCGGAAGAGATGGCAGCGATCGTCCTGAAGAGCGAAGAGGAAAAGGAGTTGGAGACAACTCTCGGTTCCTCGGTCGAGGACCTGGCATTCTCGCTCGATAACGCCAAGAACAACGAAAGCGTGGTGGCGTTATTCGCTTTCCGCGGACAATATCTGCTCTTTCCGGGCGATGCACAGTATGGAAATTGGACATGGTGGCTCGACCATGAGTCACCGGAAGAGATCCTGCCGAGGGTCACGTTTTTCAAAGTCTCGCATCACGGCAGCGTCAACGCCACGCCCAAACGCGTTGTAGAAGGCATGAGCGCCGGCAAATTCGCCGCCATGGTTTCAACCCAGAGCAGCCCATGGTCATCCATCCCGCGTGTGCCCCTGATGGAAGCACTCGATGAGAAGACGAAACAACGAATCGTCCGAAGCGATTGGCTCGAAATCGACGGCGCTCCAAAACCTTCGCCGGAAACCGCTCCAGCAAAACCACAGAAACTGCCCAAGGGCTTCCAGCAGGGCCGGCTGTGGTTTGATTACCTGATCCCCTGCTGAGGGAGTGAACGCGGGCTAAAGCCCGCGACTACATTGAGGTCGAAACGTTCATCCCAAATAATGTTGGTCCCCCAATAACGTTGATCCCAAATGTAGTCGCGGGCTTTAGCCCGCGTTCCCCAGCAATTCCTCGATCCGCGCTTTTGCCGAGGGAACGAGTGTGTTCTGCCTGGGCCACCCTGTCAGGAACAAAGGGTCCACCTTTGCGCCGGCCTCGAGCACCGCTTTGACAATCGGCACATAGTCCACACCTGGATCATGGTGGACAGCCGCCCACAGCACATTTCCCAGAACAGTTCCTCCCCACGCGTTCTTAATCTCCAGCGGAGCTTGTCGTTTCAGGAGCAGCTTGACGGTATCCAGATGCCCGAAAAACGCAGCCAGGTGCAGGGCCGTTTGACCATTCCCGTCTTGTTCGCGCAAATCCGTACCTCTATCCAGCAGGAACTCGACAACGCCGGTTCGGCCATACTCACAAGCCCACCTGAGGGCGGATTGCATCTGCGCTTTCGTCGCATTTCCCTTCAATCGGCCTTCTTCATCGAAGAAGGTCTTAACCAGATCCAACCGCCCCAGCGCGGCCGCCCCTTCGATTCCCTCGGCCCCGTGGGCGCCGGCATTCAGCAGAATCTCGGCCAGCGGGGTCCGCAACCCGGCCCGTAGCGGATGGATGCTTGTTAAAACCAGTCCCAGCGTCGTGGCGCCACCTCCGTAAAGGTTACAAGTCGCATTGACGTCGGCTCCGCGGTCGAGCAACAACTGCATAATGGCCGGAGCATTGCCCGGTGTCCGCTGCCTCGGATCCTCGACGCCGTTTGCGCCGCAATAGTGAAGAAGCGTTGCCCGGTGAGGTCGCGGCGACCGCGCATGCACCAGCGAAGGCTCTTCGTCCAGTAATTCACGCAGCGTTTCAAGATCTCCAAACGCGACCGCGTCGGCTGCGCGTTCGAACAGGAGATTCAACTCTTCGCGGTCGAGCCTGGCACCCTCGTGTGCAGGACGGGCTCCGGCTTCCAGAAGGCGCCGGATCAACTGATCGCGGACTGGGTCGTCCCGCCGGGCGACCGCAACATCGAGCGGCGTCTCCGCATCGAAGTTCCGGGCATCGACGCCGGCCTTCGCACGCAGCAAAACGTCCACGGTTTCGATCGAGCCCGCGTGCACGGCCAGGTGGAGCGGAGTCTCACCGTCTTTGTCGGGAACATTCGGATCCAGACCAATTTGGAGCAGCAAAGGGACCGCGTTATTGTGGCCGGTACGGATGGCCCATGCCAGCATCCGAATGATCGTCTTCGTCAAGCGGCAGCAGACCGTGAAGCTCCGCACGGCCGCCATTGATGCAAGCGGCAATCGCGCGATCGACGTCGCTCAGCACAGAATCATCGATTCCACGACGGCGAAGCGCGTCAACCGCTCCACGATGCCCGTAGCGAACAGCGGCGGAGTATGCCCTCCGCCAAATGGAGAGCGTCAACTGGTTGTCGGTATCATCTCCGAGTAAGACCTCGATCAGGTCTGGATGACGCTGGAGGCGGATCGCCTCCCGCAAAGCCGTTTCGGGAATTCGCGACGGCTCTAAATACCGGACGAGTATGCGGGCCATCTCGGTCTTTTCCAGCAGTACGCATGCTTTGAGCGCCCATCCCACTTGCCACCACGGTTGCGGCCCGGCCTCCAGCAAGAGCTCCAGCACTTCGATATTGCCGCTGCGTACAGCCTGCGAGACAGTCTCGGACGTTTGATTAAGATCGGCTCCTGCATCAAGCAGCAGGCGTACGAGATCCGTGCTGCCGGCGCGGCCCGCCGCACCGTCGATCGGGCGCCACTCGTGCTCGTCGAACATCTGGTTTACGCACGGCGCGGTGTAGCCGAGTTCCAGGCCGGGAGCGTTTACATCGGCTCCAAGCTCGATCAGACGCTTCGCGATTCGAAGCCGCGCGGATGCCGCGTCCTGTTCGGCTCGGCGGTACCGGCTGCAGCACAGGTAAAGGAGCGGGGGCCAATTCCGCTTTCCACTTCTGCGACCCGCAAGCGGCGGATCGGCATTGAGCAGTGCCGACACCGCTTGAACATCCGCGACTGCAGCGGCTACATGGATTGACCCGCGCGCCGGAGCGGGATCGCGGTCGAGCATCGCGCGCACCGCGTCATCATCACCGGCAAAGGCTGCATTGATGATCAGTTCCCCGAGGTCCGCTCCGCTGAGCGTCGACTCCTCGATGTGGTGTTTCAATTTTGGCCAGCTCGAAAAACCCGCCTCGCGCGCGACGACGAACTGCGCCTCGCTCAGCGTGAGCGTTGAACGAAGCACCTCTTCGGCAGATTGGTTTCGAGCGCGAGGCAAATGACGCGCGACGCGCACGGCGGCTTCCAGATTGCGATCGCGGTGACCACGGCGCAGATCCTTCGCTCGCTTGCGTTGCTGTTCGAGATTCAGATCAGGTTGCGAATTGCCTGGAAAGGACATCAGACTACCCTCCATTAAATTCCGGTGTCCGCTCTGCCGGCTGGAAGACAGTCCGTTTGCTCAAGGATTGTCGAATTGAAAAGTCGAGACGGGCGCAGCCCTTCCCGCGGACCGGGTGCACTCTCGAACGTGCGTAGGAAAATATATCACACGGGCGATGCCGGACACTTCCCATGCGCCGGCCGGCAATACGGCAGAGCTTATAATATGCAGCATGAAAATCGGCTCTTTAACTGACCAGGGTTCTGGATCAACAAATGAGGATCAAATTTTGGCGGCACAACCTGTTTTCGCAGTTTTCGATGGGGTGACAAGCCTGAATAAATATGTGGACGAATCAGGTAAGACAGGAGGTCTCCTGGCATCGAGCATCGCAAGAGAGACTTTTGATAAAAGCGATAAGTCGCTTCTCGAACTCGCAACGGAAGCGAATAAGAGAATTCGCTCTGCGATGCACGAGAAAGGTATCGATACCAGCGACAAGTTAAACCTTTGGGCGACGAGCGTCGCCGCAATCCGCATACTTGAAAAGGAAATCGAATGGCTGACCGTCTCCGACAGCATCATCATGGTTTTCGATACGCATGGTGGGCATAGGCTGCCAGGAAAGTTCCATAATCACGACCTCGCTGCGCTGAAGCTCTGGAAAGAGCTTGCTGCGCGAGGAGTCGAGAACATCCGTGAGCCGCTGAATGATGTAATCGCCGAGAACCGAAGGCGGATGAATATCGATTATGGCGCTCTCAACGGCGAACCCGGCTTCGTTCATTTCGTCGAGAGGGGGACGTGCGAATTAGAGAATATCGCACATATCGTGCTCGCAACCGACGGGCTTTTCGTCCCCACCGAAAATCCTGAGGATGAGGGCTGGGATCAGTTTGCCGCCCTCTATCTTGCGGGTGGAATAAAAAGGATACGGGACTTTGTCCGCGAAAGAGAAGAGAGCGACCCGAAATGCTGGAGGTACCCGCGTTTCAAGGTTCATGATGATATCGGAGCAATCGCGATAAGTTTTTAGGAACAAGCCGTTCGTCGATTGACCTTATAATTCAGCTCTCAATATGGATGTCCCGGTTGTCAACCGCAGCGCCGGTAAAATCCTCGAGGAAATTCATGTCGAATAAATCCGGCGCCCCCCTCGACACTGATCTCATTGCGGATCTCGCCGCGGCCAGCCGCATACTCGCGGCGCAGGGGATCGTGGATGGGTTCGGTCACGTTTCGCTGCGCCATCCCGCGGCGCCCGACCGTTTTTTGATGGCACGCTCGCTCGCGCCGGCGTTGGTGACGCCCGACGACATCATCGAGTACGATCTGGACAGCAATGCGGTTAACGCGAATGGCCGGTCCGGTTTTGTCGAGCGCTTTATCCACGGGGAGATCTACAAGGCGAGACACGATATTCAATCCGTCGTGCATAGTCATTCACCTTCGGTGATCCCGTTCGGACTGGTGGGCGTCCCGCTCCAGGCGATGTTCCACAACGCGGCCTTCATTGCGGCGGGTGTGCCGGTGTTCGATATCCGCGAGAAGTTCGGCGCCACCGACATGCTCGTCAGCAATCGTGAGAAGGGTTTTGCGCTCGCCTCCGTCATGGGCGAGAAGGACGTCGTTCTCATGCGTGCACACGGCAGTGTGGCGTGCGGACCGACGCTGCAAACAGCGGTGTTCCGCGCGGTCTATACCGAGGTCAATGCGCGCATCCAGCACTGGACCATGGCGCTCAAGGATGGCGCGATCATGGCTGCGCTGGATGCCGACGAAGGCCGGCTCGCCGACGCGATCAACCAGACCGCCGGGATGCGCGCGTGGGAATTGTGGCGCAACCGTGTCCGCGCCGAAGTCAACTGGTAGCCAATTGGTAATGGGGGCAAGCGATGCCGGAAACAGAAGCTAAGCAGCAACTAGTCGATTGTATCCGCATGCTGGAGCAGTCCGAGATCATCGACTACAACGGCCACTGCAGCATCCGCCTCGACGACGATCGCATCCTCATCAACATCGGGTCGTGCCAGCGCAGCCGGCTCACGTTGGACGACATTTGCACGATAGACCCCGAAGCAAATCAAGTCGAAGGGAAGGGCAGTGCGCCGCTCGAGCGTCACCTGCATTGCGGCATCTACCGGGTGCGGCCCGACGTGAGAGCAATCGTGCACGCGCATCCGAAATGGTCGACCTTCCTTACTATGGTCGGCGAGAGTTATAAACCGGTGTACGCGCAAGGTTCACTTGTCCACCCGGTGCCGCTGCTCGATTCGCCGAACTCGATCAACAATCGCGACATGGCGGAGCGGCTGGCGGCCACCCTCGGCGACCGACCGGCTGCGCTGATGAAGGCGCACGGCGCGGTGACGGTCGGGAAAGATATCATCGAGGCGTTCGTGCTCGCCAGCTATCTGGAAGAGAATGCCTACCGCCAGTACATGGCGCTGCAAATCGGCAAGCCTTATGTGTTTACCGAGCAAGAGATAGCGCTGTGCCGCGAGAAGCTGTGGAACGCGAATCTCTTCAAGCGCACGTGGGATCATTTTCACGCAAAGCTCAGGTGATTACGGCTGCGCCTCCCGGATAGTCTTCTCCATCATCGCTCTCAATTCACTCGTCACCGCGGGCTCGATACCGAACCACGCCTGCCACGCCGGCGGGCCTTGATGCAATAGCATGCCGAGCCCGTTGACAGTGGGATTTCCTCGCTTGCGTGCTGCTGCGAGAAACGGCGTCTCGAGCGGGGTGTAAATGATGTCCACCACGAGCGCCTGAGTCGGCAGCTTGTCTAGTCTGATGTCAAGCGGGCTCTGGCCGACCATGCCCTGGCTCGTGGTGTTCACCACCATCGCGGCGTCGTCGAGAGCCTCGTGGCGTTGTTCCCAGGGCATCACTTTCAGCGGGCCGCCAAATTCTTCCGCTATCTTTCTCGCGCGGGCGAATGCGCGATTGACGAGCCGGATCTCAGTCGCGCCCGCCTGCATGAGGCCGTAGCAGACAGCACGCGCGCCGCCTCCGGCTCCGATCACCACACTCGGGCCACTG
>Ga0137396_10001406_pt1 | contig 12597 bp, 7 predicted proteins | sample czc16metaG_FD_108284 | JGI IMG/M metagenome (GOLD analysis project Ga0137396, IMG submission 108284) | Vadose zone soil microbial communities from Angelo Coast Range Reserve, California, USA - czcobulk3.16 metaG | ecosystem: Environmental > Terrestrial > Soil > Vadose zone | place: USA...
CCAAGCACGACCTCCTTCCGGGCGCCCGTGGCCGAAGGCACGTTGCCGGGCCGCCCCGATATGGACTCATAAGCCAGGAACGCGAAGGCCATCGCCTCCTTGGCCGCGACGGGCACTCCCAGTGCCTCGGTTGTGAGCACGCGGGATCCCGGTAGGGCCTTTTCAATGGCCTTCATGAGGGTCAGATTCCGGGCCCCTCCTCCAGAAACCAACACCTGATCCGGCTTGCCGCTCCCGGAGAGCGCCACGCCGCGCGCGACCGCCCCGGCCGTGATCCCGACCGCGGTCCTCAGGCGGTCGGCCAGCGAGAGCCGCGTCGTACGCGCGAGGAAACGCTCGAGGTACGCGGCGCCGAACTCTTCCCGTCCCGCGCTCTTGGGCGGCCGCCGAGCGATGAAGGGATCGTTCAGGAATTCCTCCACCACTTCTTCCGATGCGCTGCCGCGCGCGGCTTCGGCCCCTTCGGCATCGTAGCGTGCTCCGGTCGTACCGAGCGAGCCCATGATCGCGTCGAGAAGCATGTTCCCCGAGCCGCAGTCGAACGCCACGATGTCCTCGACCTGGGCGTTCGGCTTGAGCCGGGTCAGGTTCGCGATTCCCCCGAGATTGAGGAGCACGCGATCGCTCGCGTCGGACACGAACTGATGGAGATCGAACCGCGGGACGAGCGGGGCCCCCTCGCCCCCTTCCAGCACGTCGGCCATGCGAAAATTGGACACCACGCGGCACGCGAGCGCGCGCGCGACCACCGTGGGCTCCCCGATCTGGATCGAGAGCGCCGTCCCGGAGCGTTTCCCCTGCGGATCGTGGAAGACCGTCTGGCCGTGGAGACCCACGACCTCGGGCGTGAACCCCCGCGCCTCCTTGGTTTGAAGCGCTTCCTGCACCGTGAGCGCCGCGTGCAGGCCCAGCTCGACGTGGAGCGCCAAGAGGTCGCGCATCGCGAGCGTTCCCTCCTGAGCCTCGAGCACCCGCTCGCGCAGCGCGGGCGTGTAGATCCTGTGGCTCCAGGCGATGAGCTTGGTACGCCGCGGCGCGAGCCCCCGCTCGATTGAAACGAGTGCCGCGTCCACTCCATCGGCCGAAGTCCCGCTCATGATGCCGACGGCGAATGCGTAACCCGCCACGTCGCTTCGGCTCACCGGCCCCTCCAGCCGACGCGCACCGGATCCGCGCTCTCGCTCACCGGCCGCTCCCTTGCAGAAGTCCCTCCACGATCTGGCGCTGGAAGAGCAGGAACGCCAGCACCACCGGCGCCGTCGCGAGCGTGGAACCCGCGAGGAGCGCCCCCCAGTCCACGCTGTGCTCGGATTGGGCGAAGAGCGCCAACCCCACCGGAAGGGTGCGCATGGATTCGGACGTGGTGAGGACGAGGGGATGCAGGAATGCGTTCCAGGTCGTGAGAAAACCGTTCACGCCCACGACCGCGAGCCCCGGGCCCGAAAGCGGCAGCACGATCCTCCAGAAGATCGCCCCGGGGCTCCATCCGTCTGTGCGCGCCGCCTCCTCGAGCTCAGGGGACATCGTCTGATAGTAGTGGGCCATGAAGAGCACCCCAAAGGGATCGGCGAGATGCGGAAGGATGAGCCCCGCGTAGGTGTCGAGGAGACCGAGCTTGGCGAAGAGAAGATAGAGCGGCACGAGGGTCACCTGCCGCGGAAGGATGAGGAAGGCGGTCGCGAGGCCCAGGTAGAGGCCTTGCGCCCGGATCCGCCCGCGCGCGAGCGCGTGGCCGGCCGCGGCGCTCAGGAGGATCTGGAGCGGCACCGCGATCCCGGTCACGACAAGCGAATTGAGCGCGAAGCGCCCCATCCCGCTCCCCGGTCCGATCGCCCTGTAGTGGTCGAGCGAGAAGCCGCCGCCCCACCAATCGGACGGGGCGATCGGGAGCGAGTTCCCCACGCCGAGCGAGACCCGCGCCATGTAGATCAGTGGCGCGAGCGAGAGGAGAACGAACGCCGAGAGCGCCCAGCCGGCGCGGTTCCTGCCTACGCGATTCGCGCCCGCGCTGTTCACAGGGCGGGCGCCTCGACGGGAGCCTGCGTCACGGCGGAGGCCCGGGGGATCTCCCCAGGGGCCCGCGCGACCAGACGCCGCTGCACGAGGAGGATCGCGCCGACGAGAAGGAGCAGGAGGTAGGCGATCGCGCAGGCGTACCCCATCTCGAAATGATAGAACGCGCGCTCGTAGAGGTGATACACGAGGGTCAGGGTGCTGTCGAGCGGGCCGCCCCGCGTGAGCACGAAGACCTCGATGAAGATCTGGAACGACCGGACGGTGTTGAGCAGGACGACGAAGAGGAGCACCGGCTTGACGTGCGGGAGGATGATCCGCCGCTCGATCTCGAGCGTCCGCATTCCTTCGAGCCGCGCCGCCTCGAGCTGCTCCACCGGAAGGGTCTTCCGTCCCGCGAGGATCAGGATCGCGTAATAGCCGACGCTCGCCCACACGTCCATGGCCATGATGGAAGGGAGGGCCAGACGCGGATCTTGGAGCCAGTGGACCGGCGGCGATCCGAGCGCCTCGAGCCAGCCGTTCAGGAGTCCCTGCTCCGCGTAGAGGGATTTGAAAATGAGCGCGATCACGACCATCGAGAGCGTCGCGGGGAAGAAGATGGCCGCGCGGAAGAATGCCTCCCCGCGCCGGAGCCGGCCCAGGAGCGCCGCGACGATGTAGGCGAGCAGGAGGGTCACGGGGAGTGTGCCCACGACGAAGATCGCCGTGGTGCGGAGCGCGTGCCAAAACGCGGGCGAGCCGAGCGCGCGCGCGTAGTTCGCCGCTCCCACCCAGTGCGTGAGATCCGGGCGGAGCGGATTCATGAAATAGAAGCTCAAGAGAAGTGCCGCGAGGAGCGGCACGAGTCCGAACACCGCGAAGCAGAGCGACCACGGGAGGAGCCCAAGGAACGAGCGGCTCCTCATGGGCGCGGGTTGAGCATGGCCTCGATTCGGGCGTCCGCGGAGCGGAGCGCCGCCTCCGGGGATTTCTTGCCGTAGATCGCCCATTCCAGCTCCCCGTTCAAGATCTCCTCGATCTCGACCCAGCGGGGATGGACGGGCGGCGCGACCGCGTATTCGAGCTGCTCCACGAAGACCTTGTCCTTGGGGTGTGCGACGAAATAGGTATCGCTCTCGGCCGCGACCGCCGCCGGGAATGCGTTTCCCGTCGCCACGTAGAGCGGCATCGCGTTCTCCTCGCGCACCAGGAAGCGGGCGAGCGTCAGCGCCGCGGCCTGCTCCTTCGACCCGCGGAAGATTCCCAGCACCTCGGCGCCGGAGAAGGATGCGGGCTCCCCTTTTCCTTCAGCCGGACGCGGCATCAGAGCGACCTCGAAATGGAGGTCGGGAGCCGAGACAGGAAGCTTCCGCAGCATCCAGGGCCCCGAGATGGTGAATCCGAGCCTTCCCCGCGTGAACGCTTCGTCGAGCATCTCCTGGCGGTCGAGGAGCGAGTGGGGCTTCAGGCTCAGGTAGAAGCGCAGCGCCTCGATGTTCTGGGGGCTCGCAACCACGCTGTGCGTGAGGGTCGAGTCCAGGATGTCGCCCCCGGCGCCCCACGCGAAGGGCATGAACTTCTTGAAGAGCACCTCGCGCTCTCCCGAATTCATGCCGAAACCCTTCGTCCCGGAGTCGATCGCGTCGATCCGCGCCACCGCCGTCTTGAACGCCGCCCAGGTCGTGGGAGGCTTTTGCGGGGATAGCCCCGCGCGTCGCATCAGGTCGGCGTTGAAATAGAGAGCGCGCGTCCCGAGCATCCAGGGAACGGCGTACGCCCGCCCGCGATACTCCACGACGCGCCATCCACGGAGCGCCGGCCTCAAGTCGGGAATGCTGTCGGTGAGATCGATCAGCGTGCTATCGGCGACAAGCCCGGGAAGAAAGGTGGATCCGATTTCGCAGAGATCGGGGGGCAGGCCCGCCGCGATGGCCGCGACGATCTTCTCGCGGCCGCTCTGCCAGGTGAGCTGCTCCACCTGCACCTCGATGTCGGGGTGCTCGTGGCGAAACCGGTCCAGGACCGACTGGATCGCGGGGAGCGGGGAGAACTGCCAGAAGACGACAGCGCGCTTCGCCGACGCGCGCCGGCCGCAGCCGGCGCCGCAGAGCGCGAGGGCCGCCGCGAGCAGGAGCGCCACGAACGGCGCGGCCGCCAGCGCCACCCGCCCCGCGACCCTGCGCGCTACGACCGAATGGCCTCGCGGACCCATCCCTGGGCCTCCTTGAGCCGCCGCTCCGCCTCCGCGCGCGTGACCCCGGCGCGGCGCATCACGATGGCCACCTTGAGAGAGCCGCCCGCGCGCTTCAGCGCGGGCCCCGTCTCCGCGTAGCTCGCGCCCGTCGCGTTCATGAACACGCGCTTGGTCCGCTCCTCGAGCTTCCGGCTCGCGGTCCGGAGATCCACCATGAGATTCTCGTACACCTTCCCGAGACGCACCATGGCGCCGGTCGTGAGCATGTTGAGCACGAGCTTCTGCGCGGTTCCCGCCTTGAGCCGGGTGGAGCCGGTCAGGACCTCGGGCCCCACCCGGGGCGCGATCACCACGTCGCACTTGAGCGGCGTTCCGCCGGCGGGATTCGCCGTGACCGCGATCGTCGCCGCGCCGACCGCGCGCCCGTGTTCGAGGGCGCCGATCGCGTAGGGTGTGCGGCGGCTGGCCATGATTCCCACCACGACATCGCGCTCCCCCACGCGGCGCTTCTTCAGCGCGAGGCGAGCCGCCTTGGGATCGTCTTCCGCTCCCTCGACCGACCGGACGAGGGCGCGGCGGCCGCCCGCGATGATGCCCTGGACCAGCGTGCGCGGCGTGCCGAACGTGGGCGGGCACTCGGCCGCGTCGAGCACGCCCAGGCGCCCGCTCGTTCCCGCGCCCACGTAGAACAGCCGGCCGCCCCGAGAGAGCCGCTCGACGATGAGATCGACCGCCCTGGCGATGTTGGGGATCTCGCGCCCGACCGCGACCGGGACCCGGCGGTCCTCCGCGTTCATCAGCTTCAAGATCCGGGATGTGGTGAGCCGGTCGAGATTCCTGGAGCGCGGGTTCCGCTGCTCGGTGACGAGCTTGCCCAGCTCGCGGAAGATCGCCTTCCCGCTTCTCTTGTCGATCATCGGGTGCGGATCATGCGTCCGTCCTGCTTCACCTTGTGCCCCGAGCCATCGATCGCGGTGAGCCGGTAGAAATAGAGGCCGTTGGCCGTTTCGTTGCCCTGGGAATCGCGGCCGTCCCAGCAGTAGACGTTGAACCCGGCTTTCCCGGGCCACTGGATCGACGCGACGCGGCGCCCCGAGACCGTCATGAGGAGGAGCTCCACCCGGGGCGCGGGGGTGCTCAGCTCGAACTGGAAAACCGAGCCGTCGCACCCTGTGCCCATGAGCCGCGGGCTCACGACGACGACGCGGCGGAGGGCGAGTGAGGTCTCCACGTTGAAGGATGCCGGCGGGAAAACGGCGGAACGGCTCGAGATCTCGACGGTCAGCGTGTGGGGGCCCTTGGTGAGATCCATCACCGGCGTTACGAGCGCCCACCGGCGGCCGGTCGCGTCCGTGGCGGTCTCCGTGACGCCGAAGAGAGGGGCACCGTCGAAGAGAAGCGTCAACGAGTCCGCGGTCACGGGAATCGGGGTGGTCACCTCCGCGCGCAAAGCCGCGCTCGACTCCACGAACTGCCCGTTCAGGATCACGGCGCCGTTGGCAAGATAACGCGCGGTGCTCCTAATCTGTAGAGCAAAGGTCTGCACGCGGCCGTTCGTGTCGGTCGATCGCACCAGGAGATCGTAGTTCCCCACACGCACCGGATAGCGCGCCGTCAGGGTTTGCGCGCGCCCCGTATCGGATACCGCGACCCTATACAGCGTCGAATCGACCGGCGTGACGGCGCTGGTCCCGACCGCGCGCTCGACCAGATCGGTCCTCTGAAGTCCCGCCTCGTCCCGCACCTTGGCGACGATCGTCACGCTGTCCGCAGGCGTGTCGTCGGTCAAAGGCCCGTTCTCCGGAAAGGGGGTCACGCCGTCCACCGAGACCTCGAACACGCGCGGCGGCAGGGCGTCCATGTGGGTCATCGGATCGCCGAAGAGTGAGATCGTCAGATTCATGGCTTGCTGGAGGAATCCGAAACTGGAGTTGGCATTCCTGATGTACGCCTGCCCCACGATCTCGCCCATGATCCAGCGCGCCTGCTGAGGCTGTCCGGGCGCGGGGGTTGGGGCAGGAGGCGTCGAGTAGAAAGCGTCCGCCACGAACCCGTTCATCGCGGCGTTCGTGTCGATGAGCTCGTAGCCGGTGGAGCCCAGGCCGCCGATGGATCCCGCATTGGGAAGCATCACCCACTGCTCGCCGATGGCATCGCTCGAATCGATGTCGCCCGAACCCGACGGCCCGTCGGGGAACTGATTCGCGTGGCAGCCCCAGACCATGTAGAAGCTCGGTCTCCCGAAATTCGTGATCCGGCTCAGATCGCCCCAATCCCGCGGGTCGTAGACCTGCTCGTGCGCGATCAAGTACCGATTCGCATGGGCCTGGACGTTGAAGATCAGGTGGCCTCTGGCCAGGGTAGCAAAGAAAGAATCCACACCACCGCCGGCGCTTCGTAGGTAGTTCACGACCTTCGTCAGGCTTCGACAGCCCGGATTGGCCGGGTCATCGCATACGGGCCCACACCGGCCCGTCAGACCTCTGAGGTCGAAAAACTCCGATGTGAGGTCCCTACCCGAAGCGCTCGCGGCGGTCGTGTCCGCCATCCTCTGATTCGAATCGTGGAAGGCGGCTTCGGCAGGCTGGAAGCAGTAGCCCGCGTTGAAAAAGATCGTGGAGGAGTACTGATCATCCGAGAGCAGAAGCTGCCGCCCGCGCCACGCGTCCGTCGGCTGGAAATTCTCGTACTGGATCGCCTTCGTGACGAACTGGTCCAGCTCCGCGGCGCTGCTCGCGGGGATCCGTCCCAGGAACATGCTCGGCGTGAACTGGGCCGCCGTGGTGCCACCCCGTCCGAGGTTCAGCACGTATCTGGAGTCGTTCGCGACGAGCTCGGCTCCGTTGGGGCCCGCGACCGTCTCGAACGCGACGTAGGTGGGAACCCAGTCCACGCCGCTCCCCGTCATATCGTGCCGGTAATCCAGGCTCCCGTCCCCCAGCAGAGCCACGAAGGCCGGCCGCGGCGTCCAGGCGTCGTAGGCGTGCTGGAGGTACCGGCGGATCGCGTTCGCGGATTTGACGCCGCCGTTGAACTCGTCGTAGATGTCCTGCACCGGGGCCACCTCGACGACATAGCCCTGGTTCCGGCGAAAGTCCGCGAGCCGATTGGCCGGGGCGAGGAATGCCTCCGGCGTGATGAGGATCGATCGGGCGAACGCTCCGGCCGGAAAGGGGGTCGGGTTCGCCAGGGCGGACGGCGAGTCTTGAATCACGGCACCCGCGCCAATCGCGGCCTCCGCTCCCGCGACGAGCGCCACGAACCGCCTCGGGCCCGCGGTGGCATCGGTGCGGAACCGGGCTTCGTACACTCCCGGGCCGGACAGGCTGTCGATGACGCCGGTCACGCGGAGTGGTGCCGTCGGCACGGTCACGTCGTAGACCAGGACGCCCGACTGCGTGAAGCCTCCAACGCGCAGCTCCGCGACGCCGGTGGCCGAGCCGCTCGTGAACTCCAGCCGGTTGCCGCGGGCGGCGTAGAGACGTGAGTAGGTGACGTCGACCCAATCGAGCGGGGCTCTGCTGCCGTCAACAAACGACGGGCTTCCCGCGAAGCGCGCGCGGCCCGCGTGCCTGTAGCGATTGGCGCCAGGTCCGATCAGGCTCCCCGGGACCGCGAAGCCGGTATCGAGGAGGTAGATCTCCTGCCCGAAGAACGTGTAGTTCAACGCAAGAGTATCCAGGGCTCCGGTCGAGCTCTCGAAGAAGATATCGAACTGGTGGGTGATGTTGTTCCGGCCTTGATATCTAGCCTGAACACGGAATGGGGTCGAGGTATCCGGATCCAGGAACGGAATCGTGGCCGCGAATTGGTCCGGGTCGCCTCCGTCGGTCCAGAAGTGATATTCGATGTTTTCGGCAGGCGTCCCCGCCGTGTTGCTCGGCCAGGGCATGTAGTACGGGTTCTGCTCCAGATGGATCGTGTCGAGGAAGGACGTCGGCGTCGCGGGGAATGGATCCGGGATCACTCCCGGGATCGAGTCGGGCACGACCGCCGCGGCTCCGGCCCAGGTGAGCCAGTAGGCGTTCGCGTGCGAGTACCGGTTCTCGATCGAGAGGGGGCCCACGCGGTCGCGGAGGTTTCGCGCGTAGAAGGTGATCGCGTCCCCCGAGTCGAACACGCCGTTCGTGTTCGCGTCGCGCGCCACGACTGGAATCGGAGAGGAGGTCGCGCTGTCTCCGACGTCGTCGTAGCCGCGCTCCCACACCCCGACCTGCGAGATGGAAACGCCCGCCGGGAACCCCGCCGCCGCGAGCGTCGCGAAGCTCACCGAGCTCCAACCCGTCGACATGACCGAGATCCGAAACTCCGGATTCACGGCGCCCGCGCGCCGCGGCGCAAGCCTCGGTGGACGAACCGGCCGCGGCCCGACCGTCGCGCGCCTCGGGAACCCGCGCGCGGAGTCGAAATTTCCGAGCAGCGAGCGCTGGACCCGCCGCCAGGCGCCGGTGTCGGCTCCCGGGCGCACCGCGGGGCGGAGCGAGATCTCGCGCGCGGTCGCAGGGACGAACTCCACCCGGAGCGTCATCCGTTTCAGGACGAGGAATCGCTTGTGGCCCGGGTCGTAGCGCACCGCCCGCACGAACGCGGGCATCATCCACGAATCCCCGAGCGGCCCTCCCTCACCCACCGACACCGCGTCCTTGGGCCAGGCATCCGAGCGTCCGTAGATCGAGGGATCGGGATCGAAGCGCATTTCGCTCACGGGCCCGGTCTTCGGATCGTCTCCCACGAAGCGCTGCTTCATCGCGGGCAGCGGCGGCGGGAGCCCGGACCGCTCCTCCCAGTCCGCCGAGGCCACCCGTGCCTTGGCGCTCATCCCATCGGGCACGCCCACGGCGATCATGATCGTCGGCAGGGCCGGCCGACCTGGCTCCTCCGCGACGTACGCGTCCTGTGCCGAGACGCGGACGTACGGAGCGCCCTCGATCGAGACGCTGTCGAAGCGGACCGCCTGGGGGGTGATCTCGAAGGTCGCGCCGCGGGCGTCCTGGGTAGTCGCGCGGAGTGCGCCTCCGGAAGCGGGCCCCGGCGCCGTCGAGAGCGCGAGCGAGAAGACCGCTATGGGGAGGAGCCGTCGGACCGGGCGGATGCCTGGATTTCCTTTCGTGAGGGATTCGGTAGGAGGCCTGGAAGACGCATTATAGAAACCGCGAGGAAAAGGCGTCAAGGCTGGACCCCCTCGTTTGACACGTTCGAATCGCGGGTGCTAGAATTCCGGCATCGAGTCCCTACGTCCAGCCACCGACCAACCGAGGAATCGAGCGGCGCGGATCCTGGGGCCGGCCGTATTTCTGTCCGCGCTCCTCCTGGTCGCTTCCTCCGACACGCCTCTTCCCGCCCAACCCCACGAGCGTTTCATCATCGTTGGCTTCGACGGAATGGATCCCGGCGTTGCCGAACGGCTCATCGCCCAGGGAAGGCTTCCAAATCTCGCCTGGATGAAGCGGCACGGAACGATGCGCGCGCTTCGCACGACGAACCCCGCCCAATCCCCGGTCGCCTGGTCGGCGTTTTCCACCGGTTCGAACCCGGGAAAGACCCGGATCTATGACTTCCTGAAGCGCAACCCCGAGACTTATTACCCCGACTTTTCCACGGTGACCGTGCGCCGGGGCCAGTTCGCGCTGGGCTTCATCCCCACACGCGCACCCTCGGTGGTCAATAACCGCAAGGGAACCACATTTTGGCAGATTGCCTCCTCGAGAGGGGTAACGACGGCCGTTCTCGAAGCCCCGATCAACTTCCCTCCCGAGAAGCTCCAGACCGGCGTACTCCTCTCGGGGCTGGGGGTTCCCGATATCCGCGGTACCATGGGGACCTTCTCGTACTTCGCGACCGACGCGACCGGGGCCGCCGACACCGAGATGGGGGGGAAAATCGCCCGGCTCACCCTCGATCGTGCATCCAGGAGCCGCTCGGTCGTCCATGGCCCGCGCAATCCCTTCGCGGGGCGGGACAGCGAGGGCCGCATCCCCGACCTCACGGTCCCGGTCGAGTTTCAGAGGGTCCGCCGGGACGCGATCCAGATCTCCCTTCAGGGGCAGACGCGGACCATTCGGCAAGGACGCTGGAGCGATTGGTACTCGATCCAGTTCCACGTCGCGCCGCTCGTCGTCGTGCGCGGGATCGCGCGCTTTCACGTGATCGAGGCCTACCCGGAAATGCGCATCTACCTCTCGCCCATCAACCTCGACCCGCGCCGGCCGCCGATACCGATCTCGAGCCCGCCCGCCTACAGCGCGCAGCTGGCGCGGAAGCTCGGACTCTACAAGACCCTCGGCTGGCCCGAGGACACGTGGGCGCTGAACGAGGAAAAGATCGACGAGGAGGTCTTTCTGGAAGACCTGAACTACTCGTTCGACCGCCAGCGCGCCCTCGTGCTCGACGCACTCCGGTCGATGAATCCAGATCTCTTCGTGACGGTGTTCCAATCCACGGACAAGGTGCAGCACATGTTCTGGAGGCTCATCGATCCGCAGCACCCGATGTACAACCGGAGGCTCGCCGCCCGCTACGGAGACGCGATCGATCGCGTCTACATGCGCGCGGACTCGCTCGTGGGAACACTGCTCCAGCGCTGCGGGGATGGACGCACCACGCTCCTCGTTTGCTCGGATCACGGATTCGCGAGCTTCCGGAAGGCGGTGAACATCAACACGTGGCTCGTCCGGAACGGCTACATGACGCTCTCCAAGCTGGACCCTGTGCGCGACAGGAATCTGGAGGATCTCTTTGGGCGCGGCACCTTCTGGCCGAACGTGGACTGGTCGAGGACGCGTGCGTACGCGCTCGCGCTCGGTCAGATCTACGTCAATCTGAAGGGACGCGAGCGGCTGGGAATCGTGGAGCCCGGCAAACCCTACGAGGACGTGCGGGAGGAGCTGGTGAAGGGGTTCAGCGGGCTACGCGATCCCGACACGCGAGAGCCGGTCGTGCGCAGGGTATACCGAAGGGAAGAACTCTACAGCGGGCCCTACTTCGACGAGGCGCCCGACCTCGTCGTGGGCTTCGAGCGCGGGTATCGGGTCTCCTGGCAGACCTCGCTCGGGGGGATCCCGCCCGAGATCATCGAGCCCAACGAGCGACGCTGGAGCGCCGACCACTGCTCCGTGGACCCCGATCTCGTGCCCGGCGTACTGTTCTCGAGCAGAGTGATCGACGCGACATCGCCCGCGATCATCGATATCGCGCCCAGCGTGCTCAAGCGCATGGGAATCACGCCGCCGGCGAGCATGGACGGGCGCGATATAGGGCTTCGTTAGACCGACAACCGGGGGGCCCGTGACGCGAGAGAAGCTGTCCCTGTACTGGGAGCTCGCCCGCCCCTTCACCCTCCTCGCTCCGGCCCTGGGCATGTTCACGGGGAGCCTGATCGCCCTGGGCGCCACGCACCCCGTGCCTCTCGTCCCCTGGGTCGCGGTCAAAATCGCGCTCGGGACCCTGATGGCGGCGGTCCTGAACGCCGCCTCGAACGTCCTCAATCAGGTCACCGATCTCGAGGCGGACGCGATCAACAAGCCGGGCCGTCCCCTGCCCTCCGGCCGCATCAGCGCCCCGGAGGCGATCCGATTCTCGGGGTGGCTCTATGTCACGGCGTTTCTGCTCGCGACGCCCATCGGCCCCCAGTGCACGCTCCTCGCGGGAACGGCGGCGACCCTCACCGTCGCCTACTCCGCGCCCCCGCTTCGCTGGAAGGCGATTCCTTACCTCGCGAACCTCGTCATCGCGATCCCTCGGGGAGTCCTGCTCAAGGTCGCCGGATGGTCGTGCGTGCGGGACTTCGGGCGGTTGGAGCCCTGGTACATCGGCGCGATCTTCGGGCTCTTCCTACTCGGCGCGACGACCACGAAGGACTTCGCGGACCAGAAGGGGGACGCCGCGGCGGGCTTCCGGACGCTTCCGGTGGTGCACGGCCCGCGGCGCGCGGCGTGGATCATCGCGCCCTTTCTCGTGCTTCCGTTTCTCCTCATCCCCGTGGGCGTGGCGCGCGGCTACCTGACGGGGAATCCCACCATCCTCGATGCCCTCACCGCCGTCCTGTGCCTTTGGGGAGCGTACGTCGTGACCCTCATGGTGCGGCGTCCCGGTGATCTCGCGAAGACCGAGAATCATCCCTCCTGGACGCACATGTACGTGATGATGTTCGTCGCCCAGATCGGGTTCGCGCTCGCCTATCTCATCCGATTCTAAAAATGAAAGGGCGGCGCCTCTTCGGCGCCGCCCCGGCTTCCGGCCAAATCAAGGGGGGGGAATGAGCTGCTTCCGGCACTTCGCAGCCTCTTAGGGCTGCGGTTGTCCGGATTTCGACTGGTTGCACCTATCCAGGTAGTGCCCACTGACGAGGTTATTGTAGTCGGTGAAGTCTACGAGCCCGACGTTGTTGAAGTTCCAGCTATAGTTCGAGC
>Ga0137396_10001408_pt1 | contig 12587 bp, 12 predicted proteins | sample czc16metaG_FD_108284 | JGI IMG/M metagenome (GOLD analysis project Ga0137396, IMG submission 108284) | Vadose zone soil microbial communities from Angelo Coast Range Reserve, California, USA - czcobulk3.16 metaG | ecosystem: Environmental > Terrestrial > Soil > Vadose zone | place: USA...
GCACACGCGCGCCGTCATCTGGAGCGGGGACCGTGAGCCCGCGGCGACCGCGAGTGGCCTACGAAAGGTGCCCGTGGCTTCATTGGAGCGGGGACCGTGAGCCCGCGGCGACCGCGAGTGGCCTGCGAAAGGTGCCCGTGGCTTCATCGCGCGCCGTACTGCTTCGCGTAATACGCGCGAAACTCGCCCGACTTCAGCGGCCGCCACCACGCCTCGCGCGCGCGATACCACTCGACGGTCGTGGCGAGCGCGTCGCCGAACTTGTGGCGCGGCGCCCAGCCGAGCTGCTGGACCTTCTTCGAGTCGAGCGAATAGCGCCGGTCGTGGCCCGGCCGGTCCTTCACCGGCGTGATCAGCGTCTCCGGCTTGCGCGCGAGCTTCAGGATCTGCCGCGTGAGCACGATGTTCTCGACCTCGTGGCCGCCGCCGATGTTGTAGACCTCGCCGTCCTTTCCCCTGCGGAGGACGAGATCGATCGCCGCGCAGTTGTCGAGGACGTAGAGCCAGTCGCGCACGTTCTTGCCGTCGCCGTAGAGCGGGAGCGGCTGGTCGTCGAGCGCGTTCGTGATGAAGAGTGGGATCACCTTCTCCGGGTACTGGCAGGGTCCGAAGTTGTTGGACGAGCGCGTGATGACAACCGGCGTCTTGTGGGTCTGCCAGTAGGCGAGCGCCAGGAGGTCGCCGCCCGCCTTCGACGCCGAGTAGGGATTGGACGGGCGCATCGGGTCGCTCTCGCGCGACGAGCCGTGGGCGACGCTGCCGTAGACCTCGTCGGTCGAGATGTGGAGGAGCCGCGGGATCTTGAGCTCCCGCACGGCCTCCAGGAGCGTGAAGACGCCGAAGACGTCGGTCCGGAGGAATTCGTCCGGCTCTATCAGCGAGCGATCGACGTGAGTGCACGCCGCCATGTTGACGACCGCGTCCACGTCCTTCATCACGTCGCGCACGACCGTCGGGTCGCAGATGTCGCCCCGGACGAACCGGTAGCGCGGATCGCGCGCGACGTCCTCGAGGTTCGCCGGGTTGCCCGCGTACGTCAGCTTGTCGAGGTTGATGACCGAGTCCTCGGGGTGGGCCGCGAGGACGTGCCTGACGAAGTTCGAGCCGATGAAGCCCGCGCCGCCGGTGACGAGCAGCTTCACCCGACTATCCGCCTATCCGCGGACTACGTCCCAGATTTCCGGGCCCGCGTAGTCCCACGGCAGGCGGCCCTCGTCGCACGCGGCGGGCTCCGGCGAGAAGTGGACGTCGGTGAAGTAGATGATGCGCCCGGACGCCGGCCCCACATTGCGCACGCCGTGGGCGACGCCCGGCGGGATGCGCAGCATCCGCGAGGCGCCGGCGCCGAGCACCAGCCGGAGCTTCGTCCCCTCCGTCTTGCCGCCCTGCCGCACGTCGACCAGGACCACCAGCATGCGGTCGCCGGGGGGCACGAACCAGATGTCGGTCTGTCTGAGGTGGAGGTGGAACGCCTTGATCGCGCCCGGCTCCACCTCGCTGTAGTTGACCTGCCGCAGCGTGAAGCCCGCGAACGCTTGCGGACGACTGTCGGCGAGCCGCGCGAGCTCCGTCATCGTCCCGCCGTCGTCTGAAAATCGCTTGAGCTCGACGACCTCGACGCCGTCGATGGACGGCGCTGGGCCATACGACTGGACCTGGAAGGCGCGCTTCGCGTCGGGCGTGAGGTCCATCAGCCGATCTTACGGCTCGGACTCGATCAGGCGCAACAGATACTGCCCGTACGAGTTGTCCTTCATCGACCGCGCGAGACGCGCGATGTCGGGCGCCGTGATGTACCCCATGCGGTACGCGATCTCCTCGAGGCACGCGACCATCAGCCCCTGCCGTTCCTCGATCGTCTGGATGAACGTCGCGGCTTGCAGCAGCGCCTCGTGTGTGCCCGTGTCGAGCCACGCGATGCCGCGGCCGAGCTTCTCGACCTGGAGCTGGCCGCGCCGGAGGTAGGCGCCGTTCACGTCGGTGATCTCGAGCTCGCCGCGCGCCGAGGGCCGGAGCCCCGCGGCGATCTCCACGACCTCGTTGTCGTAGAAGTAGAGGCCCGTGACCGCGTACGACGAGCGCGGCTTCGCGGGCTTCTCTTCGAGGCCGACCGCCTTGCCCGTCGCGTCGAACTCGACGACGCCGTAGCGCTCCGGATCGCGTACCCAGTACGCGAACACCGTCGCGCCCCGGCTCCGCTCGGCGGCACGCTTCAGAGACTCGGGGAGCCCGTGGCCGTAGAACACGTTGTCTCCGAGCGCCAGCGCGACGCGGTCGCCGCCGATGAAACGCCGCCCGATGATGAAGGCTTGCGCGATGCCCTCGGGCCGCGGCTGGATCTCGTACTCGATGCGGAGACCCAGGTGGCCCCCGTCGCCGAGGAGGCGCTGAAACACGGTCTGATCCTGCGGGCTCGTGATGACGAGGATCGTCCGGATCCCCGCGAGCATCAAAGAGGAGAGCGGGTAGTAGATCATCGGCTTGTTGTAGATGGGGACGAGCTGCTTGCTCATCGCGAGGGTCAGCGGGTAGAGGCGGGTGCCGGAGCCTCCGGCGAGGAGGACGCCTTTGATAGAATTCGCCATGAATTTTTGAGAGTATAGCAGCCGCCCTCGTTGAATCGATCGGAATTAGGGGTAATATCGAAGCATGAAGACGCTCAAGGAGATGCTGGCCGAGGCCCGGCAGGTCGTTCCCGAGGAGGGGCCGGCGGACCTCGCGCGGCGCCTGAAGTCGGGCGAAAAGGTCGTGGTGATCGACGTTCGGGACCCCGACGAGTACCGCGACGGCCACCTCGAGGCGGCGACCAACATCAGCCGCGGGTTCCTCGAGTTCAGGGTCGGCACCGCGGTCACCGACCCGAGCACCCCGGTCGTCCTCTACTGTCAGACGGGCCTGCGCTCGTTGCTCGCCGCGAAGGCGCTCAAGGAGCTCGGCTACCAGCACGTCATCAATTTGCAGGGCGGGTTCCAGAAGTGGACGCAGTCGGGACTGCCGGTCGTCCGCGACGTGCCGATGAACGCCGACCAGATCCAGCGCTACAGCCGGCACTTCCTCCTGCCGCAGGTCGGCGACAAGGGGCAGAGCAAGCTCCTCCGCTCGAAGGTGCTGCTCATCGGTGCGGGCGGACTCGGCTCGCCGACGGCGCTCTACCTCGCGGCGGCGGGCGTCGGCACGCTCGGGCTCATGGACGGCGACGTCGTCGACATCACCAACCTCCAGCGGCAGGTGCTCCACACGACCGCCGACATCGGGAAGCCCAAGGTCGAGTCGGGCACGCGCACGCTCAAGGCGCTCAATCCGGACGTCCACGTGATCCCCCTCCCGATGCGGATCACCGTCGACAATGTCATGGACGTCATCAAGGACTACGACCTCGTCGTCGACGGCTCGGACAACTTCGAGACGCGCTACCTCGTCAACGATGCGTGCTTCCTCGCGGGCAAGACCAACGTCCACGGCTCGATCTTCCAGTTCGAGGGCATGGCGACGGTCTTCGCGCCGAACGAGGGCCCCTGCTACCGCTGCCTCTATCCGACGCCGCCCCCACCCGGCCTCGTCCCGTCCTGAAGCGAGGCCGGCGTCCTGGGCGTGCTCCCAGGGTTGATCGGGCTGGTGCAGGCGACCGAGACGGTCAAGCTCCTGCTCGGGATCGGTGAGCCCCTGGTCGGGCGGCTCCTCACCTATGACTCCCTCGGCATGCGCTTCCGCGAAGTCAAGCTGCGTCGCGACCCGAAGTGCCCGCTCTGCGGCACGTCACCCGTCATCAAGGATCTCTCGATCCACATGAACGGCGCGGGCGGCGCGTGCGAGATCGCTCCCGACGGCCACCGCGAGCCGGCGGCCACCGCGCCGGCCGCCAAGGCCGGCGGCTGATCGGCAGCGCCCAGTTCCCCGTCGCGGGTACGCGATGACCCGCTCGCTCGGCGCCTCGCTCCCGCCCGCCCTCGTCGAGCGCTTCTCGCAGCGCGACCTCGACCGGCGCCTCGGGCTGGCGCTGCCGTTCGTCACCGTCGACCGCGACGGGCGGCCCCACCCGATGCTCCTCTCCTACCTCGAGCTTCGCGCCTACGACGCGGGCACCCTGGGGGTCGTGATCGGTGCCCGGAGCCGCAGCGCGACCAATCTCGTCGAGCGGGGAAAGGCGACGCTCCTGGTGGTCGAGCCCGACGCGACGGTGTACGTGAAGCTCGCCGCGGTGGACGGTCCGCTCCCGGTCGCGGCGGCCGACGAGCTCGGCTACTTCCTCCTCGCGGTCGAGGAGGTGCTGGAGGACGCTGCCGCCGACTGGGAAGGCGGGATGCGGATCACCGACGCGATCCGCTACGAGCCGTCGCCGCGGCTCGACGAGATCTGGGCGCGTGCGACGCTCGCCGCGCTCGCCGAGCCCCGGGCCCGCGCGTAGACTACTTCGGCGCCTCGGGCTTCGGCGCCTCCGGGCCCGGCGCGTCGGGCCTGAGGGGCGGCCGCTGCGGTGGCTCGCGTCGAGGCGGCGCCGCGCGCGGCTGCTCCCGCTCCTGGTAGAGGCCGATCGTCACCTCCACCTCGGTCTCGCGCCCCTCGCGCACGAGCGCCACGCGGACTTTCTTGCCGACGGGTGTCGAGGACACGACGCGCTGAAGGTCGCGCGGACCCTCGAGGGTCGTGCCGTCGATGCCGACGATCACGTCGTCGGCGCGGACGCCGCCCTGGTCGGCCGGCTCGCCCGGCATCACGGCGCGGACCAGTACGCCGCGCGGGTCGCGGAGCTTCAAGCGCTCGACGTCCTCTTCGGTGACCTCGGCGATCGAGACGCCGAGCCAGCCCCACTCGACCTTGCCCTTGGTCGCGAGCTGCGGGAGCAGCAGCTTCACGAGGTTGGAGGGGATCGCGAAGCCGATCGAGCCGTTGCGGGCCGCCATGCTGTTGACACCGACCACCTCGCCCGCCATGTTCACGAGCGGTCCGCCCGAGTTGCCGGGATTGATCGCGGCGTCCGTCTGGATGAAGTCGAATCCGGGCGCCGCCACCGTGAGCGGCGCGCCCTTGCGGCTCACGATCCCGAACGACACGCTGTGCTCGAGGCCGAATGGGTGGCCCAGCGCGAGCACGAACTCGCCGACGCGCAGCCGGTTCGAATCGCCGACCGGCAGGACGGCGAGATCCGTGGCGCCGGCGATTCTGATCAGCGCCAGGTCGACCCGGCTGTCGAGGCCGACGAGCTTGCCCGCGAACCGGCGGCCATCGGAGAGCCGCACCTGGATCTGGTCGGCGCCGGTCACGACGTGGGCATTCGTGACGACGAGCCCGCTCGGGTCCACGATGAACCCCGAGCCGGTGCTGCGCTGCTCGCCAGGCTCCTCGCGCGCCTCCTCCGACACCGCACCGCGGCGGACGCGCACGTGGACGAGGCCTGGCTTCATCCGCTCCGCCAGATCGGCGAGCGCCGTGTTGAACCTGACGATCTCCGGCGCCACGGCCGCGCCACGGCTCTCTTTCCAGGAAACCGTCTTCCCGTCGGTGGCAGCGCAGCCGGCCGCCAGCGCCGCGACGAGGAGCAGGGCCAGGAACGTGGTCGGTCGGGACCTCGTCATCCGAATCCTCCTCGAGGAGACTCGCCCCCAAGTATACGCGTGCCCGCCTAACGGCTCGCTTCCCGTACGAGGTGCCCGAGCTCCGGGATCAGCAGTTTCTCAAGGGCGAGCCGGCAGGCGTTGGGCGAGCCTGGGAGCGAGAGGACGATCCGCCCCGCGTGGAGCCCCATCTGCGCGCGCGAGAGCATGGCCGCCGCGCCTACCTGCTCGTAGGAGAGCACTCGGAAGAGCTCGCCGAAGCCGGGCAGGCGCTTGTCAAGCAGCGCCTCCACCGCCTCGAACGTGGAGTCGCGCGACGTGATTCCCGTACCGCCGGTCGTGATCACGGCCTGCACCCGCGCGTCACGGCACGCCTCGCGCACGACTCGCTGGACGTCGCCGGGCTCGTCGCGCACGAGCGTCGAGCCCGCCACGCGATGGCCGGCGGCGGCGAGGAGCTCGCGGATCGTCGCGCCGCTCGTGTCGGTCTCGGGTGTCTTCGTGTCCGAGATCGTCACGACCCAGCATCCGACGGACGTGGGTGCGTGGGCCTTGTGCTCGCGGGGCGTGGCCGCGACCTCGCTCATTTCTTCCGATCCACTGAACCGCTCAGCTCGCCCTGCCATAAGCCCGGTCCAGCAGCTCGACGAGGTGCAGGACGCGGACATCCGCGCCCCGGGCGCGAAGCCCCGCCTGGATCTGGAGGATGCAGCCCGGGTTCGCGGTCACGACCGCCTCGGCGCCGGTCTCCAGGACGTGGCGGATCTTACGCTCAAGCAGCCGGCCGGCCATCTCGGGCTGCGTGAGGTTATAGATGCCGGCCGAGCCGCAGCACCAGTCCGACTCGGCGAGGTCCACGACGGTGAGCCCCGGGATCTGGGCGAGGAGCTGGCGCGGCTCCTTGCGGATCTTCTGCCCGTGCACCACGTGGCACGGATCGTGGTAGGTGACCCTCATCGCGACGGGGTGGAGCGGCGTGACGAGCGGCGCCTTCGCGAGGAACTCCGAGAGATCCTGGACCGACGCCGCGAAGCGCTTGGCGCGCTCGGCCCACGCAGGATCGGCGGCGAGGAGCGCGCCGTATGCCTTCATGTGGGCGCCGCAGCCCGAGGTGTTGACGATCACCGCGTCGGCGCGCGCGGCCTCGAACGCCGCGATCGTCCGCCGCGACATCTCGAGGGCGCGCGCGTGGTCGCCGCCGTGGGCGTTGAGCGCGCCGCAACACCCCTGGCCCTCGGGGACGACGACGTCGCAGCCGTTCTTGGCGAGGACGCGCGCCGTCGCCCGGTTGTGGGCGCCGAAGACCACCGACTGGACGCAGCCCGTGAGCAGGGCGACCCGCGCCCGCCGCGGACCCTCCGCCCCGACGTACGACGGCAGCGGCGCGCGCTCGTGACGCGGCGGCAGCGACGGCAGGAGCGCCTCCCACGCTGGGAGCGTCCCCGGCAGGAGCTTGACGAGGCGGCTCCGTCGGACGAGCGTCTGGAGACCGCTCACCTGGTAGAGTCGCAGGGCCGCGGCGGCCAGCGACAGCGCGCGTGGGTGACCGAGCAAGAGGCCGAAGTTGAGCCAGCGGAAGAGGCGGCGTGCGGGCGAGCCCGGCCGTGCGTGCTCGATCTCGGCCTTCGCCGCCTCGATGAGCCGGCCGTAGGGCACCCCCGCCGGGCAGACCGTTTCGCAGGCGCGGCAGTCGAGGCAGAGCGACAGGTGCTGCACCGTCGTGTCGGTGAGCGCGATGCGCCCCTCGGCGAGCGACTTGATGAGGAAGATCCGTCCGCGCGGCGAGTCCATCTCTGTCCCGAGCTCGGCGAACGTCGGGCAGGAGGCGAGACAGAGCCCGCAGTGGACGCACTGGTTCACGCCCTCGACGGATAATCCGTGGAGGGACAGCGGGCCCGCGGCCGTTCCGCGCGCGTCTTCGACGACCTTCGCCATGCCCGTCAGATGCCGGCCACGAAGCGGCCGGGATTCAGGATGCCCTTCGGATCGAGCTGCGCCTTGATGCGCTGCATGATGCGGCCCGCTGCGCCCGGGTCACCCCAGACGGGAACCTGCGATTTCACCGCGAGCGGCGCCCACTCGAGCGTCGCGTGACCACCGCCCGCGCGCGCCATCTCGCGCCACTCGCTCAATACGGCGGCCACCGGACTCGGCTCTCGCGGTTCACCGTCCGAGACGAGCGCCGCGTTGACGACGCCGACTCCGGCGTGCGCCGTCCATGCCGTCTGGAGTCCGCGGGCGCGGGCGACGCCGGCCCCCTGCTCCATCAGCTCGGCGACTTGCGCCGGCAAGACGCCGAAGGTCATCACGGCCGTCGCGACGGGGAACGCCGGGCGTGCGCCGGCCGCGAGCCGCGGCCAGACCGCTTGGGGCAATGGCGTGGCGTCGCGGCCGCCGTGGGACGCCGCGAGCCGCGTCAGCTCCGCGCACTGCCACTCGACCTGCTCGGGAAGCCCGTCGAATCCCACAACCAGCGTGGCCGCCGCCGTGACTGCGGCCTGGGCTGCGGGGTGTACGCCGGCGAGTGTCGTTCCGAGCCCAGGCGTGCCCCCCGCAGCCCCGGTCACGATGGCTGCGGCCGCCGTGGGGTCGAGGAGCTCGACGGCGTTCGGGATCAGATCCGACGCGAGTAGTGCGCGGACGGCCGCGGCCGCGTCCTTCAGCCTCTCGAAGCGCAGCGCGACGAGGCGCTCGTCGTCGGGCACCGGGCGGAGCTTGAGGTTCGCCTCGACGATCACCCCGAGCGTCCCGTACGAGCCGATGAAGAGCTTGGGCAGGTCGTAGCCGGCGACGTTCTTCACGACCTTCCCGCCGCCCTTGACGACCGCGGCGTCGGCGGTGACGACGGTGACACCGATGAGGAGATCGCGCGCGGTCCCGTAGAGGTGGCGCCGCGGACCCGCGGCGTTCGCCGCGAGCACGCCGCCCAGCGTGGCGCGCTCGGCGTCCGCGGGATCGAGCGAGAGCCACTGGCCGCGGCCGCCGAGCGCCGCCTGCAGCTCGGCGATGGTCACGCCGGCCTCGGCCGTGACCGTGAGGTCGCCCGGCTCGTGCTCGACGAGCCGCGCGAGGCGGCGGAGCCCGAGCACCACGCCCGGGCGCGCCGCGGGCATTCCAACGGAGGCCGCGGTGCCACCGCCCCACGGCACGACGGGCACGTCCGCCGCCCCGCAGAGGGCGATGACGGCGGCGACCTCCTCGAGCGCTCCGGGGAACACGGCCGCCTCGGGCGTCCGGCCGTCGACGACGTAGGGCGAGAGCTCGACGCCGGTCAAGACGTTGGCGGGACCGATCACGGCGCGGAGCCGTTCGAGCAGCGCGTCCTGCACGCGGAGCGCGACGCCCGCGCTAGAAGCGCTGGGCGAGGCCCTTTTCCTCGATCACGTGAGGCTTGTACGCGACGGGTCCCACCTCGACGCACGACTTCTTGGTGGGGAAGACCTTCCCGGGGTTGCAGAGGCCCGTCGGGTTGAAGGCGTTCTTGAGCCGCTGCATCACCGCGAGGTCGGCGGCGGAGAAGATGAAGGGCATGAAGTCGGCCTTCTCGAGACCGATGCCGTGCTCGCCCGAGATCGAGCCGCCGACCTCGGCGCAGACCTTCATGATCTCGGCGCCGGCGGCCACGACGCGCGCTTCCGCGCCGGGCGCGCGCGGATCGTACAGGATGTTCGGGTGCAGGTTGCCGTCCCCCGCGTGGAACACGTTGCCGACGCGCAGGCCGTGGGCGGCGACGATCTCGTTCACGCGGCGGAGCACGTAGGGGAGCTTCGTCCTCGGAATGACGCCGTCCATCACCATGTACGCCGGCGAGACGCGGCCGTAGGCGCCGAACGCCGACTTTCGCCCCTTCCAGAGGAGCGCCCGCTCCGCCTCGTCGCGCGCCGTCCGCACCTCGCGCGCGCCCGCGTCGCGACACGCCTGGACGATACGCTCGGCCTGCGCGTCCATGCCGACCCGGAGCCCGTCCAGCTCGACGAGCAGCGCCGCCGCGGCGTCGCGCGGGTACCCGCAGCCGAACGCGTCCTCGACCGCCTGGATCGTGAGCTGGTCGATCATCTCGACGGCGGCCGGCACGAGGCCGCGCGCGATGATCGCCGACACGGCCACCGACGCCTGGTCCACCTGATCGAACACGGCGAGCACGGTCTTCACCGCCTGCGGCTTTTTCAGGATTCTCACGACGATCTTCGTCGCGATCCCGAACGTGCCCTCGGAGCCGACGAAGACGCCGGCGAGGTCGTAGCCGGGCGTCTCGCGCGTCCGGCCGCCGAGCCACACGATCTCGCCGTCGGGCATCACGACCTCGAGGCCGAGCACGTGGTTCGTCGTGACGCCGTACTTCAGCGTGTGCGGCCCGCCCGAGTTGTTGGCGATGTTGCCACCGAGCGTGCACGCCTGCTGGCTCGACGGGTCGGGCGCGTAGTAGTAGCCCTTGGGACCGACCGTCCAGGAGAGATGAAGGTTGACGAGCCCGGGCTCGACGACCGCGAGTTGATTCTCGTAGTCGACCGCGAGGACGCGGTTCAAGCGCATCATCGAGATGACGAGCCCGCCCTCGGCCGGGAGGCATCCGCCCGAGAGGCCCGTCCCCGCGCCACGCGCCACGAACGGAAGACCCTCGCGAGCGGCGAGCCTGACGACCGCGGCGACGTGCTCGGCGGAGGTCGGGAAGACGACGAAGTCGGCGAGCGCGCGGAAGAGCGTGAGGCCGTCGGACTCGTAGACGAGCAGCTCGTCGGGGTCGGACAGCACGCCGCCCGGGCCGACGATGGCCTCGAGCTCCCTGCGGAGCACCGTCTTGCGCCCGGACGTCAGCGTCGCCATGGCAACTACAGTGAAGTATAGCTCAATACGGATTGGCGATCGGCAGCTCCTCCGCCGGGTAGAGCGTGATGATCGACGCGCCGGCCGGCGTGAGGACGACCTCCTCCTCGATGCGCGCTGCCGAGATCCCGTCACCGGCCGGGCAGTAGGTCTCGACGGCGAACACCATTCCGGCCTCGAGCTCCATCGGGTCGTCGAGCGAGTTGAGTCTGCTGATGATCGGCCGCTCGTGGAGGCCGAGTCCGAGGCCGTGGCAGAAGTTCAGGCCGAAGGCCTCCATCTCGCTCGCGAAGCCGATTTCCTGCGCGCGCGGGAAGCAGCGCGCGATGCGATCGGTCGCGACGCCCGGCTTGAGCATCGCGATCGCCTTGTCCATCCACTCGCGCGCCTTCCTGTAGGCGTCCACCTGGGCACGCGTGGCGCGCCCGACGTTGAACGTGCGGTAGTAGCACGTACGGTAGCCCACGAACGATTGGATGATGTCGAAGAAGGCCTGGTCGCCCGGCCGGATCATGCGGTCGGTGAAGTTGTGCGGGTGGGGTGAGCAGCGCTCGCCGGAGATCGCGTTGATCGCCTCCACGCAGTCCGAGCCCATCTCATAGAGGCGCTTCGACGCGAGCGCCACGATCTCGTTCTCGCGCACGCCGGGCTTGAGCGCCTCGGCGATGTCCTGGTAGACGCCGTCGCCCATCGCGGCGGCCATGTTGAGCAGCGCGATCTCGTCTGCGCTCTTGATCTGGCGAGCGTCGAGCATCACCTGCTGGCCGTCGCGGATCTCGACGCCGAGGCGCTGGAGCTCGAACATGAACGGCGGCTCGACCACGTCGATGCCGAGCGGCATCCCGGCGACCCCCTCGGCGACGAGGATCGCTTTGATCTCCTCCGCGGCGCTGCGGAACAGCTCGGCCTTCGGCGACACCGCCCCGCGGAGACCGACCATGCCCGCCAGGCAGTGCGTCGCCTCGAGCCACGGCGCGTAGAGGCGGTGATGCTTGGCCGCCGAGCCGAAGTCCCAGACGTAGGGGTGGCCGGTGCCGGCGAGGAGCGACCAACGCGTGAGCTTGTCGCGCGCCCACTCGCCGATGACCGTGCCCGTCGTGTAGCGGATGTTGTGCTGGTCGAAGCAGAGGAGCGCGCCGAGGCCGGAGGGCGCGAGCGCCTGGCGGACGCGGGCCAGGCGATACTCGTGCAGGCGCCGGAAGTCCACGCGCTCTTCGAAGTCCACCTGCATCCGACCGGGCGCCTGGATCGGGCGCTCCCAGTTGTGGCGCGGATCGGCCCGATCGGGCGTGACGACGTGCGGCTCGACGCTCTTCTTCTTCGCCATGACCCCCTGCTCTCCCCGTTCGAGATGTGGCCGGGATTGTAGCGGGTTCTATCGCGGCGTCAACGGCGGTTTAGCCTGCGTTTTCCGCTTGACAGCACCCGGCACACGCAGTCGCCGCGTGTCGGCAGCATCGCGTGGAGACCGGCCCACGCGTCCGCCGAAGCCCGGAGACGCCACCTTGCGTGGTTCGTCGCGAAAAATGCGGGCCGTGCCGCGATCGCCGCTCGTCGTGCCTCCCAGATGGCTCCAAAACTCGGGTCTAGAGTGGCCCCAGCAGAAGGGAGACTCGTCATGGAACTGCTCTCGCTGGACCGACTGGGCGACGAGATCGCCGAGCTATCGGCGCACATCGAGGCCGCCACCGCGCAGCTTCTCGACCTCATCCGCGAGTTCGACGCGCGCGACGGCTGGAACACCGGATTCCGCTCGTGCGCCGCCTGGCTCTCCTGGCGCGTGGGGCTCGACCTGGGCGCGGCCCGCGAGCGTGTCCGGGTCGCGCGCACCCTTGGAACGCTGCCGCTGCTGGCTCAGGCCCTTGCCCGCGGCGAGCTCTCGTACGCCAAGGTGCGGGCGCTGACCCGCGTGGCGACGCCGGAGACGGAGGAGCGCCTGCTGGCGGTGGGGCGCGGCGGCACGGCCGACCACGTCGAACGCATCGTGCGGGGCTGGCGCCGGGTGGACCGGATCGCGGAGGCCCGCCAGACCGCCCGCCGGCATGCGAGCCGGGCGCTGCACGTGTATCAGGACGAGGACGGCATGGTGGTCATCCGCGGGCGGCTCGCGCCGGAGGTCGGCGCCGTGCTGGTGCAGGCGCTGGCCGCCGCCCGCGAGGTGGTGTATCCGAAAAACGTTTCCGCGGAAACGCCCACCATGGCCCAGCAGCA
>Ga0137396_10001409_pt1 | contig 12582 bp, 9 predicted proteins | sample czc16metaG_FD_108284 | JGI IMG/M metagenome (GOLD analysis project Ga0137396, IMG submission 108284) | Vadose zone soil microbial communities from Angelo Coast Range Reserve, California, USA - czcobulk3.16 metaG | ecosystem: Environmental > Terrestrial > Soil > Vadose zone | place: USA...
ACTCTGCGGGCGGCGTTCAGCTTGACATTCGCGTTGACCGCGATAATATCATCAGTAGTCGTTCCAGCGTCTGATAGGGCCTGGACGACGCTGAGAGCTTCCTGTCCGCCGAAGAAGCTTGCCAGTCGTTCAAGATCATCGTGATTAGACACCATACTCGCAAAAATCCCTCGTTGACGCCCTATATTGTGCGCTTCTCCAATTTAATCTATTAGCCTAAAACGACCGGGGGCGTGATATGGGACGGATTATGGTGCTCCGAATGGGGCACAGGTTCTTCAGGGATTCAAGGGTAACGACCCACGTCTGCCTCACAGCCCGAGCACTGGGGGCTGACGGCCTAATCATAGCAGATAGAGAGGACAAAACGGTTGAAGCTACTATCAGGGAAGTAACGGGGCGATTCGGCGGAGACTTTTCAATCGAATCTGGGCAACCGTGGAGAAAGACTATCCGAGATTGGAGCGACAAGGGCGGAAAGATCGTCCATCTGACCGCCTACGGATTGAGACTGCCTGACGTTATTGACGAGATCAATCAAGTTGAAGGGGACATCCTTGTTGTCGTGGGGTCGGAGAAGATGCCTGGCGAAGTCTTCAAACTCGCAGACTGGAACGTTTCAGTGACAAACCAGCCGATGAGTGAAGTGGCCGCTCTCTCAATCTTCCTCGACTGGCACCTAAAACACAGCGCCTTCGACAAGACCTTTCCAAACAGTGAAGTTCGCATTGTCCCATCAAGAGACCAGAAGAAGATTCAACGTCTCAGTCTAACGACCTCCACCCGCGTCAGAGTTTGACAGGTTCGTACTCTCGCAGGCGCAACTCTCCAGGGTGGTTTGAAGGCGACTCGCGATCGAATGCGTCGTGCCTGCTACTTGTTTAGGGAGCCCTAGTTCTTGTTACTAGTAAAATAGTAACTCTTTATTGGGCAAATACCTAGCCCTGCGCTTGTCGGACGCACGAAATGTCAAGAAGATTCCTCGAAGTGGCACTGGTCTTCATACTGCTCACGTCGTCTCATGCGGTTTCAGCATTTTCCGGCACAGCGACTCCGATACAGCATGTAATCATCATAATGCAGGAGAACCACAGCTTTGACAATTATTTTGGGACTTATCCTACTGCAAACGGCACGCGAGTCGACTCGACGATATCTCACCTAAGGCAAGTTAACGGAGTACCGGGCCGAGTGTGCCTGCCGTACATGAACTCATGCGTCTCACCCAACCTTAGCACGAGCCAAGCTCCGTCCAACCCGGTCGAGGGACAAGTAACGTACGAGATGGATTATTCTAACGGCGGAACGGGTTTCGCAGCCTACTCTGGTCCCCAGTCAATGGTCTATTTTGACTATCATTCGGTAGCCGGGTACTGGGACTATGCCGAGGAATACGGGCTGGGCGACAACTACTTCGCTCCGGTCTTGAGCACAAGCACGCCGAACAGGTTGCTGACTTTAGCGGGAGACACGCCGGTCTCCGCGAACTATGGACCCCCGCCATACATTCCCTACGCTAGCACCGTGATGCGACAGCTCGACGACGCCGGTGTCAGTTGGGGATACTACGATTTCCTCGACGCTTACGGCGGACCGTCAAACGTGTACCCGCTGAACTACACCACCGAGGCGCCTCAGCAGGCTCTTCGCAACACTAGGAACATTTCCGACCTATTCCAGGAGCTTGCCAGCGGTTCAGGCCTCCCATCCGTGAGCTTTGTGAACTCGCTTGGGGTCCCAGACTTCACCGAGCATCCGCCGTTCAACCCGACAACTGGCGAACTCTGGACTGTGTCCATGGTCAACCGCGTAATGGAAAGCAACTTCTGGCCCACGACCACAATCTTCATCACTTGGGATGAGGGAGGCGGTTTCTACGACCACGTGGTCCCTCCTAGAGAGTTCACCGTAAATCATTCGTTCACCAATGAACTGGTCGGGCTCGGGCAACGGGTCCCCCTGCTCGTTATTTCGCCATATAGTAAGGAGAACCTTGTTTCAGACACCCTCCTAAGCCACCTCTCACTGCTGCACTTCGTCGAATACAACTGGAACCTGCCGCCGCTAAATGGATTGGTTGCTCAGTCGAGCCTGCCGCTCGACTTCTTCAACTTCTCTCAAACCCCTAGACCCCCCATTATTCTGCGTCCACCGATCCTCTACCCGATTCCTCTCCAGACGCAACCAAGTGCGTCTCTCCCCGACCCGGCCATTCAAAACGGACTTCTTTATGCAACTATCATTGTCCCACTAATTGCACTCGTTGTGATCGCGATGAGGCGTTCTTCCTCAGGTCCAAATAGAAAAGACTCACAGAGACAACGGCAACAACAACCACGTCAATCACCACTAGGAACGACGTACCCAAGGTGGAATTGTTTGGTTGAGACATCACCTTGAACGACCAAAGAGTCGTGTTCCATCCGAAGTTGTAGCCCTCGACGTTCAAGTAGACATACGAGATCACCGGACGCTGGTTCTGAACATTCTGGAGGCCAAGCACCCGAAGCGTATCTTCAAGGTACGGAGAAATATTGACGGTGATTGTTTCGTTTCCCGTACCAGTAATTTGAACAGGATGGTACACCGCGAGATTCGACAGCACAACCCTCCGCTCGGTCCCATCCGAAGCGGGAGTGACGGTGCTTGAGCTGTTCCCATCCATCCAGAAATTGACCAACGAGTATACGAGGTTGCCAGGGGCGCCTGGAACATACTGGGTTATTGCGATTCCAATTGCTCCCCATTCGTTACCGGGGTTCATCAGGATAGGAAGTTTCCAGTCTAGCGAGACTTGGACGCTCCAGTTCCAGTCCGTTCTGAGACCGACATATGCGGGAGCACTAAAGTTGGTGGTGTAGTTTTCCACATTGACCCCCGGCGGACCGAAGCCAGCTTTCACAGTGTAGTAGTCGCCCCATTCGACACGCCGAAACTGCTGAGTGTGAGGAACCTCAGCGAAATTGCAACACTGTGGACCAACGGCGAAGTGGGGGAGTCCTATCTGTTCATGGGACCAAGGGCCTATCGAGTATCCTAAACTTCCATAACCATTCCCCGAGTTCCATGACAAAGAAGTGTTGGTTAGCCCTACTTCAAACCCGGGGAGAAAGTTGGGGTCGTAGATCTGGTTATTGAGTGTGGAACTGAATGTGAATGTGGGGTCCAGGTTCGACACGACGTATCCCCTGGGCACCCCCGTTTGCACGCCCTGTTGCACAGTTACGTTCGCGCTTGAGGAAGCGAGGATTAAAACAGCTAAAATGGCAATTATCATGAGGCTCAACCTGGTTAGAGTTCGTAGAAGCTGATCTGAACCGATCCACTAGTGAAAGAGGAGCCTGGATAGCCAAACAGGTACAACGCTGACAAGTTCGCCCAGGCTATCGGATAGCTCGACAATACAGTCACGCCTCCAACTCTAATGTCTACGTTGCCGTTTGGTCGAGGGGCGAGTTGCGGGTTGACCTCCGACGGTGGGCCAGAGCTACGGAATACGATGCTGACGCCCTTTCCCCCTGTCCAGCCCGGTGCGCTGTTGTTGTAGAGTAGGAGTCCAGAGGTGTTGGGCCAGTTCTGGGCGAAGTACTCTACTCTCAACAATCCATCGGCACGTTCTTGAACTACAATTGTGGGAATGGACCTGTATTCTACGGGGTAAGCGGGGGCGAAGGCTATCTCCGCCTCCGTGATAACCGATTGAGATGAAGGTACGAGCGAACTTTGTACGTCTACTTCCCATGATCGTTGGAGCGTAGGGTTGAGGGCATGCTCCGTATCGTTCGAAATAGGCTGATTAAAGACTGAAAATGGGAATGAGATAGACTGGGAATAGCTTCTCGTGTACGCCGCCCCGTATGAATGAAAATTGGACAAGTAGGGCAGGGCCAAGATCGTCGATTCAACTATGATTACTGCAACCAGAATGGCGAAAATTATCTTGACTCTCAAACAAGACCAACCTCCGTGGGAGAAATGCGTCGCCTTTGCAACGACCACGCCGGTTTCGCAGATAGGATTGCGCGATTTACAATGGATTCTCTTCCTAGAACGACAAGGAGGGATTCTGTGAAGTAGAGAAGAGCCAGTAACGACCTGAAGGCAACCCAGAGAGGTACATACGGCGATGGGTCGATGAGAATGTTCCAGTTGAAGGCACCCGTCGAGACGGGCGTGAAGAACTTGACTAGGAGCCCGTTGTTAACGGCGAGGAAAGTTGTCGAGGAGACAGCCAAGCCTAGAAAATGCCCCATGTTTTCTCTTGTCTGAATCAAGAGCAGTAGGGCCAAGGGGTAGAGACTCCATTGTTCTGGCAGGAAGGGCCTTGAAATGCTAAAGGCCAAGATAGCGATTAGAAGACCGTGGAATAGCGGGAGACCTTTTTTCCAGACATAGATGTATGTTGCAAGCAAGACTGGTATCCAAATGGAACCGGTGACATAGAGGGCCAGACTTGAGAGGGGGAGTGCGAAATAGGTGAGACTTAGGGCGCTCATTGCACCGGTCGATGGAATTGCAACTTGGAAAGACAAGTTGTTGTACATTGCACTGTAGCCCCAGTTGAACGCCACAGCTGGGATCAGGGTTCCTGCTATGGGAATGACCAGAGAAACGAGTGAATAGCCCAGTCTAATCTTCCTATTTCGTGCCTGGATCAAGAATACGGGAAGAAAAACTATGGGCAATGTCTTGAGGTAGATCGCCAGTCCAAGTATTGCTGCTGAAGGTAACCACTTGGAAGATTGGAAGAAGTAGATGGTGAGGAGAGAGAGGAACAGAGCGATAGGGTCCAGCTGCCCCCACATGCTGGAGAATATGATTCCCAGTGGAAAGTAGAGCCAGACTAGGAAGGCGGTCCTAGCCGATCTTGCGTCTCCCGACAAAAGAATAATCTTTACCAAAACCACTGCAGAGCCAATGTCTGCCCACACCATGGGCTGTTTCAGTAGGAAGTAGTACAGGAACCTGGATGGCTCGCCTAGTAGAGCGTAGAGTCGATAGGTCAAGGCGAAGATGAAAGCAGAGAACGGAGGATAACTGATGGAGCCCGTGGTGGCATAGGGGGAGAAGCTCAACCCTTGCACGTACGGCAATCTGCCATAGGGATTGACGAGGTTCTGCATGTAGAAGCCCAGCCTGGTCCAGATCTCAAAGTCGTAGGGATGGCCGGTCCAAGGAGCCAAGAGTTCTCTGATAGCGAGTCCCAAGACGACGTGTCGCAATGGAAGACGGGTTAGTCGGTCCAGCTTGTCCGTTTCCTCTCACCAACCAGCGAAACTTTCGCCTAGTCCGTTGATTCTTCGCAATGAGACTCAGATCTGCTTAGTGGACTCTACTATCCGCCATGGCTTCTTGTCCTGTTTGGTCAAAGAAGACAAGACGGCCACTTGGAAGCTAAGCATCTCTAGGGCGCCTGCCATGATCAATGGTAGCAGATGCGAGGGGCCCAGCCTGGCAACAGCCTTGACGAGGAGCGTGAGATATCGTCGTGGTTTCGAGAGGACTTGGAACTCGAATGTAGTTGGCATTTTTCCGAACCGGCTGATCAGCTGCAAATGACCTTGGAGTACTCTGCTCCTCTGGTAGACATAGTCTGTGGGAGTCCTAGGTCCAGCGATCCAGACCCGAGCATCTTGGACCCGCTTGACCTGGAAACCTTTCTCCTGGACTCTAAGAGCAATGTAGGCATCGTCATTGATCAAATTTGGTAGCTGTTCTACCAGGTCTCGTCTGACGGCCACTAAGTCTCCTGCAACCTGGCCAAGACGATCCTGTCCGTCGAGCTCGTCTAGTGTGGCGTTGTGTGTGTCCCAGAGAATATTGCTGACCCTGTCCATGAGGAGCTTGTCTCCGTTGATCAGTTCGACGTTTGAGTCGACTGCGCCCCATTCCTGATTGTCTATGAGGCCTTCGACTAGTTTGGGGATGGTGTTTCTGGCGATTTTGATGTCTGCCGAGGCAAGGACCAGTATGTCTCCTGAGGCGTGTCTGATTATCTTGTTCAGAGCTGAGGCCTTTCCCTCTCGCTTTTTCTCCAACAACACTACTACTCGAGGGTCTCGCACAGCCAACTCTCTGGCAAGTTGATGGTTCGGAGTAGCCACCAAGACCTGCAGGAGATTAATTCGTCTATCATTGAGGTCTAGTATCTGGTCCGTGAGGCGAAGAGTGTTCTCTAGCTCGGTTGTCGCGCAGATGCCCACCGACACAGATGCTGTCGCTTCTTTGACAATCGTCTGAGCGTACATGTTCAACTACACTTTTTGGAAAACGAAGAGGGTTTGGTCTCCAAGTCTGTTGAATGGAAAGCGATCTCCGAGGATAAGCTCCAGTTTTTCTGGGATCAGCCTTGCTTTGCTGGTTCGAAGATAGTAATCGCTGAGATAAGCTGGGGGCAGGAAAGCTGGAAGGCCGATTATCTTCTTAGGTCGGAATTGTGGGCGAAAGATGTTTGCGAATCTTGAAGGGGAATAGTAGCATGAGGGTATGTCCATCCCCCCGACGGAAACCATTGTAGGCTGATCCTTCCGAGTAGCAGTCTTGTCGAACTGGAGAACGAGGGAGTGGGAGAGAGCTTCCGGAAGGCATAGCGTGTTACGAATTGAGCACAGAAAATAGCCGTCTTCCCGGATGACCTTCGATAGTTCGCTCGGTACCTTGTGAATATCTGGCTCGCAGTTCAATGCTCCGTTGAAAGAGTAGGCGACACGCACACCTCCCTCTGGAAGGAGCTCTTTGACGGTACTGATCTCTGAGGCTCTGGCTTTGGCGGCTATGATCTTGCGGTCGAGTCGCTTGGCCCTGGTCTTCCTTTCCAAGAGGTCTAGCATTTTTTCAGATATGTCTGTGGCGACTATCCCCTTGACGTGTCTTGATATCTGGATGGCCTCGGAGCCTGTGCCGCATCCTATCTCGAGTAGTACGTCACTAGCATTCGCGATTCTGTGAAGCTCGTTGATGGAGCGTTTTCGAATCCAGGAGTTGATGTAGTTGTGACTGATAGTGTAATCATATTCCTCTGAAGCGGAGTCGAAGGCGTCTCGGACCGATTGGTAGTAGTTGTTTCCTTGGTTTTTCCATTCGCGAAAACTAACGAGTGTCTCATTTTCGCCTCTCACCGCCCCCCTGATACTGGGGGGTCCTTGGGGCTCTAGCCGGAGACATGTCTGCGTATTCTCGTACCATTGATCTAAGACTCGGGATCCGTACTTTCTGCTGAAACCCTCCAGCACCTGTGTTTTCTCAAGAGGACTGGCTGTGTTTGCTGTGACCTCGTAGACGACCTCGCCTATCTTGGCCTTGCATTTTCCCTGAGCCTGCGCGTTGAGAACCCAATCGCTGCTGGCGCTGCTTGCAAGTACAAAGAAGAACGACTCGTCCAGACGCGTGTAGCGGAGTTCGGTTACGTGGGGCACCCCAGTGATACGGCCAGTGGTGATGAGTTTGAGGGTCTTTGTTTGCCTGGTTTCGGGAAGTATCTCGAGTTTTTGCGTGGCCCTGTTTCCTGCGGATAGGTTGAACTGTTCTTCGCTGGATGGGCGTCCTGTTTCGTTCAGCTTGAGATACATGGCTTTGAGTTTGGAGTACCGAACTGACTCGAAGATGCAGTGGTCTGGTCCGATCTTGGTAGAAAACAATGATTCAAGCTTGCGTTGCTTCCTTAGTTTCCTGTTCAGCATGGCGGACTTGAAGGCGATGTAGTTTCCGACTAGGACCCGCAGAAGAGTGTTCAGGAATTTTTGGCTTGGCGCGGACGCTCTCTTCTCGCTTGCTATTCGTTCGTGATGCAAGGCGTTTGTACGCCGTTGATAGAGATGAGGGAAGTAGCTGGATATCCAGGAACTTTTCTTCAAGAGTTCCTCGTAGAACTCCCTCCCGTGAACCACCATGGTGGTTAGGGCGTCTCTGGCAAAGAGCGCGTCTCTCGCCGGTAGGAACTCCTTCTCCACAAAGTTCTCGTCAACCACGTAACTGAAACAAATTCTTGGCTCGTTCCTCCGGAAAACATGTAAGAATCGCGCCAGCAACAGTGACTTCGTCAGGAAGAGCCAGAGACGGTCCGACCTCGTAATGCAGAAAATGTCTAGATCGTCCGTTGCGGACGGAGAATGGTAGGAGGTCGAGCCGCTGATGGCAATGAGCTTTGTCTCTTCGCTATTACACAAGGAAGCGAAGTCCCTGGCGTATCGAGCATAGTTTTTCGCTCTTGCTTTCTTCTCCTGTTCTTGGTCTACACTAGTTAGACCAGATCTTGCGTTATTGTTACCTCGCTCAATGATGAGCCCGTTCTTCAGCTCGTAGGAGCCGGCAAGCTCCGGGATCTTAGCCCAAGAAGATTCTAATTGTTCCTCAGAGAGATTTGTGCGTGTTAGTGCCACGAGATCTTTGAGGGATACGAGGGACCCATTAGCCTTGGCGATCCCTGATAGGAAGTTTACCTCGTGGATTATGTGCTCCCAGGCTTGCAATGGTTCACGGGTCGTCTGCAAAGAACACCTGGCCTCGCGGCTTTGGCTAGCTTGTTATGAGTTGCCTAATAAAGATACGACGCGCGTAGTACGTCGCCTGCGAACTAATGCGTCTCCTAGCAAACGGGGACAGCGGCCCATAGAAGAATTCGAAAGTAGAGGGGGTTAACTTGGGACTGTAGATTTCATGGTTCTCTTTCAGTGGGACAAGGGTATCTTTCTGATCCCTTCAAGGGCCTCTCCGAGATCTTCGATCAGGTCTTCTGTCGCTTCGATTCCAATCGATACTCGAATTAGCCCGTCGGTGATCCCGAGCTTCTTCCTGTCCTCTGGGGACATTCCCGAGTGTGAGGTAGCGGCCGGTCTAGTGAGTAGGCTTTCGACTCCACCAAGGCTAGGGGCGATAATCGGAATAGAGACGTTTTTCATGAATTGTTCGGCCGCGGTCTTTCCGCCTTTTGGTTCGAAGCTCATCATCCCGCTGAACCCGTCAAACAACTCTCCCGCCCGGTTATGTTGGGGATGGGTCATGAGCCCTGGGTAGTTGACTTTGGCAACCGCGTTATGCTCTTCTAGAAATCTCGCAATCTTGAGAGCGCTCTCATTGTGGTATCTCATGCGAAGCGCGAGCGTCTTCATGCCGCGATGCAATAGGAAACAGGCGTGCGGGTCCAGGCTTCCACCAAGATGATCCAGCCGATGCTTGACCTTGCTGACTAGCTCCGAACTTCCGATAACCGCCCCCGCGACAATGTCCGAGTGCCCGTTGAGGTATTTGGTGCCGCTGTGGAGTGAGAGGTCGTATCCATGCTCGATGGGACGGAAGTTGATCGGACTGGCGAAAGTGTTGTCGATCATAGATACGAGGCCGTGGGCTCTTGCGAACTTGACGACCGCTTTATGGTCCGCCACCTCGAGCAATGGATTAGTCATGGTCTCAACGTAGATCGCTTTAGTGTTGGGTCGCCGTTTCTTCTCCCATGACTCCGGGTCGTTCCCGTCGATGAAATCGTAGGATATTCCGAATGTGTGTAGATCTTTCGTGACAAAGTCGTGGGTCCCGCCATACAGACAGTTCTGGACGAGCAGGTGATCCCCATTATGAAGGAAGGTAAGCAGGGCAGTGGAGATCGCCGCCATTCCGCTTGAGGCTACAAGGGCGTCTTCAGCCCCTTCGATCGCGGCAAGCTTTTCGTGGAGCGCCCTAGCGTTCGGCGTGTTGTTCAGCCGAATATATTCAATATCATGATAGCCGGGTTCGCTGCGGGTCTCGAACATGGCCGATTGGAATATCGGCATGCTAACAGCCCCCAGGACGCGGGGTTCCGGCTCGCCGGAATGAATCAGCCTAGTCTCGATTTTCTTAAACTTCTTTTCCTTCAAGACAAGAACCAGATGGGATAGTCGCTCAAACGATCAAGCTAGGATGGCTAAGACCCTTGCGTCAGCGCACGATGAGCAAAAATCTATGACCAAGAGGAAATAGGAAACCCCTTAGCGGCCGGGAGTGGTTCTTCTAACTGTGAATTCCCCGAATAAGCTTCGTCGGAACGACTTGAAAAAGGGGACACCATCCCAGCCTGAAAAAGTGGACTGGCGGAAGTGGCTTGAGCACTGGGAAACCTGGAATGCGATAGTCGCGGAAGTCAAGCCTCCCCAGTGCGGCCTATTCGGCTGCGATGAGAAGATTAAGGTCCAAGGCAAATGGAAGTGCATTGCATGCGGCAAAATTACGGACACACTAGGCTGAACACTTCTGTTTGCTACATGGGTTCTGTGAGTTCTCCCAGCTTGTTCGTTAGCATAGTGTTCTGTCCATAATCGACAGGACAGGCGATTACCGAGACACCATTATCGGCTAGTGCGCGCTTTAGTGTGGGAAGTATATCCTTTGCCTGCTTGATCAGGTATCCTTTGCCGCCGAAGCTCTCCGCGAACTTGACAAAGTCAGGGTTGCCAAAGTCAACGTGCGAGTGGTGTCCGAGTTCAAGGTCCATCTCCCACTTGATCATGCCATAGGACCCGTCCACCCAGACCAATACCACGAGCGGTATCTTCTCCCTCACGGCGGTCTCAAGTTCCATAGAGTTCATCAAGAAACCAGCGTCTCCCGCGACAGCGAGAACCTTACGATCTGGATAGGCGAGTTTTGCTGCAATCGCTCCGGGAAGAGCGAAGGCCATTGTCGAGAGGCCGTTGGAGACAATGCAAGTGTTCTGCTGATAGGTCGGGTACAACCGGGCCATCCACATCTTCACCGCACCCGTATCGACCAACACAATGTCCTTCTCACCCATAGCCGCCCGGATATCGGCGACAATCCGCTGCGGCTTGACCGGATAGGAGTTGTCGTTTCTTCCCATCTCAAGCTCCTCCTGTAAAAGGCGTCGGATCTTCTGACCTGTCGAGTTCATTGTCGGGTTTAGCTTAGTCTCTCGGGCTAGGGCATCGAGAGACTCTGAAATATCACCTTGAATCCCGACAGCGAGATGGTAGTGAGCGTCGACCTGAGCAGGGTAGCGGTGGATGTGAATAATCTGCTTGTCACCCTTAGGATTGATCTTTACGGGGTCAAACTCCTGCATGTCATACCCGACACAGAGAATGACATCTGCCTGGTCGAAGCCAAAATTGGCGTAATCGTGGACCATGAATCCTATCGTACCGAGCGCATTGGGGTGGTTGTCCGGAAAGACACCTTTGCCCATGAACGTCGTCGCAACGGGAATGTGGAGATGCTCTGAGAAACGAATGAGAGATTCAGTTGCATGATTACGCACGGCGCCGTGTCCCGCGAGGAGAACAGGTCTCTTCGCCGCTCCTAGAACTTTTGCAGCTCGCGAAATCTGAGCGGGAGAGGGAGAGGTGTCGCGCACCACGTTGATCTCAAGCGGATGATGCCCTGGAGGCACAGGCATTGTTTCAACATCTTCAGGCAACGCGAGGTAGACTGCCCCGGGACGCTCAGTCTGCGCAAGCTTGAACGCTTTCCGGACCATCTCCGGAACAGCCTCCGGTCTCGGAATCAACTCCGCCCACTTTGTGACAGGCTTGAACATGCTGACAAGATCGATTATCTGGTGAGATTCCTTGTAGATCCGATTCAAACCACCTTGAGCGCTTATCGCAACAAGCGGCACACTGTCCGTGTTGGCGTCCGCCGTCCCTAGCAAGAGATTGATGGCTCCAGGCCCAAGAGTCCCCACGCATACTCCCGCCTGACCGGTCAGACGGCCGTAGATGTCGGCCATGAACGAGGCGGCTTGCTCATGGCGGACAAGAACGAAGTGGATAGACGAATTACTTAGCGCGTCGATGACGTGAATATTCTCCTCTCCAGGTATTCCGAAGGCGTATCTGACACCTTCATTCTCTAAACATAGAATGAGAAGCTGAGCTGCAGTCATTGACGCTTGTCCTGAAGCCTGTTTGATCACAGATGTCTGATCCTCCCTTAGGGTCTTGGCGAAGGTTGCTGAGCGGGGGCTTGCTGGAAATTGAAGCAGTCAGACATGTCATCGGCCTGCGTGTCCCGCTGGTTCAGCGTGGGAAGCCCGAACAGGGATTCGCAGAACTTCACCAGGCTGACGTGCGAATGCAACATCTTCGAAATGTAACCGCTCTTCGCATATGGACTCAATACCAGGCACGGGACTCGAGATCCATACCGGAACTGCGTTCCCTTGTAAGACGGCTGGGGAGTCGCGAGCTTCCAGGTTTCCACGTTCGGCGGGTCGACATGGTCGTACCACCCGCCCCAATCATCCCACGTTATGAAAACTGCAGTCTTCGGCCAGAGCCCTCCCTTCACAATCGCATTCACCTGGTCCACGGTCCACTGCATGCCCGTCGTCACGTTCCCCATTGGGCCCTTCCCCGGGTCCGGAGGATGCTCGTCAAACTGACTCGTGGTATAGACCCATGAGACGTTAGGCAGTTTTCCCCCAGCCGCATCTTTTGCGAACTGGTCAGATGTGAACTTGTTCCTACTCCCAACACCGCTTAGATATTGAAACGCATATCCACCGTAGTTTCCCCAGGTCAGCTTGTGCGATTCGAGGCTCATGGGGAGCGAAGAAACGATTCTGGACGGGTCGCCTGGGTGCGGGTTGTC
>Ga0137396_10001410_pt1 | contig 12581 bp, 7 predicted proteins | sample czc16metaG_FD_108284 | JGI IMG/M metagenome (GOLD analysis project Ga0137396, IMG submission 108284) | Vadose zone soil microbial communities from Angelo Coast Range Reserve, California, USA - czcobulk3.16 metaG | ecosystem: Environmental > Terrestrial > Soil > Vadose zone | place: USA...
CAAGCTGACGGTAGCGGGCCTGCGCCACCTTTCCCGCCTCCGCTAGTAGGAGGCCTGTTCGCATAGGTGTGTGGCGCCCGAGCGCATCAGATTGTATTTCGTTGGGTAGTAACCCAGTGATATGATGCGCTCCGGCGCCTATGCCACTCAGCCTTTCCACTTATCTCTTTTGGGGCGCCGGGACTGCGCTCGAACTGCTCCTGTGCGCCCTCGCCTTGCGCAATGGCTTGTTCCGACGGCTGCGGTTCTTCACCTTGTATGTGCTGTTGGTCGCAATCTACGAAGTTAGTTGGTTCGGGGCCATTCACGCTCTGGGGTACAAATCAAAGGGGGCGTTCTATTTCTTCTGGTTAGCTCAAGCCATTTTACTCTCCGCCCGTGCCGCAGCAATTGCAGAACTCTGCCAACACATCCTCAGACCCTACCGCGGAGTGTGGGCACTTGCCAAGAGCATCCTTTTGGGGATCGCCTTGATTCTCCTCGGCTATGCCACGATCGCCACGTTGGGGCGCACTTCTTGGATCACCGCGTTCATACTGACCGCCGGACGCGGTCTGGAGCTGGCAGCGGCTGTAATTCTGCTGACGCTCTTGTTCATCAGCGCCTATTACCGAATCCGGCTGGAGCCCGTAGTGAGGCTGGTGGCGCTCGGACTCTGTTTCTTTTCCACAGTTCAGATGTTGAATAACAGTTTTCTGGTGGGATGGCTGGTGCAATACTTTCGGTTGATGCGGTTCTTTCCGTTGTGGGACGGAATTCGGACGGTCTCATTCAACGTGGCGGTGGTGATTTGGTGCCTGGCCGTATGGAGACCACTGTCTGCGATGGCGCCAGAGGCCACTTTGCTTCCCCAGCAGATTTATGACGAGCTGGCGCCCCAAGTGAACTACCGGCTACGCATGTTGAATCAGCGGCTGCTGGAGATGCTGAAAGTATGAGCACGCCGACGATCTACGTGGGCCTCGGAGTCGTCCTGCTCATGCTGTTTCTGCTGGTACTTGTGCTCCTGCTGACACGGGAACGCGCCGACTCGCGACGTGCGCCGGAGGCGGCTGCGGCACTATTGAGCAAAGGGGCCTTCCCCATACACTGTCGTCACTTCCCGCAGGTGCGGCAAGCGCTTTCGGCCGCCGACCAACAATACCTGGAGCAGAGGGCCTCGGCATCGATCCGCCGGAAAGCCCGCCGAGAACGGCGCAAGGTCGCGCAGCAATTTGTCACCGGGATCAAGGAAGACTTCTTACGGCTGGATCGTGTGGGGCGCACCGTTGCGTCGCTGTCGCCGGGGGTCAGCCGGAAGCTGGAATTCGAGCGGCTCCGGTTAATGCTGCGATTTTGGATGCTTTACGGGCTCGTGCGCATGCAATTGGCCATGGGCGTGAGCGTTGTGACCGAACTGGCGCGCCTGACGGAACTGGTGGGCGGCTTGGCCGCGCAAACCGAGCGCGCCATGGCTGCGCTCGAGGAGGCCTCGGCCAGGCGCCTGCAATCGAGCACCAGCGCTTAAGCCCTGAAGTATCCCGTCTGACTGAGAACCCGCTGGACTACCCCAAGAAACTTTTCGGCCTCAAACGGCTTCTGGATAAAAGCAGAGCTCTCTCTTCCACAAGCGCGCCGATCTCTTCGGTGCGCGCCTATGCCATGGTGAACACCACGCGCCCGGCAAGCCGGAGGGTGACGGCCACAGATCCAATTGTAGAGTTGGCGGCCCCGTGATCTCGCCGGGCATCTTCAGGGCGTTGACCACCAGGTCCACAGGGCCCTCGTTCCAGAACCTGAAGCCTCTGAGCGCAGAGCCGCGAGCAGGCTCCCCGGCACTGCAAGGACTGTGGGGCGAAAAGCTTTCGGGGAAACCGTTGGCGAAACTAGCACCCCTGTTTCAGAACGGGCAACTAAGCCTTGGCGGTGCTTGGTCCTGTCTTATAATAGTATTATTCGGAGTAAGAGTTGGCGGCTGAGAGAATCCTCGTAGTAGACGACGAAGAGGCCATTCGGGAAGTCGTCGCAACGCTGCTTGAAGCGCAAGGTTACCAGTGTATCGCGGCCGGGAACGGCCGGCTGGCGCTGGAGCACCTGGAGAAGGACTCGCTCGACCTGGTGCTCAGCGACATGGTAATGCCGGAGATGGACGGCCTGAAGCTTCTCGAGTGGCTCCGAGCGCACGACGGCGATGTCCCCGTGATCATGGTTACGGCCATGCACGACCTCTCCACCGCGCTCGAAGCCATTCGCCGCGGCGCCTACGACTACATCCTCAAACCCTTTGAAAAAGACCAGCTCTTCCTCAGTGTCCGGCGGGCACTCCAGCACCGGCACCTGGTGGTGGAAAACCGCAACTATCAGCGCAACCTGGAAAAACTCGTCGAGGAACGCACGGTGCAGCTCACCGGCGCTTTGACCCAGCTTGAAAAATCCTACGACTACACGCTGGAGGCGCTGGGCGGCGCGCTCGACCTGAAGGACGCCGAAACCGAAGGGCACTGCCAGCGGGTAACGGCCTTCACCATCTCCATCGCGAAGGCTATGCAGGTGGACCCGGAGTTGCTCCCGTGCATCGCTCGCGCGGCCTTCCTGCACGACATCGGCAAGATGGCCATCCCCGACCAGATCCTGCGCAAGCCCGGCCCGCTCACCGATGAGGAGCGCCACATCATGCGGCGGCACTGCGAGATTGGCCACGCCATGCTCAGCCGCATCCCATTTCTTGGCGACGCCGCGGAAATCGTTCTGGCGCACCAGGAGTTCTACGATGGCACGGGTTACCCGCGCGGCCTGCGCGGCGAGGGAATCCCGCTGGGGGCGCGCATCTTCGCTGTCGCGGACGCGCTCGACGCCATGATCTCCGATCGGCCTTACCGCCGCGCGCTGCCCATCTCGCACGCCAGGGAAGAAATCAAGCGCTGTGCCGGCACACAGTTTGATCCCGCCGTGGTCAAGGTGTTTCTCTCTATGCCGGATACGCTTTGGGTCGAGCTGCACGAAAACATCGGCGCCCCCTTCCGCCTCTCCCAGCTCAAAGACCTATAGGGCCTTACTTCTGGCGCCTATTTGCCTTCTCCCAACCTCATCAGAGTTCGTACACCCCCGGAGGCGCGAAGAATTGTATGCAGCGATTGAGCCAGAGGAGGCCGAGAACGGGCGGGCTAGACAAAAAATGGGGGGCGGCTGTCTGGCCGCCCCCCAAAGGGCTGGAGCTTCGAGCTCAGATCAGAAGCCGATCCGGATCCCGAACCGAATGCTACGTCCCGGAGTGCCGACCAAGTTGGGGTTGCCGCCCGGGAAGGCATTGGGCTTGGCAAAGCCGGTCTGGTCGTCAAAGACGCCGGCATCCTCGATGAACGGGTCAACGCTGGTGAAGTTGGGATGGTTGAAAACGTTCAGCATACTCATATGCCACCGCACGGCGACGCGCTCACCCAGCTTGACGACCTTGAAGAGAGTGAAGTTGGCAGTGTTCGACCTCGCGTCACGAAGGATGTTCCTGGCCGCAGTCCCGAATGGAGTTTTGAACTGCTGGTCGGCCACCTCTCCGTTGGCGATGAAGCGCACCTGCTGGTTGGTGACGGAGACCACGGATCCGGAACCCGTGTTCAGAGCGTTCAAACTGATTAGAGCCGTGGCCGCCAAGGCACACGGGTCGCCTGTTGCTGCTGTGAACCCGATGTTGCATGCGTCCCCAGCAAAAATACCGACGGCGTCAACTGGAGCGCTGGGATTTGCAACGAACGGCCGGGCAACTTCGCCGACGAACGGAAACGCCGTGTCGAAAGAGGACACGCCCGTAACACTAGCCGCGTTGATAAAAGTCTGAACGGGTGTATACGGCTGTCCGGAGGCAATAATGTAGTTGCCTGAGACCACCCAGCCGCCCAGGATTTTTCCCAATACGTTCTGCTGGGAGCGGAAGGCCGGGATTTCCTCAGTGAAAGTAATCGTCCAGTTGTGGCGGAAGTCCAAACCAGAGAGCCCATGCTCGGCCTTCTTGAAGTCGAGCGCATTCTGGGACAACGCTCGCGTGTTACCCGCAGCACTCGTGCCAAAGATCTCGCTCACGTTGTCAGTCGTCTTACTGAACGTGTAAGCAGTCTTCACGGTTAGCTGATGCCATAGATTTGTGCCGCGGAACTCCGTTTGCCACCCCTGATAGTCCGAGTACGCCGTATTGGTGCGAGTCAGGATAATCCCCAAATTGCAGTTTGCCCGCCCGCGGGCCACGGGAGCGAAAGCGTTGGCAGCTGAACACGGTGTGACCCCGGCAGGAACCAAACTGGGGAAGTTTGTGGCCAGCCCGCTGATTCCCGGGTTTCCGTTAATGGATTGGAAGAGCTGGGTGGCATGGTTGCCCACATACCGGCTCTCGATTACAGCATTGGACATAATTTCCCGCTGAAGCCCGAATGACCACTCGTGTGCCCTCTGCGGCCCAAAATCCGGTGTTATGTTGGTCTCGTTGAAGGTCCTGGGGTCGGCTACTCCGGGGGTCAGGAACGATGCCAATTGGGCGCGCGCGTTGGGCCCGGTGGGCACAGCGGGCAGCGGGTTGGAAGTCGCCTGACTGCCTACCAGGCTTTGCAAGAAGACCTGAGGGGCCGCACTCGAAATGTTGATGTAGATGTTGTAGAAGGGCGGGTCGTACGTTAAGCGATAGCCCCCGCGGAGGACCGATTTCCCCGGGCCGCCCGTTAGCCACTTGCCGCCCCATTGCGGGCTATAAGCAAACCCCGCGCTAGGCCCGAAACTGTCCTTCGTGGCCGGGATCGCAGGGAAGGTACGGATTGCGAGCGAAAGGGCCGGGTTCCACAACGGCGACCCGCTTGTTTCTCGCTTTACTGTCCTGTCGTGGAACAAGTTGGCTGGCTGTCCGTAGTATGACCATGTGAGTCCCAGGTTCAGGGTTAGGCTGTTGGTCATCTTGAAATCGTCACCGACATACAGGAACGTATCCTTCTCCCGGAAGTCGAGAGAGGGATCACCCTGAGCAATCTGGACCCGGTTGGGGACGTTGGCTGCGTAGGCGCTGAAGTTCGAAAACCTCCAGGCACCGTTGAGGTTCGGCAAAAAGATATTCGGCGAGCGCTGGTAGGTGAAGTTGACGCCCGCTTTGACCGCGTGCCGACCGAGCAAATAGCTCCAGTTGTCCTGCACCTGATAGGTGTTCACAATACGGCCTTGGGGAGCGTTGGTGGCCGGACCGAATCCCAGGAAGGGGCTCCCACCGGACGTTCCTTGGATCGCGATATTGGCCAAGGCCGTAGCGATATCCTTCTGGCCAGGCACGGTATTGCCGATTGAATTCTTGCCGAATTCGACGTTCAAGCGGCCGTAATTGAGTCGCACCTCGTTCGTCATCCGCGAGGTAAATGTGCGCGCCCAGCTAAAGCCATAGACCTGCGAAAGTGCGGGCACGCTGGCGGGATAGCCCCGTGCGGCTGTCCCAAAAGCGTCAGTGTTGAAGAAAGTGGACTTGTTGTAGATATAGCGGCCATAAAAGTGGTTCTTCGTGGTCTGGAGGTCAATCCGGGAGATCCAGTCGTACGTGTGGGAGCCGGTCCCCAAGGTGCGCTGCACGCCGGCCATTTGCACGCCGCCGGAGCAATTAGTTACGGCAATCTGCCGCAGTGTTCCTTGAGGGGTTGGATTGCCTCCCCCAACTCCATAGGGACCGAAGGCGCGGAGGGCCGCCACACTGGCGCTATTCGGGAAACAAGCCGCCAACTGCCCGAGGCCGAGCGGAGTCGGGGTCAGGCTACCCGTCGAGAAAACCTGTTTCTGCGAAACGATCTCGTTGTCGAACCCGCCGAAGAAGAAAACCTTGTCCTTCCACCACGGCCCGCCAATGGTCGCGCTGGTAAACTCGTCGTTAAACCGGGCTGGCTTCTTCAAACCTTCGAAAGCCTTTTGCTCAGTGTTCAATGTGTTCAGAACTGAGTTGCTCTCGGTGCCAAGGATCGAGCCATGCCACACGTTGGTGCCATTCCTGGTCTGGATATTCACCACGGACCCGGAGTTGCGGCCATATTCCGGGCCGAAATTGCTCGTGGTGATTTGATACTCCTGCACGAATTCCGGATTGGAGAGAAACAGGCCGGGACCCGCGACCGAATTGTCGTTGTTGTTCTGCCCGTCAATCTGCTGGTCGTTGTTCCGCCCACGGAGCCCGTTCACGGCGAAACCCGTGCCGTTGGTGTTGGAGAAGCCCAGGTCGCGGTTGTTCACCACGCCGGGAACAAACAAGGCCAAACTATCCAGGCCCTGGTTTTCCAATACCCCGGGAAAGCTCTGGATGGTCGAACTCTGAATCGAGGTGGTGACCTGCGCCTCGGTGGAGGTCATCAGCGGAGGCGCCGCAGACACTTCCACGGTGGAAGTTACTTCGCCCAACTCCAGCTTGATCGAACCGAGGTCACGATCTACACCGACAGAGACCTGCACGTTAGACAAGACCGCCTTGCGAAAGCCCGCCCTGCTAATCTCAACGTCATAGATGCCGATGGGGAGGAGGCTGACGCGGAACAAGCCAGAGCTGTCACTTTCGCTTATAACTTCCGCGTTGGTTTCTTTATTGAGGACGCGAATCTTCGCTTTGGGCACCGCACCACCTTGAGGATCCACCACGCTTCCCGAAATCGAACCCTTCGCAACCTGCGCAGCCAATTTACTACCCAAGACGGGTGAAAGTGCCAAGGCAAGAAGCAAAGCGATGCACGGGATTAAGAGCCGACGCAACCAATTCATACAGCCTCCTCACCTCACAGAGATTCGGTTGGGGACAGACTATCGACCTGACCCTATAGCATATGCATCTGCCATACCAACTTGAAAGCCACACATATCTCTTAAGCTAAATTATTTATTCTCAGGAGCTTGAGATGATAACCAATCGGTACGAAAGCGCCCCCTCTATGCTAAAGCTACGAAAATCTGTATGCATTCCTAGTGTATCTTCCAAAAAGAGTAGCCCCTCTGTTCCTCAGCTAACACCGAAAGGACTTCCCAGGAGTCTCCTCGATACCCGTGTTGCGGCCGGTAACCTTGACTCGTCATTGGGCAGCTGTTCTGTGGCACAGATAAAGTAAAGATAGTGCACATCGGAATGTGGTTCGGCACACCTTCTCAAAGAATGCGGTGTGATATTCTTAAAGCAAACCTAAGGAGAGAGCATGGCGTTGGTGGCAATCAAGACGGCGTCCGTCACTGGCTACTGCGACTGCATCTGCGGGTGCTACGAGCTGGCTAGCTTGCGCGACGAAGATACAGGCAAGGGCTATTGCCCCCGCTGCGCGAAGGAGCATTTTGAACTGAATCGGGGAGTCGGTTTGCCGCAGCCAGCTCCCTCAAAGTTGACCTCCAGCGGGGCTCCCCCAGCCGTTGTCCCGCTGATCCCCGCGCCGGCAGACCCCCCGGGTCGTCTGCGTTAGAAACTCCGCGCACGCTACGCATTCCCACCTTTCTGAAAACCATTAGGTCAATCAGCGGGGCCGCACCAGCGGGCCACTCGAAAGGGGAAGCCCTCCCTTATTCGACTCTCATAGTCGAAGCCGCCACCGCGTTCACCGATTTCGAACATTGCGCGGCTCAATACCCTGCCCGCATGTGCCCCGGTCAACGCTTCACGTTCAGCCTTTGGACTGCACGCGCATGACTCGGGGTCAGGATGGCTCGTTACCCCTTGCCTGTGCGGCTCTTACGTCCACTACTCCACGCCGGTTTATCCCGGCGCACCCGAAATTGTTCCGAAGACTCTTTAAAGTGCGTAAGCGATTCTGCGAACCATCCTTCGTGGAAACTCGCCTTCCTCTGCCGAAAGGAAAGCTTCGACCCCTGAGCATCCGCAACTCTTGGTTTTGCGGGGCGAACCACAAAAAAAAGGGCGTCCCGGTATTGCCACCGGGACGCCCCTCGGTGCTACGGATTCGGCGCGTCGCCTTAGAAGTAGAACTTCGCGGCGAGCTGTAAAATGCGAGGATCTTTCGCCGTCGTGACACGCCCGAACAAGCTGGAGTTGATGTCCCCGTTCGGGTTGTTGAACTGGGCGTGGTTCCACACGTTGAACATCTCCAGGCGCAGTTCAATTCTAGTCGACTCTGTGATCCGGGTGTCCTTCGAAATCTGTATATCGAAGTTGTTGAGGCCCGGACCATGGAAGGGGTTTCGGCCCACATTGCCGAACGTCCCGAACGCCTCTTGCGCGAACGACTGCGTCGTGAAGAACGAGTTAGCTTGTGCATTTCCCGTCACCGGGTGCGTCGAGGTGCCCGTCCGCGGGTCCATGCGCTGAATCGAAGCAGTCACGTTCGGCACATCCCAGCACGCGTAGAACACGAAGTTATCGCACGTCAACGACCGCAACCCCGTGTCCCGGATGTCCACCGGGAACCCACCCTGGAACGTCGTAGACCCGGCGATCCTCCATCCCTCGACGATCCGGCTCGGAATTCCACTCAAGCCGTGGATCTTGCTGATGCTCGGCAAGTCGTAGGTGTAGCCCAACGAAAACCGGTGCCGCGCATCGAACTGCGAGTCACCGAAGGTGGCCCGTGGGTTGAACGGGTTCTGGCCGCGGTTCGCACCGCCGAAGCTGGAGTTCTCGAAGCTCGACCCGAAGTCCAGCGAGTGGCTGTAGGTATAGGACAGCAGGAACGACAGTCCATGCGACGGCGCCTTGTTGACACTGATCTGGAGCGAGTTGTAGTGCGAACTCCCGTCGGTCGATTGCTCGCCGAGGCCACCAAAGATGTTACCCGGAAAATTGAAGTTCCCCGGGAACAGCCTTGGCTGATTGCCGGGGTTCGCAGCACACGCCGGGGTCGCCGCACATCCCGCCGGGTTGATGCCCGGGTTGAGCTCGTGAGTGTTATAGAGGTGACGGGCAAGCGCCCCCACGTAGCCCACGGAGACGATCATCCTGCCGGGGATTTCCCGCTGGACGGTCAGGTTGTAGTTCATGGCGTAGGGAACCCGCAAGTTGGGGTCCAGCAGGTTCAAGCCGAACGGCTCGAAGAACCCGAAGGCCACTGCGCTTCCTGCAGGCGGCACAGTGAACGGGAACTTATTCGAGATCGAAACCGAAGGGCCCGACGGCACGCAGCCGGCAATGGGGCTGCCGTTCTGGTTTATACATTTGATATCCGTGTACGGGGCGATGAAGCTCGGGTTCCCGCCCGCATCGAGAAGCCCGTGCGACGCCAGAGAGAATGGCGGCGCGTTCAGGTTCTGGAGGGTGAGTTCTTCTTCACCGCGGTTGTAGTAGATGCCGTAACCTGCGCGAATCGAGAACTTCTCCGGCCCGCCTGAGATCCGGCCCCAGTTCGGGCTATAGGCGAAGCCGATGCGCGGACCGAAGTTGTTGTAGTGCGTCGCATAACCGGACGAGCTACAACCGGCGTCGCCCGGAAAGGCCAGGCCAGGCGGTGCCGTCGGGAACACAGTCGACTGCTGGAACGGACGGAAGCAGTTGATCGCCCGCGCGTGGTTTGTACGGTCGGTGATGGGCGTATCAATCTGGTAGCCGATCCCATACGTCATAGTCAGGTTCGAGCGGATCTTCCACTGATCCTGCGCGTAGAAGTAATACTCATATGCCTGCGCATCAATGAAGTTGCCGCTTGTCTGGAAGTAGTCATCCGGGAATCCGAGCAGGAAGTCCGCACCCGCATTCCCGGTCGAGAAAGCGCCCCTCCTTGCGAAAGTGTAGTGGCCGCCCAGCCGGGCGAAGAACGGATTGCTGACGTTAAAGCGACGACCCTCAAACCCGAACTTCAGCGAATGCTTCCCATAAACCTTCGAGAAGTTGTCGGTGATCTGATAGGTCTGGTCAATGCGGGGCTGCGGACCGTTGTCGGTGAAGCCCAAGGTGAACAGACCCGTGATTGCGATCACCGGCAGCCCGGCTTTGCTTGGAACCTGCGGATTGATCCCGGTAAACCCGGCTGAGGAAGGAAGTGTGGGCGTGACCGGCTCAACCGCGTCAAAGTTGAACCGCGTGTAACCCGCACGGAACTCATTCAGCGTCGAAGAGGTGAACGTGTGCACCCACGCCGCCGCGTACTGCTTGGTGTGGCGCGTCGCGAACTCAGCGAACCCGGGAAGGGTGGAGCCCGTGAAGGGCAACGTATCGTTCGAGGGGTTGGTCTGGATGAAGCTGTAGAACCAGATCGTGTCGCGCGCGTTGAACGTGTGGTCCACGCGATAGAGATACTGGTCCGCCGAGTTCACGGTGACAGGGTTAAACGTGAACAGGTTTGTCGCAAAATTCGGCGGGGGAACGAACTGGTTCATCAGGGTCACCGCGACACTATTGAAGTCCTGCGTCGGGATATTGCCCGTCGAGAAGAGGCTCGAGTAAAGGGTTCCAGCCGGGCATGGCGTGCCGCCGGAGAAGGGGCAGGAAGAAGCGCTGTCTCCGAATAGAGGAATCGGGCTCCTCTTCGTGGACCCTGTGAACGCGGCCGCACCGAAACTCCCCCCACGCTGCGCCGCGGTAAACACCGCGGTGGAACCCCCGGGGACTTGCGCCTGGCGCGCCCGGGTGCCCTGATAGGAGAAGAACCCAAACGTGTGATCCTTCCAGAACGGCCCACCAATCGTCCCACCAAACTGGTTCTGGTGAAAGACGCTCGGCTTCGGAAGGAAGAAGTTCCGCGCATTCAAGTTGGTGTCGCGGTAGAAGTCGAACGCGCTTCCGTGGAAGCTGTTCGTCCCTGACCTGATCACCGCGTTCAGAATCGCGCCCGAGTTGCGGCCGTATTCCGGGTTGATTGTGTTCGTCACCAACCTGAATTCCGCAATCGCGTCCGGGCTTGGAATCACGATCGGGCTGTTCAGCGGCAGATCGTTCGAGTCCGTCCCGTTGATTAGATAGCTGTTCTGCTGCGTCTGGCTGCCGTTGGTCGCAAAGTTGGTCGTGAACCGGTCCGACGAAGACACGACTCCGGGCTGGAGCTGCTGAAGCGTGATCCAATTCCGGCCGTTCAGCGGCATGTCCACGATCCTGTCGCCCGTAATCACCGTGCCCAACTGCATGCTGGTCATTTCAACCTGTGCCCGCGCCGCTTCAACAAGGACCACCTGCGACACGGGCCCGACCTCCAGCTTGATGTTCAGTACGTAGACCTGGCTCACCACCAGCGTAATCCCCGTCTCGGTGAACGTCTTGAAGTTCGTCCTGACCGCCGTCAGCTTATAGGAGCCAATCGGGAGGTTCAGCAGCTCGAACGTCCCATCCGCACCCGTGGTAACGGACTTCGAAATGCCCGTGCCCGTGTTCGTAACCGTGATCGCCACGTCCGGCACACTGGACCCCGTCGCGTCCGTTACGGTACCCCGGATGCGCGCATAGAGTTCGTCGGCCACTGCGACTCCAGCCGAAAGAAACCCGAAGGCGATAACCATGGCCAGTAACTTCACCCAAAAACTGAATTTGCGCATTCGATTTCTCCCCGTTATCTGGACTTAACTTAGGAACCGTGATGATGTCGCCCCGGGAGATGACTCAACGAACCGGGATCCCCCAAGATATACTTGCGCTTACACCCAAAAACCGCAAGTGAGGAACATTGCGTTCTATGAAATTCTACGTCCCCACCGGCCGCGGTATGCACCATGCTGCGGGAGACACTCAGCAGGGACGTGCGTCCATATATCAGTGGCACGGAATATTCAGACCTCAGGGCCAAGAAACTCACTCCACCACGTGCCGTTGGTCAATTTGCAGCAATCAGGTAACCAAACCGTTTGAAAATGAGCATATCAGCAAAGTATACTAAGGAAAGCAGTTACGTTATTGTGGGAGCAGAAAACTGTACGGAATTCATGATTCGTATTCCATAATCAGTAGCACGCTCGCTAAGCACTACAAGAAACTGAATAGTGCACACCGATAAGCGATTCCTGCCACCTACAGCTCGCCGAATTGACCCGCCACGGACTGTACTGCGTCTGCTATCCCCTGGGCTTCCGAGGGGTGAGGTTGGGGTGGAGTTCGAGCAACAGCAAGTGTCCGGCGAGCCAACGCCTTCGCCGACTTGCTGGCTGAACGCCAGGTCCTGATAAGCAGGCCAGCAGCGTCGCAACGTCACCCGTTCCGCGCCGGCCCTTTCACCCAACGCACAGCGAAGGCAGCTCCTCCCAGCGAAAGAGGGGGTACCTGGTCGGCGGGAAATCGCTTGTGAGACAGCTGCCCGAGCGACTGAACCTTGTCTTTGGACGGCGCCTGGGCGCTTGCCGGCGGACCTGCGTTCAGTCTAAAGCTGTTGGCAAGCGGGGGCACTGGCGTATAATGCGCGGGCGGCAAGCTCGAATGTCTTGGTTGTGGGAGCGTAAATATGAGACTTGCAATCCCTGCGTTGTTTGCCATATTCGCTCTGCTTCTCGGTTCGCAGGCGCCGGCGCAGCAGCCCACAGTGGCCAAGACACACCTGAAGGTATGCGACGTCGCGCCGGACTTCACCTTGAAGGATCAGAATTGGAAGCCAGTAAAGCTGAGCGACTATCGGGACAAGAAGAACGTCATCCTCGCCTTCTATGTGTTGGCCTTCACCGGCGGTTGAACAAAAGAAATAAAGGCGTACCAGGATGGTATC
>Ga0137396_10001411_pt1 | contig 12569 bp, 7 predicted proteins | sample czc16metaG_FD_108284 | JGI IMG/M metagenome (GOLD analysis project Ga0137396, IMG submission 108284) | Vadose zone soil microbial communities from Angelo Coast Range Reserve, California, USA - czcobulk3.16 metaG | ecosystem: Environmental > Terrestrial > Soil > Vadose zone | place: USA...
CGCAGAATCGGCGTACTTTAGGTCGTCAATAAGTCCGACTAAGCCGGAAAAGTAGCTGATGCACGGGTTGCCCCAGCTGTCCCGAGCAAGCGACGCGAAGTATCCGGTCCCGAAGACCGTGTCAGGCTCCATGTACGTCCACGCCCCGCCGGACTTGAATACATACCGAAGCCGCGAGCGACTCGTGCTGTAGTACGCGATGCCGGGCTCTCCTTGCGGACCAAGTGCGAGCGATGTCCACAGATCTGGTTCTGCATCGATCTGGGGAACACCGAGCGAGTCAACCGTTTCGTGGATCCATGCTCCAGATTGCTTCGATGCGAGCCGCACGGCAGCCTTATCGAATAACGTGTAATAGCTGACGTACGGCGATCCCAGACTGTCGAGATCGATCGAGAGACCGAAGGGGTTGACCTCCGCCGACGAGTCGGCAGTCTCATACGCCCAGTCTTGACCTGCGCGCCACGCGAACCTTAGCGGAGCGGTTTGATACGCATAGACGATGCGCGGCTCCCCATTCGAATCGAGCGCAAGGCTGCATCCGATAAATGATGGCGCCGTGGCGACCGTTGAGATCGTCCACCTGCCATTTTTCATGGACGCGTACTTGAGGTACCAGGCCAAACTATCGCTGGCGGTGTACGCGATCGATGGGTCTCCTTCACGGTCGAGAGCCATCGACGGGGAGGCGACACAGCACCCGGCCGCGTCCACGGCCTCAACGGTCCATCCCGCACCGTGCTTGACCGCGTAAAGAAGCTTTGTCCTTCCCGTGGCGGTATAGGCAATACTCGGATCTCCGTGGGTGTCCACTAGGATTGGATTGGCAGCGAGAAACGAGCTCTCCTCGCCGGAACCAGCATTTGGATCGACTGTTTCTATTACCCAGATCCCTCGAACCTTGGTTGCAAGCTTGAGGCTCCGATTCGTTTCGTCCCGATATGCGATGTACGGATTACCGCGCGCATCCAGCGCGAGCGACGTGGTTGTTCCTACATGGCCGACCGAATCAACCGTTTCAGGGATAAGGACACCAAGAAGACCGCCTGCCTCGGCGATCAGCGACTGCTCATTGGTTGCAGCGGTAGCTGGATGTGCCAACAAGATCAGCGGGGAGACGAAGGCGATAAAGGTACAACCGCGATGCGACCTCATTACTACACAGCCTCCGCGCGTGTGAAACGCGCCGGCTTCGGGAGGGGATTCCGCGAATTATAGCACTCCTGGTTTGCGTCCAGTAATCCGATCCCCAACCCAGAACGCCGCACTCATCCCCAACCCCACATAGATCGGCTCGATCGAGAGCGGATACGTCCCGGCGGGAGAGCGCGACAAGAGCCACATCAGCGACACCGCGCCGCTCGCCGCGATGCACCAGGCCGCGACCGCCCGGCGCATTCTCAACCGCGGATGATACGAGCTCCCGAGCGCCACGAGCAGCGCGGGTACCCCCACCGAGCCCACGTCGTGCCACAGATCTACGGCCGAGCGGAAGAAGAGCGCCAGCGCCACGGCCAGCGCCGCGGTCACCAGGAACCCGATCTGGGAATACAGATTCACCCGCGAGTCGTCGGTCTCACGCCGCATTCGCCAGATCAGATCCCGTCCGAAATTGACTCCCCCGATGAACGTGTAGCCATCCACCGTCGACATGACGGTCGCCAGGAGTCCGAGATAGAAGAGGCCCTGAACGACGGGAGGCAGGAATCCGATCGCGAGCGCCGGGAAGGAAGCGGTCGGGTTCCCGAGCGCCGGCATGAGCGCGCGGGCGTACATCCCCGTGAACGTCGTGAGGAAGTCGAAGAGCATCCAGAACCCGATCGAGATCAACACACCAATCTGGGCGGTCTTCTCGTCTTTCGCGGCGAAGCAGCGCTGGTAGAACGCCGGCTCGACGAGGGTCTGGAGCGCGATGAAATACCAGACGAAGATGTACTGGGGGGAATTCCCGCCGTGCCAGACGAAGTGGGTCGGCGGGAGGTGTGATCGCAGGAAGTCGAGCCCGCCGAACCGGAGCGCCAGGAGCGGCAGCGCGATCAAGAAACCAAGGTACATGAGCACGAATTGCACGTTGTCGACGTTCACGACCGAGCGCATGCCGCCGCGGAGGGAATACGCCGTCGAGAAGAAGGTGCCCACGAGCACGGCCGGCAGAAGCTGCCATCCGAAGATCATCTGGAGCAGGATCCCCAGCATGAGGACATACGGGGCGGGCGAAGAGAGGACCTGGATGATCGCGGCGCCCAGGAGGGCCGCCGGCCGCCCGTACGCGCGATCGAGCTGATCCGGGACCGTGTAGAGCTCGGAGCGGCGCGCCCGCCGGGCGAAGAAGATCGCGAAGAGCGCGGCGCCGATGTAGTAGGGCGCCCCGAACACGAGCCAGTTCGAGATGCCGTAGCGGTAGGAATACTCCCCCACCCCGAGCACACCGCCGTACCACGTCGAGACGAGGGTGGCGACGAAGGGCGGCAGGGCGAGCGTGCGCCCCATGACGAGATATTCCACGGGGCCGCGGCGCGCGACACCGAAGAGCCGCGCCCCCACGTAGAGCAGGAAGAGCGCGTACGCGCCCAGGAGCGCGAGGTCGATGGGGTGGAGCGAGGCGCTCAGAAGTCCGCCTTGAGGCTCACGAAGAAGTTCCGTGTTGAAGCCGGAAAGAAATACGGCACCTCGGCGAACACGTAGCCCGACGTCTCGTAGCGCAAACCGGTCATGTTCATCGCGCGGAGCTCGAGGAGAACCCTACGCGCCTCGAGCGACTTGAGCCCGCCGGCCCCCGCGATGTCGAAGGAGAGGAGCCCGTTCAAGACCGCGTGCTCCTCGATGAGCTTCTTCGGGTAGCCGGGAGCCGCGCGGAGCCCGGGGTCCTTCCGGTTGTCCTCGGAGTTGTCGAGGTATTGCCGCCCGACTTCGTTCACGGTGAGGGCCGCGCGCGCGCTGCCTCTTCGAAACCCCACCGTCACGTTGGCGATCCGATCGGGAAAGCCAGCGATCGTGTTCCCGCTGTAGTCGTTCACGGTCGTGGAATCCACGTACTCGAGGTACTCCATGAACCGATTGCGGCTCAAGGAAACGTTTCCCGAAAGCTCGAGCCCTCTCCGGTGCGTCCAGCCCCACTCCAGCTCGATCCCCTTGTGCGCGGATCGAGCGGCGTTTCCCGTGATCGGGACGCCGAGAAGACCGATCCGCCCGTTCGGCACGATCTCGTCGCGGAAATCGAGCCAGAATCCCGTCAGCTTGAAATAGGAATTCCCCTGCCGGTACCCGACGCCCGTTTCGTAGTCGTCGAGCCGCTCCGGATCGATGAGCGGGTCTTCGTAGATGTGGTTCGCGACGTCCACCACGCGGAAGAGCGGCACCGCCGTGGGATCGTCCGCGCGGTAGATCTCGCTCAGGATGGGCTCGGTCTTCGTGTGCGCATAGCTCCCGAACAGGTTCCACCGCTCGGTCGCGTTCCAGTTCACGCCGACGCGCGGATTCAGGAACGCGTAGGAGACATGGAAGTCGTATCCCGAGTAGCGGTCCTTCCCGATCGCGTAGCGCGTCTGGCGCCACTGGAGGCTTCCCGTCAGCTTGAGGTCGGGCCGCACGGCGTAGGCCTCCTGCGCGAACCCCGAGAGCGCGCGCACGCGGCCCGTGTAGTCGTAGAAGACGTGGTTCGGATCGGTCCCGAGCGGCAGCGCTTGCGCCCATGTCAGCTCGCCCCAGTGGCGGCCCGTGTGCTCGCGCCACTCGGCGCCGGCCGTCAGCTCGCCCCGGCCGTGCTCGTAGCGAGCCCGCGGAATCCACCCGTAGTGGCGGTTCCTCACCCAGAGACGCTGCGTCATGTCGGAAGCGATCACGAGAAAACGCCCGTCCGGCTGCAGCGCCGGAGCGCCCGTCGAATCGACGGCGTAGTAGCTCGACGGGTAGAGCGAATCCGAATCCACCTCGAAGTCCGGCAGGCGGCGCGACGCGAAGCTCTGCGCCCCGTAGGGAAGGTCGTCGTAGTAGCCCTTCCCCGGGAAATAGAACGCGGACGAGGTGAGCGCGGTCCGCTCGCCGAGCTTCACGTTCTGGATCAGCTCGTAGTGCGGCTCGAAGAAATTGTCGGTCTCGTTTCGCCAGTTGAGCGGGTTCAGCTTCCGGTCTTTCTCGGCATCCCCGGTGATCGCCCCGTCCAGGTAGGAGCGATCCACGCCGTAGTACGCGAGGTGGAGCTGCTCGGGACCTCCGTACAGGTTGAGCCGCGTCGTGATCGAGCGATCGATCCGGGCAGCGGTGAGGTAATAGGACCAGAGACTCGACCAGGAAAGCTCGCGGTAGCCCTGCGACTCGATGCGTGAATATCGGCCGGCGAGCGCATACCGGCTGTCGAGGAGTCCCGACTCGTATTCCAGCGAGAAGCGCTTCGTGTCGTAGCTTCCCGCGCCGGTCTGCACCGAGATCCGACGCTCCGCCGGGATCGCGACCGTCTCGAGATTCACGGACCCGCCGACCGCGCTCGCGCCATAGAGCGCGGTCCCCACGCCGCGCTGCACTTGAAGCGACTGCGCGCTCGAGACAAGGTCCGGGTGGTCCACCCAGTAGACTTCGTGTGATTCCGGGTCGTTGAGGGGGATGCCATTGATCGTTACCGCGACGCGACGCTGCGGAAATCCGCGGATCTTGACGTAGGAGTATCCGATCCCGTTCCCCGCGTCGGAATAGGAATAGACGCCCGGCGTCTCGGCGAGGAGCATCGGGACGTCCTGCGCCCAGTACCGCTCCCCGATTCCCCTGCGGTCGAGGTCGGTGAAGGCGACGGCCGAGCCGCGCTCCGTCGCGCGGGTCGTGACCTCCGCGCCCGCGACAGGGATGGGGCGGGGCTCCAGACGGAACTCTACCGCGATCGTGTCGACACCGAGGGTCACGCCGCGCCGCTCGGGCGCGTAGCCGAGCCGGGATGCTTCGAGCTCGTAGGTTCCCCGAGCGAGATTCGGGAACACGAAGTCCCCGGTCCGGCCGGTCGCCGTCTCGATCGGAGGCGTGAAGACCCGCACCCTCACGTCCGAAAGGGACTCGCCGGTCCGCGCGTCGAGCACGCGTCCGGTGAGCAGAGCGGCGCCGGCGGGACGAGCCAGGAACGAAGCGAGGACGAGAGACACGACCGCGACAAGGGAGACAGCGCGGGGCTTCATCGACAGCACCATCCTTCCCGAAAATGATCGAGCCGCGCTCCGGAGGGAACGCGGCACAGTTCGGAAGGCTGGACTGTCCCCGTTTCCCTACGCTGGCATGACCCAGATCAGGTTTTTAGGGTTTGCTCTCAGGCCGGTTTTCTTCCGGCCACCCCTAACGGTTAGGAGAAGCATTGTGCCGGGAAGTGAAGCTGTCAAGCGGGGAGTTGCGGGCGGGGCGGCGTTACTGCGTAGCGAAGCCCGCCGGGTCCGAGGTTTCCGAGCGTTCCGGAAAGAGCACGGTCACCTTCCAGTGGTAGACCGTCTGCCTCGCCAGGTGGAAATCCCCTTTGCTCGCGATCACCCAGGAGTTGCGTGGGAGTCGCGGGCTTACGAACAACGATTCGTCGTCCGCGCTCAGGACCGTGACCCGATAGCCGATCGCGCCGGGCATTTCGCGCCATTCGAGCCGGACGCGATTCGGTTTCGAATAGATCGATTGCATCCGGTATACGACCGGCCCCTGCTCGGGAACGCGCGGGATCGGCTTCCCATGCGGCATCGCGCGGGGCGCCACGAATCCGAGATAGAGTCCCGAGCACGCAGTGAGGAGCGTGAACCCGGCGATCGCGATCACCGTTCCTAGATCCCTGCGATTTGCCATGCTTCCCCTCCGATGCTACGCTCGCTCCGCGGCATCTTCCTCGAGCGCCGCAGCATACCACCGTATAACGAGAGCGGGGGCACGATGCGCCACGCCGTCATCCTCGCGAACGGGACGCCTCCCGCGGCCGCCGCGTTCCATCGCGCGCTCGCGCGCTCCACGCTCTTCCTCTGCGCGGACGGAGGCGCGAACGCCGCGCGCGCGCTCGGGGCGCGGCCCGCCGCCATCATCGGCGATTTCGATTCGATCACCCCCGAGACACTCGCGCACTTCGCGGACGTGACCAAGGTCCGGGACCAAGACGAGAGCCGCACCGACACCGAGAAGGCGATCGAGTACGCGCTCGCTCGAGGCCCCTTCGAAGAGATCACGCTCCTCGGCGCCACCTCCGGGCGGCTCGATCACGTGCTCGGGCATGTCGGACTGCTGCAAAAATACCTCGGCCGCGTGCGCCTCGTGATGGAGGGCGGCGACGGTCGTGCCTACGTCGCGGCCGGCGATATCGAGCTTCATTGCCCACGCGGGACCGTCGTTTCCTTCTTCGCCGTCGGCTCGCCGGTCGAGGGCGTGACCACGGAGAATCTACGATACCCGCTCGAGGGCCGCACCTTCCAGCTCGGGATCCAGGACTCGATCTCGAATGTCGTGGAGTCGACGCCGGCCTGGATCCGCTTCGAACGCGGCACGCTTCTGGTCATCGAGATCACGAATCCGTAGAGCGCCCGCGAACGATCGAGATCGCGACCGTCGTTCCGAGGCCCTCGCCCGGGCTGTCGATGCTCACCGTGCCCCCCATCATTTCGACCAGCTCCTTCACGATCACGAGACCCAGCCCGCTTCCGCCGAACTTTCGGGTCATGGACGCATCGGCCTGGGAGAACTTCTGGAACAGGAACTCGCGCCGATGGAGCGGGATCCCGATCCCGGTGTCGCGCACCTCGATCTCCACGTAAGGGGATCCCCCGGCGGACTCCACCGAAACGGACACCGAGCCCTCTTTCGTGAACTTGATCGCGTTGCCGATCACGTTCACGAGGATCTGCCGCAGGCGCGAAGCGTCGGCCTGGACCGCGAGCTCGGGGCGCACCTCGGGGGTGCACAATTTCAGCCCCTTCTCGCGCGCTTGGACCTCGAGGGTCTCGATCACGTCGGAGAGGATGGGCAGGAGCTTCACCTCTTCCATCTCCACCTCGAGGCGCCCCGCCTCGATCCTCGACAGGTCGAGGACGTCGTTGATGAGGTCGAGGAGACGCCGGCTGCTCGCGAGGGCGTGCCGCAGGAGATCCTTCCGTTCCGCTTCGTCCTGGCAGAGATCGTCGATGACCAGGTTCAGGAAACCGATGATCGAATTGAGCGGCGTCCGGAGCTCGTGCGACGTGTTCGCGAGAAATTCGCTCTTCATCCGGTCCGCGGCGCGCAGCCGTTCCACCACCAGCTCGAGCTGGTCATTCTTCTCCTCGAGCTCCGATTCGTGCCGGCGCACGGATTCCACGAGCCGAACGTTCTGCACGGCGGTGCCGATCTGATAGCTCACCGCGCGGAGGAGGTCCGACTCGCGCGCCGAGAGCTTCTCCCCCGCGATGCTCAGGATGGAGATCACGCCCACCACCTCGTCCCGCGCGAGAAGCGGCATGTGGACCACGGTGGCGATGCTCCGGTCCAGGAGCTCCGACTCGGCGACGAGCTCCCGGGTCTGCATCGCGTGGAGCACGGCCGGGTTGATCGCGTCGGGAATCATGCGGGGCGAGAGCTTGATCGACGGATTGAGGTAGCTCGCCTCGCCGACGAGGCGGAGGGTGGATTCCGCCGCGTCGTAGCGCTGGATCCAGCACGCGTCCATCCCGAGCCCCTCGACGACCTGACGGGACACGGCGCCGAGCATCTCCTGAGGATCGTGGCTGCTCCCGGTCGCGACCGCGATCGCGGCGAAGGCGGCGAGCTCCTGCGCGCGGCGGAAGGACTCGGCCTCGATCCAGCGCTGCTGCCCCAGTTCCACCACGGTGGCGATGTAGCGCACGACACCGCCGTCCGTTTCCGGGATGGCGGCGATGGAGAGCATCATGGGACAGGAATCACCCAGCGAGGATCGGAAGTCGACCTCGCCGATCCAGCGGCTGTCGCGGTCGACCTCCACGAAGATCCGATCCTCGAGGTCGCCAGCCTCCTGCGACCATAGGAAGCGCCGGAGATTGGACCCCGGCAAGACCGAAACGCTGATCCCGGCGACCTTCGACAGGGTTTCGTTCACCGCCAGGATCCGCCGGTCCTTGTCGAGGAGGATCTGGCCGACGGGCGCGCGGTCGAAATGCTCGCGCAGGGCTTCGCCGAGACCCGAAATTTGGGCCGACGGTGACGGTATGGTCTGCCGGAGCGGAGGCATTCGAGGCGCGATCCCCCAGAGAGGCCGGAGCCGATTCTGCTCCACGACTTATCGTCGTTCCGGAGCGCCATCTGCAGCCGTTTTCAGGACGGGCCTGGACGAGGCGGGGCGAGAGGGTTTACCCTGCCGCGCGGCGGGCCCAATCTCGGCGGTAGCCCAGGGGAACACGCGGAATGACTAAGGCTTCGGCGGGTATCGTGGCGGGAATTCTTCTGGGGCTCCTCTACGGGTTGTTCATCGCTCGGGGGGAACACACGGCCAGCGCGATCTCCGCGAGCCTCCTCGGGCGGTCGGCGCAGGGAATCATCAACGGCGTCCTGGCAGCCTACGCGAACAGGGGACCGACTCCCCTCTGGCGAGGGGCTCTCTGGGGCGTGCTCATCGGACTGGGCCTCGGCGTGCTCGCGGGATTCCCGTCCCACGCGATTCGGGAGGCGCTTCTCCCCTCGGCGCTCCTCGGCCTCGGCTGCGGACTGGTCACCGCCAAGGCGAAGCGCTAGCGCGAGAGCACGGCGAGGGCCCCGCGGCTAGCGCGAGGGCGCCGCGGTCTTCGCGTTTCCCCCGGCCGCAGCCGCCTCCTTCCCGACGGCGACCCGTGTGAACCTGCCGGACTCGAAATACTTCCGCGTCGCGGCGGTCACCTGCCCCGGCGTGGCCTTCCGGAGCATCTCGGGATACCGCTCGGCGAACTCATAGCCCAACCCCGCCGACTCGTAATAGCAAAGCCGCGCGGCTTGCGAGGCATCGTCCTGCGCGTCGAGGTAGTAGCGTGAGAGCGTCTTGGCGACGATCCCCTGGAGGTCGGCCTGGGTCACGCCCTCGCGGGTAACGCGCGCGACATCCTCGAGCACGCCCCCCGAGGCCATCGGGAAATTGGCCGGCGTCACGCCCATTTCGTTCTGCGCCGACGCCTGCCCGAAGCGGTCGGACATGTAGAACCAGGAGCGATAGGCGACCCCCTTCTCGTACACGTACTTGAAGAAGAGGCGGTCCCCGATCAGCCCCACGGCCAGGCGGAGCGGGATGTAGTCGGGGTCGTGGATGGAGCAAGCCGGCCACCCCGTGTTGTAGGTGACCTGCTCCTGATCCTTGTCCACGAAGACGACGCTGCTCTCCTTGGGCGCCTCGTCGCGCGCCGCCTCCATCACGACCGGATTCCCAGAACGCAGCGCCGAGAACCCGCGCCGCGCGGATTCGAGCGCGGCCTTTGGGTCGAAGTCCCCCACGACCGCGATCACGAGGTTCTTTCCGGAGAACATCGTCTCGTAGGCGCGGCGCAAATCGACGGGCTGGATCTTCGTGAGCGTCATGGTGTCGCCGTCGACCGGATGCCGATAGGGGGAGTTCCGGAAAAGGGCCTTCTGGAACTGGACGTTGGTGTAATCGAAGGGCCGATCCCCGAGACTCCTCGCGCGCTGCATCAAATCCTCGCGGACCTTGGCGACCTCGCTCGACGGGAACGTGGGACGGGTGACCACGTCGCGGAAAATATCCCAGGCCTTCGCGAAGTTCTTGGACGGCGCCTGCCAGGAGACCTCGGCGAGGTCGGCGGTGCCTTCGGCCTCGAGCGTCATGCCGAACGCGTCCGCGCGCTCCGAGATGTCGCGCGCGCTCATCGCCCCGGCGCCGCGCCGCAGCAGCATGGTCGCCATGTTCGAAACTCCGGCGAGGCCCTCCGGCTCGATCCACTGACCGCCGCGCGCCATGGCCGACACCGCGACCACGGGCGAAGAATGGTCCTCCTTGAAGAGAAGGGTCACGCCGTTCGGCAGCACCTCCTTCTTCAAGAGGGTCGAGGTCGCCGTGGCATCCCGCGCCGGCCAGCCTTCGCGCCAGGGCGTGAGCAGCGCGCGAATGTCGGTGTCCGAGGGTCCGGTCGTGCCGACCGGGCGCACGACGGAATACGAAGCGAGGTCCGCGGCGAGGTAGCGCCTCGCGGCGCGCTGGAGGTCCTCGGCCGACACGCTCGCGATGAGGGAAGGCCAGAGCGGCTCGAGAGAGACGTCGGACATGAGCGAGGAGACGCATAGCCGCTCCGCGCGCGAGAAGAACCGCTCGGAGGCGAACGCATATCGGTTCTGAATGCCGGATTTCACGCGCTCCAGCTCGCCGGCGGGGATGGTCGTGGTCGCGAGCCGCTTCAGCTCGTCGCGGACGATCCCGAACACCTTCGCCTCGTTCGGGGGCGGAAGCTCGGCCGAGATGACGAACATCCCCGGATCCTTGCGTACCTCGAGCTCCGCGTCGACCGTGGTGACCAGATTCTCGCGCTCCTTGAGCGCCTTGTAGAGACGCGACGAATTTCCGCCGCCCAGGAGCGTGGCGAGCACCGTGAGCGCGGGCGCGTCCGGATCGGAAATGGGAGGCACGTGGAATCCCAGGTAGGTCCACGTGCTCGGCGTCTTCATGGACTCCACGCCCATGCGGAATTCGGCCTGGGGCTTCTCGGTCAGGCCCTGCTCGAAATCCTCACGGCCGCGCTTGTACCCCGCGAACGCCTTCGCCAGCTTGGAGCGGACCGAACCGGTATCGAAGTCGCCCACGAGCGCGAGGATCATCTGATTGGGGACGTAGCGTTCCTCGTAGAACGTGCGGAAGGTCGCGAGGGAGGCGTGCTGGATCACGTCCTTCAAGCCGATCGTGTCCCGCTTGTAGGGATGGTCGCGGAACATGAGCCGCTCGATCTGGTAGTAGACCTTGTGGTCGGGCCGGTCCTCCCCCTGGTTGTACTCCTCCATCACGACCTGCCGCTCCTTGGCCACCTTCTCCTGGCTCAGCTTCAAATTCATCCACGCGTCGACGGAGCGGTCGAGCGCCTCGTCGAAATTCTCCTGGGGCGCGGTGAATCCGTAACAGGTGTAGTCGTTGGTGGTGTACCCGCCGCTCTCCTCTCCGATCCGCTGCATCCGCTTTCGGAATTCGAGCTCGCCCTGCTTGAGCGACCCGCCGCGGAAGATGAGGTGCTCGTAGTAGTGGCTCAGGCCCGAGAGCGCGGGGGGTTCGGTGCGGCTCCCCCCGTTCACCACGATGCAGGCGGCAACCAGAGGCTTGGAATGGTTCTCCACGAGGATGACGCGGAGCCCGTTCGGGAGCGTCTCGCGGCGGATGATTTCGGGTGCTGCGGCGCGTGCGCTCGGCGCCCCGGACACCGGAGCGAGGCCGATGCAGAGAATTGCGGCGAGCATCGAACAGGTACGCATGGATCCCCCCTGCTAGCTCTCTTTTGGCAGCGCCCCGAGAATTTCCTGCGTCTCGGGGAATCTGCCGACCTTCTTCTTGGAGAAAATCACCTTGCCGTCCACGGAGACGTCGAACACACCGCCCCCGCCCGGGATCAGCTTCGATTCAACGCCCAGTCGCTTCTTCAGCTCGGCCGCCAGACCGGCGGCCTTATCTTTATAGCCTCATTCGGTGCAGTACTTGATCTCGACGTTCATCAGGACCCTCCGCGGTTCGGTCGCCTGGGACGCTGGCCCTTCCGCCTTCACCGAGGGCAATTCTCTGCCCGGTCCGAGACGCTGTCAAGTCGACGGAGGACGGGGCGGTGTCCGGTAGGACACCGACGAGGACCGCTCCCGGCGCCTATCAGAACGAGATCGGGAATGATTCGATCGAGACGAGCCACCGGAAGCGCCACGGCCTTTTTCCCGACTCGGGACGGCCGACCCAGAGCGGCGCCGTGAACCGGATGGGGCCGAGGGACCACGACACACCCGCATCGGCGAGCACGCGGCCCACGAAGTCACGCGCCTCGGCGGAGGAAGGAGCCGCGGACTTGTCGGCCGATTCGCCCAGGCCGGTCGCCTCGATCCGCCCGAGATCCCCGAAGACCGACACAGACACGCGCGGCACCGGAAGCTCGAGGTCCGCGTTCAGGCCCCACACGCGCTTCCCGAGCGCCGCGCGGCCACGATAGCCTCGAAGCCCGCCGCCGCCCACGAGCCAGTAATGCCCCGACGCGAGCAGCGGTCCGCGGTCGTTGAGGTAGAACCGGCCGAGCGAATCGATACGGTTCCCCTCCGCGGCGTCGAACAGGAGGTCGCGCTGCGGCCGATCGAACGCGGAGCCCGCGAAGATCCTCCACGAAAGTTCCACGTTGCCGCGCGGCAGGAGATCGAGCCGTTGACGCGCCTCCAGGGACACACGCTCGTAGTGGAACGCGGGATCCGGATCGCCGTCGGACCGGAACGCCGTGGATCCGGCGCGCGCGTCGATCTCGACGTGCTCCGCGCGGCGCGGCCCCTGGGTGTCCAGCGCGAGGGCCGCTTTCCCGTGCAGGCCCTTCCCCGGCGACCCATACCGCGGGTCCACCGGCTCCAGGTCGTAGCGCTCGCGATAGTCGAAGGCGAGCTGCCAGGCGCGATAGGGGTGACGCCTTCCCGGCTCC
>Ga0137396_10001412_pt1 | contig 12568 bp, 13 predicted proteins | sample czc16metaG_FD_108284 | JGI IMG/M metagenome (GOLD analysis project Ga0137396, IMG submission 108284) | Vadose zone soil microbial communities from Angelo Coast Range Reserve, California, USA - czcobulk3.16 metaG | ecosystem: Environmental > Terrestrial > Soil > Vadose zone | place: USA...
CTGTGCATGCGCGTCCCCCGGCACGCATCTTCTTCCCAAGCCGCCTCTAGAAAGCGGACATTTCATGTGCTAATCCAACCGGACATATCATGTGCTAACGACACCTGCCTGCCTGCCTGTTGACACTAGTGTCAGCTCGTGGTAGGTTCCCTAGCTCAGATGCGAACAGGGGTTGGGCGCAATCGCAGCGTATCCCGGCCAGCATGACCCAGTGCGAGTTGACGCGGGAGGATCAATGGTGGTTTGTGGGGTGTCGCACTCAGCGGGACTTCCGATTACGATGCCAGTTTTGCTAGCGTATGCAGGTGCAAGTTGCGGGTCGTGTGAGCCCTTAGGAGCCTTTCAAAAATAACCTAGCACGCGACGAGTAGGGCGGGACAAATTGTCGCTCTTGTGATACAGCATCATGGGTGAGCCTGCACAAAGGCGGATCCCAACTGATGCCCGAGAGCGATTGGCAAGGCGGCCAGCAAGAGAAGTTGCGGCTGTACTGGAAGGTGCGTGAGAAACGAAAGCAACCGGTGCGAGAAAAGTATGAGCGGCTGAAACCTCATCTGGAAGAGCGAGGCAAAAGGTTGTGGGCCGCCAACGAGGCGCTTTCGTTTGGACCCGGAGGGATGCGGGCCGTCGCGGAGGCCCTGGAGATGAGCACCAAGACCATCCTGGAAGGCAAGCGAGAACTGCAGGAAGTCCCTGGTGGTCTGTGGCCTTGAAGAAGCCCGAGCTCGCCGCGCGGAATATCTGTCAACCCAGTATGAGGATCTCAGAGTGAACGTTGATTTCACATTTTCCGATACCGTCGCCGGTTACGTCAGCTCTTACAACTCCGGCGAAAGCAGTTTTACCTTGCGCACTTCCGACGATCGGGAATTCGCCATATATCTCAATTCCAACACGTCTGCGCGCTACTCCTACAATCTGTCGGAATTCTACCAGGATGCGACTAGCGATATCCCCAGGCTCCTGGCGCTACCGCGCCAGTTTGTCTTCGCTTACGGCACTTTCTACCCAAAAGGCGAAGCGGGACGGTTCGAAGCGCAATGGATGGTCTTCCCGGGTAATGGACCCGGAATATACCGCCACGAAGAGCCGAGTTGGTGGATCAATCAGTCGCGTTCAATCGGCCAGTGTTATCTGAAGTGGCAGTTCAACTACCCCGGCGAACAGATTAATTACCGCAACTACCGCACGATGTTGCACCTCGCCGGAACCAAGAAGGGCGACTTCCTCCAGGAAACCGACACCATCAGCCGCATGATTTACGGCCTCTCGACGGCTTACATGATGACCGGCGACGAGGCCTTTCTAGACGCTTGCGAAAATGGTTGCCAATACCTGCGCGATCACATGCGGTTCCACGACGCGGACGAAGATATCGTGTACTGGTATCACGGCATCAAGGTGGAAGGCGACAAAGAAACCAAGCTTCTCACCTCGGAATTCGGCGACGACCTCTATTCCATTCCGATGTACGAGCAGATTTACGCGCTCGCCGGTCCCACCATGACCTACCGCCTCACGGGCGACCCAAAAATTATGTGGGACATCGAGAAGACTATCAAGATATTTGAGAAGTACAAGGACAACGACAAGGGCGGGTATTTCTCGCATATTGATCCCATCGACCTCAATCCGCGGCACGATTCTCTGGCTCATAACCGGGCGCGCAAAAATTGGAATTCGGTGGGCGACCACGCACCAGCTTACCTGGTCAACTTATATCTGGCCACGGGCAATCCGGCGTACGCCGATTTCCTCGAATACACTTTCGACACCATCGCGATGTATTTTCCGGATTACGAAAACAGCCCCTTCGTAAACGAGAAGTTCCACGAGGACTGGAGCCATGATCAAAGCTGGGGCTGGCAACAGAACCGTGCTGTCGTCGGTCACAACCTGAAGATCGCCTGGAACCTCATGCGCATGGACTCGCTAAAACATAAGGGTGAGTACGTGGATCTGGCGCGCAAGATTGCCGAGGTGATGCCGGAAGCCGGCAGCGATCGCCAGCGTTGCGGCTGGTACGATGTAGTGGAGCGCGCGATCAAACCAGACGGCAAGCACGCCCGCTTCGCATGGCATGATCGCAAGGCTTGGTGGCAGCAGGAGCAGGGGATCCTGGCGTACATGATTCTGCACGGTATCTTAAAGGATGAATTCTATCAGCGCATTGGGCGTGAGTCGGCGGCATTCTACAACGCTTTTTTCCTGGACCACGATGACGGGGGCGTGTACTTCAACGTTCTCGATAACGGTCTGCCGTACCTTCAGGGCACCGAGCGCTTCAAGGGCAGCCATTCCATGAGTGCCTATCACTCGATGGAATTGTGCTTCTTAGCCGCTGTGTACACGAACCTGCTGGTCACGCGCCAGCCCATGGAGTTCTATTTCAAGCCGTATCCGCGCGGATTTCCCGATAACATTCTGCGCGTGTCGCCCGACATCCTGCCGAAGGGCAGCATTCGCATCGAGGCGTGCTGGGTCGATGGGAAAGAGCGCAAGGATTTCGATGCCGATGCCTTGACGGTGAGCTTGCCAGCTTCCGACCAGCGGCAAACCGTAAAAGTGAGGATCGCACCAACACAGTGGTTGCAACAGTAAACGGGCAGCTTATGAACGTCGCAATCTCAGAAGAAAATGGCATTGGAACTGCTCGACTGGAAGGCAGTCTAGACCGCAAGACTGCACCTGAAGTACGAGAGCAGTTGCGTCCGTTTCTGGCCGTAAACCCGAAACTGATCCTCGATCTCACCAAGGTCGACTATCTGTCCAGCGCCGGCTTGCGGCTATTGCTGTTGCTATACCGCGAGCTTGCGGGAAGAAAAGGCAAGCTCGTGCTGGTTGGAGTCTCCGAAGATATCCGAACCGTCATGTCGCACACAGGGTTCCTGAACCTCTTCACTCTGGCGAATTCCGAGACAGACGCGCAGCACGCGCTTGCGTGAGTTGGGTATCTTTGATAACTTTGACCACTTCAATGAGCACAGCAGCAGACGAACGCATCGATTTTTATCCGACTCACGAGGCAGACGGCGTTCGCTTCCGGCGGGGCCGCCCGCTTCCCTTCGGGGCTACCATTGTTCCTAATGGAGTCAATTTCTCGGTCTTCTCCAGTTCGGCCGATTCCTGTACCTTGGTGCTCTTTCGCAAACACGAGCGACGGCCGTTCGCCGAAATAGAATTCCCTCAGGAATTCCGTATCGGCGATGTCTATTCCATGATCGTGTTCGACCTGGATTACGAGAACATAGAATACGGATACCGCTTTTCAGGTCCTTGGGATCCCGCAGCCGGACAGCGCTTTGATAGAAGCAAGATCCTCTCCGATCCCTACGCGAGAGTGCTGGGTGGACGCGACAAGTGGCGCTCCCGGCCAGATTGGAACGACATTTACCAACATCGTGCCCGGCTTTCGTTCGACGACTTCGACTGGGAGGGGGACACCGCCCTTGAGATCCCCACAAAAGATCTCATCATTTACGAGGCGCATGTCCGTGGTTTCACGGCAGATCCCTCTGCCAAGGTCTCGGCACCCGGAACATTCGCGGGACTTCGCGAGAAGATTCCCTATCTGAAATCCCTCGGCGTCAACTGCGTCGAGTTGCTTCCAATTTACGAATTCGACGAATGGGAAAACAACCGGGTGCACCCCGAAACCGGAGAACAGCTCCTCAACTATTGGGGATACAGCACGGTTGGGTTCTTTGCGCCGAAGGCTGGATACGCGGCCACAGGACACCTCGGAATGCAGGTCGACGAGTTGAAGAACCTCATCAAAGAACTGCATCGCGCCGGAATTGAAGTCATACTCGACGTGGTTTTTAACCACACCGCTGAGGGTGACCAGCGAGGTCCATACATCTCCTACCGGGGTATCAACAACCGAACGTACTATATCCTGACCCCAGAAGGTTACTACTACAACTTCTCCGGTTGTGGCAACACGTTGAACTGCAACCACCCGGTGGTGCGTAACATGGTACTCGATTGCCTGCGCTACTGGGCATCGGAATATCACATCGATGGATTCCGCTTCGATCTTGCGTCCATTCTGGGGCGCGATCAGAACGGAGCGCCTCTGTCGAACCCACCGTTGCTGGAATCGCTGGCCTACGATCCGGTCCTCAGCAAATGCAAACTGATCGCCGAAGCTTGGGACGCCGGAGGGTTGTATCAGGTTGGGTCATTCCCCGCTTATGGACGATGGGCGGAATGGAATGGTAAGTACCGCGACTCGGTCCGGCGCTTCATCAAGGGCGACCACGGACTGGTCGGCGAGATCGCCAATAGAATCCAAGGATCTCCGGATTTGTACTGGTACCGGGGTCCGACGGCAAGCTTGAATTTCATCACCTGCCACGACGGATTCACTCTTCGCGACATGGTTTCGTACAACGGCAAGCACAACGAGGCGAACGGCGAATGGAACAACGACGGCGCCAACGATAATAATAGCTGGAACTGCGGGTGGGAGGGAGAAACTGATGACCCCGGCGTGAATGCTCTTCGTCGTCGGCAGATGAAGAACGCAGCGACCCTCCTTTTCCTCAGCCGCGGAGTACCCATGTTGCTCATGGGCGACGAAGTCGCGCGGACGCAAGGTGGCAATAATAACAGTTATTGTCACGACAATGCCATGAGCTGGATGGACTGGAAATGCGTGGAAAGGGAAACAGAGCTGCTCCGCTTCTTCACTAAGCTTCTCGCATGCCGGCATGCGCACCCCGTGCTTCGTGGCAACAGGTTCTTCGAGCATCGCGATTGCGTCGGAAGCGGCAAGCCGGACATCGGCTTCCATGGCACTCGCATCGGTCAACCGGATTGGGGGAGCGCCAGCACATGTCTGGCATATCTGTTATGCGGTAAGCACGCCACGCCGCAGGATGACGATATTTATGTCGCCATCAACATGCACTGGGATGCGCTGCCGTTCCAGGTTCCCTCGGCGTCAGAGGGAAAAAGCTGGAAGCTTGCAATCAACACTTCCATGCCGTCGCCTGAGGACATTTACGACGGCGAGGGTGGTCCGCAGGTTGACTCCGCCGAAGTGATCGTGGGGGGTCGATCCATCATGGTTCTCGTCGCGTGAAGGAACGCTGTTAAAAAGGGAGAAATCATTATGGCACTGGACATCGAATCGACAGTTGACGCGAATAGCGCGCGCATCACACTTTCGGGAGAGCTGGACGGGAGCACCGCCCCCAAATTGCGCGAAACGGTAGACAAGGCCCTCAGCGGGAAACCGGCGCGGTTGATCCTGCAGGTGGAGAAGCTAACCTTCATGGCTTCGGCAGGACTGCGGATCCTCATCTTCGCTAAACAGAAGCAGCCGAATTTGAAAGTCTACCTAGTGAAGCCGCGACCTAGCATCGTGGATACGCTGCATAAGACTGACTTCTACGACGGCGTGTACGTGACTGAGGTTGAGCCTGCCGGCGCTTAGAACCGGGGCCTCAAACATGGACGTACTAACGCTTCCGGGGAATTTGGACGCACTGAGTCCGATTCGAGACTACGTGAAGGCCGCGGCGAACGCGGCTGGTCTTGACCACACCGCAGCGTACAACCTATTACTGGCCGTGGATGAGATTGCCACCAACGTGGTCGTTCACGGGTATGAAGAAGCGAGACTTCAAGGTGACATATCGATCGCTGCCAAGGTTGAAGGAAATCGTCTGGTCATTGAGCTTTCCGACCAGGGGAAATCCTACAATCCTAATCTTCACAAGGGACCGGACGCTGAAGGCCTTTCGAAGGACTTATCGGATCGTCTGATTGGCGGCTTGGGAATCATGTTGGCCAAACACGGTGTCGACGAGCTTCAGTACAAATCTACGGATTCGGGGAACGTCCACCGTTTCGTTATCGATTTGACGCGGCCCGCTGAAGACTGCAAGCCCGCGACGACGCCAGCAGTGTTGGACGATCATCGCAAGCTTGAGATCTTACTGAGGATCTCTAGATCGCTCGGTCTTGAAATTAGACTGGACCCATTGCTCCAACTAATCGTATCCGAGGTAACCGGAGCGATGCAGGCAGAGAGAACTACGTTGTTTCTGGTGGATCGCAGGAAACCCGACCAGCTCGTTAGTAGAGTGGCCGAGGGAGTCGGTGCGAAGGAGATCCGCGTGCTCTTTGGCTTCGGCATCGCAGGTAAAACCGCTCAGATCCGGCAGACCATCAACATCCCGGATGCCTACAACGACAGCCGGTTCAATCCATTGTGCGATACATCCTCGGGATTTCGGACACGATCCATCCTCTCCATGCCCATCATCGATCAAGCCGGAGTCCTCATCGGCGTGGTGCAGGTTTTGAACAAGAAACGCGGAGTGTTCACAAAGGAAGACGAGGAGTTTCTCGAGGCCATTTGCGTTCATCTAGGCATCGCCCTGAAACGCGCCGAAATGGTCGACTTGTATTTGGAATCGCAGATCGTGACCAAGTCTCTCGAACTGGCCCGGGAAATACAGATGGGTCTCGTACCCAAGGACTTCTCAGCGCTTCCGGAGTTCAAAGAGGTAGACATTTTCGCCACCATCATTCCGACCTTCGAAGTGGGCGGCGACCTGTACGACTTCTTTCCCTTGGACAGGGACCGAATCTGCTTTATCATCGGGGACGTCTCTGACAAAGGAATTCCGGCAGCGCTGTTCATGGCCATGACGCGCACCGCGTTCAAGATGTCGGCCATCACTTCGCCGGATTCGATTGGGCCCACCATGGCCAGAGTCAATCAGTTCCTTTGCGAAAGCAATCCCCAGCAAATGTTCGTTACCGCCCTCGCCGGCATTCTCGATTTGCGAACGGGACAGGTGGAATATGCAGATGCGGGACACGAGCCCCCGTTCATAGTGCAAGATTCGGGAGCAGTACTAAAGGTGAATAAGGTCGGCGGCATCGTGTTGGGTTTCATGCCAGGCCAAGAGTTTACTAGTGGCACAATCCAACTGAATCTAGGTGACACCCTGGTTCTCTACACCGATGGAGTGACCGAGGCTATGAACGTTGACCACGAACTCTTCGGGGCGGAAGCGATTGAAAAATCGCTCTTGCGGACTGGGCATGCCACCAACAGCGAAGGGATCGTCAATGCGTTACTTGAAGACATGGGCAATTTTGTGGGAGAAGCCCACCAGAGCGACGACATTGCCATGCTTGTCATCCAATATCGCGGACGCGAGGGACGATTGATGAGTTAATGAGACGTATTGCGCCTACTTGTCGTCAATTCCAACGATGACAATGCGAGGATCTGCAGGGCGCTTGCCGCGCAGGGCAAAGCGAAGGTCGAGTGGGCGCTGCTCGATGTCTTGGAGAAACAGAAAGCCGGCAAGCTGGTTGCCACCAATTCCGGAATAAGCGAAGAGCCCCAGACCGACAGCCGTCACGACCACCGCAATGGCGGCGTGGGGCTGGTTCGAAAGCCATTTGGCTGCAACCCTGAAATGGTCGCGAAAGGTCAGCAATCTTGCGTGGCCGGATTGCATTTCTCGGAGGTGCTGCTCCTTCGGGTTGGCAGTTCACCAAAGGGCGCGTTGCCAGTCGACGGAAGGCCCGTCTCAGGCCCCCACAGCGGCGATAAAGGTCAGGATCGGTTGGTAGCTTTTCTTTCCTCTATTCTTCGGGTTGTAGCTCTTGCGCGCACCCATCTGCTGACCGTAGAGGGTGTGCACGGTGGTATCGGTATCCAGAGTGATCACCGACAGGCGCACGTTCGCGGCTTCCCAGACTCGTTCCCGCAACCGGCGCTGCAGTTTCAAAGTTGCTGAGCGATAGTCGACGGCATTCAGGAAACGCCAGAAGGTGCACTGCGGCGGTAGACCTTCCACCTGCAAGATTCCCGTCAGCATAGGGTCTTGGGCTACAAACCGGAGGTGGTTTAATTTAAGCGGGAGAAACCGATGTAGATGGCCAGCACCATACCCAGCAGAAATTGATAGATGGTCATCACCCGTGGAAGGCGGTGGATGGTCAGGATTTCTTCGGCCAGTTTCTTGAAGCCCAGCTTCTCTAACATGGTCGCCACGGGGAACAAGCCGCCGTAAGGCGTGAGGTTCTTCGCTCCGAAGTCAAATGGCCTGGAAGCCGCAATTTTATAGGGGCCCAGACCCCCTGGGGGAGAGCCTTGTTTAGTGGGGGTTTCCTGGCTATGCTGCTTTCTGTTCATCACCATTTGGGTGACCTCCGTGAGGTTGAGTTCGTAAAGCTCGCCAGCTTCGCGAACTCGTTTTTACCTTATGTTTCCGGGGTCCCCAAATGGTTCCTTCAAATTACGGTCTTTCCGAAGTCCGCCACAGTGCACTATTCAGGTGATAGATGACCAGAGTGGCGACGCCGGCGTCGCGTGCGGCTTCCAGCGCATGGTCGAAAGTGCCATGTCCCCAACCGCGGTGCGCCGCATATTTTTCGCTGTTGTATTGCGCCTCGCGAATGTAGATGCCAGCGCCCAGAATTTCACTTTCAACGCGTGGCGCGCGCTGTTTCCCTCCGCTGCCATGAGCCAAGCCTCCGAGCAAACGTAGAAACGGCGTAACTCAGCTAATAGTTGCCTCGTGCTAATGATTCGCAGGTCTTCCCGTGGAACGCGCCAACCGCATTCACACCGAAGACTTCTACCCGGTCACGCCAAAACTCTGCTTTTCTGCTTCGTGCACAGTGCTCATCCGTCCTCTGCATGCCTCCTTTAGGTTATCTTGTATTGGAAACAAGCCCCTCCTCAGGCTCATCTTGCATCGGAAAAGACTGCCAGGACCTTCCTGAGTTTTTGACACGGACAACAGGTAAACGAAGGAGAGTCAGTGGTTTATCGTTTTTGAAAAGTGGGAGGGGACGGAATCCGTGGTAGAAGGGTTTTCGCCAAAAAATCCTGACCTACCGTGGAGGCGTCCCCGATGCAACATAGCAAAATTCGGTCTCGCCTGAAAGCGCAACTCACCAAGTTCACCTCCCAACTCACCGTGGGCCTCAGCAAGCCCTTGCGAAACTTTGTGGGCGAGATGTTGTTTGGCATCCAAGCCAGTCAGGACCTCAAGCTGAGCAGCGTGGCGCGAAGTTTGGGAGAAGACATTCCCCTGATCAAAACGGAGGATCGTCTCTCGCGCAATCTGCAAGCGGAAGAATTGGAGGCGCATCTCCGCACCGGACTGCTGCGTCTCGGCAGCCGTCGCGTGGAGAGCAACACCGTTCTGTGCTTGGATCTGAGCGACGTACGCAAGGAATACGCCAGAAAGATGGAATTCCTGGATCAGGTATGGGATGGCAGCGCCGGAGAGGTGCATGCGGGTTACTGGCTGTGCAGCGTCATCGGAGCCGAAGTTCACGGCAGCGAACTCACACCCCTGTACCAGCAACTTTTCTCTGTGCGTGCGCAGGATTTTGTAGGCGAGAACGAGGAGCTTCTGTCAGCCATTGATCCAGTGCGCGCGCAAACCCAAGGCCGAGGCATTTGGGCCATGGACCGCGGCGGAGACCGCCGAAAGCTCCTGGAGCCGCTGCTGGAGCGGCGAGAACGCTTTGTCATCCGCTCCACCGGACAGCGTATGGTCCTGGATCGGCAGCGCCATCGCATGACCATTCATCATCTGAGTGCGCGGTGTCGGCTCCGCTATCAGGCCAAAATCATCAAGATCGAAAACGGCCAGGAAAAAGTGTACGCGTTGCGCTACGGCGCAGAACCGTTCCGCCTGCCGGGCCGCGAGGAACTGCTGCTGTTAGTGGTGGTCGCTGGCTTCGGGCAGGAGCCGCTCTTGCTGCTGACCAACCTGTGCGGAGTGCGGGACTCGGCATCGCTATGGTGGATCGCACAAATCTACCCGACGCGGTGGAAAATTGAGGAAACTTTCCGCTTCATCAAACAAAGCTATCGATTGGAAGGCATTCGGGTTCTGCGCTACCAGCGATTGAAAAACCTGGTTTTGCTGATGACCGCAGCGGCGTACTTCGCGACGGCGTTCTTGGGACAAAAACTGAAGCTGAAAGTCCTGTGCGAAAAACTCCTGATTATTTCCCGGCGCTTCTTCGGCATCCCTCCGTTCTGCTTCTACGCGTTGGCCGACGGAATCCACAACATCCTCTCCCGCTCCGGCCCCAGCCCGCCTGAGGACCCGCCCAAAACCTTGCAACTCGAACTACTGCTCGGCGGCGATGGCTGAAAAAAAATGAGGAAGGTCCAGAAAAAGACTGCCCCTTGACGGAAGTCGGATTCGCGTAGTATGGTTCCTGACGGCGGACAGGGTAAACGTGGCGGAGTTCCGGCGGTACATGGGGGAGTCTTTTTGAAGAGGTGGATGCATCGCGACCCGATGCCGCCGGGGTAGCGCACGGCGAACCGGCGGAAGAGAACTATCAGGGAGCGTTCGAGATTGCCTTCCGTAACCGGCTTGATATGGAGTTGTTCCTGGCGTCGCGGGAGCCACGGCGGGGGAGAACCAGGCGAATTACGTGAAGGAGATTTGCGCGTTTCCAGAGCGGAGCGCCTACACGTTCGTATATAACGGCGAAATGACGCTGGCAGGGCAGCGCAGTTCCACGGTGGCCGAATTGATCACGGCGATCGGCGCCACGAACCAGTTGCGAGGAGATATCACGTCTTTGATGTTGGGGCAAGCTACCTGCTCCCGGGCGCTATAACGTCCGGTAAAAATAGAATCAATAACAATAATTTAAGGAGGTACAGTGTGGCAGCAGTCAGTGTGACAAAAAACGCTGTCCTCGGGGACCTGCAGCTTCAGGACGCCTTGAAATCGATTAATCCGAAATTCGGTGATTTCTGTGCCCGCGTCACAGGCGAAGTCTGGGGCTTGCCTCTAATCGATCAGAAGACCAAGGCGCTGATCACAATCGCCATCGACGTTGTGAATGCAAACGAGAGCGGGCCCGGCACCCCATTCGGCGTGCACGTGAACATGGCGCTTAAACAAGGGGCAACGGGCGCCGAGATCGAGGAACTGCTTCTTTTCATGTGCGCCTACGCAGGATTCAACAAGGCGGCGGGCGCTTTCGGAAGACTGAACGAGATTTTGGCTGAACAGGAGGCGGCATCCGGCGGCGCGGCCTGACAGCTCCACAATTTGGTGATACCGACATGCGCAAACGAGTGAACTATTACGAGGACCTTTCGGCAGACTACTCCCGGCCGGAAAGCGTGGCTCCCGATCTGGCAAAGAAGCTCATCGCGGATGCTCAGAAGTACATCGCGCTGAAGGAAAAGACTCTGCCGGCGATCGGACCCGATTACACGCCGAAACAGATTGAAGCTGAGAACAAGGCCTGGTGGCCCACGCACTGCGAGGCGTTGCGTCAAGGACGGGGCGACCTTCTGACCGCCGAATACCGCGACGATCTGGTCTATTTCTGCCAGGACGGCCCCTATCACGGCATCAAGGAGCAACTGCCTCGCGAGCAGCACTGGTGGGCGTTGATCGCGCAACCAGGAGTTCGTATGACGTGGCCTATCGTCATGTTCCACAGCGAGTTTGTCCACTTCGAATGGGCTTGTATGGATACGGAGACCAACGAGACTATCGCAAAAGGGATGGTCTGCTGGGTCCGGCGCGGCCACCGCGGTGCGTGTTACTTCAAGAGCGAGCAACTAACCTTCTATCGCGATGTTTTTGCGCCCGAGGAACTCGTCGCCTTGATGACCAAGGCGGTAGGCGCCTAATGCGGCTGCCCGCTGGTGCGCCACCCGCTTGTGTTGCGCCGCGCACACGCGAGCATCAGGGAATCGAGAGAGGAACAGCGTCAGGGCAACAACACATATGAAGGGTGAGGTCGGAGTTGCGTCATCTTCAAGGTTGTTGGATCTCTTAGGCTGGATTGGAGATCGGTTGTCGCTGGGTCCCTCGGGTCTACGTAAGAATATACAACGCATTAAACGCGTTACGCTGTGCAGTGCATAAGGCGTTGTCCTTTGCCAACATGGGAGCCATCAACCTATGAAACAAGAGATCACTTCTCAAATTCTTGGCCAGGGGGGCAGAAGTCTCGGCCATATGCTGCAAGGCGTGCAGCACGTCGGCGTAACGGTCGATGATTTGGCGAAATCGCTTGAATTTTACGTGGGTTTGCTTGGAGGGCGCATCGCGGAGATGGGAACGGGTTTCTACGGAGACGTTCTGTATAACACCTTATTTCAAAAAGAAGAGATCGACGCGATCCAGCAGAACACCAGTTCCCGGTCGCTGGGCATTCCCGACATCAAGGACGGAAAGACCGAAGCCCTGGATGTATGTTTTATTTCCTTCGGCAATACCAACATTGAGTTGTTGCATTTCCGGGATGCTCGACTGGATTATCGTGCTCCAAACACGTTTCCCAAGTTGCCAACCAGCGTTGGATACGGCAATGCTGGACACATTTCATTTCACGTGAAGGACGACGTTGACTTGAATGTCTTTGCGCGCGACCTGGAGGACGAGTGCCGCAATCGGGGGATCAAAAATGTGGTCTGCAACCGAGTGGTGCACGTCCGCTCTCACGAGGAAAGACTCAAGCTGCCTCTCAAATACGCAGCGAACAAGTTCTGGAATGAACCGGAGTACTTCATCGAAGGATATTCGGATGC
>Ga0137396_10001416_pt1 | contig 12539 bp, 11 predicted proteins | sample czc16metaG_FD_108284 | JGI IMG/M metagenome (GOLD analysis project Ga0137396, IMG submission 108284) | Vadose zone soil microbial communities from Angelo Coast Range Reserve, California, USA - czcobulk3.16 metaG | ecosystem: Environmental > Terrestrial > Soil > Vadose zone | place: USA...
ATGCTGCATTTGACAGCAAACTATCCCTTCTCGGGGCAGAGTAAGTCGCGACTAGAGAACAGTCAGACAAGATGGCGAAACACTCTTCCGACGGAACCATCACCGAGGCAACCCTTGTTTGTCGAAGGACTCTAAACAGACCCACCGCCTCACCGTCAGTGGGAAAACATGGCTCGTTACAGAGCTCGAGAAGCGGGGCCTGGCTCAAAAGGTCGAAATCAACGATGAAGAACTGAGTGTTCGTATCATCCGAGAGCCTACAGATGACCAACCTAATCTGGTTGCGAATATCAATGGCAAAGTTCTCATCGCGAGGAGAGAAGAAGACCGCGACGGAAGCGACTATCTGGTCCGGCTAAACGGAAGACTACTCAAGGTAAGCGTAGAGGGAAGAGAACAACCATCTCAAAATGCGGGAGTATCTGAAACCGTTCTCGGGCCTATTGTGATAACCGCACCTATGAGCGGGAGAATCGTGTCGCTGAAAGCATCACCTAACACATCTGTAAACAAAGGACAACCGCTAGCTATCCTAGAGGCGATGAAAATGGAAAACGAGATTGCCGCACCAAAGACTGGAACGGTGAAAGAGGTCTACGTTCAATCCGGCGCACTAGTGAAGGCGGGAGACAAGATATGCCTCCTCCAGTAACCTAGAATCAAGAGACTGAATATCGACCCTGGGAAATGCATTTCACCCAGCCAAAAACCACTTCTTCCGGATATCCTGTCATGGACCGCTGGAAGTACTACGATATCATCCATCAACGCCACTCCGTAATGAATCCCGTAGACGAGACTAAGCTGGAGCGCTTGTATGATCTGCTGGAACTTAAGCCGAATGCTTGGGTCATCGATGTCGGATGCGGGAAGGGAGAGATGTTAATCAGGCTAGTCGAGAAGTACGACATCAAAGGACTAGGAATCGACAAGTCTCCATATTGCATACAGGAAGCTGAGAAGCGTAAAGGTCAACGCATTCCGCATGCGAAACTGAAGTTCCTGGAAATGGACGGTGCCCAGTACAAGCCTGAGACTGGGGAATACTCAGACCTAGCTATGTGCATAGGGGCCACATGGATTTATGGTGGCTACAGGAATGCTGTCAGAGCTCTAGGCGGAATGACGAGGTCATCTGGATTCATGATGGTCGGCGAGCCGTTCTGGCGTAGGAATCCTCCCCAAGAATACCTTCACTCTGAGGGGATCCCGGCTGATTCTTTCAACACGCATCACGGAAATGCCACAATAGGAGAGTCGGAAGGATTGAGGCTTGTCTTCACACTTGTCAGCAGCGAGGAGGATTGGGACAGGTCAGAGGGGCTTCATTGGTCCGCCGCAGCTGAGTATGCCCTTGCTCATCCAGAGGACGCCGACCTCGAAGAACTGCTGGCACGTGGTTCGAAGGAGAGAGAGACTTATCTCAGATGGGGAAGAGAGGTCCTAGGCTGGGCAATCTACCTCTTTCGAAAGATGTGATAGAGAGTGGAAGAGAGACATGGAACCAAGGAAGCGATAACTAATTGGGAATATCTCGCTTCAGATCATCTCGCAATCGCATTCGTTAAAGTTAAACCGTTTCAACGTTAACGCGGTGAATCCTGGCGCGGGATCATCTTATTTTGCTCGGAGTTGTGGAAGCAACTGCGTGTAGAAGTCGAGGGATTCGGGGTTTGCGAGAGCATCGCGATTGGTTACAGGTCTGTTGTTTACAATGTTCGCGACCGCAACCTCAACTTTCTTCATGTTTAGAGTATAGGGAATATCGGGCACTTCCAAGATCAGAGCCGGAACATGCTTCGGCGAAGCCTCAGCCCGAATCACTCTCCTGATCTTCTCTTTCAGTTCCTCCGTAAGCTTATGGTTTGGGGATAGTTTGACGAAGAGGATGATTCTCTGATCTCCCGCCCAGTTCTGACCTACCGCAAGACTGTCGGCGACCTCAGACAGTTTCTCAACAACATTGTAGATTTCCGACGTGCCGACCCGGACGCCAGAGGACTTTATCACCGCGTCAGACCGTCCGTGGAACGTGTAGCCGCCGGTGTCGCCGTGAACCAGTACATAGTCGCCGTGCCTCCAGACGTTCTTTCCCTTGGCTCGGTAATATTCGAAATAGGCTTCCCGGTACTTCTTGTTGCTAGTATCGTCCCAGAAGTATAGTGGCATAGGTGGAGCCGGGGCCTCGCAGACCAGCTCACCCATCGCGTCGACAATAGGGTCGCCATTCTCGTCGTATATGTTGATTTTCATTCCAAGCCCGGGTCCCTGAAGCTCTCCTCCGTAAACAGGTAGGATGGGTACTCCACCGGCAAAGCAGCCGTTAATGTCTGTGCCTCCGGAGATAGAGTTCAGATGCAGATCCTGCTTGACTTCTTTGTAGACCCATTCGAAGCCTTCTGCGGAGAGGGGCGAACCGGTCTGGGAAATCTCTCTAAGCGATGACAAATCGTAGTCTTTGCCGGGTCTCACGCCCAAGCTTCTGAGATGGTTGATGTAGCTGGCGCTACATCCGAGGACTGAGATCTTCTCGTCTTGAACTAGCTTCCACATGGTGCCCCAGTTAGGAAAGAGCGGGTTCCCATCGTACAATACAACCGTGGCCCCCACCGCCAGGCAGCTCATCAGCCAGTTCCACATCATCCAGCTCGGCGAGGTGATGTAGGTGATACGATCGGTCTTGTTCAAGTCAGCATGGAGAATTATCTCCTTCAGCTGGTTCACGAGGACCCCTGCCGCTCCCTGAACCATACACTTAGGCTTCCCCGTTGTCCCCGAAGTGAACATCACATAGACAGGATGGTCGGACGGCAATTGTTCAAAACGGATTTCTCCCTTCTCCTTGGTGGATCCGAGATCGTCGAACGCAACAGCGTCGGAAATGCGCTCCCTACCGGGTTCGGCCCCTAGGTGGGAAACCATCACGACCTTCTCAAGTGAAGGAACTCCACTGACAACATTCTTGACGTTGGACAGAATGCTGAACTTCTTTCCCTTGTAGATGTACCCGTCAACAGCAAACAGGACCTTCGGTTTGATCTGGCCGAGACGATCCAATACAGCCCCGGAACCAAGTTCTGCGCCACAACACGCCCAGACTGCGCCAACACTCGTCGCGGCCAACATAGCGGTGGCCGCTTCCTCTATGTTGGACATGTAGCCTGCTACTCGGTCCCCGGGACGGACACCCATCTCTCGCAATGAATCCGACAAGCGACCGACCCGTCTGTATAATGCGGAATATGTCAACTGTGACGAACCACTCCCTTCCGATGCTGAGACGAGAGCGACTCTTTCATCTCTGTACCTGAGGAGGTTTTGGGCAAAGCTCAGTCGAGCCCCTGAAAACCAGTTGGCTCCCGGGAACTCGTTGAGATCGTCCACTACTTTCTCAAACCGGCGGGAAGATATGATCCCCACATAATCCCAGACTCCAGACCAGAAATCCGAGACTTTCTCAATCGACCATCTATACAGTTCAGAATAGGATCCGACCTTCAAGCCGTACTTGCCATTGACGAAGGCGATGAAGCGGGTGAGATTGGCCTTGTTCGCTCGTTCCTTGGATGGAACCCAGAGCGGCTCACGTCTTATGCTTGCACCAACCACCTCAGATAGACACTCCAACTAGCGCTTGAATGATTCTCGGGGCTTCTATTGAAAGGCTCCGAACTGGATAACTTATAGCCTTTCATCTCGATCGGCAGAAAGAATTCGGCTTGACAGTCCTTGACGTAAGACTCCTATCGGATGGTTATTTCACCCTCGACAAGAGCTTTCTTGTATTTGGGAAATACCAGGGAACCAAATACAAGGCGGCACTCAAACCGCTGTTGATAAGAACGGAGAAAGAGAAAATTCTCGTGGACACGGGAGTTGGAACGCTCCCGGCTAAATACGCAAAGTTCCACGAGGTTATCAGACGCAGAGAGGAAGAACTGCGTTACTCGTTGAAGAAAGCTGGATTAGAACCTAGCGACATTACGCTAGTCGTCAACACGCATTTGCACTTTGATCATTGTGGAAACAATCTTTTGTTCGACAAGGCGAAGTTCCTGGAACAGACGGAAGAAGTCCGCTACGCTTTCTTTCCGGACCGTTTCATGCGCGTCAGCTATCTACGAGAGTTCTTCGATATTGAAGCAGAGTTCTTGCCCTTGAGGGGCAAATATACCATTGAAGATGGAGTTGAAATTGTTCCGACACCCGGACACACGATTGGACACCAGTCGGTTATTGTGAAGTGGAAGGACAGGAATATCGTCTATGCCGGGGACGCCGCGCCGCTACCAGAGAATATTGAAAAACGAAACATAACGGGAATGATCTACAACACGGCCCAGGGTCTCGAATCTATTGACTTGCTCCGGCGGATCGAGGACCCGGTTTACATTTACTCCCATGACAATGAACAACTGAAAACCCCGGTTTGAAGACGCCGTAGCACGATTTGCTTGAGGGCGACCAGTGGTCGCTGCCTTAGTTGCCGCCTTTGGATCATAGAAGAGTTGATCCCTCTTATTGCAACTGCTCTATCCGATGCCACAAAACCCCCTAAACCGCAGGGCGCTCCGGGGACCTACGCACGTTACCTGAGAGTGAATCTCTTGAAGGTCCACATGCGACCCGCGTCAATATTATAACAGATTAAATATCCGTGGCGCAAACCCGCTAGGTATGGCAGACCTTAGACGGAGGGTAGAGCGTTTCATAGAGACCGATCATGTGATAAAGAGAGGTCTTCAACGAGGAATCATCAATTCGCGGGCACTCGCCAGATTCATTCAAGAAGAAGATGGTGAGGAGTCAACTCTAGACGCGATTCTGGGAATCATCCGCCGATATCCTCTAGGGGTCGAGGATGCAGGGGAATTTCCCCGAGTCTTCAAAGGTTGCGAACTCGCATTGCGAGGCAAGGTGGGAGATCTGGCCGTCGAAAACGGCCCAGACATCATGAAACGAATAGCCGAGTTTGCCAGCACAATCAGAACCACTAGAGGCGAGAACTTGAGAGTCATGGTGGGACTGCAATCCATCAGAATCATCGCGAACCAGAAGGCACTGGAGACATTCCGTCAAACCCTTCGACCTAAAGAGATAGTCAGCTACTCCACCGATCTCACCGAAATCTCACTTCTCATGCCGCCGGAAGCAACTAGGACCAAAGGAGTCATCGCAAAGATTACCGCTGAATTGGCCTTGAATGACGTCAACCTGGTTGGCATCATGTGCTGTGCGCCTGAAGACATCCTGCTTGTAGCTGAGAAAGATTCCCCCAGGGCTCTCGAAACTCTACAGCGGATGCTGAAGGAGAGATCTATCGATAACAAACGGAACGGTGAAGCATCAACTGTCATTCTCACTGCAAAGAACCCAGCTTCAAGACTGAGAACCGGTCTGCAACCTGTCACTTCATGACCATAGAAAGCGATCCAAGACTACTCAGCATCCTTGTTAGCAGACCCTGCCCCGAATGCCCAAATTTTGCTATTTCTAGCTGTTCTGAGACATGAGACGTTGGAATTGTTCCAGTTCCGCCGGTTAACCTATTAGGCTTGAGGCGAGTTATTGTTTAACCATGAATAAACAAGTATCACTTCTCAGCCTGACGATAATCGCTCTGGTCTTCCCGGCCGTAATCGTATCCATCCTTCCTGTCTCGGCATCCAGTGCTTTTGACTTCTCCCTCTCAAACTCCGGAGGCTTCACTGCAGTTCAAGGAGGGTACGGTTCGACAACGATCAACATCAATCTCGTCAGCGGCTCTTCTCAAACGATCTACCTATCATGCAGCGGTCTCCCACAAGACTCCGTGTGCACTTTCAACCCCGCCTACGGAGCCCCATCCGTTCCCACGACCGCTAGCATCAACGCGCTCAGCTCGACCCCCGTGGGCTCCTACACAGTCACAGTCACCGGTACAGGGGGAGGAGTATCTCACACCACACAGTTTACGTTCACAGTAATTCCCCCATCACAAAGCCTCGGAGGAACCACGACCTCAATCAATAAGGGAGCTATCGTAGCATTGTACGCAGGACTCGTAACCGCCGTGGTGGGCGGGATCGCCGCTACGACAGTCTACCTCAAACGAACAAAGAGTCGCGAAGCAAACTACTAGACCAACCGCAACAACTCTAGCTGAGAAAAAGATGGAACGAGGGTCGAACGGCGGCCGTAGGCTATGGAGGAGAATGATCTCACGAAAGGGAGTACTGCTCCTCTTGATAGTCGCAAGTCCTTTCTTGCTCCTGCAAGTTCTGCCCGCGATCATCGCGGGAACTCAGTGCGGGAACTCGGTCGCCGTCCACACCCCTCTCCGTATCGCTCTCGTAAACACCCTTAGCCAAAACCAAGACGACTCATTCGTCAAAGCTATTGGTGCCCTAGCGAGTAACGCAGGCTACGGTTTTGATTACTATCCCTTTGGACAGGGCTCGGTGGACTTTTTCAAACATCTCCCCCAGAAGGGCTACTCGATTATTCTACTCAGAACAGATTCCGACGCTGTCACCGGCGCTGTCGCCACGTCAGACCGGTACAGTCAGTACCAATACCCCGGGGAGCAATTATCCGATAGCGTGGCAAGAATAAAGGTCAACGGGACCTTCTACGAATACTTCGGCCTGACGCCTAAATTCATCCAGAACATGTGCGGTAGGTTCTCGGAGACGACAATCCTCGCGATGGGCTGTTTTACCATGTCTTCAACCGACATGGCCCAAGCGTTTGTGGAAAAAGGCGCCGGAGCCTTCGTGGGATGGGACAAAGGCGTCTTGGCAGCATACACCGACACGGTGTTTGCTTCACTCCTAGGATTACTCCTTCAAGGAAATCCAATTTCGTATTCTGTCAACCACGTTATGCAAACCTTTGGTCCCGACCCGTCTTACCAGGCTCGCCTGCACTACTACCCAACTTAGCCTCTCGGCTGAAATTGCTCCAAACGTGCAATTCACCAGAATCTACTAGGTTTACCAACTCACCAATCTTCGCAGGTTCTCGTGAATCGCAGCCGATTTCGATAGGCTGAATAATCTCGTACCCCTAGACTCACGTCTATGCCCGAGGAGAAAATGGAAAAGAAAGAAGAGAAGAAAAGCAAGAAGCTCTGGGAGGTCGATCCGACAATTTTCCGGCCTGGGAAACCTGCAGGGTACATCGAGAAAGCAGTTTCACTGCTCCGCGCCTTCGGAAAATATGTCTCCTTTGCTCTTTTGCTATTCTACGGCCCAATTCTCGTCATCCTGGGTATTGCTTTTGGTGGCTTAGTATTTTGGGGAGCTCTCGCCGGCTCTATGGCACTTATCGGCCTCATACTGAAGAAGCTGGGATACGCCAAGAATTTCGCCGCTTGGAACCCTAGAATTGGCAGGCAGCTCCTAGCATTATTCCTTGGCTTCCTCTTTGCCGTTGGCTTGTTTCTTGGACTCTTCACGTTTCAAGCTTGGCTAATCCCAATAGCATTGGGTCTCGCAGCTCTAGGAGTTTTGCTCTCGCTAAGAAAGCGATCATAGGTTTCGCCCGTAATGTCACGATGATCCTTCACCTACGAACTTTACTAGGGGTCACCGATGGATGATTGAGAGTCTTCCTGTCTTCATCGGACTTTATTAGTAAAACTCCTACTATGAGAATAGGATGCTCTGGTTGGGCATCAATGTGATAGCAATGAGGAATACAGCTCTCGCGGCGTTAACGATTCTTATCCTACTGCCATCCATCACACTTTACCAAGCAGATGCTCAAGGTCTCATCACGCGTCATCAACCTGATGCGTCCCCGCTAAAGGCTGCAAAGATCGTTTCCTCCGGAGTCCTGTTGCCCGTGTCCAGAGTTGAACTGAGATCGCTGCCGGCCAGCTCAGAACATTCACCGAGGCAGACATTGAGACATATCCTCAGCCCTCGAACCGGCACTCCTATCGATCCAAGTGGAGTTGCCGCACCAGCTGTCTTGGGAATTCAGAGCTCGTCCTCTGTTGCTTTGCTTTCAGGCTTCGATGGGCTGAATCAGATTCAGAGTTGTCCCTGCGTTCCTCCGGATGTACAGGTCGCTGCAGGCGCGGATCGTATAGTTGAGATGGTTAATCTCGAGGGTGAGGTTTTCACAAAGCAGGGAATCTCCAACAAGACCTTTAGTCTGTCAACATTCTTCAAAACAGGTACAGACAGCATTTCAGACCCAAAGGTGCTCTTTAATGCTCCCGGTGGGCGATGGTTCACTTCCCTTGTCGATATCACCACCAACAACGTGATGCTGGGCGTCTCGTCCACGGGCGATCCGACAGGGATTTGGGTCCTCTACGCCCTTGCCGCTGGGGGTAATCTTCCAGACCAGCCGATAATAGGGATTAGCGATGACAAAGTAGCGCTGGCGGCTAACGACTTCCACGGCACAACATTTGTCGGCTCCCAGTTTTGGATCCTCAACAAGAACCAGCTACTGATCGGATCCAGCGTGAACTTCTTCACGTCCGGGGCTAACAGTGGCGTATTCTCTGTCCACCCCGCCCAGTCCCTCAACTCCACGACCACACAGTACATGGTGAGCAACATCGTCAGCAGGCGAGGCCTTTCCACCACCTCAGTACGCCTCTTTGCAATCGCGGGGGTCCCTGGGGTTACCACGGTAACTGCGGTCACGACGGACCTCGCGGTATCGAACATTGGCACTTTGTCAGGCGGCGGACTCCCCGGCGGTATTCAACCGGGAACATCTGTCACGGTCGACACCGCCGACTTCCGAGTCCAAGACGCCGTCTGGTACAAAGGGGCGGTTTGGGTCGCATTTGACGATGCATGTACGCCCACTGGTGACACCCAACTTCGTTCGTGCATACGTCTAACGAAGATAACGACGATCACTCCTCCGGTAGTGAGCCAGGACTTCGACTTTGGTACCAATCATCAGTACAATTTCTACCCAGCCCTACGTGTAGACAAGAAAGGGAACCTATTGGTCCTCTTCGGGTTCTCAAACTCAACCACTTTCCCGAGTTTGGCAGTCACTGGCCAGCTGGCCACGGATCCTGCCAATACTCTGGTCTTTCCACGCACGCTCAAAGTCGGAACTGCTGCGGATACGAGCACCCGATACGGAGACTATTTTGGTGCTGCACTCGACCCCGCTGATCCGACCGTTGCGTGGGTCGCGGGAGAATACCACGACAATTCGACGGGATCTTGCCAGACTTTTGGGTCGTGCTGGTCTACGTTCATCGGTAGCATATCGACGGTGGGGTTCACGGTCTCAGCCACCCCTAACTCGATACGACTGTCCTCTGTTTCGAGTAGGACTTCCAACGTAACCTTCACAAGTCTCAATGGCTTTACCGGTCCAGTCTCAATCACAGCTACGAGTCCTACAGGTGTTACCGCGTCGCCAGCAACGGCACTCAGGAACCTCACATCTGGAGGCAATGCTTCGATCATTCTGACATTCTCAGTCGGTGGCTCGCTAGCATCCGGTAACTATGCCGTCACAGTAACTGGCACCAACGGAACCCTCTCCAGGACGACCAGTCTCTCATTAACAGTATTTCCAGACTTCAACATATCTTCGAGCTGTCCTTGCGGCATCACGGTTCTGCCAGGAAGCCAATTTCGAGAGAACTTGACCTTAAGTGGCCTGAACGCTTTCTCGGGGTTGGTAGGGCTAGTCGCCTCCGTCTCCCTCGCTGTCAACGGAAGTCCAATGGTTTCACCAACCCAATCTAATCAGTCGCTAGCCCCCGGAGGCAGCACCATAGCCACCTTGATCATCACGGGGGGCAATTCTGGAGGCATCTTCACCATAACGATCACCGCCACATGTATCTCCGGGACCTGCACTTCATCAGCACAGCAACACTCGATCTCCCTCCTTGTCATGGCGAGCGCAGCCTCCTTTGGAGGCGGAGGACATAGGTTCCTCGTCTAGCGCGCCAACATCCCTTGTGGGATGACTCATGACCAGTGTTTCTGTCTCGCTTTCGCATAGGCTTTCCAGTAGGGGTCCGCGGTTGGGTAACGAAGGTTGTGCACCCCCTTCCGAGTAACAGCCCTGCATCCTCGAAACCTCGAAGTTAGCTTCCCGACAATACTCGCAGGGATTCCTCGCGAAGACAACTTGGCCAATACCTTATCCGTCTTTGACGGCCGAGACGCGATAATGAGACTACCCTCGCTAAGAGAGACCATTGGGTCTATCTTGAAAAGTTCGCACAGCCCCCGGGTCTCTTCGCTGACCTCAATCTCCTCCAAGTCCAGAACTAGGCCGAGATTGGATGCCATCGTCAGCTCGATAATCCCAGCAATTACTCCTCCTTCCGTCGCATCGTGCATTGCTGTGACACCGTGTCGCCGGACCCCCACCGACGCCGCCGTTAGCGCATCTTCGACCGTACTCACTTTGTAGAGGTAGTTCCATGCCTTGTCGAAGAGCCTTGTGCCGAGAGCCTTCTTCACCATCCGCGGAAATGTATGAGTTAAGACCGCCGTCGTCTCGATCGCCGCCCCTTTCGTTAACATGACATCGTCCCCATTTCTTGCCATGCTTGATGTCAAATAGCGGTCTTCAGGACCCGTTGCCATAAAGAAGCCTCCCCCGACTATCGTAAAGTCAACGCCCTGATACCTTCCGGTGTGGCCACCAATAATGGACAACCCCAGTCTTTCGCACTCTTTGTGGAAGGATAGCCAATATTTTGAGAAATTTGAGTCCGAAAGTGTTGGCGGCAGATTAAGGTCAAACAGGCCATATTGAGGAGAGAATCCACTTGTAGCCAGATCGGACGCAAGCAAGTGAACCGACAGCCAAGCAGAATCACGAGGACCTAAAGCAGGGATGTATGACAACGGATCAGTTGTCGCCACCAAGACCCGTCTGTTTCCAAGCTGCACTACCGCATTGTCCACACCGAATGCGGGCCCTACAAGCACGTTCGATCGTCGAGAACCAAGCCTTGTGAAGACGGCCTTACGAAGGAATTCATGTCCTGCCTTTCCTAGCGCTATTTCCTCGAGCAAATCGGGTGGCCTTCGCTTTGGCCGAATCAGTCAAAGAAACGGATGTTGAAAGCTTTCCTAACACCCGCCACAATGCCCAGAGCGACCGGAATCCACACCAAGTCCACCAGGGTGAAGATGTCACTCAAAAACGCGTACGAGAAGCCCGCTGCTAGACCTTGATACGCATCCCCGTACGAAAAAAGAGCATAAGAGTAAAAGAATCCGTCAGGCACCAAGAATGCAACTGTTTCGTAAATAGTCGCTAGAACCATAGCAACGGTGATCCATTGGACTTGCTTTTCCCTGAACTTGTATATTATGAGCGCTTCCGGAGCCCGAGCCCAGATTATTCCTGGAATGAAGATCAGAGGAGCAGGTGTTACGACCAAGTTTATCGCTTCTCCTATCGCAGAGCCCAATGCGATTGACCAGAAGCTTACCTTTCTTGGAAAGAGAACGGAGATAGCTAGGTAAAAGGCTGGTGCGAGGGTGATTTCGTAGACCGGCGGAGGAAGCGGTATGCGGGCTACGGAGGTTCCCACGACTATCAATGCGGAAAAGGAAGCGATTTGTGCGACTCTGAGACTCCCGAGTCTTTGAATGGCAGTTCTAGGATTCGTGCGGACCGAAGGCTGAACAGCAATTCCTGCCTCCAAGTTTGCTCTGACTTTGTTTTGGTTTCTCATCTTTCACTCACATCGGACTCGATATGGGAAAACGCTGGCTAGAATCAAGCTTCGTATCGTCCCTCCGCCGGTATTACCCGGATCAGGTTCAAAGGGTCGATGGCACGCGAAACCATCCTCTCAGCCGGGTTTATCCCAGCTCCCCGTTGCTAGACAATCAGAAAGACGGCGTATTTAAGCACTAATTGATGGGTCATTCAGTTTTCTTGAAAAGCAACACGACCGAACTTGCCAGAGCTGTTCGGATCAGGGCGAGTTAACCGTAAGGCCTGATCATGTAGGATCGGATCACTAGTCCCTTTCCAACGCAGCTAAAAGCGGCAGGCCTTTACACAATCCGCGTATCCATTCGCGATGAAGTCGGCAATCGGGCTTGTTGTGAGGTCGTACACTGTGTGCTGGCCTCCGAAGCTGACCCTAACCCGTTCCACAGGAACCCAGGTCATATCGTTGTAGCTGAACAACATATCGCCAGGTTGTATTTCCGTAACGGGCATTAGGGCTACAAGCCCGTTGCGCATCACGTGTAATCTGAACATCGGATTAGCATCCGTCCGGAACGGTAGCCCTGATGCGGTGTATATCTCGAGTTGGTTATCCACGACTACCGTTCTGATGTTCGTTACTACGGCTATGCCCCGTGTCTGAGAGAATACGTCGTACGTTCGGACGACGGAGCCAACCTGGACCAGTTGGACGGGATCAGTGCTACCGTCGGCCAAGGTAATCAGTGTTCCGGCAGCCACGCTACCACCCGCGCCGTGTCCGCTTGTCGGGGGGCAGACGGTAGGATCGTTGGAAACTGTGACTCGAACGTCAAGTGAGCGGGAAAGGGAGCCGCTGTTGGCGGTCACGTGGGTGG
>Ga0137396_10001418_pt1 | contig 12537 bp, 8 predicted proteins | sample czc16metaG_FD_108284 | JGI IMG/M metagenome (GOLD analysis project Ga0137396, IMG submission 108284) | Vadose zone soil microbial communities from Angelo Coast Range Reserve, California, USA - czcobulk3.16 metaG | ecosystem: Environmental > Terrestrial > Soil > Vadose zone | place: USA...
AGGGAGGAGGAGGCGGGGGAGGAGGAGGCGCCGACGCGGAGGGCGTCACGGTCAAGATCGCCGTGGTGGTCACGCCGCCACCGGAGACCGAGATGGTCACGTCGGTCTGGACGCTCACGGCGGAGGTGAAGATGTTGAAGCCGCCCCTCGTCACGCCCGACGGCACGATCATGCTGCCCGGCACGGGGGCGACGGCCGGATTGCTGCTCGTCACCTGGAAGGTCGTGTCCGTCGATTGAGGCGAGGCGATGCTCACGGTGGCGAACGAGCCCCCGCCCTGACCGACGGTCGAGGTCGGGGACAGCGTCACCGACGTTGGCTGCGGCTGCGGCAGGAGCGTCAGCTGGGTCTGCGCGCTTACGCCGTTCCAGCTCGCCGTCAGGGTCGCGGTGGTGGGGGTCGCGACGCCGCTCGTCGATACCGGGAAGAAAGTGGAGAAATCCCCCGCGGCCACCGTGACCGTCTGCGGGGGACTCACCGCCATGGAGTCACTCGACAGGCTCACGACGGCTCCGCCGGCGGGCGCCTGGCCGTGCAGCATCACGATCGCGCCAGCCTGCGCGCCGCCGCTGATGGTGCTCGGCGAAACGGACACCGACTGCAGCGACGGCGGCAGCACCGTGAGCTGGAGGGTGGCGGTGCTCCCGTTGAGCGTAGCGGCCAGCGTCACCGGCGTCGGCGCCGTCACCTGTCCCGTCTGGATCGTGAACTGCGTCCACGCGGTGTTCGCGGGCATGGCGACGGAGGCCGGCAGCGGTACGACGCCCGGATTCGAGCTGGCGAGGACGATGGGGGCGCCGCCCGCGGAAACCGCGGCGGTGAGCTGCACGGCGATCCAGGTCCCCTCGCCGCTGTAGAGTGGATTGGTGGACGCCGTGAGCGACACCGGCGTGGGCGGCGCCGAGCTGACCGCGAACGTCCCTGCCGAGGACCAGGCGGTGAACGCACCGGTGGTGGGCGAGGAGTCTCCCTGCATCGAGCGCACGCGCCAGAACTTCGTGCCGGGACGCAGCGAGAGCACGGTCCGCGCCGGATTGTTCAGCTGCGGGATGAACTCCTCGACGTTCCTGAACCTGGAGTCGGTCGCGATCTGCACCTCGTAGCCGCTCGGCTGCGGGTTGGGGACCTCCGACCACGTCAGCGTGATCGGCAGCGTCAGCGTCACGCCGTTGGCGGGCGACAACGGCATCGGCGGTGGCGGGAGCGGGTTGTTGAAGAACACGCTGAAGGTGATCAGATTCGACGGCGCGCTGAGGATTCCGTTCGCGTCCACCGCATAGACCCGGGCCCAGTAATTGCCTTGGTTCCCGTCTCCGACCGCGAACGAGTACGTGGTCTTGGGGATGTTGTCGAAGTGGAAGCGGGTGAGCACCGGGAAGTTCGGGTCGGTTGCGGCTTCGAGGAGGTAGGTCGCGGCGCCCGGGACGGCGCTCCAGTTGAAGGTCATGACCTCCATCGGGTGAAAGGTCGAATACCCCTTGGTCGGCCCAAGGGTGGGGGAGTCCGGCGCGCCCGGACCCACGCCTGTGACGCTGAAGCTGCTTGCCTGAGACCACGCGCCCTGGACGAAGGCTCCGTTCACCGCCTGGACGCGCCAGAAGTACGTCCCGTTCGCGAGTCCGCTGACCGTGTCCTGCGTCGGCCCCATCGTGGAGTGCTGCAGGACCACGGGCGTGAAGCTCGCCGAAGGGCTGACCTGCCAGTTATAGGCAATGATCCCGCTGGGGTCGCTGACCCCGGACCACGAGATGGTGAACGGCTCGAGCAGCCCTGCGCCGTTCGCGGGAGCGACGGGCGCCGGCGCCGGCGGAGCGGCTGCGCCAGGGGAGCTCCAGGCTGCGGTGAGTACTGCTACTGCTACGGCCAGCGGCGCAAGAAAGCGGCGCAGATTCATGTTCATCCCTCGGGGTTGGCAACCGGCTTCTCTACACTTCAGCAGCAGCAGGCATGACGGCTTTTCGGGCGCTCCGACCTTCGGCCTGATCGTCAACGGGTCTACGATTTGGACATCCGCGGGCGCGGCCGGGGAACACGCGGCCAAGGTGTTCACTGGAGGACTGCAGGGCTGCCGGAGGACTACCGCACGGCCCCGGCCAGCCCCTTCAGCGCATCGCGCACCGCGGAGTGCGCCATCACCGCCGTCGGGCTCTGCTGCAGGACGTCCCGGTAGCGGGGCGAGAACGCCTCGTCCTGCAGCAGCAGGCGCTCGACCTGGTTGCGCACCACCGCCGCTTCCTCCGGAGCCACCGGCACTTCGCGGCGCGGGTCGAGCAGCTCGTCGGCCACGGCCATCAGCTCGGACAGGGGGTGCAGCCAGGCGAAATCGGGGTGACGGATGAGCAGCTGCAACAGCTCGCCCGGCCCCTGCACGGGACCGTGCTGCCGCTCGTACGCCACCTGGGTCTCCTTGGTCAGCGCGAGGTGCAGCGGGCGCAGCGCCGCGGTCAGGTCCTTGAGGCGCTCGCTCAGCTCGGCCATGGCTCCTCCACCCGCATGACATAATGTCCGCGCCGCGAAAAGCGTAGCGCCGCCGGACCGCCCCACCACGAGCCGCAGTGCCGCCCGAGGGGCGGCGGCTGTCGGCGGCGGCTAGTTCACCGAGCCCGGCTGCGTGAGCGGGAAGGCCGCGATCTCGGCATCGAACTGGCGCCCGTCTTCCGCCATCATCCGGTAGGTGCCGTGCATCGAGCCGTGCGGAGTCTTCAGCACCGCGCCGCTGGTGTACTCGAACTGCTCCCCGGGCCGGAGCATCGGCTGGTTGCCGACCACGCCCTCCCCGCGAACCTCCTCGCGTTTTCCGTTGCCGTCGGTGATGATCCAGTGGCGGCTCTTCAGCTGCGCGCTCACCTGGCCGAGGTTCTCGATGCGGACGGTATACGCGAAGGCATAGCGGCCTACCCCGGACTGCTCGGGCAGGAAGCGGCTCTTCACGCTGACTCGGATCCCCTGGGTAATCGCGGTCGACATCCCCCGACGAGGTTGCCCCGTTCCGGAGCTTGAGGCAACAGGGAGACGCATGAAGGGGCCGCCGCCTGGGAAGCGCTACATCACCAAGGCAGGGTTCGAGCGGCTCCGCGAGCAGTTCCGCGGGCTGCTCTACGACGACCGGCCGCGCGTGACCCGGGAGGTCGCGGTGGCCGCAGCGCACGGCGATCGCAGCGAGAACTACGAGTACAAGCTGGGCAAGCGCAAGCTGCGGGAGATCGACGCGAAGATCCACCGGCTGCAGAAGATGCTCGAGTCGTTCGAGGTGGTCGACCCCGCCACCCGGGAGCCGGTGGGGCGCGCCTTCTTCGGCGCGACGGTCACCGTGGAGGACGAGGACGGTGAGCAGGCCACCTACCAGATCGTCGGCGGGGACGAGCTTTCCCAGGACCTTGGTCTTGGCCGCATCAGCTACGAGGCGCCGCTGGGGCGCGCGCTCCTCGGTAAGGAGAAGGGCGACACGGTGCGCGTCCGCAGGCCGGCCGGCGATGTGGAGCTGACCGTCGTGAAGGTCCAATGGAAATGAGATAGGGTGCGCTCCCCTCGCTAGCCGGGAGGCCGCCATGCGCATCGCCCTCGCCGCCGCGGTGCTCGCCGCCGCCTGCTCCCAGGCCCCGCCCAAGCCCGTCCCGGACGCAACCCGCGACGCCGCGGGTCAACCGGTGGACGCCGGGCAGGGTGGCGCCAACGAGCCCGCTCCGGACGCCGGGCAGGACGCGGCGGGCGGCATCAAGCAGGGCGCGTCCGAGGCCGCCGGAAACGTCGAGGCCGGAGCCAAGGAAACCGCGCAGAAGGTGGGCGAGGGCGCGTCGGAAGCAGGGCGCTGGGTGGTGGATGCAGGCGCGAAGGCGGTCTCCGCGGCAGAGACCGCCGCGGCCGACCTGGCCGAAGCGCTGGAGAAGCTGCCGCCCGCGCCGCCCATCCCCGACACACCGATCTTCCTGCCGGCCGTCGAGGAGCCTCGCGACAACCCGACCACCCCCGAGAAGGTGTGGCTCGGCTACCAGCTCTTCTTCGACAAGCGCCTCGCCAAGGACGGCTCGATGTCCTGCGAGAGCTGCCACCATCCGGAGCTGGCCTGGACCAGCGGCAAGGCGGTCGATCCCAAGGTGGGAGGCGCCTTGAACAAGCGCAATGCGCCGACGATGGAGAACGTCGCCTATTACCACTCGTTCTACTGGGACGGGCGCGCCCCGACCATGGAGGCCGTCTCGGCCGCAGCCTGGAAGGGTCAGCTCGGCGCCGATCCCGACGCGGTCGCCGCGAGTCTGAACGCGATCGGCGCCTACCGGGCCCAGTTCCAGCGCGCGTTCAAGGAGGACGCGACCGGGAAGAACACGTCCATGGCGCTGGCGGCTTTCCTGCGCGCGCTGAAGACGGGCAACGCTGCCTGGGACAAGTTCGAGCAGGGCGAGGGGGACGCCGTCTCGATGGAGGTGCGGCGAGGGTACCGCGTCTTCCAGAACGCTCGCTGCACGCTCTGCCACGTGCCGCCGCTCTATACCGACGCCGAGTTCCACAACGTGGGGGTCGGCTACGACAAGCCGGACGCAGAGCGCGACCACGGCCGCATGGACGCGACCAAGGACCCGAAGGACGACGGGAAGTTCAAGACGCCCACCTTGCGCGACATCGCCAAGACCGCGCCCTACTTCCACGACGGCAGCGTGAACTCGTTGTCCGACGCGGTGGACTTCATGCTGAAGGGCGGCATCAAGAATCCCAACCGGGACGAGAAGCTGAAGCCGAACCGCCTCTCCGCCAAGGACCGCAAGGCGCTGCAGGCCTTCCTCGAGTCCCTGACCGGCACGCCGACCTACACCAAGGCGCCCGAGCTGCCCTGACCGTTACTCCGCGACCGGCGAATCGGCGCGGACCGGTTCCGGCTCGCGCACCGCCGGCAGGCGCATGCGCATCCCCGGCTCCGGCCGTGCGCGCCGCTTGAAGGGCGCCAGCCGCACCGGGCGGTCGTCGTGCGCCGACCGCAGCAGCGCCTCGATCACGCGGACGTCCGCCAGGCCTTCCTCGCCGCTCGGCTCCGGCTCCACGTCCCGCACGATGCAGTCGGAGAAATAGACCAGCTCGGGCCCGAACTGATCGGTCTTGGGAAAGGTGCGGGTCCGCTCGTTGTCGTTGATGGTGACCACCAGCTCGCGCTCGCCTTGGTATTCGTACGCCTGGTCGAGGCACAAGTCGCCCCGGGTGCCCACCAGGCGGTAGGTCGCGGTGGGGGCAGCCTGGAAGCTCACGTTGAAGGTCGCGAGCTGCTCGTCGCCGAAGCGCAACAGGCAGCTCATCCCGGGCTCCACGCCCGGGTCGAAGCGGCGGTCCGCGTCCTGCGCCGCGAAACCGGTGACCTCGAGGGGCTCGGCGCGGAGCAAGTAGCGAGCCGCGTTGATGCAATAGATCCCGATGTCCCAGAGGACCCCGCCGCCCGTCTCCGCCTGCGTGCGGATGTTGTCCGGCTTGACCTGGTAGGAAAAATCCGAGCTGAAGAATCGCGCCTTGCCGAGCCGGCCCGAGGTGACGAGCTTGACCGCCTCGAGATTCGCCGACTCGAAGTGCAGCCGGTAGGCGATCATCAGCCGCACGCCGGCATCGTCGCACGCGATGATCATGCGGCGGCAGTCCGACTCGCTGGTCGCCATCGGCTTCTCGCACAGGACGTGCGTTCCGGTCTGCGCGGCCCGGACCGTGTACTCCGCGTGCATGGTGTTGGGGAGCGCGATGTAGACCGCGTCCACGTCGTCGCGGCGCAGGCACTCCTCGTACTGCTCGGAGGAATACGCGTCGCACCGGTACTTGCGGGAGAGCTTCTCGCGCTTCTCCTCGTCGTCGGAGATGAGCGCCACCAGCCGCGAGTTCTTCGCGTTCTTGAAGGCGGGCAGCACCGCCGTCTGGGCGATGTGCCCCAGCCCCGCCACCGCGTACCCGATCGTCCTGCTTCGCGCGCCTCTGGCCATTGCTCCGCGCCTCCGAGAGAAGATGGGATCGCAGCGGCGGGAAAGCTAAGACCCGCCGACCGGCTGGCCGGCGGGGCCCGAAGCGAGCGAGCAAACCCTACTGCAGGTCGAGGCGGCCTATGGCAAAGTCCGCTTGCGTAAGCACCTCGATGCCGTCGCTGTCGCGCACGGCAGCACGTACCCCCGGCAGGCTGCCGTCGAACACGGTCCCGGGAACCGTGCTGGTTGGCCGCAAGACCAGCGTGTACAGGATCTGCCCCACCGCGACCGTCGCATTGCCGGCGACGGAACCCGCTCCGGCTGCCTTCTGGGACACTCCGGAGGTGAGCACGTTGGCCAGCGGCCCGGTGCCCGGCAGCGCGGCGGCGATCGCAGCGGGCGCGTTGCCCGGGTTCAGTGAGTTGCCCTTGGCGATTTGCATGACCGTGACGCGCGTGGAATCGGCCGGGATGTTGAAGCCAGCGGAATAGCCCGTCAGTGGCGCGACCGCGACCAGGTTGAGCACCAGGTGTCCGGCGTTGGAAACGGCCGTGTCAGGCACCAGAGCCAGCGCCGCGGTAGCTGTGCTCGGGGAGATGTAGACGAGCCCGCGCACGTCGACCGCGCCGCTCGTGCCGCCGAACCCTGCCGCATCGGTGGCGGTCACCGTTTGGGCCCCGATCGTGCCGAACGTGACCGGGAACTGCTTCACTCCCGCGGACGCGGAGTTGACGGTACCGAAGCTGGCGTTCGGGTCCGTACTGCTCGGCGTTGGCGTGCCCGCGTAGTCCGCGGCGAGGTTCCCGTAAGCGTCCTGGGCCGTCACCGCCACCAGGACGCTGTTGCCGGCGATTGCCGCCTGCGGGGCTCCCGTGACCGCGAATTGTGCCGCCGGACCGGCGGTGATGGTGATCGAGGCCGAGCAGGTGATCGTGCCGTCGCTGACGGTGACCGTCTGCGCGGCGACGGTCCCAAGCCGCACGCCGAACTGGCGTTCGCCGGAGTCTGCGCCGCCGAACGCGGTGTCCGGCGGAAGCGTCGCCCGGGTATCGGTGGAGCTGAAGTGGACCGTCGCAGCGTACTGGATGGCGAGGTTCTGGAAACCGTCGAGGAACTTCACCAGCACCGCGACCGGCGTCCCCGCGCGCGCGCTCGCTGGCGCGCCGAGCACCGCGCAGCTCGCGGCGCTCGCGGGTGTCACTCCGAGGCGCAGAGAGCCGTCCAGCCCGGACGAGGAAGTGTCGCGCACGGTGACTTGGACGATGCCGGCCGTCTTCGCGGTGAACGAGGCTTGCTTGGAGCCCTGGTCGGAGTTGCCGAAGACGAGGTCGGCCGTCGCGACGGCCTGGGCATCGTCGCTCGAAACGTGAACCGTGCCACGGTACTGCCTGACCGTAGCGCCCGCGCTGTCCACCGCGGTGACGGTGAGCGTGACCGGTGCGCCTGCCAGCGCGGTGGCGGGGGAGGCCGACACGCTGAACCCAACCACCGGCGTCGGCGGAGTGCTCGAGCTGCACGCGGCGAGCACCGCCAAAGCACCGAAGAGGACCGCCTGAAGGCGCTTCATGGATGGCTCCCGTACTTGGCGAGGAGCGCGCTCAGGTCGCCCTCGTCGATCGTCCGGTCAGGGGTGGTCCCGAAGTCGATCTGGTAGTCGTATCGCGGCGCGGCGAGATTCGCCGGATCGGGATCGAAGGCCGCGGTTCCCAGACGCGAGGCCAGGGCAGCCAGGTCGAGGAAGTCGATCTGTCCATTGGAGTCCCAGTCGCCGGTGCCGCCCGTCGCCCGAGGTTCGGTGTTCGGATAGACCTCCCACATGCCACGCCCATAGGTCGCGATCCGGACCAGGCTGCCGTTCTTCGCGAAGGACATGTCGGTGACGCGCACCATGGGCAGTCCGAACCCGTAGCGCGACCAGGTCGCGCCCCCGTCTGTGGTGCGGTAGACGCCGATGTCCGTGCCCGCCCAGATCGTCCTGTCGGTGGGGTCGTTGGGGTCGAACCGGACGATGTTCACCGGGACGTTCGGCATCCCGCTGGAGACCGGTGCGATCGGCGTCCAGCTGGCGCCGTCGTCCGTGGTCTTGAAGATGCGGCCGACGTCGTCGCGGATCAGCTGGTTGTTGAGGTCCAGCGGCGTGACGCTCGAGACGATGTACGTGTTCAGCAGGTCGTTCGGGATCTTCGGCACTGCGCAGGGCGCGGGTGGAGCCGAGCAGAGGTGCGTCGGATCGTGCGGGAACGCGATCGAGCTGGTCGAGCTCATCTGCTGTAGCGCGCCGCCCGCGCCCGTCGATCCGAGGATTGTCTTGCTCGAGGTCCAGGTGTACGGAGCGTCGACCAGGTTGTTCACGTCAAGCGAGTTCTCGACCCCGATGTAGAACCAACCGCCCGACAGCGGAACGCCATACAGCCGCGCATGCACGCTCGGCGCGTTCGTCGGGACACCTTCCGCGACCGGGAACGTGTAGGTCCACGGTGTCACGAAGATCATCCCGCGCGGCGAGCGCACGACGTCTCCGGGCTGCGCCGAAGGCAGAGCGCCGCCCACGGAGAACCGCGGCGCCTGGAAGATGTTGCTGATGAGTTTGTAGTTCGTCGTGTCGGTATCGTCCACGGTCAGTTTCCAAGCGTACTGGCTGCTGATCGTGAAGAGCGACCCGTCCGCGTCATGAGTTGGCGCGTAACGGATCAGGAACGGCTCGCTGTCGCCGTTCGGCAGGTTGGGGTTGATGGCGCTGTTCCAGGTGGTGAACTCATTCGTGAGATTGTTGTCGAAGGTCGGGTCGCCGGTGTTGGGGTGCAGGAGCCCGCTGTTGCAATCCACGGCGATGGGCGGGGCGAAGCCACGATTCGGGGCGGAGAACAACTCGCCGGGCCGGCAGAACTGGCGGCGTCGCGGGAGCGATTGGAAGAACACCTGCTTCGAGCCGTCCGGGCGGATGCTGATCGCGGCGTCGACTCCGTCGCCGCCGACCACCTGGTTCCACCTCGTGGAGCTGCCGCTGTCGCGGAAGCGGGTCCCGTTGTCCTGAAGGCCGGTGATCATGAATCGCTGGTTGCCGGTGACGGGATCCCCGCTCGCGACCGAGTAATGCAGGTGTGTGACGAGACCGGTATTCACCTGCCGCCAGGTGATCGGCATGTTCGCTGGACCCACGGTGGTGGTGGTGAACACGCTGGTCGGATCAGCAGGGTTGGCGCTCGAGGCAAAGAAACCGCCGTCCGTGCCGGCGTACACCGTGCCATTCGCGATGGTGATGGTGTGCCAGTCCGCGTGGACGTAGGGCAGGTGGATCGGCGGACTGGTCGAGGTCGCGCCCTGCGGGAAACCGAGAGCGGTGAATCCCGGAAGCGGCAGCCAATCCGCGACCGATTGCCAGGTGACGCCGCCATCGATTGTACGCACTGCGCAGAGGTCGCCCGCCTGGATGGCGTTGTTGTCGTTCGCCGGGTCGACCGCGATCGCCAGATTGTACCAGGCCTGCGCGTGGGCGATGTTCATGTTGCTGCAATCGGCGCTACCCACGGTGGGGTTGGTCAGCTTCGTGGGGTCGGTGTCCTTGGCGAGCAGAGCGTACGTGGCGCCGCCATCGGTCGTCTTGAACGTGCCTGCCTGCCGCGATGTCGCCTCGGCGGCATTGCCGGCCTGCGCGTACACCACCGTCGTCGGCTGACCGCTCGTTGCGTCGAACTTTGGCGAGCCAGCGGCAAGCGCGAGGCGGCCCAGTTCCTGGCCCGCGGTCAGTCCACCGACGACCACGGTCAGCAACCCCTGATTGCCTGCCTGGGCGCGCGCGGATGTCCAGGTCGCGCCGCCGTCGATGCTCTTCCAGATGTCACCCAGGTTGCCGCCCGGGCAAGCCGCGCCTGCAGCCGCGCCGCCGCTCGGGGCGGGAGGGATGTTGAGGTAGGCGGCCGTCGAGCCGCCAGTTGGCGCGCAGGCGTACACGCCCGAGAGGAGCCATTGCGACGGCTGGCCGGCAGGGGTGCCGAGATACGCGAACGTCCACGCCGACTCTTTGAGCAGGACGGTCCCGCGGTTCGGCAGGTCCATCAGCGTGAACGTCGGGGCAGCGCTGGTCGCATTCACCGAGCGGAAGAGGCCCACGTCCGTGGCCACGAGGACGATGGCCGGGTTGGCAGGATCCACGCGGATGTCGCGGATGCGCGCTGCCGGCGAGGCGGGCTGCGGTTCCAGAGTGCCGGCCCCGTTGTTGTACTGCCCGCTCAGTTGGATCGCCGACGACCACGTTGCGCCGCTGTCGTGCGACACCACCACCAGGCCCGACGGCGCATCGACGAAGTCGCCGAGCCCGAGCCAGAGGGTGTGCGATGCATTGTCGGCGCCGGGAAACAGGTCCATCGCGCCGACCGAGAGATCGCCCACCGTGTCGGTCAAAGGGACCCAGGTGGGTGTCGTTGCGAGGAAGTTGGTGGTCCGCCACACGCCCCCGCCGGACACGGCGAAAAACACGGTGTTCCCCGTCGTATCGAGCGGATCGACGCGGATGGCCTGCCCGCGGCCGCTGTCGTTGGCCACGTACTCGTCACCGTTGTACTGTTTCTTGGCGACGTCCGTGGGGCCCAAGCTGACCCACCGAGGGACTCCCACAGGGGCGGCTGGAGCGGCTACCACTTGCGGTGAAGCGCCCGGAGCCGAGTTGCGATTGATCCATCGCCCGCGGCCATCGCGGACGATCCCGTTCTGCACCGGCATCAGGTGCGCCCACTTCCGCGCTTCCTCGGCAGCGACGCGCATCTTCTGCGCGGAGAACGCCGGCGATCGATAACCCCACTCCGCCGCGTTGACGAGGGAGCGCAGCGTCGGGTCGTCCTGTTCGGGCGCCCGCGGATCGCGGGCCTCCTCGGCTTCGTCGTCTTCCGCGGCAGGGTTCCAGCTCAAGAAGTCCTGGCCGGCCTTCACCGACTGCCAGGCCTGCGCGATGCGCGCCTGCCGGCGCTCGGCTTTCCACGTGCGATACGCCCTGGCTGCCCGGGGCGCCGCGGCAAACGCGACCAGCGCGGCGCCGGAGGCAGCCGCCAGAATGAGCCACTTGGTTTTGTTCACGAAGCCTCCGCGGGGGACGCTGTCTTGCAGGTTCCGATGTGGGTGCGAGGGCTGTCAATTTGTCGGTGCAGGATTTGATATCGATTGGTCTCAACTAGCTGATTTACTTGACGAATGATTTATAATGAAGTGTAGGCGCAAGCCATACATGCTGCGATCAACGGAAACAGGCCTGGGATTAGGCTCGGACCGACAGCACGGCGGGGCTCCAGCGCAGCGCGAGCGCGTCGGCCAACACCAGGTGCGTATCGCCGGTGAGCAGGAGCTGGCGGAACTGGGGGCCGTCCTCTACGCGCGTACCGTTGGTGGAGGCGGTGTCGATCGCCCAGACCTCGTCGTCCACGCTGAGCAGCACCAGGTGCACGCGGGAGAGGTTGCCCTCGTCGACCCCGCCGTGGCTGCAGCGGTCGTCGCGGCCCACCAGGATGCCGCGCTCGAGCTGGTCGCTCCACACCGCATGGGTGGAGGTCAGATCTCCCGCCTGGGGCGAGCTGGAGGTGAGGGTGATGGTCGCCAGCCTGAGCGCGTCCGCGCCGGGCGCCGCGCGCGACTTGAGGGGCTGCGGCGGCGGGAGGATCTCCTGGCTGCGCGGAGAGAACCCGCGCCAGGTCTCGTCGGCGTCTCGAGCCCAGGGCCGCACCGCGGGGCCGGTGGGCAGGAGGAACACCACGTAGGTCGCCACCTGCAGGAAGAGCGGACCCCGCGAGGCGATCGCCTCGCAGCGGCGCCCGTCCTCGCTGAGCAGGCCCACCCGGCTGCGCAGGTCGATCGCGCGGAGCTGGATGTGCCCTCCAGGGCCGCGGGTCGCGCGCACCAATAGATGGCGCAGCGATACGTCCGGATCGCGGGAGAGCACGAAGTCGCAGCGCTCGTGCCGTCCGACGATCAGGTGGGCGATCCCACTCTTCGGTAGCCGGAGGTGCGCGTGAGCGTCGAACAGGCCGCTCCGATCGACGGCCGCCACCAGCACTCCCTCGTGGTCCTGGGCAGCGTGCGCCGCCCGCAAGGCGGCGAAGTGCCTGCGGAAGACGCCCAGCATCGGATCGGCGGACAGGCCGCTCTGCCAGGCCGGCGCTGCGAGCGGCATGTCGTCCGGCGGCAGCTTGGGCATCGGAGCGAGCCTACCATCCCTGCCCCCCCTCCGCCGCTTTCGCCTGGGGTGGGGAAGGACGCACCTCCCGCCGGCGGTTGGGGTACTGTGGGTCTTTTCGAGGAGCCAGCCGTGCTGCGCGAGATCGCCGACCGCGAACCCCGGGAAGCAAACGCCGACACCCCCGCCGAGCTGAAGGTGGGTTACCAGGGCGAGCCGGGCGCATTTGGCGAAGTGGCGGCGGCGGCGCACGGCGGCGTCCCCGTGCCGTTCGCCAGTTTCGAGAAGGTGCTCGACGCCCTCGGCCAGGGCGCGATCGACGAGGCGGTCTTCCCCCTGGAAAACGCGGTGGTGGGCGGCATCACCGAGGCGCTGGAGCCGCTGGCTTCCGCGGTGTTGCGGGGCCTGGACCTGGTTGCGACAAGCCTGCCCAGCGTGGCGGTGCGGCTC
>Ga0137396_10001419_pt1 | contig 12534 bp, 9 predicted proteins | sample czc16metaG_FD_108284 | JGI IMG/M metagenome (GOLD analysis project Ga0137396, IMG submission 108284) | Vadose zone soil microbial communities from Angelo Coast Range Reserve, California, USA - czcobulk3.16 metaG | ecosystem: Environmental > Terrestrial > Soil > Vadose zone | place: USA...
CGGCGGGTCTTGACCTTTTTCGGGAACATCCATCGATCGGAGTGGGAGCCGGGTCTTTCGGAACAGCAACGCATGGCGCGCTGCCTGCGTCGATCGCCAGGGACAACCCATTCCTGCCCGCAGCCCACAATACTTTTCTTTCAATCCTTGCGGAAGAAGGTCTGCTAGGATTCGCATTGCTCTTGCTCTTGCTATTCAGTTTGGTGCTGCCCGTTTTGCGTTTGCCAGCCATTGAACGAAGTCTCTGGATCATCGTGCTTGCGACTTGGGCGGCGGGCGTCTTTACTCTTACCTGGGAGGACAGAAAGCCTACCTGGCTTCTGTTCGGCCTGATCGCGTCGTGGACAGCTTTACGTTCTCTTCCCCGAAAGAAGACAGAGTTCACTCGGAGCCTTGGCGCTCGCGGAGCTCTGAGCAAAGACTTCGGACCCGGCTAAATTTCATGGATACAATCCGACTTCTCCAAGTGATCCCGAGTTTTGGATGCGGCGGCGCAGAGCGAATGGTCGTCACTCTGATGACGCACCTGGACCTGAAGCGGTTCAAGGTGGCAGCGGTCAGCTTAGCCGGTCCGGGCGGTTCGATCCTGGAACGAAGATTGGCGGAGGAGGGATTCCGAGTCGACTACCTCGGCAAGCGGCCAGGGTTCGATTTGAGAATGCCGCAACGCATCCGCAATATCGTGCGCAAGTTTCAGCCTGACGTTATCCATTCGCATTTGTGCTTGCACTATCTCTTTCCGGCCCTCATCGGATTTCACGGCCTCCAGCACGTGGCCACGATACATCTGCCCGGCGACGGACAATATAGGCAACTCTTGCGTCCGCTGGGGCAAGTGGCTTTCCGGCGAGGCGTCATTCCGGTCGCGGTGTCTCAAGAAGTTGCTCAATGGGTGAAACAATTCCAGGGAGTAAAAGACTGCTTGGTGATTCCCAACGGAATCCCAGTTTCAGAGTATCAGCATCCTTCCGTCTCGCGAGAAACTTGGCGAAAGGAACACGGATTCAGTGATGCAGATGTACTTTTCGTTTGCGTGGCGCGGCTGGAGAAGCAAAAGAATCACGCCGTACTGCTGAAAGCCTTTGCTCACTCGTTTCCGATAGGCGGGCCTGGGCATCTCGTGCTCGTCGGTGACGGAACATGTAGGCAAGAACTGGAACTGCAAGTTCGGGAGTTGCATCTCGAGCACCAGATTCATTTCTTGGGTCGGCGTTCCGATGTTCCCGAGCTTCTTGGTGCCTCAGACGTATTTGTTCTGCCCTCGCAAAATGAAGGTAACCCGCTTTCTTTGATGGAAGCGATGGCCGCCGGGCTGCCGGTTGTCGCAACAGCTGTGGGTGGAGTTCCGGAACTACTCGAAGATCACAAGTCGGGATTCCTGGTTCCGCCGGGGGATTGGGATGCTATGGGCGGTGCAATGCTACGGCTCCTCGAGAATATCGAGATGCGGCGAACCATGGCCACGTTTGTCGTTCAAAAAGCCGTAGAGATCTTTGGTGCCACGCACATGGCGCAAAGATATATGGAGCTTTACGAGCGAAGCCTGCATACAACGCTGCCTGATCTGAAAAACGAACCCACCGAAGTGCTGGCCAGTATCTGAATGCGAATTTCCGCGGGAGCGGTCGAGTTTGCTTGCTGCATCCCGCGTTCCGATGCTCTCCGTCATGGTAGTCGAACTCATGGACGAAATTGCGATCCGACGGAGGTATACGACCATGCGAATCTCTTTTCTTGGAAAAGCACTCATAACAAGCTGCGCCCTCGTAGGCGCAACTGCAACGCTCGTTCTCTTCTCCATGCTCTATACATCATGCAGCGTCGGCGACGAACCAATGACCGTTTCCGTCCTTCCTAGTCTCGAACGGATTGGGCCAACCGATGTCCCTGGCACCACCTCTTCTGTCAGTCTCTCTGGCGCACGCGGTGAGTACGTTGATACGCAAATCATCGTGCGGGCCCCGGTGGGTGCGAGCCTAGCAAACGTAAATGTAACTGTGAAAGACCTCACCGGTCCTGGCGGGGCGGTGATCTCTAAATCCAACTACAACCTTTACCGCGAACATTACGTTACCTTTAACAAAGGGAGCCTCGACTATGGTCGATGGGCCACGAATCGTCCTTTGCCTCCGGGGACTTATCCTGACCCGCTAATACCATTCAACGACCCCGAAACGGGAGCGCTTCTCGCCGGCAACGGAGCGACTTTGCAAGCGGTTCCCTTCACCGTGGCGGCTGGCCACAATCAGCCTATCTGGGTGGATCTATTCATTCCTCGCGGGGCCACAGCCAGCCCGCCCGGAATCTACACCGGAACGATCAGCGTAAGTGACGGGCTAAGCGCTTTGACCGTTCCAGTCAGCCTGACAGTCTGGAACTTTGAACTTCCTCTGACGCCTTCGGAAAAGACTCTGTTTTTCATTTTTGATAATGCACGCGGGGCAGTGAAGGCCAACCAGGACTTACTTCTGCAGCACAAAATTATGCCGATGCGCATTTGGAATTCATCTTTTGCGACTTCGCACATTGCCAGTTTTGGGCTGAATCGTACCGATCTTCTGTACTATGGCGCTGCAACCTGCACTTCCATGAGCCCGGCTCCATCCGTCTCCGATATTCAGTCACAGGCAGCAAAATATCCGCCAGGTTTTTCGCTCGATATCTACCCGGCAGATGAAATCGGCGGGTGTACCGCGATCTATCCGACAATTAAGCAATGGGCGCAGAACGCGCACGCCGCCGGGGTCAGCGTAGTAATCACGATGGCGCCAGACCCAGCGCTCTATGACGATGGTGGCGGAACCGGCAAACCGGCGGTCGACCACTGGGCGATGCTCCCGAGGATGTGGCCGAGAGATTTGCCAGGCATACCCGGAACACTCTGGTCCTACAACGACTTGGAAGGCGACACTTATTCTCCCAAATGGGAGATTGATTTTCTTCCTATCAATTACCGGATCCAAGCCGGTTTCCTGAATCAGACGCAGGGGGCAACGGGTCTGCTGTACTGGGCCGTGGATTATTGGCCAAACGAAGCTACCGTTTGGGATAACGTGCTAATAGGCCCTCTGTCAGATGCGTACTGGCCCGGCGAGGGAATCCTGATGTATCCCGGGGAGAAAGTGGGCACGGCAGCACCTGCACCTTCAATGCGGCTCAAATACCTACGAGATGGCATTCAGGATTACGAGTATGTGCAACTGCTTAAGAATTTGAGTCAGTCCGCATTTGCCAATTCAGTGATACAACCGGTTGCTTCCAGCTGGCGTGACTGGACGCAGGACCGCGTCGCGCTTGAAGCGGCACGCTCGCAATTGGGGCAGCAACTCGATCACCTCTCCCCTCACTGACCAGGTAACGTCTCCAGCAAACGAATGTGACGATGAGCATGCGGCAAAAGATAAACGGTGAAATGCTTTCTGCGTCACCACTGTCCGAGCAATCTGCAGTACGAAGAGAAGCGGCCAAACAATGCCTGAGACAGGCAATATTGAGTGTTGGCCCAGACCAGCCCAGGCTGCTGAATATCGTGACGTCCTCGCTTATGGTGGGCTTGCTACCAGGTCAGCTGCAGTACTTTCGCGACCGGGGCTTTGACGTGACCATCATTTCTCCAGGCGGAAGACATCTCGACGAAGTGTCCCGAATTGAAGGAATAAGGACCATCGAAGTGCCCTTGGCCCGGACCATTGCTCCACTGTCGGATCTCGCGTCGCTGTTCCGTTTGTGGCACATCGTGCGCACTCTTCGTCCCATGGTGACCAATGTCGGCACGCCAAAGGCAGGGTTACTGGGCGGCTTTGCAGCGTGGCTGAATCGGGTCCCGTGTCGCTTCTACACCTTGCGCGGTTTGCGATTCGAAACCACCGCTGGATTGAAACGTCGACTTCTAATTTATGTCGAACGGTTGGCTTGCTGCTTCGCCCATCGGGTCATCTGTGTCAGCCACAGCGTGCGGGAAAGGGCCATCGCATCCGGACTCACTAGCCCGGAGCGAATGGTTGTTTTCGGGTCGGGAAGCAGCAATGGAGTCGATGCTTCGCGTTTCGCGCCCACTCTGGAAACGGTCAAACGGGCTGAGGTGCTGCGAAGCCAGCTCAACATCCCTCCGCAAGCGCCCGTTGTCGGCTTTGTCGGACGTTTCACGCGTGACAAAGGCATTCCCGAACTCGTCAAAGCCTTTTTGCAACTCACACGTCGATTCCCAGAGCTCCGGCTCCTTCTTCTGGGGCGTTTCGAGGAGCAAGATGCCCTTCCCTTCGAGACTCGACGGTGCTTAGCGACACATCCAAACGTCGTTTTAGTGGGACATGCCCAACAAACACCCTTGGCTGCCTTAAGCGTCGACGCTAAAGCCAGCCAGCGCGAGGATTGGCCAGTTGAACACAGTGCCCCCTACTACGCGGTGATGGATATCTTGGTTCTGCCGACCCACCGGGAAGGTCTTCCCAATGTTGTTTTGGAAGCGCAGGCTGCCGGCAGACCGGTTGTGGCCTCCCGGGCCACCGGGGTTGTGGATGTTATCCGGGATGGCGAGACCGGGCTTCTTTTTCCTGTTGGTGATGTCCACGCGCTCGCTACCGCGTTGACCAAGCTTCTCACGGATCGTGAGTTGGCCAAAAAACTAGCACGCTCTGGTCAAGCTCGTGTTAAACGCGAGTTTCGACAAGAACAGGTTTGGGGGGCGCTCCACCAGGAATATGTCAGACTTTTACGAGCGAGAACTTCCGAGCTGCCAGGAACCGCGCATCGCACCGGACTAACTCAATTAATGGCCCATTTCGGCAACAGCTCGTATGCAAAATTCTTTAAGAGAATTCTGGACATCCTTGTCTCAGGCATCGCGATGGTCCTTCTCTGCCCAATGCTCGTTCTGGTCGCAACCCTCATTATTGCGCGCATGGGCCGCCCCGTTCTGTTCTGCCAGAGGCGCCCAGGCTATCAAGCTAATCTTTTCACGCTATATAAGTTCAGAACCCTCTCGAATGACTGTGATTCTGACGGAAATCTTCTTCCCGATCCAGACCGCCTGACCTCTCTCGGAAGCTTTCTGCGCCGCTGGAGTCTCGATGAGCTTCCGCAGCTGTGGAATATACTCAAGGGCGACATGAGTCTCGTGGGCCCACGCCCTCTGCTCGTGGAGTACTTGCAAAAGTACACGCCGGAACAAGCCAGGCGCCATGACGTAAGACCAGGTCTTACCGGCTGGGCCCAACTCCATGGCAGACAGAACCTCCTCTTTAGCAAGAGATTGGAGATGGATGTGTGGTACGTAGATCATTGGAGCTTCCTTCTAGACGTGAAACTGATTCTTGCCACTTTAGCGAGGCTGCATAAGTTGTCTGCGGTCGGCGCAAACACAGAAGTAAACAAGACTGACGACTTGGGTTTTTTCGCATTGATTCAGAAGCAAAAGCCCGCTTCAGACCGCCTTCACATTTCTTGAGGAACCTGAATCAACGAAGAGCTGCCAGTATGAGACACAATTACGGACCAGCCAGCTGGGCGGCACGCGGCGTGCGTTCAGGCTTAGTGACGGATCGTGAACGCTCCAAAGTTGCCGCCGGTGCTTTCATAGGTTTTGCGAGCGTGTCACCGAAGCGGGATCTAGTGATCATTGGTGCCGGTGGATTCGGCGCAATCGCGGCGTGCGCGGCCGAGGACATCAACGAGGTTTCGTTTGAAAACGGGGAAGAGGTCCCATGGAACTTAGTTGGTTACGCCGATTGCGACGCCGAAAAATGGGGAGTCTCACATGCCGGGTGCACGGTTCATGGAACCATCGAAGATGTGGCTCGCGCCCAAGGTGACCGGGAGTTGTGGTTCCTCTGCGCTGTTGGTGACAACGTGGCGCGCGCAGAGATGGTGCGGCTTGCACAAAGTTTCGGGTGGAAGCCAGCTACGCTGGTGCACCCCTCCGCCATCCTCGCGAGCAACGCGGTGATCGGCGAAGGGACCTACATTGGGCCGGCAGCCGTTATTTCTTCCAATGCAAAGATCGGCGCTCACGTCATCATCGATACGCAGGTTTCTGTCGGTCACGACGCAATCGTCCAGGACTTTTGCGCCGTTTTCCCAGGCGCCCGGGTCACCGGACGCTGCCACTTGGGAGAATACGTGATTGTGGGATCAAACGCAGCATTGTTGCCGGGGACGATCGTGGGCGACCGCGCCGTGGTGGGCGCGAGTTCCTTTGCCCACGGCCGGATCGAGCCGGATACTACAGTTCTCGGCGTGCCCGCACGAATCATTCACAGGCGTGCGAAATCTTTTTCCCATCAGTAGAAGGAAGATTTCACTCCTAAACTATTCGCATTGCCGGAACTAGATCTTTGGCTGTAAGTACAGGAGAAGTATTCATGAGCATGAGCGAACGATCTCCGATCGAGATTTTTTCAACTAGTCCGCAGTCGAAAGACTTCGCTTGCGATACGTATGTGCAGCAACTCATCAAGGTAGCTCGCTGGAGCGAAGATGCGGGATGCACCGCGATTTTAGTGTACACCGACAATTCCCTCGTCGATCCCTGGTTTGTGTCGCAAATCATCATTCAGAACACCAAAAAGCTGTGCCCCTTGATTGCCGTGCAACCGGTCTACATGCACCCGTATACCGTAGCTAAAATGGTCGCCAGCTTTGGGCATCTGTACGGACGGCGTGTTTACCTCAATATGGTCGCGGGTGGGTTCAAAAACGACCTCGCGGCACTCAACGATACTACTCCGCATGACGAGCGCTACACGAGGCTGGTGGAATATACAACCATCATCAAGCTGCTTCTCTCCAGCCCCGAGCTTGTTACGTTCAATGGCAAGTTTTACAAAATAGATAAACTGAAGATGTCGCCGCCGCTAGCTCCAGGACTCTTCCCCCGAATCTTGATCTCCGGCTCCTCTGACGCGGGATTATCTGCTGCAAGAGCCGTTGGTGCAGTGGCTGTCCAGTATCCTAAGCCCGCAAAGGAGTGTCAGCGCATTGCCACCTCCGCTGGGTCAGAGGCAGGAGTGCGCGTGGGAATTATCGCGAGAGAGAGAAGCATTGACGCCTGGGATATTGCCCACGAGCGGTTCCCTGGAGACCGCAAAGGACAGATCGCGCACGAACTCGCCATGAAGGTATCTGACTCGCACTGGCATATGCAGCTTTCTCAAATGGCCAAGGAACTCCAAGCGGCCCATCCTGTATATTGGATGTGGCCCTTTGAAAACTACAACACCTTCTGCCCCTATCTGGTCGGGAGCTACCAGGACATTTCCGACGAAATCTCTTCGTACCTCGAAATAGGATACCGGACGTTTATCCTGGACATACCACCGAATCGAGAAGAGCTTCAGAACGTCCAGGTGGTCTTCCAAATGGCGTCCGAACGCGCGCTGGCATGAAGCACTTGCTCCAGCACTGGGTTACCCGGCAAGCCGAGACGCGCCCCGAGGCGGTTGCGCTGGTCATGGGTGTAGACAGTCTCCGTTACGGCCAGTTGGAGACGCTGAGCAATCAACTTGCGCATCTTCTGAATCGCGCTGGTTGCCGAAAGGGCGACCGCGTCTGTTTTCTCATGCCCAAGTCATTCGCCGCCATCGTGAGCGTTATCGGCATCCTGAAGGCAGGTTGCATCCACGTCCCCCTGGACCCCACCAGCCCACCTTTGCGAATGCGCAAGATTATCGAATCGTGTGAAAACCGGTGGCTCCTCGCGGCTGGGCCGGTTGCCTCGTCGCTTTCGAACCTTCTGGAGGATTCTCTGGCTTCTCGCATTTCTGTTGGATGGCTGGAACGCGAGAAGCCGCGGGCGACGAGCTTTCGAATTGAATGGTCGTTGGAGGACGTCCTGCTCGCCGAAACAACCCAGCCTTCGGTAGATGCTTCGACCACGGACCCAGCGCACATATTGTTTACGTCTGGCTCGACAGGAGTTCCAAAGGGAGTTGTCATCACGCATTCCAATGTCAGCCATTTCGTGGAGTGGAGTGTCCGGCATTTTGGAATCGACTCCTCAGACCGGCTTTCTGGCCACACGCCGTTGCACTTCGACTTGTCGACGTTTGATGTCTTCGGGACGTTCGCAGCAGGAGCTGAGCTACACATGTTGCCGCAGGACACCGCTTTGTCTCCACTCAAGCTGGCCGAATTCGTCCGTACTAGCCGATTGACACAGTGGTTCTCTGTGCCTTCCGTGCTGAACTATATGGCCAAGTCTGACGTCCTGAGGTCTCACGATTTCCCCGCTTTGAAGCGCGTCCTTTGGTGCGGCGAAGTGCTCCCCACTCCCGCGCTGATTTACTGGATGCGGCGTCTGCCACACGTGCGCTTCACGAATCTATATGGGCCCACCGAAGCTACCATTGCGAGCAGCTTTTACGACGTGCCTGAGTGCCCGGTCGACGAGAAGGCTCCCATTCCTATCGGTCTGGCCTGCGATGGAGAAGAACTCCTCATTCTCGATCAAAATCTCCAGCCCGTATCGCCGGGCGAAGTGGGAGATCTTTACATCTCAGGCGCCGGACTCAGTCCAGGTTACTGGCACGATCCAGAAAGAACAGCGGCGGTTTTTCTTCCGGACCCACGCCATTCCACTGCCAACAATCGTATTTATCGTTCTGGCGATCTCGCGCGGCGCGGTGATGACGGCATGATCTATTTCGTCGGACGGCAGGATGCGCAAATAAAGAGCCGTGGCTATCGCATCGAACTCGGCGAGATTGAAGCGGCCCTGAGTTCGCTGCCATGCTTGGAAGAGAGCGCCGCGATTGCCATCGAAACCAGCGGGTTCGAAGGCTGGCTCATCTGCTGTGCTTACGTTGTGCAGCCAGGGTCGCAGTGTGCACCCAGCGGTTTGCGCAAAGATTTGGCGAAACACCTTCCCAGCTACATGATTCCCAGTCGCTGGATGGAGCATCAGGCGTTACCAAAGAACGCTAACGGCAAGATTGACCGGCCCAAGCTCAAAGAACTCTTTCTGAAAGCGGAGACTTTTAGCCGCGCAGAACTTTGCCGGTCTTCAGAAAATGCCCCCAGCGTAGAGCAGTTTCGATGAATGTTCTGCTTGTCGGCGAGGAATCCGCAGGCATCCACGCACTTCAACGCGTGGCAGAGTCTGGCCACCGAATCGTTGGAGTCGCCGCCTCTCCCACCCCCAAGTATGGCAGCCCAGTCACGCTTTGGAGGGCAGCCCAGAAGCTCGGCTGCCGTACCCACCGAAGAGGATACCGGGTTTACTGTGTCCATGCGGTGCATTAAGGAAGGCCTACAACTCGTTTCGCGACTCCTCGAGACATTGGAATCGAATCCGGCAAGCTTGCCGCGAGTTTCCCAGGACCTGGCCCAACGCCATACCACGGTCGTGAAATTCCTCACGGCGAGCGCATCATTTGGTCTTTGCCTGCGCGGCAGATCGTCCGTTTCGTGCGCGCCTGTGATTTCTACCCGTTTCGCTCGCCGTGGGGCCATCCGCGAACAATTAGAGACAGCGTTGAAATCCAGTTCGTTAAAGCAGCCTATACCGGCGTACGCACTGACGCGCCTCCGGGGACCGTGAGTACCTCCGACGCCTGGGGGCTCATGGTTGCCTCCGGGGACGAATGGATTTCCGTGGGCAAAGTGAAACTAGGAGACAAATTCTTGAACCCAACTGAAGTTCTTCGAGTCACAGATCGCTTGGAGACGGACCAATGGACCTAAACAGCCGGATCGGAGACAAGATGGCGACCGCACTACTTTCTAGCAGCTTCACAAAATCTAATCATCCGGAATCAGTCGCGGCCGAGGTCGCAGACATCTTCTCTCAAAAACTCCAGATCGATGTGCCCTCTTATGACGCAGACCTCTTCGAAGCGGGCATCCTCGACTCCCTTCAGTTGGTCGAACTACTTTTTGAACTGGAGAAGGCCTTTAGCGTTCGCATCTCCCTGGGAGACACGGACCTTGAGAATTTCCGCAGTATCGAACGTATCGCTCTGACGCTGGCCAGGAAAAACGGCAACGGATCTCGTCCTTAGCGCCGCGCGAATTGCCCGAGTCGGAATCTGAAACTCTACAAACGAGACGGAACAATGTTCAAAGAGCTCATTTATGCTACGCATGACTCCACACGGTGGAGGTCCGTTTTGCCTGCCCAGGACAATGTATTCGCTAGCGTTGAGTTCGCGCAAATCATTGAGAGATATCTGGACCGCAAGGCGCAACTGTACATTCTGAAAAATGGCAACGCCCAAATTGCGTATCCCTTTTTCTTTCGGCCAGTTCGTTCGCTACCTGCGGGCGAGGACTTCGGTGCTGGCCTGTCGGATACCGTTTCTCCGGAGTTTACAGGGCCACTCTCGCAAGGCGGGCCTGTAAGCCCTGTCGCGGTCGAGTTCCCGAAAAGGTTTCGCGCCTTCGCGGTCAGCCAGAGTGTGGTCGCGGAATTCATCCACCTGCATCCCTGGAAAGCTCTAAGCAGCGCGTTGCCACGTGATGGCCTTCAGTTTAGCCGTGAGATTGTTTATGTAGACCTAACCTGGCCGGAACACCAGTTATGGCCGTCCTTCAGTCATGCCTGTCGCAAAAACATCAACCGGTCGCAGCGTGAAAACGTTCGCGTTTTCGAGGCGCAAACCCTGGGCGACGTCCGCGAGTTCTATCGCGTGTATGTCCAAACGATGAAGTACCGCAACGCGCTTAGACACTACTATTTCTCGCTGGATTACTTCTGGTCTATTTTCGAGGAGTTGAGAGTTAACGCTCGCTTCGTTTTGGCGGAATACAGGAATCAAATCGTCGCGGGGACTTTATATCTGCATGATAGAGACGATGTGTACTCGTATCTCGGTGGCGCTGACCACAATTTTCAGCACGTTCGCCCGACCAACGCCATCATTTACGAAACGATCTTGTGGAGCAAGCGGCGAGGCACAAAACGTTTGATCCTGGGAGGAGGATACTCGCCGAATGACGGTATTTTTCGATTCAAAGCCTCGTTCTCTCCGGAACGCATGAGGTTCTTCGTCTATAAGCGAGTTCACCTACCCGAGGAATACGCCGCACTGTGCCGGTCCTGGGCCAGTACGTACGGGCGAGATTCGGAAAGTACGGGTTATTTCCCGCCATACCGATTTCTACCGGCGGCCGAATCTCCACACGATTTCGCTGAAACTGCATCTGCCGTTGCCGACTAGCTCGGATTCTTAGTCATATGGCCAGTAATAGATAGTGGGAGAGTTTATTGCTCATGATCGCGCCATACCAAGTTCCTTACGGACTTAGAGAGTTTTCAACTGCTCTCCGAGGACTCACCAAACCGTTCCCCGACGTCGGGCGCGCTTGGCTTCCGGTCTTTCACGGCCAGGGTGCCGATGCTTTCCCGACAAATCAAGGGCGGGAGGCCCAGTACGCTCTGCTGCGCGCCTTGCCTCTGGACGCTGGTGCTCGTGTGGGCGTGCCCGTCTTCACGCACCCGGTTGTGTGGCAGACAATTGCGGCAGCCGGCATGCAGCCCGTTTTTCTCGACACCGATCCGGTCACTCTCGGACTGAACCTAGCAGACCTGAGGAGAAAAAGAGACCGGCTTGACTGCCTCATCTTGGTTCACACGTTCGGCTATCCGGCAGATTTTGATGCGGTAGCGACGATTATGAACGGCAAACCAGTTCTGGAGGACTGTGCGCACGCTCTCGGCAGCACATATCGTGGACGTCCGCTTGGCTCCCTCGGTGACGGATCGTTTTTTACCTTTCTTTTCTCCAAGTCTCTCCGAGCCGGAGGAGGAGGCTGCGCGATGGTAAAAGATCCGGACGTTGGACGCAGGGTGGAAAAACTGCTGCATGAGGGCCCAGAAGAAACTTTCGTGCGAGGGTTCTTGCATGGCATCGCTAATCTGCTTCTTAGTATGGCCTATAGGAAACCTTTTTATTCTCTGCTGACGCTTTTTACATCGAATCGGCAATACAGACGGGTAGCCAATAGCCTGCGCTATCGCGTCTCCCCGTCTCTGTCGATGCGACGGAGTGACTGGGGAATCGTCGCATCGCGCCTGCAGGCATGGAACGCTGATTCTGAAAAACATTCGGCGTTTTGGCTGGAAGTTCGAGCTCAATTGCCAGAAGGATGGCGCATCCCACCTGAACCGCAATGGGGAGAGTGGAATCATTGGCTGCTGCCGCTTTGTCCCCCGAGCCAAGAAGCTGCCATCGCCGGCATCGCCAAGCTGCGAAGCCGCGGCGTTGGAGCACGCCTGATATACCTTTACTCGTCCGAAGCAGCCCGCTCGTACGGCTACATCGGAGATTGTCCGGAAGCAGAACGCCTATCGCGTTTGGTCTTCCTATTGCCTTCGCACGGCGGCCTGACTACCTCGGAACGCCAACACATCGTGGCATGCGTTCGACTGCTCGATCCGCTAAACGATCTCAGCCACAACCGTCGACAGAAAGGCATCCCATCGTCAGTCGCTCCGCCTCCGGCAAGCGTGGTCGTGCCCCTAGGCCAACCGGCGAAACTCGAAAGCCAGGCCGCACGGAACCTAGAGCAATCCCAATCCGCGTGGCGGATGCGGTTCAA
>Ga0137396_10001420_pt1 | contig 12532 bp, 9 predicted proteins | sample czc16metaG_FD_108284 | JGI IMG/M metagenome (GOLD analysis project Ga0137396, IMG submission 108284) | Vadose zone soil microbial communities from Angelo Coast Range Reserve, California, USA - czcobulk3.16 metaG | ecosystem: Environmental > Terrestrial > Soil > Vadose zone | place: USA...
GACGACCTGCCCCGGATCTTCTCGCCCCGCTTCACCACCAAGCCGGACGGCCGCGGGTCGGGGCTGGGCCTGCACGTCGCCCGCACCGTGATGGAGCGCAGCGGAGGCGGCGTGCTGCTCGTCGCACCCGGCGACCCGCACCGCCTCTGCTGGGCGCGCACCGAGTTCGCGGTGCGGATCGCGAGGGTCCCGTAGCGTGGCGCGGCGGAGCACCAGCCGGCTCGCCCTGGAGTCCGCGGCCGCGCTCTGCGCGATCCTCGCGGGAGCCTGGTGGGTCTTCAGCCGCGCCGTCTACCGGGCCCCGCCCGAGCTGCGCGCCGCAATCCCCAAGTCGGCCTCCGCGGCGGTCGATGTGGCCATCGTCGAGGCGGTGAGCGGACCGGTACAGCGCAACACCTCGCAAGGCGACTGGGCGGCGCTGGTCGCCGGCGAGCACCTGCGCGCGGACGACTCGCTGCGCACCGGGAAGGGCGCGCGCACCGACCTGCGCATCGGCGATCGCGCCCGCCTGACCGTCACCGAGTCCTCGCAGCTGACCATCCGCGAGATCACCGACAAGGTGCACGAGTTCCAGCTGGCTCGCGGCCGGGTGAAGGCCGACTACGAGCCCGACGCGCAGCGGTTGCTGCGCATCGAGAGCTCCAGCGGAGTGGTCGAGTCGCGCGGAGCGCGCTTCAGCGTGCTGAGCACCGGGACCGCGGTGGCGATCGCGACCGAGGCCGGCGCGGTCACCCTGCGCGCGCAGGACGGCAGCGTCGAGGTGCACGAGGGTCGGCAGGCGGTCGCGGTGCAGGGCGGCCCCCCGTCCGCGAGCGAGCCCATTCCCGCGAGCTTGCTGCTCAAGGTGGCCAACGCCGCTGCAGCCACGGACGGGCTGTGCGCGACGGTGGAAGGAGTCGCGCCTCCGGGCGCCGAGGTCACCGTGGACGGCGCGGCCGCGGCGGTGTTGCCGGACGGGCGGTTCCGCGTGCCGGTCGCGCGCACCAGCGAGCGGCGCGAGGTGCTCGTCGCGCTCCGCGACGTGTCGGGCCGCGAGGAGACGCGGAAGGTCCGCTGCGTGGACCCGCTCGCGCGCATCCGCGATTTCGCGATCCACTGGCGGAAGGGGCCGCCGTGATCGCGCTGCTCCTCGCCGGCGTGACGATCGCCTCGGACCCGCCGCGCGTGCAGCTCGGCGAGACGGCGAAGGCGCGCCTGCGCGTCCAGGCGCCGTCGGAGCCGCGGCTGTCGGCGAGCGTCGGGCGGATCGAGAACTTGCGCGCCGCGGGCGATGGCCGCTGGGAGGCCGACTACCTGCCGCCCGACGACTCCGTTCCGCAGCTCGCGCTCATCTCCGCCACGGCCGGCGGCGAGGTGGCCCTGTTCACCCTGCCCCTCTGGGGACAGGGGGACGCCGTGGTCAAGACGCGGCCGCGCGCGCGGATCGAGGTGCGCATCGGCGAGGAGCGCTTTCCCGCCATCGCCGACCAGACCGGCACCGCGGTCGTCCCGGTGAACGTGCCGCCGGGCGTGACGGCCGCCAAGCACGGGCTGCAGTCGATCGACTTGCACGTGCCGCCGCTCCGGCTGGTGCACGTCACGCTCGACCGCGAGAAGGTCCGCGCGGACCGCGCGGAGAGCGTGCGGGTCCTGCTCTTCGCGGTCGGTCCCGACGGCGCACCGCGGCGCGACGCGCGGTTCTCGCTGCGCGCGACCCGGGGCCAGATCTCGGCCCCGCGCGCCCGGGCGGCCGGGGTGTACGAGGCAGCCTGGACGTTCGCGCCCGGGCCCTCTGGCCGTGCCCGGCTCTCCGCCGAGCTGGCCGAGGCGACCGATCAACCCGGCGAGTTCGCCGTCGAGCTGGAGGCCGGGCCGGCCACCTCGCTGCGCCTTCGCGCCGATCGCGAGCGGCTGGTGGCGGGCGAGGGCGGGTTCACCGCGCACGCGGTCGCGCTGGACGCCGCGGGCAATCCGAGCGCGGAGCCGCTCCATTTCGAAACCACGCTCGGCGAGGTGCGCGGCGGCAGCTCCGAAGTGCGGGTGGAGGTGCCCTCGTCGTTCGGCGGGCGCACCGAGCTGCGGCTCGCCGTGCATCCTTCCGGACGGCCCGAGCCCGCCGCGGAGATCGCGCTTCCGCTCTCGCCCGGCGAACCGGAGGTGGCGGAGATCGAGCTCCCCCGGCGAGCGCTGCACGCGGACGGCGTCACCCGGTACCCGGTGCTGGTGCGGATCGCCGACCGGTTCGGGAACCCGGTCGAGGACGCGCGGCCGGAGGTGGTGGCCGACGAGGGCAGCGTCAGCCTTCCCGCCCGCCCGGAAGGCGGCGCGTACGTCGCGACGTACCTCGCTCCGCTCTCCCGGGAGCGGACCTTCTCGACCATCGCGGTGCGCGCCGGGGCCGCGCAGGCGCGCGCGCGGCTCGATCTGCTGGCTCGGATCCGCCCGCTCGCCCTCAGCCCGCGCCTGGGCCTCTTGACCAACTTCTCCGGCCTGACCTCGCCGGTGGCAGCCTTCGAGACCTCGCTGCGGACCAACCGCTGGGGGCCGGAGCTGGCCTTTTCCGCCGACCTCTCGTACGCGCTGCAGCACGCGGGCGGATCGTCCGCGCAGGGCGTCGTCGCGCGGGCGCACACGGACTGGATCGTGGCCTCGCTGGGAGTGGCCTACCGCCTCCCGCTCGCGCCCTCGACGAGCGCCTGGGTCGGCGGCGGACCGCAGCTCACCACGATCCTCACCCGCACGCAGTTCGGGGGGCTGCCGGCCGAGACGGGCGCCGCCGTGGTGCCGGGCGCGTACTTCGCAGTCGGCGCCGAGAAGCGCTTCGGGTCCTTCCTCCCCTTCGCCGAGCTGCGCGCGTCGGTGTCCGCCGACCCCGCGCTTCCCAACCTCCGCGGCGCGCTCCGCGCGTTCGCGTTCACCCTGGGCAACCGCTTTGAGCTGCTCTAGGCCCATCGCGCTCTGTGCGCTGCTCGCGGCCTGCACGCGCGGGCCCAGCCGATCCGCGCCGCGGCCGACGGCGATGCAGCCGGCCGCCGCATACACGTCCGTCGACGTGCCCGTCCATATCCTGGGAGAGCACTTCGAGCCGGTCGCGAGCCAGCGCGTCGGGCGGGGCGGAGCCGTCGACGTCGATTCCACCTTCCGCGCCTTCCTCGGAGACGTCGAGCTGAAGGACGTCCAGTGGCAGGCGCCCGATCGGCTCACCGCCCTGGTCCCCGCCGGCCTGTCCGGAGGTCCCTACGATCTGACGGTGATCGGCCCCACCGGGGAAGGGACCTTCCCCGCGGCGTTCTCCGGTTCCACCCGCCGTCCCGCAGCGCTGAGCGCGACCCTCTCCGCGCCGGCGCGCGTGGAGCTCGGCACGCAAGCCGAGGTGGACTTGCTCCTGACCAACGGAGGAGACGCCGCGGCGGCGAGCCCGAGCGTCTCGCTGCTCGCCGGCGAAGGGCTGGCGGTGGTCGCGGTGCCCGGCGCGGGCGCCAGAATCAGGCCCGGCCAGACGGTCCATCTTGTCGCGCTCGTCGCGGCGGAGGCGCGAGGATCGGTGCCGCTCACGCTCGACGTCACCGGCCGGGACGCATTCGACGGCGAGCAGATCGAGGCCATCGCCTCCGCGACCGTCCAGGTCGTCTCGCCGGCGGAGCTCTCGACGGCCACGGTGCCGGTGCCCGACCTGGTCAGCGTGGGCCAGTCGCTCGACCTCGTCGCCACCGTCACCAACCAGGGCGACGTCGACGCGCTCGGAGTCGCGCTGACGCCCTTGTCCGTCTCCGGACCGGGCGGCGCGGTGGTCGACTCGCTTCCGCCGCCGCAGGACATCCCGGCCGGAGCGTCGCGGACCTTCCACGTCGCGGCCCACGCGACCTCCTCCGGCGCGGTCTTCTTCGCCTGCGGGGTGGCCGGTTCCGACGCGATCACCGGCGGGGCGATCTCGGTGCAGGCTACCTGGGACATCGTCTTCGTCCAGGCGGCGGCGCAGCTCTCGGCGCGGTGGCTCACCGTGCCGCCGATGATCGCGCCTGGCCAGGGCTTCACCGCTACCTTGGGCGTGACCAACACCGGCGAGGCCCTCGCCAGGGACGTCGCTCCGGTCCCCAACCCGCCCTCGGTCGCCGTGACCGCGGGATCGGGCAGCCTGACCGCGTCCCCGGCGCAAGCGCCGGTCGACGTCCCCGGCGGCAGCACGGCGGTCTTCTCCTGGACCTTCAGCGCGAGCGGGTCGCCTCCCGCCTCCCTGGTCCTCTCGGCCGGGGCGTCCGGCGCGGACGCGAACTCGGGCGCGGCAATTGCGGCCGGGTCCGTCTCCTCGCCCACCATCGCGCTCCAGAACTCGTCGGTGCTGGTCGCCTCCCTGTCGGCACCCGCCGGCGCGCTGCGCGGGGACACGTTCACGGCGACCCTCGCCGTCACCGATTCCGGTGGAGTCGGCGTGAACGGCCTCGCCCCGTCGCTCAACATCGCCTCAGGCACGGGAGGGGCGCAGGTGGTCTCCGGACCCGTCCCCGCCTCCCAGAACGTGGCGGGCGGCGCGACTGCGTCGTTCACCTGGACCTGCGCGGCCACCTCGAACGGGGCCATCGCCCTCTCGGCGACGGTCGCCGGAACCGACGCCATCGACGGCAGCTCGCGGTCGGCGACCGCGGGAGCCACGGTCGCCATCTCCGACGCTGTCCAGGTCGCCGCCGCTCCGCTGGGCGCGAGCACTACGTTCGCGTACGTCTTCGACTTCAACGGCCGCGTCTACCTGGGCCCCAGCCGGGACGGGACCGGCGGCGTGCGCATGCTCCCCGACGGGTCGAGCCCGCAGCCCTTCACGCTCGCGTTCCAGGGCGACCCGGTGAACGGCGACAACAATGCGTCCAGCACCCGCCCATTCCCCTCGCTGGGATCCACCAACTGCGCGATGGACACGATCCAGTGCGGGCCGGACAACGAGAACGGCCGTGGCCTCTTCGGTTCCGGAATCGTCGGCGGGACGCCGTGGCTCATCGCGGGCGGTGCGCGCACCAACAGCGTCCTCTCGCACGTCTATGCGACAACCGACGCGGGCACGGCGCCGGTCTTCAGCTACGACTACGTCGCGAACGCCCTCACCAGCCAGACCCGCGGCACCTCGTCCATGCTCGTGTTCCGCGACCGCGTCTACTTCGGGTTCGCCGACACGGGCGCGAGCCGGCCGACGTACATCGTGCTGCGCAAGATGCCCTCGTCACCCGGCTCCACGCCCGTCGTCGGCGTCGACGTCGCGAATCTTCGCATCAACCAGGTCAGCGACGTCGGATCGGTGGGGCTGGTGAACCGCAACACCACGCAGATGCAGATGATCGATTCCCAGACGGCCTTCAACGACCGGATCTACCTTGCCAACAACGGTGGCATCGTCCATTCGGACACCAACGATCCCCAGCCGCCGCTGGCCGGCCTTCTCCCGCCCTGGACCGTCTCCACCCCGAGCAACGCGCTCTATGTCGGGAAGTCCTCGATCACCACGCGCAAGACGCTGGACATCGAGCCTGCCGACAAGGCGTTCCCGCAGATGGCGGCCCTGGCCGGCAGGCTGTACACAGCGCGCAACACGACCTCCGGCCCGCAGCTCTGGACTTGCGTGCCGGGGCCCGATCTCCTCTGCGATCCGCAGGACTGGACGTTGCTGGCGCCCAACGGCGTGGGCGACACCACGCTCAGCCAGTTCGACGACCCGCAGAATACCCGCGTCACGCTGCTCGCGGCGACCTCGAGCCGGCTGTATGTCGGCTACAACAACCCGGCCGGGGTGGTGCTGTACCGGTCGCGCGCCGGCCTCACCGCTCCCTCGTCGCGCGCCGACTTCGAGGGGACCGCCGGCTGCGACGCTTCGCAGGCGCCTTCTTCCTGCGACGGCCTGGGCGGCCGCGGCCTGGGAGCCGGCGCGACGCGGATCTTCGACGGGCGCGTGCTCACCTATGGCAAGGACTACCTCTACCTGACGGCGGGCAACGGGAGCTCCGGCTTCCGGGTCTTCCGGCTGGTGCAGTGAGGCCCCCGATGCCGAGCATCCTCATCGTCGACGACGAGCCGGTGGTCCTGGACGTGCTCAAGCGCCTGCTCGAGGAGGAAGGGCGCGAAATCTCCCTGGCGAGCTCGCCCGCCGAGGCGCTGCGCATCGCCCAGCTGGGGCCCTTGGAGGTGGCGCTGATCGACAAGAACCTGCAGGGCGCCTCGGGCCTCGACCTGTCGCGGAAGCTGAAGGCGCTGCAGCCCGAGGTGGAGGTGATCCTCATCACCGGCTACGCCTCGCTCGACACCGCGATCGAGGCGGTCCAGATCGGCGCATTCGACTACCTGACCAAGCCCATCGACGACTACGCCGCGCTCGCGCTCAAGGTGCACAACGCGATGGAGAAGTCCCTCCTGCGCCGCGGCCAGCGGGACCTGCTCGAGCGCCTGAGCGAGTCGGAGGCCCGCTACCGGCACCTGGTCGCCTCCGCCCCGGACGCGGTGGTCGTCTACGAGGTGGAGTCCGGCCTCGTCCAGGACGCCAACGGCGCGGCCGTGCAACTCTACGAATATACGCTCGAGGAGCTGAGCTGCCTGCGCGCGACCCAGATGGGCCCCACCGAGCCCGGCAGGCACGAGCACCGGCGCAAGGATGGGACGGCGTTCACCGCCGACGTGAGCGCGACGGAGTTCACGCTCAAAGGAAAGCAGCTGCGGGTGCAGTCGGTGCGCGATGCGACCGCGGCCGTGCAGGCGGAGCGGGAACGGCGCGCGCTGGAGGAGCGGCTGCGCGTCTCGCAGAAGATGGAGGCGGTGGGCCGCCTCGCCGGCGGGGTGGCGCACGACTTCAACAACCTGCTCACCATCATGTCCGCGCACGCGGAGTTCCTCTCCCAGCAGCTGGGCCCGGACAATCCCGAGGTGCAGGGGATCGCGCGGGCGGCGGAGCGCGGAGCCGCCCTCACCAAGCAGCTGCTCCTCTTCAGCAGGCACAAGCCGGTCGCGCACGAGCACATCGACCTGAACGGCGCCGTCACGGAGGTGATGCGGCTGCTCGCCCGCGTGCTCGGCGAAGGCGTACGCCTGCAGTCGGAGCGTGCGGGAGACTTGTGGGGGGTGCGCGCCGACCCCGACCAGATCGGACAGGTGCTGATCAACCTCGCCGTCAACGCGCGCGACGCGATGCCGCGCGGCGGAACGGTGAAGATCGCCACCGCGAACGAGCTGGTGCGGGAGCCGCGTACGCTGCGGGGCGCCGAGCTTTCCCGGGGGCGTTACGCGACCCTGTCGGTCACCGACTCCGGCGAGGGCATGAGCGAGGACGTTCTCGCGCGCTTGTTCGAGCCCTTCTTCACCACCAAGGAATTCGGAAAAGGCACCGGGCTCGGGCTTGCCACCGTGTACGGGATCGTGCGCGCCTGCGGTGGCGCCATCGACGTCGAGTCGCGCCGCGGCGCGGGCAGCACCTTCCGCATCTACCTGCCGGCGAACGACGAGCCGGCGCCGAGCAAGGGCCGCATCGCGCGCCCGGCGGAGAACGGGCGCGGCGAGACCATCCTGGTGGTCGAGGACGAAGATCCCGTGCGCACGCTCTTGCGCCGCATCCTGGTCGACCACGGCTATCGCGTGCTCGAGGCCCGCGACGGCCTCGACGGGCTTCGCCGCTCGCAGGAGCACGGGGGCGAGATCCACCTCCTGCTCACCGACATGGTGATGCCGGAGATGACCGGGCCCGAGCTGGCCCAGCGGGTCGCCGCGCAGCGCCCCACCACGCGCGTCCTGTTCATGACCGGGTACACGGAGCACGACTCCGCCGGCGCGGCGGCGCTGCTGCACAAGCCGTTCTCCACCACGACCTTGCTCGGCCACGTGCGGCGCCTGCTGGACGCCGGATCGCTGAAAACTTGACCAGTGCGCGTACGTTCAGTAGGTTCTCGCGGTCCGGAGGGGACCGATGACCGAGACGCTGACCGAACGCCAGGAGAAGATCCTCGCCTTCATCAAGAAGAGCATCCAGGACCAGGGGTACCCGCCCACCATCCGCGAGATCGGCGAGCACTTCGGCATCCGCTCCACCAACGGCGTGAACGACCACCTCAAGGCGCTCGAGCGCAAGGGGTACCTCCTCCGCGGCGAGCTGAAGAGCCGCGCGCTGAGCGTGATCGAGGGCGGCAAGCCCGCGCGGTTCGTGCGGCGCGAAGTGGACCCGGCTCCCGAGATCGACCTGGCACGGGTGGTCGAGGTGCCGGTGGTGGGGAAGGTCGCCGCGGGCGCGCCCATCCTGGCGCAGGAGAACATCACCGATCACGTGCGCATCGACAGCTTCCTGCTCGGCGACGCCAGCAAGAAGGTGTTCGCGCTCAAGGTGACCGGCGACAGCATGATCGGCGACGGGATCCTCGACGGCGACTACATCTTCGTCCGCAAGCAGCTGCAGGCCTCGGCCGGCGAGATCGTGGTCGCGCTGATCGAGGACGAGGCGACGGTGAAGCGGTACTACCCGGAGGGCGATCGGGTGCGGTTCCAACCGTCCAACCCGAGGCTCAAGCCGATCTACGTGGCGCGCGACGAGTTCCGCGAAACGCAGATCATCGGCGTGGTGGTCGGCGTGTATCGCCGGATGAACTAACCGCGCTTCGGATCGGGCTCGCCGGACCGTGGGCGGAAGAGCGGGCAACTCCGCACCGGCTGCCTGGGGTACTTCTCCGGGAGCAGCGGGCAGAGGATGAACGTGCTGTTGCCGGTGCGCACGTACCGCGGCGGCGCCGCGCAGCGGTGACAGAGGCTCTCCGGAAACGGCAGCTCCTCGCTCACGGCGCAAGCCTACCTCGCGGCGGCCTTGCGCGCGGCTACTCCGGAATCGGATCGATGTCGCTCCCGGTCTGGGAGCCCTGCACCTGGTCTCCCGAGCCCTTGTCGTTGCCGGCCTGGTTCAGGTTAGGATCCTGCATCAGCCGCTCGCGCTCGGTGAGGGTCCGATGCGCCTTGCCACGCTCGGGCGTGTCGGTGCTTTCCCGGGCATCCGGCGTTCCCCTCTTCCGGCGGCCGATCGGCGTCCCGCCCGGCTGCTCGCTCCTCCGCTTGGCCATGTCGCTCCTCCTCGACACGGACGGTGCGGGGCGTGGGCGGTCGCCGCAAGCTGCGGGCTCGCGGGGGCCGTCTCGATTCGACCGCTGCGCCCGAATATTGCGAAACTGAAACAATCCGAGGCGGCCCCGGAAGTAGGGTGTTCTACCGATGCACCGGCTACCATCGAACCGCCTCCAGGGCGGCAGGCTGGCCGAGCTGGACGACTCGTTCCAGCTCGGCATTTCCGCCGCGGAGATGGGCACCTGGGACTGGGAGCTCCCCTCGGGGCGCGTACGCTGGACCCCGCAGATGTATCTGCTGTTCGGGATCGAGGCTGTCCGCTTCACCACCACGTTCGAGAACCTCATGGGGCTCATCCATCCCGAGGACCGCCCGAGGGTGGAGGCGGACGTCGCCCGGGCCACGCGCGACCTGAGGCGCTCGGTGATCGAGTTTCGCATCCGGCGGCCCGACGGCAGCGTGCGCTGGCTGCGCTGCACCGGGCGCGCATTCGCCGACGATCGCGGCAAGGCCATCCGCATGGCCGGCGTGGCAGAGGACGTCAGCCAGGAGAAGCGCGACGCGAAGCCGGTGCACGCTCCGGGCGCGGTCGAGGGTTCGCTGTCGACGAGGCAGGTGGCCCAGCTGCTCGGCATCGGCGAGGCAAGCGTCAAGCGTCTCGCCAACGCGGGCGGGATCGGCTTCTTGCGCTCGAGCCGCAAGGACAGCCGGCGCTTCGCGTCCGAACAGGTGCTCGAGTACCTGCGCCGGGGCGCCGGGAAGGTGCACGATTTCGAGTCGGCGCTCGCCGCGGCCAACCTGGATTGTTGCGTGGCCGCGCTGATGGACGAGCTGGGCCGCGGCTCTTCGCTGGACGAGCTGCTCGACCACCGGATCGTGCCCGCCGCGTCCGGAGCACCGGGATCGCTCATCAAGGAGCTGCTCGCCCGCCTTCCGGCGCTGGTGAGCGAGGCACGCAAGTCGACGCCCGCGTTCCTGGCTGTCTTCGGACACGTCGAGGGTTGCATGACCGAGTTGATCGAGTGCTCGCTGCGGGGCCACGGCTACTCGGTGTTGACGCCGGCGGCGAGCAACGGATCGGCGCAGCTGGTGGACCTGGTCGAGCGCGTCCGGGCACGCGTGGTCGCGCTGCTGGCGGGCAACGACGCGATTGCGCGCCAGGCGGCCGCCGAAGTGGCGGCCTCCGTGGCGGAGCGCCTCCGGGGCGTGCTGGTCGTGGTCCACGACGACGGCCGCACTGCGCTGGCCCGCGGGGTGTCGCGGGTCCGTACCCTGCGCGAGCTGGGCCACCTGCTGCCCTGAGCAGCTGACCGTCGTCACGCAGCCTGCGCAGGACGGCGGAGACGCCAGAGGCCATGGCCCAGCAGACCGGCGACCAGGGCCCCGGCAATCGACGCCAGGTCGCGCCCGGAGATGCCGGACAAGAGCAGCAGGCAGACCGCAACCGCCGCGATGGGAATGGCGGGGCCACCCGGCAGCAGCACCACCGAGCCACCCACGGGCACCTGGCGGCGAAGGAACGGGACCGCCGCGGCCGTACCGAGGTAGGTGATCAGCCGGGTGCCCGCGGAAAGCGCCGCCAGCTGGACGAAGGTCCCCGACAGGGCGAGAGGCAGGGCCAGCGCGCCGAGGAGCGCGATGCCGACCCAGGGCGTCCGCCAGCGCGGGTGCAAGCGGGCCAGCGCGGGAGGGAGCGCGTTTCCGGCGGAGATCGCGTACAGGTAGCGCGGCCCGGCGAGGATCGACGACGCGATGGTGCCGACGATCGACAGGGCGGCGCCCACCGTGAGCAGCGCTCCACCCCGCGGCCCGATGAGGCGCCCTGCGACATCGGCGAGCGGGGTCTTGCTCGCCGCCAGATCCGGGAGCGTCCCTACCGCCACGATCTGGACGGCAGCGTAGAGGATGGTGACCGCCAGGATCTGGAACATCAGCGCGAAGGGAACGTCGCGCCGGGCATCGCGATACTCGCCCGCCGGCGCGGCGGTGTTCTCGAAACCGCCATAGGCGAACAGCAGGAGCAGACCCGCCTTGGCCAGTCCCGCGGTAGGGAACCGGAAGGCGCCCTCGAACCGCTCGGGCTGCAGCGCCAGCAGCCCGGCGGCAATCACCACTCCGAGCGGGATCAGCTTGGCCGCCAGCAGCACCGCGACGGTGCCTGCGCCGAGCCTGACCCCTCTCACGTTGATGGCCACCAGCGCGACGAGCGGCAGGCCGACGCACAGCGCCCGGCCGGGACCCTCCCTCGCCGCCGGCACGAGGTAGCCCAGCGCCTGGGCGAATCCCGCGGACAGCGTCGCCACGGCGGTCACGCGCCCGAGAAAGCTCATCCAGCCGACCGCGAATCCGGTGGCCTCGCCGAACGCCGCCCGCGTGTACACGTACGCCGCGCCCGGCTGGTCGAATCGGCTTCCCGCCTCGACGAAGCAGAGCTGGACGAGTGCCACCGTGACGCCGGCGAGGGGGACCGCCCAGACGCTGGCGGAGCCCAGGTGGGCGGCAGCCGCGGCGGGCAGCAGGTACACCCCACTCCCGACTACGCCATTCAGGGCGAGGGCGAGCACCGCCCACCGGGAGAGGACGCGCGGCAGGGCTTCGCCGGGGCGAGCGATCGCGCCTGCGCCGCTCGCAACAGTCCCGACCTGAGCCACCGCACCCCTCCCGATCGGCAGGACGACCGCGCAGCGTTTCGCGGCGTGCGATTCTATGGAACGCGCACCCGCCCGGTCCAGCGCGGTCAGAACCTGAATCCCAGACGCCCCGCGACCCAGGTCTGTTGTTCTTGCTCGGGGCATTCGTGATTCTTGTTGCCCTCGCACATCTTCATGATCAGGTCGACGGCGAGATCGACCGGCAGGGCGCGGCGATGGAAGAATTCAACGCCCAGGAACAGCCGCATCGCCATTCGCGTCCTTCCCTGTGCGTCAGCCGCGCCGAGGCTCGAGCCGAAGATGAACGTCGTCGCGCCTTGCCCCGACATGGTCAGGTCGAGCAAGTTGACGAGCGTAACGGGTGCTCCGAATCCCTTGAGCCGGAGATAGCTCATACCGACGTTGAAATCGGCGTCGCCGGGTCCGGACTGCTCGACCCCCCAACCCAGCAGGAATCCGGACGGCTTCCACTCGCCGGCTGGGGCGGCAAGGACGGAGGCCATGAGGTTCAATCCCTTCGTGCGGCCTGAGCGCCCGGGCACCGTGGCGGTGATGCCCGACTCGGCTCGCGCCGCGGGGCAAAACGCCAAGGTCATCGCCAGCGCGCGAGTGCGTTTGCGCATGACCGGGCGCTTTGCACCCAGCGCGCCAAGATCGGCCCCTCGTCGTTTCGCGCGCTTTGGCGCGAGGCACCGCGCAATCCTGTTCGCAGGTGCGTGGTGCTCGCGCCGCAGCTCTTACTTGAACAGCTCCAGGTCGACGAATTCGCCCATCGCCCGGTAGCCGGCGGTGTTCGGGTGGGTGAAGTCGCCGCAGTTGAACTCCGGGTGCAGCGA